>Ga0214477_100034_pt1 | contig 81025 bp, 65 predicted proteins | sample M1_20Mar14CPVII9_FD_165058 | JGI IMG/M metagenome (GOLD analysis project Ga0214477, IMG submission 165058) | Marine eukaryotic communities from Monterey Bay, California, United States - M1_20Mar14CPVII9sort6BwellC16 | ecosystem: Environmental > Aquatic > Marine > Unclassified | place: USA...
TCACGAGAATCTCTATCTTGGTAGCTTTCTCCTCCTCTTAGTGCCATCGTTGTTCGATCCATTGCAATAGCAAGTAATATTATGTGAGTGGAGCTCATCTTCATGATGAAAAGGAGACTGTATTGAAGAACTATCTATAATTGTTCCAACTTGGGGTGATTGATTGAGTAAGTTGTTTCGGGATGGTGGCTACGCCACTTTGGTTGCTCAGGCACTCGGTACTTAAAGAACTGAAACCTATCCTATTGATAGGATAGAGCTGTTAGTGTTTAACAAAGTGAGCTCATAAATGTACTACCTCTTCTTTACTCTTACTCACTTAATTGTCAGCTACAATCGGACAGCCCACCCATTTTTGGAAGTACGCCTACGCCACCAATTCCCAAATTTTTCAGTGTTAAAAGTCATTTTTCATCCAATTGCCTATCTCTAGTGTCAGTTGAAGTGGTGCAATGTTGGACCAGATGTGATACATGCAAAATAGAAGTAGGAAGATAGTATTGTACGGCTTAACCCCAATTTTAGATAGAGAGAATGTAGATAGAGAGAATTAGATAGAGAGAAAGAAACTAATACTGGGGCTATTCCTGTTACGAATCTAGCAAGACTTTAACTCTTGGCATCAGCAACATAAGGTGTCACTCATTCAATACTATTACTAGTGATTAATCGCGGTAGCCTTTAGCTGCTGCTGTTTGTTGACTCTTAATCATCATTACTTCATTTCTTCTACCACTATTATCAGCCTTCTCCTCTCTGGAAATGATTTCTTCTACTAACTCTATGTCATAAACTTTTACTTTCTCAAGCTTTTACACTTCAGTCAGACATAGTTGCATTCTTTCTAAGAGGTAAGCAGTTAACAACTTTCTCACCCAATCGTTTTTGCTAAAAAAAAATAATCAACACAGTCGCCCTGAGCTTAAAAGATAGTCTGCTGCCCAATTGCATTTAAAACAAACATGCAGTTCGAGGTTACACCTTTCTTTTGAATTGGCCGTAGTTGTAGATTGTGCTAATATCCAAGGGCACTGGTCAGTAGCAAGTCTCCATAAACAGTGTGTATCAATGAACTTGCTCTCTACCTACGACGATGTTTACTACTATTTTTTGTTGAACACGAAGACAATGAATCCTTAGATGAATGCTGTTGTGATAGTGTTGCTAGTGATTCATAGGAACCAACAGGGCTTAAGCACTCATGTAATGACTTTTCTGTAAGATGAGTTCTAACATTTCTAGGTAAATGCCTTACTAATCCCAAAGGATGTTCCAGTTCTAAATGATACCTTGTCTTAACAGCCGCACAACTAACAACAAAACACGCCCCCAACGATGTTATTAGGATTGTTAGTCCGACAAGAGATAGCGGTGAGAGTATGGAAAGTAAAAATAATACAAAGCCAAGTAAAAAGGCTGTACTAAAGATGAATAACTTTTGTTGTAACTGTTCGTATTCCCCTCCCGTACTACTTTCCCGTAGGTTCCGCCGTATATTTTGGTGTTGCCGATTGCTTTTGGTAGGGGTAGGCTCATTGATGTTGAAAAAATGTGATGAATCTACCTTGGGTATATGAAGTGGTGACTGTTGTTGTTGCATTTTGATTGTGTTGTAAAAATGTAATACCTTTAATCTAAATCTCAGCCTCAATCTATACTATAACTCTATCCGTGCTATAACCCAAGGAACCGAATCAAAGCTGCTTATTGATCTTTGAACCGAATTATAAAAACTGAATCAACTAATGTGTAAACTATCCCAATCACAGCATGCTACTGCCGCCGGTGCTACTACTGATTTAATCAGTAAATTAGTAAAGTGATAACTAATGGACTGCAACTCTACAATAATATGATAGACCTATTTATTTATTTATCCGCCCAGGCAAAATATAAGACATCATCAACAACGACCACTAATTTCGTACTTACTACGCCTACTTTTTGCATCACAAGCGGTATCCTAATTTTAGTGGCTAGTGAGGCTAGGCCGCTATTTTAATTGAGTGTGTGTAGGCATAGGTAAGGACAAGGAAGTATCAAATATATGGCTCATTAAAAGCGAAACAGAGCATAGTCTACATCTACTCATAGCGAATAAGTTACCGAACTCAAAAAATAACATCAGGCATTATCTACACATACATAATACTAGCAACTTTATCATCCCAAAATGACAGTAGGTACGTCTACCTCTTCTAAGCACTCGCCTCAACCTTCTTTTCTTCTTTGATAAAGTCATCTAACCATTCTTGTGAAGCTCCAGCAGGTCCATACAAGAACTTAGCCGGTCCTCGGAAGAAGTTTAACTTCACCTTATCATCCTTACTATCAATAATCGTACCTAATGCATCCTCGAATTGTAATCCCGTAACCTTCGTCTCTCCCACTGATACTAATTGATCACCCGGTCGTATTGTACCATCTGATTCAGCTGAACTTCCCTCGGTTATTTCAAGGACGAATATACCACCTAAATCAGAATCATTCTCCTCAAAGACAATACCCATTGGTTTCGAAAGTGTAGTGGTGACGTAATTTTCTGTATCCATCGAATCAATAAAGTCTGTAGGAGCTGTTTGTTTTATGAAAATGGTATCATTAATGAGATGTCGTATCATTCAGATTTAACATATACACATACCTTTGCTAATAGATTCTGCTTTTGTGGAATCTTCTGTCTTTGCATTCCATCCCATCCAACGATCGATCGGCGTTTCTCTATCTCCATCTAATTCACCCATACCATCAGCGGCACCAAATGCTTCCTTTACACCATCAAAGAGGCCCATGTTTAAGGAAGAGGGTGAAGACATTCTAGATGGAGTTATGACAAAGGCTTGAGAACATGTCGTTGTTGTGGCTGCTGCTATAAGGATTGACGATGACGACTTCATAGCTATTTATGTGAGTATTTTTTTTAGTAGTAATGTTATATTGGACAGCTAGAGGCGACGATAAGTATTGCAATGAATGTAGACCCAGAGGAAGGAAGAAAGTTGGAAAAAATGGATTGTTAATAAACTTATGAAAGGATCAAACGACGAATATAATAATATCACACCCCTAATACACTCACACCTGTGGTTATGCTCTCTCTCTGCTTCTGTATCAAGTCAGATCAGTAGTTTGGTATTATGAGTTGTTCAACTGCATACGTACACACTCAGCTCTAATACAACTCAGCAGGTGTGTTGTATTTTTGGCGATAAAACGAAGAATACTGAAGCTTGGAAGGAGAGAGATGCAAGGGATAGTATGTATTATAACAAGAGAGGAAGTATATACCAGACAATGGTATGTCACGTTAAAAGGGATAAAGTAAATCAAGTTGACAGTAACGTTGAAATTTACCATCGTACTTTGTCATAGAGTTTCAATCACTTCTTGTTGCCATTCCTCCTCCTCCTTTTCTTCTTATCATACCTTGGAGTTGTATCAATATCTCCCCTACGTTTGGGCGCAAGAGATGTCTGCTGCTTCTTCTTCATACTTAACATCCACTGTGGAATCTCACAACCACTCAATCTCATAACATTTGCAATAGTTCTCAAATTATCAAAGTCCGCTTCAGTAAAGAAGGTTATTGCTCTACCCTGTCGTCCTGCTCTACCCGTACGGCCAATCCTATGCACATATGTAACACCCTCGGATGGTAAATCATAATTGATTACCAAGTTCACAGCCTTGAAATCTACACCCCTTGCTACCAAATCAGTACATATTAGTACCCACGTTTCACCTCTACGGAACTTTTGTACTGCCAATTCACGATGGGAATGAGATCGACCCGCGTGTATGACATCGACATGTATCCCGTCATATAGTAGCTCACCGAATAATGCTTGGGCACGATCCTTACTTTGCATGAATATAAGTACTGGAGGTTTAATACCTTGTGAAACTAACTGTCGAATAGCAAGTAGCTTTTTAAAATGGTTTAACAATTAAGAAGAATGGGGAATGCAGAATGAGCAAAAGGCATATCAAGAATACGATACGAATGGATTTCAAAGTCATACACATATAATAAACATTACCTTTCCTTCCTCTCTACCAACAAATTTCAACTCCTGCTGTATATATTCACTAGCAACACCACCCGCGGCGGAGTTACCACCAGTCTTGGCATGTATACCGGTACTAATATCAATGGGCGATCGTAATATACTTTCCGATAAGTGTCGTACCGATGGACCAAGTGTCGCCGAGAAGAGTGCACGTGTTGCAGAATTTGGTATATTAGATAGTATGGAATCAATCTGTTGTAGGAAGGTGCGTGATTGGGATGATCCTGATTGTTGTTGTTGCTGTTGCTTTGTATTGTTGATGTTGGTATCTTCTTCTTCTTCTTCTTCACTTTCATCCTCATTATCACTATCATCATCATGCTTGTCCTTCTTGTCCTTCTTCCACTTCTTCTTCTTATCATTACCGCTACCACTACTATTATTACTACCATTACCACTACTATGTCCATCACTAGCATCCAACAATCGATCAGCCTCATCAAGCACCAACAATCGCACACCATTCAACTTCATACCACGTTCTAAACACTCCACCAACCGTAATGGCGTCGATACTAAACAATCTAATCCAGTATTACCACTACCCAATGTATTCGATGTTGCTAATCCAACATTGGACTTTGATAACGTGATGCATGTAAATTTACCATTTGGTAAGTTAGTTGATAGACGTATTATCTCACGATGTAATTGAGATGCTAATTCTCTTGATGGTGCTAGGAGAATTGTACGAATTTGACCTTGCAAGCTATTGTCCTTGTTGGTTGACTTTTTCTTCTTCTTCTTCCTCTTCTTGTCTTTTTCATTAACAATCTTCTCATCACTAATATCAGCAGTACCAATCAACTGTTGTTTTTGATTGTAATAAATCTCTTCCGAGCATTTGCCAATCATAATTAATGGCAATATGAAAGCACCACTCTTCCCACTACCTGGAAGATGCGCGTTGTTATGATTTGTCATGTTGAAAGAGAGGTGATTGTAACATATGTTAGTGCATGTGGTGTAAAGGCAATCAAATTAAAAGATAAACAAAGGTCAAGTGAAGCGGCCAAACAACGAGACTCATATTGAACACCTGAATTCATGCAAACAATACTAACGCGGACTTTCCAGTAGGTGCACATCCCATAACATCACGACGTTCCATTAATGATGGTAATGATTGCATTTGTATAGGTGTTGGTTCATTCCATTTGCCGTATTCAATATTATTTAGTATTGTTTGATGTATATTGTTGAATAATTTTATTGCCTTGCTGATGTTGTTATCACCTTTCATGCCATTGTTAACACCTTTGATACTATTGTTATTAACACTACCATACATACTCCACCAAGATGGACATTTCCAATTACTAAAACTAGATATAGGATCTAATAAATTTATATTCATTTCATGTTTATTATCATTAGAGATACGTATACCCATTCTTCTACGGAATGCTGCTATTTCTTCATTATGTATCTGTTTTAACTTTTTCGTGGAATGTTGTTTCTTCTTTGGACGTTTCTTCTTTGGTTCATCATCATCTTCTTTGTGGTTTGTATTGCTGTTGATACTAGTATCATCATCATTATTGTCTTCATCATAATCTTGTGATTGATGTATAATCTTATTATTTATTGGTATCTTTGTCTTCTTCTTGCGCTTTGATTTATCAATACGTGCCGATGACGACAGCATATTGAATAGGTCTTCCATCTTAAGTATATTCCTCCTCTTCTACTTAGTATATCCACGCAAATGCTTGCTGCATTTTTCTGCATTTTTCTAAAAAAGAGGCTGAATTTCAATGGCTGTGAGAAATAGCGCTGTGCAAAAACAGGATACCATCATACCGTATCTTTTTAAATATAAAAACGAACAGTTTATCATTATTCTAACACACCTCCCCTCACCCGTCAAGCATAAGTCTATGCACCTCTTTTGCTAACCTTCTAGGCATATACAGGGCTAGCATATCCACATCTTCTCCGATTAGATGCTCAACGTCACTATACAAATCATCCTCGAGGTTAGCAATGTATACTGATAAATCAAGATCACTCCGTCCTATTGATTCGGCTGCTCTCTTCAATAAACGTTCCATACTGCCATTCCCATGATGTGTTGTTGATGAATGAACTCTATCTTTACAGAATCGTTCTCTTAATACCTTTGCTCTTTGAATTGCATTTACTTGTATTTGTTCTCTACTACTCTTTGAAAACAATGCAGACGGAGACATGAAGAGTTTCCACCATTGTGGTGAATGGTATAATTCAAGTGGTAGTTCTGTATTGACAAGCTGTGTAATGTATGCCATTCCCGGAATCTCAATTAGTATAATCAATGCAATAACGATAATTGTTGTAATTGTAGTTGGATAAAACTTTTGTATAATAGCAAGTATCAGTCCAAATGATACCATCATGAGCATAAACGTGAAGAGCATTTGACAATATACCATAATATTCCGACAGCTATATGTCCAATTTGGATTAGTAGCACTAAAGTTGAGACTCATTATCCACATCATGCTTGCAAAGAAAGCCAACATGATGTTTGCTGACATGGCGATAATCATGATTACTTCAAAGAGTTGACTGACTATCTCAGGACTTTCAATACCACCATAACCGTATACCGAACCCCATTCGTATAATACCCAGGTTCCACTAAGAAAGAGAGCCGAGAATAAGGCATTTGCTTCGAACATCATGACAACTCTTTCTGATCGGACTTGCAATGATTCTAAAGATAAGCAAAAACACCAACCTCGATTACTTCTTATACTTGGCAGCTTACTACTACTACTAGTACTGTTGCCGGCATCATTAGCATTGGAAGTATTACTATCTTGTATAAATAGAAACCGTGACAATTCTGAATCTGGATTGTTGAGAGCATCAGAACATAATGATGATGTGATAACATTCATATTTTGTGTTTTGTGTCGACGACGATTATCTCTTTGATCTCTTGCCGCTCTCATTTGTCGATACTTTGATGATAACATAGTATTTTTGTTATTGCAATAAGGAACTTCTTGACGCCGAGACCAATTGGATGATACGATAATCAATCTTGGATTACTTTGAAGAGAGCATAGAAGAAGATATGGAGTGAAGAAAAGATACGGTATCCTTCTAAAAATAAATTGCCCACCCCTAATTTATGATGGGTAGTAGTAATCAGAAAGAGTCCATATCTTTAGTCCATACAATATGATATCATTAGCTCTCATATATTGTATATTAATATGCCAAGAGAATGGCAGATCGAGTGCATTCTCACCATCTCAACCACTCTCCTCTACCCATCATCATGTGATACAAAGAATACCATCATCACCCATCAACAATAACCAACATACTAGAAGTAGAAGAAGAATAGATACAATCAATATCATAAAGTTACATTCTACAACTGAAGATAGTATAGATATAAATACCGCAAAAGCAAATGAGGCACGAAGGAAAGCATTGGCAAATAAACAACAATCTCAATCACAATTTACAACAACAACTGAATCATCATCATCAACTCTACAACAAACATCATCAACATCATCAAATAGAAGTACTAAAAACGATGAAGAATGGAAATTCTTTGATACAGCTAGATTACATGTCACTGCCGGATCGGGAGGTAATGGATGTGTAGCCTTCCGTCGTGAGAAGGGGGAGGCAATGGGCGGTCCGAATGGTGGTCGAGGAGGACCTGGTGGTAGTGTCTACTTCATTGCCGACGAGTCTCTCAATACATTGGCAGGATTACGAAGTAAGATCCATGTCAAGGCAGGTGTTGGTAAGAATGGTATTGGTAAGAATAAGGATGGAAGTGCCGGGAAAGAGATATATGTTCGTGTACCCTGTGGTACTATTGTTCGAGAATTACATACACAAAAAGTTGCCGGCGAGTTACGCACTCATGGGGAGGAATTAATGGTAGCCAGGGGTGGACGCGGCGGGAGAGGGAATGCCGCTTTCATGACACAACGTAGGACTGCACCCAAGTTGAGTGAAAGGGGTGAGCCTGGTGCAGAACGGTGGTTAAGTGTGGAGTTACGATTAGTTGCAGATGTTGGATTCCTAGGCATGCCAAATGCTGGCAAGTCTACACTCCTTTCTAGTGCTAGTGCTGCCAAGCCGAAGATTGCAAATTATCCATTCACTACTATTGTGCCAAACTTGGGTGTTTGTGATTTAGGCGATGAGGGGAGAGGATTGGTATTGTGTGACATACCCGGTCTGATTGAGGGCGCTGCTCAAGGAACTGGACTAGGTTTCTCATTCTTACGACATGTTCAAAGATGTAAAGTGCTTTTGCATGTGGTGGATGGCACATCTGAGGATCCAATTGGTGATTTCAACATACTCAATAAAGAGTTGGCAATGTATGATGATCTACTTGGTAAGAAGCCACAGGTAGTGGTGCTCAATAAGTGTGATGTAAGCGAGGTGCGTGAAAAGCAAGATGAACTAGTATCAAAACTACACAAGGCAGCTGGACACTCAAGGGTCATGACAATATCAGCTGCAACAACACAAAATGTACAAGAGTTGATGGGAAGATTAAAGAAGTTTGTAGAAGCAGAAAAGAAGAAAGTAGAAGACGGTGAGCTTGATGAGGAGGATATACTGTTGGCTGAAGTTGATTTGTCAAAGGCTGCATTGGATAATGATAGTGATGACTATGAGATAATCTCGGATCCTGCATATCCTGGTCAATGGCGTATCAAAGGACCATACATCGAACAAGTAGCCAAAATGACTCACTGGGAATACCCCGAGGCAGTGGAACGCTTTGGCAGGCAGCTACAAGCTCTGGGAATATCTGACGAGTTGACTGCTCGCGGTGGTATGGATGGTGATTTGGTAATGATTGATGAATATGATTTTGACTTTGCGCCTGGTATGACGAATCCGTACATCCCGGAGGAGTTGTTGGAGAGGGATGCATTGTATGAAGAGAAAGAGCAAGCAAAACAACCACAGACATCCCGTGCCATGTTGCTTGATAATAGTAATGATGACGACAATGAGGAAGAAGAAGATGTTTGGAGACCATTCAATAAGGGTGGATATATGGATATGGATAAGGATGAGATTGTAGAGTTTAATGACGATGGAGAATGGGATCTGTTAGAAGATGATTTTGATTTGTCGCCCGAAATGTTACCAGGTGACGAGTTCTGGACGTCATAGTTCATCTGAGTGAGATGATGAGTATAATTATTAGAAGCTATTTCTAATCTTATATCGATCCTTAGGAGGATACCAACTTTGTGCACTAACCAACAATAGACCAACTCAGATAGAGCTTCTCATACAACTATGTCCAGCTAATGAATTGTTGTTAAAGATGAGCTCGCTCAACTTCCTCTATCTGTAGCCTGTATCAATACATAAGTACGTACATTCAATTAGCAGGGGTATCCTAGGATACCAGTCCAATAAATCATTATTCTCCTTAGGTATCATAGAGTAGAACTATCTATCTCTCACCATGTCCCATAGAACAGCTATCGAATTATATCGTGATCTTCTTCGTCTAGTTGCTCATGTTGCACCTGGATTATCACCGAAATCAATTGCCTTGAGATCTATGATAAGAACAGAGTTCGACAAATCTCGAGATTTATCACCCAACAATCCATCAGATCAAGAGAAGATTGAAGCTCTGAAAGCAAATGCTGTACGAGCATTGAGTAATTACATGTTGATACAGGGTGGAATACAAGATAAGAATAAGGGTGGCAAGCTAGGTGCGGCAATGGATAGTTACCATGAACGAAATATAGACAGCATCACAGAATCTAATGATAATAAAGAAGGTGGTGATGGGAGTATTACTTAGAAAGGAGAAGAGTTTCACTACAAAGTACCGCCCTCATCATCTCCGAAGTACTAGGTAGTATTAGCATGTTAGATTACGACTTATATATGCTAATTCCACAACAATACGTTGGTGATGATGATACATGATATACTTATGTGCCACAAAGTGTAGAAAAGATATGAAAAGATATATTTTGTCATAATTTTGTGGTATCAGCTATTGTACTCAAAGAGATATTTGTGGAAGCTACAACATGATTTTGGAATAGAAGTTGCAGGCTGAATATAAATACATCTCTTCTTGTTGTCTTAGAGGGGGTCCATAAGCAAATGAGAGAAAAGAGAAAGTTTGATAGAGAAGGGAGATGAAGATATGAATGATACATTAGCATAATATAGTCTGTCAGTAAGATGTTATCAGCAGACTAATTCTACTTTCCGAAGAATGATAAAAAACTAGATTCTAGGAGCACAATATACAAATAGCAGTGCCTGTCATTAAGCTTGTTATCAGCCAACACTACTTCTATTCCTAAGATTTGTGCATATACAAATACATGTCTAAGCGCGGCTCCACAACTTCTCTAATCTATTCAATGGGAGGGCAGGAGATCTTGTCAAAGATGGCCGAGAACTCTCCGAAATCAATGGTGCCGTTTCCGTCTTCATCTGACAACCTCATGATGTTGGAAATTACACGCTTGCTGACTGGTCGACCCATCGATGAAAATAATGCACGCATCTCTTGCTCGTCTAGTTCTCCTGACCCGTCCTCATCAATACTTTCAAACTTCTCTCGCAAGAACTCCTCACTGAAGTCAATACCACACTCGCTCTGCAAGACATTGAAAATCTCCTGCCATTCTACGCCAAAGTCAAGCTTACTGTTTGCATCAAAAGCAGCTTCCTTGAAAAGCTCGTGGAATGTCACAGCCGTGTAGACTGTAGAAAGGATTTCGAAGATCTTTGTTTCTCCTTTAACAAGAGCCATTCCATAGTGGACCATCTCAGCAGCTTCCTTTCCAATGATATGAACTCCAAGGACGGTTCCTTCATTTGCATCAACAACAAGCTTTAGTAAACCGTCGGGAGCGAAAACACGTCCTCTCAAACATGCGTCGAATTTGACCGATCCTTCAACAACAGTGTAGCCATCCTTCTCGGCTTGTTCCTTTGTAAGGCCATAGTAACCCATTTCAGGGATGGTCCACACTCCAATTGACAATGGGTCATCATGGCTGGAATCTAAAGCACTATCTGACTCGCCTTCACAGAACATGGAGGTAACAGCACGCTGAGCCTGTTCCATACTGGTGGAAGCCAACGCTGGTGCTCCGATAACATCACCGGCAGCATAAACATTCTTGGTTGAAGTGATGAGAGTCTTCTTGTCTATATTGATCATACCACGGTCGGCAATATCTACACCTGCTGATGCAAGGCCGGTCTCTTCGTTCTTGCCAACGGGGAAGCGACCAGTGGCGGCGAAGAAGAGATCCGTCTCCATGGTACTGCCATCGTTCAATTTCATCTTGATATACTCATCATCAGCTCCTGGAGGAGGGACATAGGAAAACTCATCAACTGTAGTACCCTCAAGTACCTTCACACCCGATTCAGTGAGCAACCGCATAAGTTCATTGGCGACATCTAAATCCTGACAGGCACACGGCATACATCGAATAGAAGAAGATTAGAAATGTTCAGTCTAACATAAGCAAGATGACGTACAATGATAAACTTACCATACCCAGCTTCTTAGTAGATGTTTCAACATCTCCACGTACAAGAATGTTCACATCCTCAACTCCCAAAGCATTGAAGATATTAGCAAATTCAATACCGATAATACCAAGACCGGAGATAGTAACAGAGCGGGGTAGGTATCCAAGTAGATTGATAGTATCAGAATCAAATACACGATGACTTTGATCGAATGGGATTCCGGGCAGACGCGTAGACTTTGATCCTGTGCATACAAGTACCTTTGTTCCAGATACTACTACATCGGATCCATCTTTCGATACCGATACTGATCGTAGGCCATCATCAGGACTGTCTAAATCATTCTCAAACTTCTTTAATGCAGCAACATTTGCATCATCATCTTCTCCCAATAGTTGAGCACTACCCTGCAAATAATCAATACCATACCTCTCTAATGTTCGGCATTGACCCTCTGCATTACGCATTGCTAAACTAACAATCTGATTAGTAATTTGCTTCCAAATAACATCACTATCCATTGATTGTGCACGCATGGCAGCAACGTTAGTATTCTTTGCCGAATCACGAAGTGCCTTGGAGAATAAACCTGTAGGGCCTCCAAAGAAGAGATCTAATCCATTGGGTAGTACTCCGGCATCGAATTTGGGTTTGTCAATTAAGATTGCACGACGTCCCATCTGTGCGGCCTTGACAGCTCCAGCAACACCGGCTGGACCCTGTAGATACATAGATTAATATGATACATATGTATGTTAACAATGCATGAGAAGGTGTATGTATACAATTGCAATACCCAATACACCAAAAAACTACTCACTCCACCGATAACAACTAAATCATATAATTCATTTAATTTGTCACTACTAACAACACCAAACTCTTTCTCACTAGGCTTGGGAGCATCTCCATTAATTACAACTTCTTCTTCAATAGCATCCTTAACAGGTGTAGATCTGAGAAGGGTTGGTAGTTTTTGTTGCAATGCAATAGATCGGATAGGAGATGCATGTTGTGAAGGAGTTGTCCATGCCGATGCAGTAGGGATGAGGAATGCTAGAGATAGCGGCGGATAGATCTTCATGATTAGTTTATTATCACCGATGATACGATATTGTTCTATTTATGGTATATTGTTGTTGGACATGCCCTTCTCCTCTATGAACACTGAAGTAACACGTACTCGCATCTCTAAATTCTTGGACAGACTAAAAGTCGGTTGTATGTCATATCTAGGATACCATACCATAATCTTTTTGATGGTATCTTCCCCCTTTTTTCTTGACCGCACAATATATCCTCTTCCTTCGGTGCACCTCTTCCTTCCTCTCGACAACAGCCTTTAGTAGATATGACAACATCTAGCAAAAGAACACCCTCTCCTACCAATGGGAAGAAGCCTCCGATTGTTGGGTTTGTAACCAAGTTGAAGGATATGGTCGATGGCGCATCGGATATTGTTAGTGTAAGAAAATAAAATTGTTATTATCGAATTGTTCTTTGGTACACAAGATGTTCTATGCTGGCGATTAATAATGTGGTAGGCCGCCCTTGGACTTAAATATATACTTATTATGGTGTGTATGGATACGAGACGGTGAGGCATCCTGTTATTAGTCGGTATAGATTTGGACGATGACATATGATATGCACAATATTTGTCATTTTTTTTTGAGAAGGTTATGTCATTGCTAAAATGATTACGGCGGCGCCTCTTCTTTATTAAGACGAATATGTCTATTGGTATGATTATTTTTATACAGATAGTTTATTGATCGTCTTCTAACACCTCTTCTTCTTACTGGTTTACACAATATGGTTACATTTTCGATAATCTATGGTGCACCTTCTTCACACAATTATATCATCTACTATTTAATAGTGGGTACCATCCGGAGAAGCATTTAGAATAAATGATATGGCTCGTCTTGAGGCTGAAACTCTTCCTCAATACTTTCGACACAACCGATTTCAAAGGTGAGGCGCCGGCGGAGTATTTATATTCAATTGCAATACATATATTCTCGGCAATATCAATTCTATTCTTATGTTTCTCAATTATATTATTAGTCTGGTGAGGCAACTGAACTTCTACAACTTTCGTAAGATTAACCGTGAACGGACATTCTGGGTGTATTATCACCCCATGTTTCACAGAGACAAGCCCGAAAACATGCATTTGCTAAAACGAAGAAGCACAGGTACAGATGGAAGGAAGAACCGAGCTCCTTCACCTCCTTCTGCACCCATATCATATGGTTATATTGAAGAACGTCCATCACCAAACAAAGTGAGTCGATCACCTTCACCTGCATCATCGCCTGAGGATCACCCTCGTCTATCAAAAGTCGTCTCTGAAGAATCATTAGAACGTTCAGCTGAGAGTGAGGATGATATTGTGGAGATAAGCTCATCAAACGCCGAGAAATATGTTGCTGATAAACTGAACAAACACATTATCAAGAAGAAATTAAGAAAGGCAAAGCACACTTGGTCGTCTGATAGTGAAGAATACTCGTCTCCTTATACGTCATCTACTCGGAATAATGTTGTCGAGGAGCATCTGCTTGTGGTGGCTGATGTGTCACGTCACTTGAATGATATTGCTGCCAGTCACTCCAAACCTGGAGGTAGCCGGGGTACTTATCAAGTTTCACCAACATTTGGGTTAGACAAACCGCATGATCACTACTTTGGAGCAGGCAAATGTGATTTGTTCACCTATGACTGTGATGACGGTTTTGTCATTGATGAAGATGAGAATAGCGGACATGTCAAAGAGAAGAAGAAACAGACCATCGTTACTCCAAACAAGATAGTCAACGAGGAAGCTCTAACTGTCCCTTCTGATGATGCATTTTTGAACCAATCATTAATTCAAGCATGTATGGAAGGCAAGGTTGTCAATCGTAGTACGATCATTACCGAGTGTGCTCGCACTGCTGCTGCTATTCTTGGCTTTTGCCTCTCCACTCATCCCCAGGACCCCGATCTTGCCAAGAAAGTATACAATCACTTGCAGAAGGTTCCTTTTCTAGCTAAAGAGTTTGATCTTTATTACAAGGCTATGATTCCCGGCGAGAGTCAGACTTCATTGGTGTATGGAGAATATGCCAATAAAGGGTTCCAAAGTTGTGATTCAGAAGACTTAAAGAGATATTGGAAGGTGTTTTGCAAGAACAATCTCATTAATCGGGTTTCTTCAGGCAGTGCATTGAATGAATCCCAACAGGAGGCAGTCAATAGATGTGTAATCTGTTGGTCTTCTTACCTGTAAGAGAAGAAGTTGCTCTTGGCTCGCTGCCTGTTTTGTTGTTTGTCAGCCATATATGTATCATTGTCTAGGGTGTGTTGTTACTACGGTCAACTTTGTGACCGGACATCCACCAATAAATAAGTTAAAGTACCATGATGTTAAGTCCCTGCACTATATCTTTTGTATTTAGAAATTCTTCAGAAATATACCACAAAGCTTTGCTACCAATACCTTCTTAGTAAAATAATAATACATTATATTTATATAATAATCCGATGCTCAATAGAGAAATGCCTCTACACAGCATGAGAAGTATTTTAGTCTATTCCATACCCAGAACCCCCTAAATTTCAAGTCAATTATCATTGTTATCATTTCTAAACAAGTTTTTTCCAACCTCCTAATTCTACCGGATTCTCGCCCACTTGGTTCATCTCTCTATTGACTGCTGGATTCTTTAAATGAGGATCTGTTGTCTTAACTATTTGATACATAGTTGCAAAAAATCCTAGGCCACCCTGACAAAGAAGAATGAGAGTATAATATATATTCATAAGTCGTATAACAGGAGGCAACACACAATTCTTAACAAAGAAAAACTGCGCCAAACAATCTCAAATAATACTGAACATACCACATTAACACCCAAATCAAATAAATAAATAATACACTGTATTTTAATACCAAACTGCCCACAACCCAGACATTCACACAATCCAATTTAACTAAACCCGACGAACCAATATCCACAGTACTATTAATGCCCAACCAATCACATCACATCAATATATTAATACCATTCAAACAACATACCACCATCAAAAACAAATTAATAACTTACCACCCACATGGCCAAACCCTCACCGGATGAAATATGTTGACAATCGAAATCCAATGTAACCTCTGGTGCAACACCATCATCCCAAATGGCATCATATTGCTCTACCAACTTTTCAGACTCTGGAGGAATTCTTGCAAATGGAGCTAGGCAGTGGAGGAAATATATAGATGTGGTGAGCTAAATATATTACATTGTACACAAAACATCAAATTACTACTAAATTTTGAAGAATGAAGAAACATACCTAGTGGTGGGGTGGCTCCGCCGAGCGTTACGGCCGATGATGAATATTGTTGTTTTGCTAGTGCATTAGCCGTAGAGCGGCGTATGGATGGTGCTAAGGACCGAGAGGCCGCTCTTGTTATTGCCGACACAACCATCTTCAAATTATTCCTATTCGATATGATGAAATGGAGTTTCTGCCCGTAGGGTATCCTCCAAAAAAACGAGGGCTAGGGGCGCGCGATAAAGATCAGGTCGGTATCTAGCATAGGTGTAATATCTCGTCTCTCATACACAGAGTATTGTATTGTATACTAATTGATTAGTTGTTCTGTAGAAGACATATAAATACTCAACTGTACACCGCGTTGAAACTTGCATAGACAACTTTAGATAGGTCCTACTTGTCAATCTTCTCAATTCTCAACTTCTTGTGCCAAAGTCTTCCATCCAAGCAAAAACAATTCGTCATCAATTAAGGCATTCGCTTCTCCCATTGTCCATTCAAACCGACATCCAAACTGAATGCTATCAGCACCGTCAGTATCATCATCCTCCTTGCAACTACGGACTCGGCTCAAAACTCTAATGCCAGTAGTCTGTTCAACTTTGTCTAAAGCTTTCATACATTTATCATATGACATTCGTAGATAGCCATGTACCATATTTACCTCGGGAATTTTGGGATCGAACTCAACAATACAGGATATTCTTGCATCGGTACTCAGTAACTTCAAGACTCGAGCAAGCTTATCTCTTCTATACTTGAAGATATTCTCTTCTCTTTGAAAGTTACGAAACCCTGCCCAAGATGATATCGCATAAGGCAGAACAGTATAAAGATTACCACCAAACCGTCGAAGCAATATTCTCGCCTCGGCAATGAAATCCAAGTCTCCTAACAGCATTGCTCCTGAGATACCTCCAAGCCCTTTATAGAATGAAATGTATACTGAAGTGAATGGTTTGGCTGTTTCTTTCACAGAGTCATGTCCATATCCAGCCGCAGCTTCAACGAGACGAGCCCCATCACAATGATAGTTAATACCATTCTCCTTGCATATAGTTGCAATCTCTTTAACTTCATTCCATGGAGTGAGCTTACCTCCAATTTCTCGATGAGGTAATTCAATCATGAGCGTTGATAACTCTTCTGTACAGTTTATTGGTAATTGATTTGGATATGAAGTTGTAGTTTCTGATGCTAGCAAATCTTTAACATCCGATAGTCTTATAGGTTCCATACCGTAACATCCACTATCTTTTAATGTCTCAGGATTGTATATATTTGTTTGGCTGCCAATAACAACAGCTTCTAAGTGAAGCAATTCACTATATGCATCATTCTCATGTAAAAGCAAATGTGATGTTGGATGACATGCAAAACTATTAGTACCACTGCCGCCGCTTGTTGATGTATGATTTCTAACATTGATAGCCAACATTATAGACTGGGCCATGCCACCACTTAGACAGAATATAGAATCCTCTTTTCCAAAGTATTCTGCAACCTCTGCTTCGAATTGTCGAAGGTAGGAAGATTCTTTGTCTAGCTCAAAGTCTCCATAGACATCAAATCTATCAACTTCTAATTCTTTACATGCTGTTGATAGATCTGCAAGAGCATCACTCGGTGATTTACGTTTGGTATATGTCTGAAGATCGATAACTTCTTCTCTTGATGGGACAACATCATCATTGTTGGTATCAGAGAGCATAACTTTATTTTCATGTTGCAAATGAGATGATGGTGGCATAACCCAACCATCAACAAAAGGTAGAAGATACCAATGCAAACATACCACTGCAAACAAACAATCTACTATCATCATGATTCATCTCTGTCTAAATCCTTGCAAATCGAGTTTATTACAACAACACTTGCCCTTTGCCACTTGAGTGCAACCATTCAGTCATATGGCTGGCCTCACATACATCTACTCATTATGAAGGATACCGACATAAAGACGAAGAGTTAGTTCGTGCTTTAAAAATTCTCAAGATGGTATTGTTCTTGATAGGGTAGAGGGGCGGCTATTCCACATAAATAACAAACAATAACAATAAAGAATGAACCTACTTAATATACTATTAATATCGGCCGCGGCGGTGGTAATATCAACCGATGACAATTACATAGGACTCGAAGCACCTCGGGCTCATCAACTTGATGACTCCTACACCTTTGAACAATACCTATCACACTTTAACAAATCCTATAATGATCTTGATGAATATGCTCGTCGCAAAGAACTATTCAATAAAAATATGCAAACTATATTAAATCATAACAAAGATCGTATGAATGATCAAGGGGATATACTAGACAATGGATATGTAATGGGTGTCAATCAGTTTACGGATGTTGATCACAGCGAATTACCAATGGGATATAATAAGTTACAACATCCTGCGTGGAGTTCACAATTTGTTAGTAGCGTGTCCAAGACTGAACGATTACTTGGTGGTATTGATACACAATCATATTCGGTAAGTGTGTGTGTTGATATTATCTAGATATGGAGATGTACACATAATTTTTGTTAGACTTCTTCTTCTAATACACCTTTTCTCATTGTTCACACTTGACTATATTGTAGAAACCAGCCGATTTCCAACAAGATAAAGTCTCCGACCTTCCCGCAACAGTTGACTGGGACGATATTAAAAAGGTTAGACTAGCACCAAATCAAGGTAGCTGTGGAAGTTGTTGGACATTTGCAGCGACGGCTGCGGTGGAAAGTCATACCGTAATTGCAACAGGAGAAGATATTGATGCATTGCCTCCGCTTAGTGAACAGAATATGCTTGAGTGTACCCCCAACAAGGAGGATTGTGGTGGTGAGTTTTTTATGTTGCAAATAATGACTGATCCATTAGCACATCTTGGGGTTGATGATCATTATCCCGATGCATGTTTTATTAATTATATTCATATCTCTATCTCTTTCTACAGGTACTGGAGGATGTAAAGGTGCTACTGTTGAATTAGGCCTTAATTATATCGCCGAGAAAACTGCCAAGAGTGAAGGCGGTATGTACACAATTGAAGACTTGGCATACTCAACGGATACAGAAGCATGGACCAAGTGTGACTCTCTCACCAAGGATAAATCCCCTACCGTTGGAATTAAGGGGTGGACTCAATTGAAGTCCAATGATTATAAGGCAACGATGAACGCTGTTGCCAAGGAAGGCCCAGTCGCCATTGCCGTGGCAGCCAGTAATTGGGGATTATATGAGAAAGGTGTCTTTGATCCAACTGGTGGCAACTCCGGAGGTGATAGTAGTCATCCCGAGACTTCGGGTGGCGATGCCACAATCAATCATGCCGTTCTTCTCGTTGGTTATGGTGTCGATGAGGCTACTGAACAAAAGTACTACAAGATTAGAAATAGCTGGGGCCCTTCGTTCGGCGAGAATGGCTACATTCGAATCCTACGAACTGATGACGATGACAATAATTGTCAAATTGATAACGAACCTCTAGTCGGTATAGCGTGTGCTCTAGATGAGAATGGGAATAAGTTGGACGTGAAGCCTCCTAAGGTCTGCGGTGCTTGTGGGGTATTGTTTGATGTTTCATACCCCGTCGGTGCCCACAAGATTGCCAAGTAAGGCATGATCCTGCCTGATTAAAAAATCAAGACATGTAATTAAATAAGATAAATGTACAATTATTGTCTCATATGGCTGTGCGTCCCTACCATCCAGAGATTGTACTCGATAGATGCACTCTATCGATTCGTTCGACTTCAGACTACTCGCTCATCATACTATGCATATCTCAACATCTACCTCCAATCAAGGATACGCTCTGGTATCCTTTTATCACAGTAAGAGCTGTTATCCATATTTAAACATAGCAAGAAACTAATGTTACAGGATAATCCTACTTTATTCCAAGACAGTGCAGTTGCCACACATGAGTCCATACCTACACATGACCTTTGGATCACTTTTCTCTCGAAGCAAATATTGTAATATATAGGCCATATCAACAACTCTTTCTCATTCTCTTCTTTTGCAATTATCCAAGTAATCCGGTTTCCTTTGCTCTCATGCCTTTACCAGGGACGAATGTTCCGTCTCCGCCACCCTTTCCTTTAGATCTCCATCCACCTAAAGCAGGATTACTAGCTGCCATTAGCTCGTCGTATGATTGATGCTCACGCATTCCTTTACCTGGTACGAATGTTCCGTCTCCTCCTCCTTTACCCTTTGATCTCCATCCGCCTAGAGCTGGATTACTAGCAGCCACAAGCTCGTCATAAGATTGGTTTGAGCGCATTCCTTTACCTGGTACAAATGTGCCATCTCCTCCTCCTTTTCCCTTTGACCTCCAGCCCCCAAGAGCTGGGTTACTAGCAGCCATTAATTCATCGTTAGTTGTATGAGATCTCATTCCCTTGCCTGGTACGAATGTACCATCTCCTCCTCCTTTTCCTTTTGACCTCCATCCCCCTAAAGCAGGATTACTAGCAGCAATTAGCTCATCATATGCCTGTTTTTCGCGCATACCTTTTCCTGGGACAAATGTACCGTCACCACCACCCTTTCCCTTACTTCTCCATCCACCTAGAGCTGGATTACTGGCCGCAGAAGCTGGGTTTGCCCCTGCTGTGATAGCAACAACACCCCCCATAAGCTTTGCAACATTGCTAATTGCTTCTCTACGATCGGATGTAGCGGATACTGATGTTGATACACGGCATCCTGCTCCGTTACTAGACGGAGCAAATGCAGTACTGGTATTGACCGCAGCGGCGGCTACTATTACGGCTATTGCAGAGGTCTTCATCGTTATTCTTTGTCCTGCTAGCAATGAGCTCACTTATTTTCCCGTACTAAAGTAGTATCGTCATCCAAGCTTGAAGAGAATCTGAATTGCACGGTTGTACTAGAGTTCGAGGGCCACCACAAATTGATAGTATCAAAAAGAGGGCGGAAAGTTCATTCATGGAGAGCTTTCTACTCACAAACCAAACCAGTTAAGTACTAATAATAGATTGTAACTTATTAGTCCCCTCGAGAGTTTGACGCTTTTCTATTCAAGTCCTCACTCGTTTCTTTATGTATTTTTATCGTACAATACTGGCAAAGGACACCTATTACTCGTATCAACATCTTACTCAGCTGCTAAAAGCTCTTCCTTGACATCTTTGTTATCCCAGATATAGTAATCTCCTCTCTTCTCAACTGCAGCACATCCCTTGCAAACTCTCCACAGTGCTTCAGGAATTGGTGTTGGTTCATACAGATACAATTCAGGAAAGTTTTCCTTGATTGCCTCAGTCGCAATCTCAGCCTTGTAGTGAGGAATAGACGAATCAAAGTGATGTGCAACATGTGTTGTACCAATTTTATGGTGAAGGAAGTCAATGGCACCCCAAGGATCAAGTTTGTCATATGGACGATCAATTGTGTGGAAGGCACCCTTGACGAAGTTGTGGTCACTATCAGTAAAATGTGGAACATCTACATCTGTGTGTTGGAGCCTATGTAATATATGTTGCATGCATAGAATACAAACAAATAGTTAGAGATGAATGCCATACATTTATACATATGTGACGACGAAATAACATATGACTTACCATGTATACAAAACCAACCAAGCATTAACAACAATCAAGGGACCTCCATAGATTGCCATCATCTCAGGAATTCCATTACAAGCTGCCCAAGTCAAAGCCCCAGCGGCAACAAATGCAACACCAATATCACTTTGGTATACCTTCTCCTTCCAATTGCCAGGGAAGAGTTCCTTCTTAGGCTGCTTGGGTTCAGTTAGTGGGTTTGGGAAGTAATGATTTGTCATACCACGATCAGGCCCGCCAGTAGCACCAATTAGTAAGTATGCAGGCCAACCAATAATCAAATGCAAAAAGGCTTGGAAACTACCCCATAGCTCAATACCCTTCTCATCACCAAACTTATCAAGGAAGGTTTTACGTAACTCTATTGAATCATATAAGTTGTCATCAGCATTCTCGTCATCAGGAACATGTGTCTCACCCAATTCCATATGATTGGTATACCGATGATGCACGGCATGTGAACGTTGCCACGAGTAGTATGGCACGAGGAATAGACTATGTAAGACATATCCCACAGCATCTTGAAGCTTCTTATCCTTACTAAATGCGCCATGTCCACATTCATGTGCTAATACCCACAATCCCATTGCTACTGTTCCAGTTACTACTGAATATGCCGTCCAGAATGGTAATGTTAAGATATTTGCTGGATCAAGTATTGGCAGCGCTGCAAAACCAAATGCAGTACATAATGCAGTACCAACTACAGAAACTGATAAGTATCCCAAACTTTTAGCAGTCTCTGGTTCGAAGCAATCAGCGGGGATGACCTTCCGTACTGTACCCGAATCAGGGAAGTCTTCTGTTGTTAATGATAATGCCTTACCCTTTAATCCAGACAATGCAATACCATCTAAATCAATTAATGCTTTAGTTTCTGGCTCTTTCTCTTCGATATTGTTATTGTTATTATTGTTATTGTTGCTTCCACCTCCAAGGTTTAGAATATCAGCAACATTTGGTAGACTTGTGGCAATATTAAGACTTGTTGTAGTTTGTTGCCGTGTTGATATTGTAGTTGGCGTAAATCCACTCGCGTGATAATTGTTACATGTCGCCGCTATTGTTGCAATGAATATTGATATTGTTTTAGTATGGAACATCATTATGTATAATCTCTTTTCTTCTATATATGATACTGCAGCTAGCTACTCTACTGCTAACTATCTCCAATGCGCTTTTGATAATATTATAGTCTCATCAACAACCGAGTATGTTGATAAATCTAATGCGTTGTTTTCAAAGAACAAAATTATTATAGGAGGAAGGATCAAATATGGTTTGACCACTTCGTGCGTCATCTTATTCCGCGTGGCATAATTTGTATCCATATTTACACGTTTGTGTCCGAAAGTATGGTTATATAAAGTATAATCGACCTGGATTATTCTGCTAAGGAGGTATCTTTTTATTCTTTTTTCTGCATTTATTTATCTGATTCTCATCGACGATGACGATGCCAACTCCTTGGTCGACTGAACCTATACCTCCTATTGCCTACTACTACATATCAATTGCTTCAATATGTTATGTAGCAGCTTAAGATTTACAATCGTATCATTTCTTTTGATCTCAGTGGTTGGATTCGACATAGTCGAAGCATTTTCCCAACAACAACTAGCAATAAGATATAAAAGACATCATTCTACACCATCGAGTAGTCTGTATGCAGAGAGAAGAGATGAACAACACCAACCAACATATGATTCTAGTAGTAGTAATAGTAGGAGAGGATTCCTTAATGCATGCTGTATTGTAGCGACGACAGTGGTTTGTAGCTCTGTATCTTCGTCGTCACCAGCAAATGCTCAATCTCCATCATCTAATAGTGATGTAAATGTCCAATCAATAGATGAAAGCAATTCTAGTATTATAAAACCCATCATAGAATCATCTCCACAACAAATATTATTATCAACAAATGATGAAAGTAGCAGTGACAATAGCAACAGTAACTCCATTACAGCATTTCAAGAAAGTATATCAGGTTTTGTCTCGGGGACCGCTGTTTCATCAGTTAAAACTCTAGTCAAATATCCATTAGATACTGCAACTGTTAGACTTCAAATGCCAAAGACAGAATATGCTATTAGTAATCTTCCAAAGTTATTCTCGGGTAGTTTTGATGGTATCACAGCTCCACTCTTATCAAACATACCAGCTGGTGCAATTTTCTTTGCAGTAAAGGACGCGACAAAGACATCTCTCAAAGGATTGGGTCTTCCGAAGTGGGCACTTACATCTCTAGCAGTTTCTGCTGCACTGCCTCCGTATTGGGCCTTGAGAAATCCGGTGAGTGACATGTGCTTGACTAGATAATCAAGTTTAAAAGCGATGTATGATTCTTGTGCATATGTTGTGTGCAAAATTTGCTATTCATACTTTTGCTCACATATACATGACCTTATATAGAGTGAGGTTGTCAAAACTCGATTGCAAGTGGGAGCTGATGGCTATTATGAAGGCATGTCAACCTCGGATGCATTTAAACTAGCTCTATCTAATGATGACGATAACTCTACAACGGGAGGAGTGAGTGAACTGTACCAAGGATACTCTGAAAACATACTATATGGACTTCCAGCTGACGTCATCAAGTTTGTGGCGTACGATAACTTTACTGGAGGAAAGGGGAAGAAGGATATATCACCAATAGACGGAGCAGTATACGGAGCAGCGGCCACTGCTGTTGCTCAACTGGTTACCACTCCTCTAGATGTACTTCGTAATAGAATCATGGCAGAGATACCAAATGATGAGATATCCTCGTCAAAGGATTTATCCTATACTGATCGGATAGTCAAGATAGTAAAAGAAGAAGGAGTTGAGGAGTTATTTGCAGGATCTACACCCCGGGTAGCCAAAGCGTGCTTTTCAGGGGCAATACAGTTTGCTACATATGAAGAAACGAAGCAAAAAATGGCACAGTTCTTTATCAAAAGATGACAAGAGATCATCAGCAAAAGTGTATCTGATAACTACACTATCACAGAACATTTTGATCAACATGATACCTAGAACTTGATAATCTAGATTGTTCTTTACATCTATTCACACATCTATACATCTTGTATTCTTGACGAATGACTATTGCTGCCTCTTCTTCTACCAAAGTCCAAGTTTGATAATACCTTTCTTAGCTGAAAAGAAGCATTGATCACGTCTAACTGGACAACTCCTACCTTACATAACACCTGTAAACACTTCATCACGGTTACTGTATCATCTTTTGGGATTGGAATTGTATTTCATCCGTCGCGGATAATGTGAAGAGAGTCGTCATACACGATCTGTTTCACCTTTCTAGCCCTTTTTCCTTCTACTAGAAGCTCTAATATAGTTTTGTTTGACCTTGTCCTGAGGGTATATTTGATCTTTCTCCCTTTAGTGTCCACAAAATGCAAGTATGAACTCGATGTTTTGCAGCTTCTGTTTCTCTCCTCCATTTGGTTTGGTATTATGTTTTCTGTGTCTGTAGCAGGCGGTGTTGATATGTCAGTGGAGAGAGATAATATGTGTTGAGACTCTTCTGCTTTAACTTTACACTCAGAATGTACAGCCGATGGCGTAGTCCACTCATTACTGACGACATTGTTTTTACATATTATCTCAGTTGGTAATGACTTTCTCGACGACTTCTCCCGTTGGACGAGATGCATGATGAGCAAAGCAACACCAACTACTAACGATACTTCAATGATGAATGAAGAAGGAACATATCGAGCACAAGTTATGCCCACAATCGTCCCAATACAAATGCTTATTGGAATCTTTCCATCACTCATGATCCTCCGTCTCACCGATATGATGATGGATAGTTTCCTCCTCGCCTTCAGTACATGAATCAACAAAGTGGAGCCTTCCGGCGAGGAACTATGATGTCGATATCGTAGTGTGATATCTGTGTGATAAACTATCAATTTCACAAGGGCATGGTTCGTACTTCGTGGTGTCTCACCATCTCGAGAATCAGACGGAGTTCTCAGGTAATAAGCCCTTTTTTCTTCCCAAGTGAGGTTCTAATGTTATCTATTAGTAGATTAGCAGATAATCATAGTGTATCATTTATCATGCTAGCTCGTATTCTTTACAATTATATGCATATAGTTGACCTGACCTTGCGCTCCCCATCTCTTGTAGCATACAGATAAAAGGTGACATATCTATGTAGATTCTGACGAGAGCCAAACTTTACTGATTACTGATACTATTCAGGTCCGTTTCATCTATTTGCATAGTCGAACTTCAGAACACCGTCTATGTCAGGATTGTATACTCCCTCTGCTATCTTCTTTTCATACTCTGTTACCTGGACAAAATAGTTATCATACTTTGTTTTTTCTTTCGTTGGTAAGAGATCGTACAATGAAATCAATTCAACTCGAACTAGTCTATACAAGTTTGCCAATTCATCGTAGTCTGCTGGACTCAATTCCTTTTCAATCTTGGCAGCAGTACTTGATATCTTTTGTATTGTGTTCATAACATTTGCTGCATAAATTCTAGCCTCTTTCTTATTCTTATTGGGCATTTCATCATCTATCATGAGTTTCATATTCTCTGCTATACCCGAGTTTCTAAGTAGTATCTGTGTTCCGAATACTCTGTTCATTGAAATGTAAAGTTTTGTTATGTTAGTCGTTTTGATTCCAAGTAATATACTTAATGACTTCCAATTGTACTCACATTTGCTGAGGAGTAACCACGACATCCTTCAGCTCTCCATTCAGGATAGCTCGAAGTATTTTCTCTTGAAATGATGCTACCTCAGCAACACGAAGAACAATTAACCCAGCTGAATATAGAAACGAGCACAACAATCATATTAGATACATAAGATATCTGCAATGCATCTCACATTGTACTGCTTACATCTCTCTTCCGGACCAGCGGGCATATTTGGATTATCATATTGTTCATCTTCAGCAGCATTGGCGACTAAAGGGTCCAATACAGTAAGTCCACCAACCATCACATCATACATCAGTACGTATAATGACTCAGCCATCCATTGTCTTCGAGTGTTCACCACATTGTTGCCCAGAGACAACGCCGATATTATCATCGCATGATATGAGCAGAGGATTGCAAATATGATATACACTCGAAGTATTATTTTATTCATTCCTTTTGTTGTGTGGCGATGCCCTTTATTATAGGATTGAGTGGTTAGGCCAAGATAAGTATCGTAGAGTAAAAGAGGGCATGAAACATCAAATCAGGTCGGTATCCTTAGCAAAAAATATCTACTGATGGCTTGAGGATATGGAGGGGATGAATTGGATTGTACTGCTATCTCTCGTTTCTTCCATTATTGTCGACACTACTATTGCCTTTGTCCCCTCATCGTCATTCAAAGGTAGAGTCGGTATCATCAAACCTACATCCTTGCAAACATCAACACTACTTAATGCAGCATTCAACATCAAATTATTGTCAACACTACTATTGCGTTTGTTCCCTCATCGTCATTCAACGACAATCTTAGAGTCGGTATCATAAATCAACATCCTTGCGATCAACATCACTTAAATTGGTTTTTCCATCACATGATATGTTAGTTGATTTTGCTTATATTGGGATCGGGGCTGTAACAGGAGCATGTGCAAGATATCAGATTGGAAATATAGTTAACCGCAAAATAGCTGAAGCTCATCCTCGGTTTGCATATTATAGCGGATGGCATACAGCGGGTATAAACATTCTAGGTTCATTTGTTCTGGGTAGTCTAGCAGGTATTCCGACCATTACTGATGCAGCAGCAAATGATAGTAGAGGTATTACAGCTCGACAGAGACTGACATGTGGTGTTGGATTCTGTGGTTCATTTACAACCTTTTCAACATTCTCGGTAGATATCGTGGCGATGTTAAACAAAGGAGAAGTGGCACGTGCATTATCTTATGCGTGTGTAAACAATGTGGGTGGTGTATGTGCTGCATTCGCCGGCTTTAGCATGGCAAGAAAAGTCTTGAGTAAACTGAAATGAAATCCTTCTATTTGATCAGTCTAATAATACTTTCTTTCCTAATTGATTAATAGCTATAGCACATTAGTTCTTGAGTAAACTTAAATGATAAGTTCTGTTCACTTCCATCCTAATTGGACAACATGTAATAAATCATTTACCGCTCTCAATCTTCCACATAGCATTTCTTTGTATTCTCATCACAAACTTCGACGGACTCTCCCATCCTCACAGCAGTTATACATGCCCCTACTATGAAGACTGCTCCAATAACATCTGAGAATCCAAACGTTTCTCCCACAAGGACGGCACTTGCGGCCGCTGCAAACAGAGGTTCTGTAGTCAGTATAATAGATGCATCTGTCGCCGGGACATATTGGAATGCTATTGACTCAACCCATAGTGCTAATGATGTTGTCACAATTCCCGTATAGAAGATAGCTCCAAGAGCCAACGGAGAGGAGAGTATTGGTGTGAAATCTGGTATTTGAAATCGTAAGCCCGTAATGCCGCTAAGAGATTGCTTTGCTCCCTCAACAACTAAACCTGCATCGAGTGCATCAACACTGGATGTTAAATCTGCTGATACTTTTGCCGCATGTGGCGTTGATTCAAAGAATAGACATGCCGCCACGGCTACAATTGCCAATTTGATGAATGATATTGGTAATCCTGCACTCGGTTGTTTCTTGACCAATTCTTCTAGTTGCAGGTATGCCATACCGAAGCCAATCGGCTGAGTGAATGCAATCAAATCTCCAATCACTGGTCCCCCAGCAGCACCCTTCAGCTCAATAATAGCAACACCCGTCACGGCAATTAATGCAGGTATTAACTTGCGTAAATCAAAGTCTGTACTATATCCCCGTTCCTTTGTTTCATTCACTCTTACCAACTCTGCAAGTACGGCAACAAAGATACAATTTAATGAACATATGACACATGCTCTACTAGGTGTTGTTGTTATTAATCCAATCAATTGACCTAAATATCCAAATGCTACCCAACTTCCACAAACTAATGCTCCTTTTGTAGTTTCCCATGATATGTCACCTTTACGAACTGCAATAATCGTTCCGGGAAGTAATGATACAGCCGCTAATGAAAATCTTGCCACGGCATATAATGATGCATCCACGCCTGGAACATCTAGAACAACCTTGGCACAAGCGAAATTACTTGCCCAAAGAGCACATAGAATAACAACTACTCCACGCCAAAAAAATCCATTAGTTATACTTGTAGATTTAGACTCAATGCCTACATTCAAATCTTCTGGATCGGCAAAGAATATTGATGCTTCCTCAGATGTTGTATATACTGGCAACTTTGGTAGATTGAATTGGCCCCCTTCTTCTATTAACTTAGTTTCTTTTTCAGAAATAATATCTTTTCTATCTATTTCTATACTCTCTTTTGACTGAACAAATAATGGTTGTCTTGTAGTATGTATTATAGAGTTTGTACTTTGCAATGAGTTATGTATTATTGATTGTTGTGGAAGTGTAAATGATAAAGTTGTTGATATTGACGATAGTGAAAGGACTACGAACCCCAACACTAACACATATTTTGGGGGGAGATGATTAGTCATTGAAGAAGAGTTGTTATTGTGAACACCAGTCTGAATATTCCTCTTCTACTTCTCCTCTATACAGATATATAATATGTTCAACTGTTTTATATTGTATGATACAACTCAACTCCGACTTCCTTGCAGCTGGTGGTTGAGGAAGGTAATCGTTGAAATAAAAAATGCAATACGAAACTGCCAAAGAATAAAATGGCGATAGAACAGAGTCTCAAAAATTGGGTTTGATGTTGTTTTTGTTTTGTTATTGTCTGTGTCTAATCTGTATAATTGCAGCAAAGCAATAGGCCCCTTTCTGAAGAAATACAACTTGTAAATATATAGATATATAATCTCTTCATTTCCAGGGGCGCGGCGGTGACACATAAGGATATGTACCTCTAACAACATACCTATAATAAACATACTTGCAAAATGGAGCGATATCAAAAGATGGAAAAGATCGGAGAGGGTACATATGGTGTAGTGTATAAGGCAAAGGATCAAGTATCTGGTGAAATCCTTGCATTGAAGAAGATACGATTAGAGGCTGAGGATGAGGGTATCCCTAGTACGGCTATTCGGGAGATTAGTCTGTGAGTAGTCTATAGTTTGTATGTTGTGATGTTGTGATGTTGTGTATGTTGTGATGTTGTGTTTATGATTCTGCCACTGACGTGTCTTGTTCTCATCAATATATCTGACTTGTCATTTGTTCTTTTGCCATTCTCTATACATGCACAAACATACCAACTCTACCAATACATAACAACAAAACACCAGTTTGAAAGAACTTAAACATCCCAACATTGTCAAACTATATGATGTAGTACACACAGAGAAGAAACTTACATTGGTATTTGAATTCTTAGATCAAGATCTTAAAAAATATTTAGATGTATGTGATACTGGATTAGATTTACCAATTATGAAAAGTTTCTTATATCAATTATTAATGGGAGTGGCATATTGTCATCATCATCGGGTATTACATCGAGATTTGAAACCTCCAAATTTATTAATCAATCGAGAAGGACAACTTAAACTGGCCGATTTTGGTTTAGCTCGAGCATTTGGTATACCGGTACGATCATATACACATGAGGTTGTTACATTATGGTATCGTGCCCCGGATGTATTAATGGGATCTCGAAGATATAGCACACCTGTGGATATTTGGAGTGTAGGGTGTATCTTTGCAGAAATGGCCAATGGCAGACCTTTGATTGCAGGTACATCCGAGGGAGATCAGTTGGAAAAGATCTTTAGATTATTAGGTACTCCCAGTTTAGCAGATTATCCTGGTATAGTTGATTTACCAGAATATCATTCCAATTTACCAAGATATCCTCCACCTCCAAATGGCATTGCTGAATTAGTGCCCTCATTAGATTCTACTGCAGTAGATTTACTATCAAAAATGTTGCAATACGACCCAGCACGACGAATTACTGCAAATGATGCATTAAAACATCCATTCTTCTATGACGTTGCTCGTATGAATGGAGAGGGAAGTAACGCGTCGTGATTCTTCAAAGATAAGGGAGTCTTATATATGTCTGAGAATAAGCTAAAGAAAGAGCAAACTGATGATTAAGTAGAGAAAGGAAGTGTTTTTCTTTACTAGTTTGCTTTTGACAGAACCAGGCGGCGCCTCTAAGAAACATAAGCACACTGAATAGTATGAGTTGCAATACATTCTATACCATTAGTTTATTACAAGCCATCTACACACTTGGCACTACAGCAATCCATTGTTAAACTCAGCCAACACTTCTTGCTGCAATTCAAATCTTTCGACAGCCGCTTTGTACACAGCCACATCTCTGTTGTTAAGCTTTTTAATCAGTGATATTGTCTCCTCATCCAGCTCAGTTGTACCGCATGTAGGCTCCCTTGACCCGTTTCTATGTTCAAACTTGCACCCCTTTGAATCAATATAGCCCTCTGGTAATAAGCTAAACATATCATCTCCGGGATAGCTCTTTTCATATGAGCCTTGTAATTCTGCTGCTGTTGTAGATAAATTCTCGGCCAGAAAGGGAAAGACTGTTCGCATCGCATCGACGGACTCTTGTATTCTATCAGTGATACCAATCCAAGTAAAACTACGCAGATTGTTCACCGCTTCATCAACAATTTCTTGCTCTCTGGGGAAAGTTACATCGTTTGCTACATTGTACAAATTTATCGAGCTGAGCAAGTTGGTAGCCTGATGACCAATCATTTGCACTGCACAGGAGTCATTTGGGCTGTATACAAAGTTTTGTTTACCATCTCCAAATGTGCCATCAGCGACACTGCGTAATACGTCTTTCAATTCCTTGCATTTGTAGCATCTGTTCAATGAGTACTTGTACATACTCCATGCTCTGTCAATAGGATTTCGAATGACGGTAATCTTATCAACGTCCTTCCATCCAAAGGTTCTGACAGCGTGTAGAGATGCACAATAACTCATTACATTCGATTCCGATGTGGTGCAGACATTTAGATCATCAATTGGTATGTCTTGTGATTTATCTGCGGGGTCAAAACTGAACTGATCTTCCACTCGAGCTTGTCCATCGGCATCATTTCTATAAAAGACATTGTCAACTACAGAGCTATTCAAATGCTTGGCCAAATCATTCATGCATGTCTTAACTCTTGACCCACACTCGGACATCTTACTATAGGCGATGGATGTACCTCGGTGTATCTCTCTTTGTCTTCTAAGGGCACAGCTAATTAGACCATCCATACTAGTACCGCCAGTCTTCATGTGATGCATGTGCATAAATTGCTTAGGAGTGCCAGAATCTAGAACAAGAGTCCGCTGAGGTTGTTTTGGATTACTAACGTCTTTTGGAATGTGACCACTATATATGAGCGCTTCCTTGGTCTGAGCTAGTGTAGAACGAAGCTTCTTCTTCATTACTTCTCGCTGACCAGGGGTAAGAGGGACGAAGTAGTCTGGCAAGTCTTCGTCGGCTGTTGATTGAAGTGAATCCAGTTCTTCCTTCTCTACGACTTCAATCTCTTCTTCTGTTTCAGTAAAGTCATCATCATCATTTTCATCTTCTTCTTCATTCCAGCTAGGTTCCGTATAACCCAAAACAACAGCTGCCTGTTGTTGATCGGGTGCAAGCTGGTTCCAATATACTTCATAACTTTCCGGATCTTCTTCGTCATCATCCCACATATTACTAGACCACCCTAACACTTCCGCTGCATTCTTAACTTCGGTTGGTAAATCATCCCAATTATAATCATCATACTTGCCTTCTCCGTTATCCTCTATTTCCTCTGGTCTTGAATTCTGTTTGACTTCCGATCCAGTACCATCCTCAACATCTTCTTCAAATGTTAATGGAGCTTCACTAACAGCATCTTCTCCTTCTCCATCCATATCATCACCTTCCTCAATGGATTGTTCAATAGAAGCATCTTCTTCTTCATTGATGATAACAGCAGCATCAGTATCTGAAGAAGAGAAAACAACAACATCTTCTTCCATATCATTATACCCCTCCTCAACTGAAACTGTATCATCAAAATGCATATCAGTATCAAACTCGCCAACAGCCTCTCCGTTGGCAATATCATCATCTAAATCACCTTCATACTCCTCAATTCCTTCACCTGGATTTTCTTCACTCTCTACCATATGCAATACGCCATCTTCATCGTCATAATCTTCAATATTAAGTTCCTCAAATGTCTCATCAGTTATATCCAAATCTTGTGGTGAATTACCCCAATCATAATCATTCGAACTACCACGTATATTACTACTACTCTGTTGAGTACCAGCCTTTCCTTTTTTATCATTACCACCAAACAATGGCTTATGATTGGAATGACCAATACTACTACTATCACCATCACCATAACTTTTAATATAATATTCATGTCCACCAAATGCCAAAGCTGCCAATAGAAATACAGACAGTAGTAATTTACATCGTATATATTTTTCATTATTTGTTTGAGCTTCATTTTCTAATTGTATGTCCATTGATTGTGAGTCAAGTGAATCAAGTGATTGTGTTGCAATTACACCACCATTGTTATTATCATTGTTAACATTATCTGTATAGTTGGTATCATCATTATCATGACCACCAGTAGATACTTTACTGTAAGGTTTGGAACTGGGCATATTATATCAACTTTTGTGGACAGAATTAATAGAATCTTCCTTTGGTTGCAATGGTTGATTAAAAGTACTATCGGCTACGATAAGATTATATTCACTGATCACAAACACCGACTAAACTAAATAAAGATGTGAATATTGCAATATATTATAATGGTAACCTCCTTATGATGATCTTTATCTTGCCTTTGCTGCGTTCTGAAGTTTATTATCGAAATGTTGATCTTTAGATTAGAAGTTTCCATGTTACTATTTATTATTCATTTTTCAGTGAAGATGAAGAAGTGATGTATCAATTGCAATACAAAGCAAACAAACTGCCTATACACGTTCTCTATTGTGTTTACTCGGTATGAGTAAAGAGAGGGTAGCGATATTATAGTAGTTGTGTAATTGTACACATGATATGCACAAGTTCACACATTGATTGATCTTACTAGAAAATCATAGATAGATGCAACCAAAGCGTGTACATTACAGTGATGGTGGAAGCAGTAGTATGAGATATCAACAGCGGTCTCGTCGTGCTAGTTTTGATCAAATACCATCTACTACCAAACAAGACGAGATGAAGATAGAGAATCCAAATCATTTCACATTGAATAATAAACAAAAACAACAACTTCAGCTTCCAATATATACATCAACAAATTATAATAGTACAGATACATCGGCTAATGGAGACATATCAATATTAATTGCACCAAGTAGTGGTGATTCTATAAATGATTCAACAACAAAAACATCAAGCGGTAGCTCATTATTAACCGGATTTCTACTACACTTGAATTCTCTGCTTCCTGAATATTGTCAACACTTAGCGGACATATCAACCAATACATTGAATTGTACGAATAGTGCATCAAAGGCAGTGGATGTATTAGAAAGAGGTCCAAGGACACTATCAACTAGATTTTCAAATAATAAAGATATGAGCAATAGCAGTAGCAAATCATCGACGACACCACAAGCTAGTCCAATAATGAATAAGGGTTCTACTTCTGAACCATCCTCTCCATCATATTTAGTTGAAAAAACATCTCCAAAGTCAACAAGTCCATCCGATTTGAGAACATGGATAAGTTCTAAATCTCCATTGTCACCATTATCACCTCGTATTAGTCAAAGTAATAGACGATCATTATCGCCAAGTAAGAGGAATCGTTCATCGTCGAGGAATAAACAAAGGAGGAAGGAACTATCTCCCTCTTTAATGAAGGTGGAATGGGAACGATTCATTGATGCGTTCATTAGTTTAGCAGGTGCTGAATGCTTCTATTCTCGGCTAGATCATGTACCAACGTCATCAAGTGGAACAGAGAAGGGAAAGAAGAGTAAGGGTGTAAAGTTTGATGGAAAAGAAAGTTCAAGCAATGTTTCATCCGCCTCTCCGACTGATGCAAATAAGCGTGGCTCACGTCGTTTAGTTTCATCATATCACCAAATACAAAAAGATTTACACATAGTGGGCGAGTATTTAGTCGATCCAGTTATCGGTAAATCTTCGACAGCTATTTCGCCTACATCTTCACCTAACAAAAATACAAGCCCTATCAAACAAGCAGCAGTTGAATTGCGCAACAAATTAGATACCATTATATGCTTTATTGATGCTAGATGTACTCTAATTCAAGTTCATGCCGAGCTATGTTGTCCATTAGGTAGTAATATCCCAATAAAAGTTGGTAGTAATAAGTGGGTAGCATTAGCGGAACAATGTCACTTGGCCATGATACCAATCAAGGCCAAAGAAGTAGAATCGTGTACAAAAAGTGTCATGCTCAATACTGACAAAGAACTGAGGGCATTGGAGTTGTTTCTAGCCTCCATAGATAGCTTACTGCAATGCAACTTCTTCGACTGTGTTGTAAAAGTTCGGAAACTTCATGTTCATCTTGGCAGAAGTCCCCATCAAACATGCCTACCGATCATCCAAAAATCCCTTCCTCGACTGTTTGCAGTAATGCACATTTACTTTGACAAAATAGGTGACAATCATCTACCTCTAACTGCTGTATTGCCACTATCAAAACGACGATCATTTGATAAGGTGGAGAAAGGAGAGACATCTCACCAGTCTAAGGAAAATATCAAGATGCTGTTTGACGAGCTCATTGGCAACAATAAGAACAGAAGTCCACCGTTGGCATTAGGTTTGGTTCATGCAAATAAAGCTGTTGATATAGAAGAACAGCAGCAGAGTAGTGAAGACATCATCAATGAAGAGAAATGTCCCGAAGATTCTTCTAGCTGGGAGATATTATATATGAAAACAACCCTGACTACTACCAACCCTTCTGGAAAGAGTATAAAGAAACAAAGTTGGCCACTCAACCACTGGGAAGACGTGGAAAAGATGCTTACAAAGCATTCTCTATCGAGGATAACGACAACCGATCCATTGAAGTACAACATACCCTCTTCCTTTATCACATCATGTCATATTTCAAGCATTTCTGACTCAGTTAGTTTAATAGTCATTCAAGGTATAGATCATCATACCAAGAGGCAGCGAACATCAGATGATGATATAAAGCTTATCATGCGAAGAATACACTCGGAATTATCTCCACAGAATATCTTGAGTGTCAAGTCTGTTATACGTCTCAAGTCTGAGCTATCATGTTCAAGAGATGCGGATAAGCAAAAGAGTGATCACTCTCCCAAAGACAAGATAGTATCAACTCAATCACTTTGGAGTGACAATGCATTATCGGAACAACAAATGAAGAAAACACTACAAAATGCATTGAGAAAAAGGAAGAACAGTCCTATTATAACTGCACCATTGAAGAGTCCGTACATAAAACGCAAGCTTCGACAAAATCGGAAGAAGACAAGAAAGAATTCAATCAACAGTGGTCACCTCGATCTATTTCTTGGCCCTGTGGTATCAAAGATGTTGTTACAGGATACCTGAATGAAAAGATACAAATAATACCTCTGCAAGTTCATCTAGACTAGACACATGGTGTAAAAATGCAACCAGCAATTCAACGAAGGTGATACAGTGTTTATTACTCTGTTGGGTACTACCTAGGCAATCCATCAATAAACCAACTCTCCAATAGAAGGAAGATACCTAAAGTCAAAGGCTAGGATACCCCCATAAAAAATAAATGATCCGAGTTTTGGTTATTACATTTTGAGTCAAACCCACATACCTACGTGTCTATACCTATTTTATTGACTTGATGTCATGTATAGTTTGAATCCATTGAAAGTACGGCAACCACGGAGATTATTTTTATCTTCGAGTACTGGTCGATTCTCCTCACTTTCGACACCACCTTTCATTGAATGGGTTAACAATCTAAAGAAAACAAATAAAAGCACACAGCAATGAAAAGAAGTAGATATTGCAGTAGATATTGTAGATGTGACAACAATTTCTACACAATTTCTACCATGGCCGATATTATACATTTTCTACATCAATATCTACACAATCTATCTAAAATAGACAACTTGCTTTGACGAAGACATAATCTAACAATATCCACGGCAATTTCTACAAATGGTATCTTAATATGCAATAACTACTACAATATCTACTGATGACATCGAATTCTGCCGTTACTTTGTGGATTGATGTTTTATTTTCTAAGTCTGTGTAGAGGTGGCACATAGAGTAGCTCATAATTTAGCAACAGCCACTATCAACACACCTACCTATTGCAATAACACCATCTATATCTACTACATCAGACTAATCACATATGTGTTGCCACCGAGTAATATCATTATTGCAATCAGCACTATCACCATCCCGACGACGCCGAGTACACGACGATGTTTCTACTACCGCCAACGATGTGCACCAGCCACAACAAGTTGTATTGATAACTACTGATGTAGTCGAAGAGAGAGGTAGCAGACATCGATTTATCGATCAACCCATGCACCTACTATGTCCATGGCACGTCGCCCACTACGCCAGGTCTACGCCGCCTCCCGGACACATAGGCACCATCGGCGGCCGCCACTCATAATACATTCACAGGAAGGAGCTGAGCGATTGAAGAGTATTGTAATGGAAGGTTGTGGCGGCCGGCGGACAAGTTGAAGTATCTTTGAAGGGGATACCTTTAAGTAATTGAGGAGATCAGCCGAGTGAGTTAGAGAGGTTTAGAGCGAGAGAATGAAGAGAATCGAGGACTGCCTGGATGGTATGGCGGCGGCAACAAGGTTATGATCATCAACACTACCGTGATGATCGTTGTTATTTAGACAAGCGGCGGCGGTTGCAGAGAAAGAGGAGAGAGACCATACGACGAGGAGAGACGAATAATATCATTTCATACCATGTCATGTTATTTTTAGATGATAGAAGAAGCTACTATCTATAACAACAATAATAAAGTAAAAACAATTGCAACAACAAATGAATACCAACGGATAGTAGAGATTGCTGTAGAATTGGTTACTTCGGGTAGATATTGCCGTAGAAATGGTTGCTGCTCGGCTGTCGACGGCATCGCTAAAGGGTACCCAATCGTAGATATTGTAGTAGAAATCAACCTCAAAATACAACTATTGCAGTAGATATTGTACTTTAGCGATTAGCTGCAGCCCGATTTATCATTGGTAGAAATTGTAGTAGAAATTGCAAATCGAATACCATATCGTAGAAATTGTGTAGAAATTGGCAATATCTACTGCAATATCTACCTTTTTTCATTGCTGTGTTGTGGCTGGCATAGTTTTTAAGATATATTATCATTTTGAAATTACTGCTGATGTTGCTATATTCTCATAAGATATTGCAATTACTCATCATATATACATACTACTACCCCCGTTCATACGCAGAATAACAATGGGGAAGAATTCTAAGAAGAGATATAATAAGAATAATAAAGCCGGGAAGAAGGGACAACAACGACAACAACAGCAACAGCGTACAACTCCACCTACTCGTAGAAGCACACGTCTCACTCCCAATCAAAATAATAATGATAGTGCTGCCGATACTAATAATAATATACTGTCTACTACAAATCCATCATCAACAACTACTTCTTCAACCACTCAAATAGTATCTAGTAAAAAGTCTTCACCTCGGAAGAATGGTGTTCATCCTACCACCGGACACCGTATACGCAATTGCATTTGCACACAATCAGACAAGTGTCGTGAACTTATGTGGAGATTGGCAGATATTGATGATGAAACAATGTTTCCATATATTAAACTTCCCGGCCATCCACAAGCAGGGGATAAGACACCAACAGGTCAGCATAAGATTGAGTTTTGTAGTAACGTGTACAAACATCTATATTCTGAAGTTACTAGTACTATTTTGAGAGGCCTACCCAAAGAACAACATGTTGCTCTTATACACTTCAAACCAGCCATTCGTGATTATTTAGAATCTGATCAAAGTAAGAAGCAATTTCAATGGAGAGTGCCAATTGCAATTGGTTATGGTAATGGATTGGATAGTAGTGACTTGTGTGGGACAGAAGATATAAATGGAGAGGAGGGGAAGACATGCTTTGCTTCACCTAACCAGAGTTTTGAAGATGCTGAAACAGAAATTGAAGAAAAGGAAAGAATATATAATGAAAAGCAATTAGCAGCTGGAAATCCAACAATGAAGCGACCATCAGCTGATATACAATCTAAACGGAAACCTCCGAACCAAAGGAGATTAGAAAAGTTGACATGTGACGCTGAGAATAATCCAAGGGCTGCAGCATTTTTGATACAACAACTAGAAGAGAAGTTGGATGCTATGACCCTACAATCAAAAGAAAGAGATAAAAATGATTTGCTGAAGGAAAAGAAGCACGAGAAGGAGATGGCAGAACAGCGTGAAGAATTTCTTCAACGAATGATTATGGATGGAGGGCTTAGTAGGAAGTCATTAGCAAGTGACGCATATCATGAAAGCAATCCAAACCTGTCGAGACATTTGTTTAGTCGGCCATGGGGAGAACACAAGGCACGAGGTATGGCTTGCTTTGGTGGTTTTGTTCCAGACTTTGATTGTAATGTTTCGGGGGAGGGGGAAATTACTCAGTTTGAAAAGTATTGTATGGCATGTATGACAGCTTGGCACGGGGATAAACAAGAAACACTTGCTGCAATTTACGGGAGAAGTCAACCAGCTATATCTAGATACTTAAAGGAGTGGATGCCTCTATTAGACATCGCAGGTGGTGACATGTCGGAGTTAGATTTGGAAATGAATCACAACTGGGTAAGTATGGACGAGGCAAAGAATAATGGTCGTTTGTATATGGATAATGGGCAACTAAAGAGAAACGGTGAAGTAGTAGAAGATGAGGACATGTAGTAACGATAACCTATACATAGTATATGTACATACTGTACAAATGTACATCTTAATCCGATAGTAAATCATATGTACTACCACCCCAATACTCTACCAACGCCTTCTCTGACGCTCTACCTAAAAACAATGGCGTATATGTTACGCCTAAGCCACACGGTAGTACCCACATTATGTATCTCCCTGCACTACAATGCATTTTATCAGAGTACTGCGCACGTGATATGAACGAATTAAGTCTTACTGTATCTGTAACACAATCTTTGCCATCCATTAACAGTCCGACATCCTCTAAACCAATATCAATATATCTTTGAGGCATAGCAACTTCAATATAATTCAATGGACGATTGTCATTGTTACCTTGTTGTGGTAAATGTGTCGGCTGACTAAGAATACTCAACTGGGCTCTTCTCTGCTTGCTTGGTTTCTGAAGATGAGCCGTATTTTTGGGGAAGTACTCGTTACAGTCATGAGGCATAAGAAACGGTTGACACATGTTCGCATGAAACATAGACCACTTCAGGACGGCTTCGGTATATACAAAGTTTGATCTCGGTATCTTATCTTGGATGTAAGCATGATCATTAGTCCGTTTGTTATATGCTTCTGATCCATATCGGGCTTGACATAGATCTCTTGTGCCTATAGTCTCGGCATACGTAAATTGATCTCGATTTTCTAAAAAGCACGGAGTCTTCATTGGATTGCAGTTAGGGTAGCTCGTTGATGTACCTTCAAATCCTCGATCACCTAATCCATCTTTACCCTTGGGAAGTTTACTTAGACGTTCAGCAGGCCAGTTGAGATCGTCTTTTGTCATCTGCTTCTCGATTGCATACTTCAACTGATCTATCGAAGCTAACCGTTGCGGCCTTGTATGAAGGAGGTAGTGTGATAGGAGACATTTCTCTAATGTTTTGTCGGTATGAAATGCGTGATACATCTTCTCCTGCCTTTCCAATTGACGTAGTTTTGTATGGATAGATTCATTTGGCCCCCCTTTCCCATCTAGTAGATCCTGTAGATATTTAGATATCTTTGAACGTTCCATCTTGTAATCTATATCTCCTTTGCCACCCGGTGTCTTAGCCCTCAATACTGCTGTACTAATAGACTTCTCAACAAACTCACACAACTTAATATCACTCTCGCCGACATCAGAAGGACGAGGCAACTCTGTTATCTCTATAATGTCCACCAGATCTTCATCTGTAATTAACTCGTCGTCTTCTGTGCTCGTGGTGAGTAGATCTTCCTCGTCCCATTCGTTGTCTGAGGCAGACATAGAATCTTCTTCACTAGGAGAGTAAGAATCATCGTCATCATCATCATCATCATCGTCTTCAGTATCATCAGGCAAGTCCAAACCTGAATTTAAGTCAAGTAGCGTTGAATTAAGAGCTGCACTTTGCTTACGATATTCATGCTCTCTCTTCTTCTTCAATCTCTTCAGATCCTTATCCGCTTCATCATCATGATATGCATATGTCCAGGGTATAGGAAGCTTCCTCATATTCTGCATTGCGGGGGGAAACATGCTCACAGCTGCTTCCTGTGAAAGCGATGGATCCTGTTGCAAAGAACTTTGGATTTTAGAGAAGAGAGCATACTCTGCCCTCAAGTGGGAACAACCACCTAAACCTGCTGGACATCCACATCTACTCACTGGAGCTGAAACAAATGTATTTGTATCAAGGTCACATACGAACGTAACCCAATAAGCCTCAGATTTCATTGACGGTACACATTCTACTCGGATAGCAATGGCTGCATGACTAGTTGATTTGATACGGCACTTAGCTGTCTGAATTTTGCCTATGTTGAAATGTCCACCCTTGATTAGTCTCTGTGCTCGTGTCTGTATACCATTACGGCCCGTCCCAAATGACTTAAAGAAGTTTTCATCATTTAACCGCTCAATGCTTTGCAATGCATCTGCAACTTCTTTCCAAGAACTATTCCAAGTCATCGTACCATCTCCATCAGCTACATCCAAAGGCTCGTCTTCATCATATGCAGTCTGTCCATTCGGCTGCCACTCTCTTGGCTGAGGAGCTCTATGTCCAAGCTCCTTCATTAGTTGAAGCACACGCTTAGCTAATCTTAATGAGTTCTGTCGGTTGTAAGTGCCTCGTAATCGAAGACCTCTTTCATTAAGAAACACTTTCAAAGCCCAATCGGACCAAAATCTTAGAGGAATCTTCTCGTCGGGCTTTGCACCATGAGCAATCTTGTAGTTTGGATCATATTCCGACGTTGGCTGCTCAAGTAGTTGTGGTGGCATACCTGTATTTGGCATCAGATTCAGTTGGAAGAGTTCTTTTGGATCACCCGTGAGAAGGGTAGATGGATCAGCACCATATCCAATCTTCTCACCCCAATCTGAACGGGACCACCCGTTGGGAAGAGGATTTAACGGCTGAACATCTACACTATAAGTAGCAGCATTTCCAATATCGATCTGCACATCTTCTGATAACGCTGTCAATCTATATACTGGTGGGCACTTCTCATGCCAATAAGCTGTCCAAAACTTGTCAGTGTATCCTTGTGCATTATTCACATCATCAATCTTCCACTTCTTAGTTATCTCCAGTTCATGAATGAGTAATCCACGTTCAGTATCATCTTGGCAACTTACCCACTTATTCATCAACGTCTTAACTGATACCGGACCATTTCCATTTAGTCTATCAACAAAATCATTACCAAGGAAACACGATAGTGCAGCCAACTCGTCACTCCACGTTCCACTGCCCATTGAGGCACGTACTAGAATCTCACTCCTTTGATAGAAACAGCAGCTACCAGTGTAGTAATCCAATTCTGTTGCAATGTTATCCCCTCCGAGTACAAATACATCACCATCATTAGATACAATGATATCAATCAATCTATGTCTTTGCAACTCGACAAGTTGCTGATCTGCTTCAAATGCGCCACAACTAATTTTGATACCCAACTTTATACACTCATCCTTAATCATCGTTGTATAATCATCACGCCTCTTAACAATCCCTTTACGCTTCTCCTTTACTGTTTCATAACTACCAAGCTCGTCTAAAGCGTAAATACCCTGCAACACTTTAATATCTTCATCCCGTAACCCATCTCTTCTAGCCTCTTCATCTGCCTTTAACGGATTTGATCTTCCATCGAATACCATTACGATATCCTTACCCGTCCTACTCTTAAGACTGCGTATTTTCTTCATCATAGATTCAACTGCATCAAATAGAGGAACTGGTGGTGTCATATCAAAAACAGCTGCACCTTTAACCGTCCTCAAGCATTTGTGCATTAAACCAGAGGCATCAACTCCAATTGACGTGCATGGGATATCTCCTATGTTATGTTGGGGTGTATTATCTCTCTTCTCATGCTCAGGGCGGCAGATAAACTTAGTATGAAGTTCTTTTGCTCCCATAGTTATTCTATGTATGAGCGGGGGTATATATGATGAGTAATTGCAATATACTATGAGAATAGCGACATCAGCAGTAATTTCAAAATGATAATATATCTTAAAAACTATGCCAGCCACAAAAAATCGCTTACCACCGCGTTAATCTACGCAAAATTCTGGTGTAGACAGTATATTATCTCATTATTAGATATACTATTGATGGCGGTAGGCCGCCGACAGATTTTGTGGTTATTGCCGAGTTGGTGGTGAGTAATAAAAAATTCTTCAAAAAATTACCCCGGCCCCCCCCCCCCTAAGCAAAGAGTATCTAATAACGAATAACCCGCCCCATCCTCTCTATCCTGCTGGCTCTGCAAAGAAGGAGAAGGTCATAGATTCATTGTATTTATCAATAATTTGTCTATGGTTCGGTTTGTAACCTACGACGAATAGCCAAAAGACAACATACCACATAATAGAAAAAAATGACAAACAGTGATTTGATAGATTTGTATTGATTATACCGACGCCACATTGTTACCACAACCTTTGCAAATAAAAAGTGTATATCACCACAGTATGCTATTAAAGGGTATACATTCATTTGGTTAGTATAGGGTTTATTTGAATATTCATATACCAGGGCACAAAGATTACATTGCAATATTTTCAACAAAACATCAATAACAAGTATTTACTACAGCTGTTGAATCGGTATCATATCTAATATCACCGCATTAGTATAAGGTAATATTGTTACATATCAGCGCTGATAGGATAAAAAGCAATATCTGTTACGCGTACAATCAACAATGCTTCGACGAATTATCAGTAATACATTGATATTAGTAGCTCTTTTCTCAGGAAGTTCCAATTCTATGAAATACCCCGAGCCATTTACCAAGATAGACGAGGATATTTACCGTGATAACCTCATTCCTCTTCGTTGGGATGTTACACTTTCAATGATTGCACCACACCAAGATAGTTCAGAGGGGTCGACTTTAGATTTAGCCATGATTGCAATTGATACGACTTTTTTAGTTACTAAACAATTGTTAGAAGAGAACGAGGGAAGTATGTTGAAAAAGATGAAACTAGTTTCTGATTGTGGGTTCTTTGATTTAGTTTTGGTACTACTCAATCATCCGAACAAACTGATCAATTGGATGGCTTGTACTCAGATGAGTACGTTTTTTATCTCATCATTACGTTATTATGTGGGTTATTATAAGAGTATTATTGTTGATAAACTATTCCAACATAACATAGTACAACGGGTATTTGAGTTAGCGTCATCCAGTGAGAAGGATGATAGTAATAATGATCTCGTATGGGCCGGAGAGGAGTTACTGAATACGGATAAACAAGCGGCAACCATGCTATTCAGATTCATCATTGAATGGTCAAAGGATATACATATTGATGCTCTTGTTGAATCCGGAGCATTGGATGTTGTATGTCGCTGGGCTCAAACACTGCAGCCGCCCGATGAGGATAAGATATTACTTGCACTAGAGGCGGCAAGTAAGCTCCGCTCCGTTTCTCATCGTCCGGGCGAACAAACCCTCAAAAGTAAAGATGATTTCTTCAGACAGGCAAAACTTTGTGATGCTTCGGAGAACTACTGCCGATATCACTACTGTGGAAAGTGGAAAAAGATTGGTTTGTTATTGTCTGTCTGTCTCTTTGGTCTTTCATCCGTTGCTGCCTTCTTGTGGTTACTTTGGACGAGTCTAGATCCTGCCAAGTCTAAAAAGAAGAATTTGGTGAAGGATAGTGATAATAAGAAAGAGGTAGATAAGCAGGACGAGAATAAATGTGCCAAGTGTGGCAAGATTGTTCCAGTTTCAGGCATAAAGGAGTGCTCAAAATGTGGTGTGGTATATTGTAGCAGGAGCTGTCAAAAGGCCGACGTAAGTGTATATATTTTGTGCCCTCATGTCCACATGATATGTACTGAACTAACTTACATCGTCACCTTACCCCATAGTGGCCGAACCATAAACAAATGTGCAAGTTATTAAGAGAGGTGAAAAATGCATCAAGTGAAACAGAAGCAATTGAACAGATTGCAAAGTTGTCAACGAATGCAAAGAACGGTATATTTTCAAGCCTCATGATGACCCATGTTGGTTGGGTCTCCACTGATACCAATGAAGAACTACCCCCAGGCCTACCTGAAAACTTTCTCTACATCCATGAAGCGATGAACAAGTATGCTAGTCTTGGGAAGAAGAAACGTGAGTTTGGAGAGGCAATCTATCGACGTCTTTTTGATGAGCTTGTTGAGAATGAGGAAGAGTGGGAAGATGTAAGTGGTGTGAATTAAATTGTTGTGTATATGAATCAGTTGTGCTTGTACTAACACGTTCGTTCTTAGTTCTTTAGTCATCCGGAGAATCATGGTCATATCGGAGATGCTGCCGTGGTATTAGAAACCTTAGCTGACATATATGAAGCGAGGAAGAGTCTCGAGGAGTGTGGTCTGATACTTGATGTTCAGTCAAAGGCTCTTGAATACTTGAAAGGACACTGTGAAGATTTTGAAGAGATTGATGCAGACGATAAATGGATACAGTTCTGTGCTAGTTCCGAACATCATTTACTCTGTACAAGGTTCACTATCAATGAGGAACTCAATCGCTACGAAGATAATGTTCCCGTTATTAGGGATCTCACTGTCTACGAAGAAGGGCTTGGCAATTCCCATATGCATACTTGGAAGACACTTACCAAAGTATGGGATGACGCTATGCAGCAAAACTTGAGTGATAAAAGCATACTTGACATATCAGATGAAACAGTACTGGAAGTATACCTGCACGGAATTGAGTCTGACAAAAGGATGAGATCGGCTTGTCCTGCGGTATACAAGATCATCGATGGAATGAGTGGCAACAGAGCAGCAAAGAAGAAGCAGCTTCAGTATCAAAAGCATGTTGAACTCCTATCATGTGCATATTGCAATAAGAAGGAGACTGCTCTAGGGCAACATAAGCAGTGTCGGAGATGTAATCATGTAGTATACTGCTCAAAGAAGTGTCAATCTCTTCACTGGAAGAAGCACAAGAAGGAGTGCAACAAGAAAAAGTAAGAATCGTTGTTACTAGATGTCAGGCCACCAATCTTTTAGATTTAATTGAGTGGCAATCTAGCTACCTAACCCTAACATTCATACCTATCATATACCAAACCGAATAACATACGTTTAATCTCTCTTGGCACTACCAATAGCAATCGGTTCGGGCCACATACTTCCCCTTCCACAACATAGACTCATGTCTTGTCCATCTTTTCTTGGATGTAATATCAATTTCCAAACTAATGAATATCGTGGACGTTTCCCCGCCTCTACATTGGGTGCCACTACCGTATGTGAAATATCTTGATCCATAATAACAACTCGACCAGGTTTGGGTAGTATATCGATTGATTCATTTGTTGGTGGATCTAGAAATCGGGTCGGTGCGCCCCATTCTTCTCCATTCCATTCATCGTTTAGATAGACTAAGCAGCTTACAAATCTCGGTTTACCTTTCATCCGATTCGGATATCGACCAAATACATCAGTATAGGGCGAGGCCGGAGCTTGTAAAGGGTCAGCATCGACATGATAGTCAAATGTATCCCCATGTGTTGGTGCATTAGCTGTCAGCGGAGATATTACACACTCGCCAAATACAGCCTCAGGTAACCTCGATACTATAAAGTCTGGAAAGAGTAATGATAACTTTGATTCAAATTCAGCAATGGCTGGATGTTCATTGTAACATATATCCATGATGGCATCATCGGATAGTCCCCAACATGATCCTTCTTCTTCATCAATTTCGTCAGAGATGTCATTCACAACAATATCGAGGAGTCCACCTCGTTCCCATCTATTTAGATCTGGACCATTCACATTGTCATCCCAGTCATCCTCTTTTGATGTATGGTCTTCCGGATAACCTTTGACAACATTGAGTAATCTCTTTCGTAACTTTTTATCCAATAACTTGTCGAAAACTAAGACAGAGCTGGTATCAAAGTGTACATCTTGTGCATCTTCCTTTCCATTCTGCATACTACTAGAGACCATATCACCATCAATATCAACAACTATACTAGGATAACAATTAATTTCAATCTCATATGGATGTACAAAACATCCGTTAGAAGTAGTCAATAATGAATCTAAGTCAACATCCTCATCTGGTATACGACATATCTCACTTAATTCCTCTTGGAGGGCATAATCTGATATCTCTTTTTCTATTATGTCACTGATTATTGCTGCCGAATCTTCTAGTGTACCTGTGGAGCCCTTATTATTGATTGTATTTGATGATTGAAATGCCAACAGTAAAGGCTGTTGATTTGATACTTCATCACTTTGCAATACAGCATCTATTCTCTGTGATAAATCATTCTTTAATTGTATGATAAGTTCATTCTCATCAATATCAATTGACGGCGGCATGCCACATACATTAATGACTAATACTCTACCTAACACACCTGGTATTGAAGGTTGTTCATTACATTGTAGATTGGTAACATCGATAGGCAATCCATACTCCTCTTCGCAAGTTGATTTTATAGTTTGCAATATAATTGATAAATCGGATTTATATTCTATACCTGATGAGATATATGCTTGTAACTTTATATCGAGTGAAGTAGAGGTAGTCACATCTTGATCATCTCGAGTTGAAATGTAAAGTTGATGTGTATCATATGATGTCGATGTTATTTTGTGTTGATGATTGTTGACAGGGCCGACGAAAGCATAGCATGATACAATACAGATAATCGGTAAGATTAGTAGTGTATACATCATGATTGATATGTTGATAACGTTGTATTAGTGGTATAATACGGATAATACAGTCTCTCTATCCTCTTCTAGTAGGTAATGCTCCCGATAGAACATCGCGCCCTTTCCCATGAAATTCTATCCCCAGTATCGCCAAATTAAGAGAATTCTTTTCTCAATCAACTCGAGTTAAAGTGCTTGTGTTATCGATATTTAGTGAATATCTACCATAATATCCATTGCAACTAAACAGCCAGCATAATTAGGAGTACGGAGGACGTTATATATCATATTATACCTACACAAACAAAGCAAACAATGGAGAGCGATGCCACAACTACAAATACAAACTTGGAAAATATGCAACACCTCGAACCATACACCAAATTTGATACAAGAGATAAAGTAATACTACATAGTTTGATCGAAGCGACACACTTCAATGGTCGTCGAGCAATTGTACATGAATATCCAAAAGTGGATGATTCTAGTGACGGAGAACTTTGTTGCAAAGTCCGTATACTACCCGAAGAAACAACTGCTACTGCCACCTCCTCTTTTGATAAAAGAGAACATTATATGAAAACAAAGAACATGGCATTAGATTATCCATCTGGTCAAAAGGTTAAGTTGTATGGTTTAGTAGGTGCTAAACATCTCAATGGTAGTGTTGCCACTATCATTAGCTATAGGTATGCATTTCAACTTTTCGTGCAATGATATGTACTTTTTCTACCTTGCAAAGTATCACTTACTTAAAACTTCTCCCTCCCTCCGTATATCCTTCCTATATTAGGGTTGACAAAAAGAATGGTCAACGTGAACCACGATATGTAGTCGAGATACCCATAGATGACGGGGCTGACGCTGTTGCAAATGTAAAACAAATACTCGTGTCACCCAAAAACATTATTCATTTGCCTGGTGAAAAACCATCGGTATCTGTACCAGTATTAAATCAACGTTTAATCTTTACAGGATCAATGAAATCAATAATCAAGGTTTTGAACCAGGATGTGCCCCTCAGAAAACCGAATGTTTGGTTAGGCGCTTTTATGAAAAGTGAATATAATTTGCTTACAGCTGAGGATAAGCTAACATCAGAAGCATCGGCTATGGTAAGTATGGCCGCCGTGGGACGCAATATACGAGGCATTCCACCAGAAATTGAACAGCGTGGATGTGAAATACTTAATATGGGGAAATTATGGAAAAAGATAAAGTTGCGTTCATACAAGAGTAGAGCTGAAGATACTACTGCCAAGGGAGATGATACAGAAGAGGGTGACAATCATTTACCCCCATCCTATCAAAGTTTACAATCAACATGTCCATCCATGGGACGTATTCACAAGATATGCTTCAATCCGAAGTGTTACAAAATTGTTCAAAATCCAACATCGAAACAATCCAAAATGAAACGTTGTAGAAAGTGTAATGCCGTTGCATATTGCGACAGAGATTGTGCACTTGAAGCATGGGATCACCATCGCAAGGTATGTAAAGTGATCCAGAATGATAATGTCAAGTTTGCTGATTATATCACATTATCATCACCAAAGCGGGAAGAGGTTATGTCAACACAACGCATGGTACGATTATGTGTTAATCGGATTGCAAGTTTGGAGGATAGTGATGGTCACTTCCAAAACAAGCAGTCTACTGATGCTGCCGATGATGCACCAAACAACTCTAATAACAACAACACGGCCAAGCTAGTATATGATGTAATGACACAGTTAGGTCCTGATATTACCAACAAGATATTAATGATGGTTGAGAATCCACCACCTCCAAATCGAGAGGCTACGGTTGCTGTTGCTTTCAATAGTTTGGGATCTGACCTCGTCTACAGCAATGAGGATATTCAGTTATTTGCCAATGTTCATGATTGTTCGGTTACATATCAACAACAGCAAGTGGCTAAGAAGGATGACGAGGATGAAGTAGTTGAGGCTGAAGATGGCAAGAAAGGCACTGCCTATACTGATGTTGTCGCACTTGAACCTAACGGGGAGCTCCCTGGCGGTGGTAGCATTAGGGGAAATGTTGGCAGCGTAATTGGAGACATGGGTACTGATGGATATAATAGCTTCCTTAACTCTATGAACAATGCCCAGGCGTATTGGGCGATTCCAGTAGTGGGGGGCGTTGCTCAGTTGAATGCTGCAGGGGACGATGAAAATGAGAATAAATGTATAGCATTGATACCTACTTGTATAGGTAATGAAGAGGCCACGAGCTGTTTAAGCCTATGTCAATACTTAATCGGTACTAATAGTCGAATGTCCAACCAGAAGAACTGATCAAGCGTTATCTATTTGGTTAGAAGTGTATCTTTGTCTCCTCCAAACACTTTCGCCTCGGCAGCACTTCTTTTGTTCCTCCTATTTCAACTTACTTTTGACTTTCCATATGACTAATAAGATCCAATACACGGTTAGAGTAACCGGCCTCATTATCATACCAACTAACTAACTTAACAAAGTCATCTGTCAAAGCAATACCAGCCTTCTTATCAAAGATACTAGAATGTGTATCACCAATGAAGTCACTTGATACAATGTCGTCATCATGAAAGCCTAGTACTCCCTTCATTTCATTCTCGGATGCATCCTTTAGTTTGTCACAGATGGCTTCATATGATGCGCCATTCTTAAGACGAGCAGTAAGATCAACTACTGATACGTTGGCTGTGGGGACACGGAATGCCATACCAGTTAACTTGCCATTTAAGTCGGGAATGACCTTACCGACAGCCTTGGCAGCTCCGGTACCACTTGGGATGATGTTGTAACAAGCAGCACGTCCACCACGCCAATCCTTTTGGGATGGTCCATCAACAGTTTGTTGTGTGGCTGTGACTGCATGAACTGTAGTCATCAATGCTTCCTTTTAATTCCAAACAAGTGTCAAGAAGAGAGGGGATATGGGGATTAGTTTTTGTTTGTAAAAGTACAAAGCTCACATCATATGCACCACAATTCAATCTGTACACACATCTCGATTCAATATCCGCAACAACTTTATAATCCAATACCCAAAATCAAATCAATATCTACTAAACTCACCTTAATACCAAATTCATCATTAACAACCTTTGCCATGGGAGCCAAACAATTAGTAGTACAACTAGCATTCGAAACAACATCCATATCATTCTTATACTCCTCATGATTTACACCCATAACAAACATGGGTGCATCACCACTAGGTGCACTAATAACAACCTTCTTGGCACCGCCTTTCATATGTGCTGATGCTTTTTCGGTCGAGGTGAATACACCGGTGGATTCGATGACGTAATCGGCACCGGCGGAACCCCAGGAGATTTTTGATGGGTCCATTTCACTAAAGATTTGGATGGGCTTACCGTCGATGGTCATTGTTTTAGCATCCTTATCGTGTGATACGGTTTGTCCACATCGTCCGTGTACGGTATCATATTTGTACATGTATTCCACTGTTTATTTATTTAGTTCGATTGTTTTGGAGTTTGAGAAGGATTAGAAAAACGATATGTATGTATGTACAATTTATCATTTAGTAGATATAGGTGTACTTACTGTAATCAACCGAAATGAAAGGATCATTCACTGCAACTATGTTAACATTTGGCTTGTTAGCAGCCGCACGCATAACAAGGCTATAGTTGGTGGCAAGTAGAGAGATAAGTTATGTTGAATGAAAAAAAGTACATAAGATGTGCACAAATTTGTATTGCAATGCAAAACCGACGAGATAAAGTGCTCCGGCAACCTCTCTTCTCATATGAATTAATTCAAACCAATCTGCATATATTTCAAATAGCATTATGTATAATACATACGCCACAGGATGGGCTGGTGCACCATCAACTCAAACTAAATACGTCATTTTTTTTATTGCAATGAAGTAACCTTTACTCAATCGACTGCCGCCGTCACTATTATTGAAGCAACAAATAACTTACCGTCCGATACGCCCAAAGCCGTTGATTCCGATATTGATAGACATGTTGTTAATGTTTAGTAGCCGCTAAGGTGAAAATGAATTGCCGCCGAAGCCGATGAATCTCAGCCACTAAAAAGCCAAAAGCAGGAGTGACTCATTGTACTGTACACGGTTATTATCGTATCAATTCTGACCTGTGTACGAAGTCTCGCCAAAGTCTCTTCTTTTATTCACGAAGGCCGAGATAGGTTTTTAGTTTTTGTGTTTGAACAAGAGTGGTAGTTGATAATACTTTGATTGCAATTAGTTGTGGAACGGATGCAGTATAATAAAGGTACTAATCATCAATATATAATTCTATTCTTCTCAATAGTAGTGGGAGCAATCTCCATCTATTGGGGCTCAGCTACAATAACAATGCACAAACGATATATAACTTACACAACAATTTCTATACTACTACTCTTACCACTAATTATATATCTAAACATTAATACAATCATACGTCTACTAATTATTAAAGCAATACAAAAGAAATATGCATTTACAAGTAGTGGATCACAAATATCTATTGATAGTGTCTCACTTACATTTGGTTGTAGTAGAAATAAAAAGATAGTGAGCAGTAGTGGTACTACTAGTGAGGAAGGAGGAGGGTATACTACTAGATATAGTAGTAGAAGAGAAGAAAGGAGTTGTTGGAATTTAGAATTGATATAGAATTGAATCATATACATATTACCAATTCAGCTTCGTATACTGCTACCACTGCTAATAATAATAAGAAGGAGAAAGATGATGATTATCAAGCTCCCCATTCACTTCACCTCAAAACACTACGCATATCACTCTCGGGGCCATTTGCGGTATTATCATTATTGCAATTACCAATAGCAACTACCAACTTTTTTGGTATGTCATCATCATTACCAAGATTATATTGTAATGGATTAGATTTCTTTATTGGTTTTAGAGTCAGGTCTATTGATAATTTGGAGATTAGTGGTTTGTCTGTATTTTATGTCGAGGATGAAAGAGATAATGGTAACGTTGAGAAGAAGCAATTGGAGGAGATTAAGAGTGGCATGCTTTGGTTGGAACGGGGTAAACGTCAAAAGCAATTTGACTTTATATTACAACCAACATCTCTAAGTTGGTATGAATCTCCAACCAACAAGCAAGTTATATCAGCAATTGAGGAACAAGATGAAGAAATCAATATTGATATGATACTATCGAAACAAAACCAGAATAGAAAGTTTAGGGGACGGATAAAGCTGTTTCCCTCTTCTTCTGTTGAGGTATTAGACGATGATCAACGGTTTGGCATAGAGCTTATATCTGATACTCAATGTCTCATTCTTTATGCTAATTCGACAGAAGAGAGAGATGAATGGATTAATGCACTGAATAGTGCCATTATCGATCTTCGGTATAATTATAATGGTGGCGGAGGAAACGGTAATGCACCCTGGTTTGAAGTGCTAATAGCTGAGTCAAATGCTAGGAAGGTTAGATGGCAGCAGAGGGAGAAGATACAGCGGGAGAGATGGTTACAGAAGTGGCAAACCAATATGAAAGATGAGGACATCGATAACAATGATGAGGATGATGAAGTAGAGAAAGAGGAAGTTGATGAAAATGAATTAAACACTATTATTGAGGAGGATAGTACCTCCGATGACAAGGGTGGTTCATTCCTACTCGGGATAAGAAACGCCCTTGATGGTCAACGTTCTCATGTCAAAACGAAACGGTTCGAGGATTCACTTGAAATACGCATCGGCCGTATGATAATACAACAAGTGGATATATACATTAATGATCGGACACACCTCCATTTAGATACCGAGAATGCTTGGCGGAGTAGTTTCATCGGTTCAAGCAATGAACTAAGGACACATTTACGTCTCAATCTATACCCCAAACTACTTCTGGACAGTAGTGGACATGCAATTAAAACAAGTATTACCGATTATACTGGAAAGAAAGATTATGAATTCGGAGATATCACCAAGGCGGCAGTGGCCAAAGCAGGAGATGCAGTTCTAGAATTCACAGGGAAAGAAGATTACGAATTTGGTGACATAACGAAGAGGGTGGTAAATAACATCGGCGAGGGAGTCAAGGACTTTACTGGCAAGGACGAATACCAATTTGGTGACATTACAAAAACTATTTGGTCGAAGATCAGTCCAAAGAAGCCTAATGATAAAAAGAGATATGAGGTAGAAGATGATGATGGTCGTCAAACAGATGAGCTTTAGATTAGTATGGATTAAGTATCCATTAAGTCAAACTTAGAACATGTCCAATGTATCCTTGCGCCTCTGGCCTTGGTATCTTTTTACTCTTCTTGTGATTTGCTCATATTTTCTCTCTAAAGCTCTTGTGCTTACTCATCCTCTAAGGCATGTATCTCCATCTTGATCGAACACGAGAGTAATAGGAATAAGCCAGTGCTGAAATCGATCTACCATCATCTTCTTTCTTCAGTGTCGCCTCTGATATGCTCAGATATCGAAAACTCTCTTCGACCAATGCCGCTTTATCTTGTTCATTACAGAATCTCATGTTTGCCAAGAGTAAACAGGCCTCAGCACAAATACTAGAATAGGCGATATCCCAGTAAGCGAGCGATCCTAATTCAACCCAATCTTGAAATCCCTCATCCAAGTCGATTCTCGACGCAATATCATCTTGCAAAGAATCAAACCCATCTCCGTCAGAGCTATGGCATTTCAATATGATAATCATCGGAATCGTTAACTGAACAGCAGCAGGGAGTGCAGTTTTCACATCCATTGGTCGAATCACAAACTTGTTATATAACTCAAGCGCTTCCATAGCTTTTTCTTTGCTCTGATCTTTGAAGAAAAGACATATTGGGTACAAAACCTCTGTGAGGCTAATGAACTGTGTCTCTCCAATCTCTGGAAGTACCTCTTCAATGATATAGTCACAGAGTCTTTGTGCTTCTTCCTTTCTATCCAAGTAACACAGCCATGTTATAGACGCTGCCAACATATTACCACAGTGATCACTGACATACTCATCGAGAATAACCTTCGAGTGTAGATGTGCTTTGTATACCAGTTTCATTTCTTCAGTCAAAGCAACAGCTTGTTCGTATCGGCCATGCCTTCGCATTATGTCTGCTTTCATGGCAAGGGCACGGCAGTGGTGGTATTGCTGGAACTCAGTTTCTTGGATAAAGTTCTTGGCCAATTCAATTTCGAATTCTTCCGGTGACTCCCCAAGCTCTGATTGAAACTCATCTCTGTCATGATACAAACCTCCTTTTAACACGGCTATCATTAGACTGTACCCTGGAAACACGGCAGTCCTATCTTTCAGTAACTTCTTGGCAGGTGCCTCTTTGAACACTCTAATCCCTCCCATACACGTCTTGGCAGCCAGTGAACCCGCCCTAACTCCTTCTTCTCCTTTACCAACAGTTAATTGAAATATTCGCCACCATCGCTTGGCACTATTGATCATAACAGAGACTACTACTTGCAAATCCTTTGGTCCCAAAGAGTTTATTTCAGCCGTATTGAAACCTGTCTCCCAATCATAGTCGTCCTCGGCTTTGAATAGATTCAGGATACACTTATCAATCTCTAATGCCTTATCTCGTTGCCCCATCTTTTCGAACATATTGAGTCTTCCGCTGCCTTTAGTCTGCCCGAGTCATATCCGCTACCCACGTCAATGGATGAATATGATCTTGAAAGAGATTTCCACCCAAGGAAATACCGCCAAGGCAAAGTAAAACCCAATACTGCCGCACTCATTAGATACGCATATGCTTCTGGTACTTGATCCCTAACCATTGTAGCTGGAGGTAGAGTGATTACTATGATACAGCTTGATACAAATAGAGATGATACGACCTCATCGAATTCCCTGAATTGATCAGGTATTGCCCCCTCACCGTTAGTATTCAGAACTAATGCGAGTAAGATTGGTAATAAAATCAATATTATCCCAATAATGAGAAAAGAAGGTCTTGTATCTGATTGGCATACATATACACCTTCATGTACTTCTTCACTTTCCGTTCTAACACTTGGTAATGAGAGATTGATGATTGGAGTATGATTTGGGGTATCATTAAAATAAGTGTAACCAACATCGTATCCGTAAATGATGCACTGCCAATCGATTTGTCCTTTCCGCAGCTACTTATGAGTCTCCCTAGCCTTGATATTCTACTCAATGCTTTGATAATTCTCATTCTTATTCTATCTATTGTCGTTGTAGTTTTGTTATTGTCATCTAAGTTGATATCTTCAATTGATGTGGGGTTTGTGCACATACCGATCGTCCATGATCTGGCCATTAAGACATTTCCCATGAATGTAAAACATGTAAAGATTACTGGCTGACGAAGTGCACAGCTAATATCATACTCTGGTAAAGCAAACATGAATGAAGCAAAGGTTGCCATTGCCCCGGCAATTGAGAATAGTGCCAATAGTACCGGCTGATACAACTCCAAAAGTACATTGTTCCTATTCTGATGAAGAGTTGCCGCCACAAACAATTGACTACACCCAAAGATGGCAAGAATAATACCAAATGATACCCGAAATAGCACAATATTGTCAATAGTTTGATCTACACCTCCAATAATAGCCCCGAGAATAAGAATAAGTAGCATAGCCGTCGTTCCTACTACTCGTTGCAATCGTTTTGTTCTAATAAGTCCTTCCTTTGCTTTACTATGATTATGAGTTGAATTTGGTTCCCAAATAAGTGTGGCATCGTAGATTGGATCATTAGTATCATCCACAAGTGTAGCTTCTAGAATTGGTACATCCAAATGTTGTTGCTGTATATTTCCATTATCAATTCCTGTCGAGCAGCTTCCATTTCCTAATTCTACAGAATTTACATTCGCATTCGCATGATCTATATCATTATCTCTCGGCATAGATACCGGAGGTGTTCTTCTAACAGCGGTCTACCCTCACTTTCAATATCTTCTCTAGTTGGTTCATATATTGAATCTCTATTTCTATTTGATGGCACAACAGCTGCGGCTGGCTTTTGATCCATCTTATCCTTTACTCATCAATATCTTTCTCAAATTCAGCATAATTGAATGGTATTGGCGGAGTGATGGTATTGATTGAATCAATACGCTTTTGGTTTTTATCAATTTCATTATTAATATCTTCAATTACTGCAGGAGGTAAGTTTGGACCGTTATTGTCGTCATCTATGTGTTCTATTTTGCATTCCTCATCAGCATCAGATGCAAGGATAGAATTTTCATTGTTGAGGATATCTCTTGTAGTAGTACCGCCGCCATCGTTTTCATTTGAGTTATTATCATCATCGTTTGCAGCATTATCAAGGCAATCTTCTGAGATTATATCATTGGGAGTAGGTGCGTCCATGATGGCTATGCAATACGGCGTAGTCTATGCAGTTTCATCTACTAGAGATAAAATATCCTCTCGATCAAAATAAAAGGTATCTTCCCCTTTAGCATTTTTGCGAATTGGCTTACGATACCTATTAATTATCCTAGCTTTTTATTGTGCAGACACAGCGAGCATACAGCTAATCAGCTTATGTACAGCTAATATATCCAAATTTGACATTAGTGTTCTCGTTTTCTGGGATTGCTATCCCACATTGGTATCCCCGTTGCAAGAATAAAAGTGCGCACGGCCTCTCAATGTTTGGGAAGAGACGCCAGCTACGCTGTGTCTGATGACGCACTCTAGCAGCAGTGGCTATTATCTCTCTGCTTATCATAATAAGAGTACTATGAGATCATTGCGTGCATTACTGATAGGCATGTTATATTGCTGTCAAAAGTTTGTATTCAGTTTTATCACTCCTACTCGACAAAGAACAACATTGGTATCCTCCTCTTCATATCATCGATTTATCTCCTCTTCTACTACTTCTATCCTCATGTCAAGCAACAATAGTGGAGAGAAGGATAAACTATCCATAGCAATATTAGGCGGGGGTATATCTGGTTTATCATGTGCTTCACAATTACTATCACAACACAAGTCAACCTACAAAAATGACTCTTCTTCAAAGTATGAACTCGAAGTAACAATGTTTGATACAGGTAGGCTTCGCCCTGGTGGAAGATGTTCTAGTAGATTACCAAATGATAAACCAGCTGTTGTGCAGAATAGGAGTAGTGGTACATACCATATCAAGCGTCCATGTGATAGTCAGGATATCAACAGCAATAATAGTAATAATAATGATCAAACACAACAAGTTCCATTGAATATACAAAAAGCAATTTATAATTATGGAGATGATATAGCAAAGTTGGGACCTGTTGATCATGCTGCACAGATATTATCATCAAATAATATACCAAACTTTGAAGTACAGTTAGAGAAATGGTTAGACGAGGGAGTTGTTGAAACTTTCCCAGAGGGTAGTGTCTGTGAACTAGTCGGTAATGAGAATGATGAGATGCAATCACTTTCAGAGTTGCAACCTCTCAATGGAGAGAAGATGTACTATGGTAAAGGTGGTATGGGTAACATACCAATTACCATGCGTGACTATTGTTCATCATTTAATGGATATGGTGATGAATACACAGGCCAATCATTCCGACTCAACCAAGATGTCTGGGTTTCTCCATCCAACGGAGTAAAGTATATTGGTAAAGAAAAGGAAACAAATGGTGGCTACCTATGGGAGCTACGAGCTGGTAAAAAGTCATTGGGAAAGTATCATCGATTAGTTATTTCACATAATGGAAAGTGTGCAGATCGTATCATGAGTAGAACACCTGCCAAGGCATTTCATTCATTATTGAGAACTAAGTTTGCTCCGTATGTTCCACAGAATGGAGGGAATCAAATGACATTGAATAGTATATATAGTTTAGTTTTTGCTGTAAAGAGTGAGAAGAGTGATGAGGGTGGAAATGGGGGATTGAGTAGTCCAATTGCCAAGGCATTGTCAAAGCTATCCTCGTCTTTATTGGAAGGTAGTAGCAAGAGAGTATACACGGTCAATATTAAGAATGAACCAAGTCTACGGTTACTATCATGCAACACATTGAAACATCATCATACACAAAGTCAAAACTCGGAATCAGACACAGAAGTATACACATTACTTTCATCTCCAACCTTTGGTAAGAAGTTTAAAGGACCTCAAGAAAACCTTCCGATCGATCTACAGCATAAGGTAACTATCAAGCTGTTAAAGAGTTTAGAAAAGTCATTGAATTTAGAAGAAGGATCGGTTATCAACTCGGTAATTGACGTTAAGGTACAACTATGGGGAGCCGCAGTACCAATGAATACTTGGACAAGTCACGGTATAAGTAAAGACGATGTCGATGGATTCGTATATGACGGGAGAGGAGGAGTTGGAGCCTGTGGAGATTGGATACTAGATCCAAGTGTTGCTGGTGCTTGGGAAAGTGGAAGAAGATTGGCAAATCATTTACTTACTGCTCAAGAGTTAGATAGTAAGCTGTCAGTTGGCCTCCCTGACAAGGTACCGAAAGAAGATAGTGGAAAGTTTGAACCTAGCCGTAGTGCATTAGGTTCGGGAATTGGTACTATTCCTACCTCTTTTAACTCGGCAGAGTTTGTCTTTCCAAAATCAAATCAATCTAATCGACCTAGAGGGGGGCAGGGTAAAGGTGGCAGAGGGAATGGAAGGGGCGGAGGAAGAGGTAGAGGAAGGGGTAGCAATGGGAGAGGCGCAGGCAAAGGACAGGGCAAAGAAGGAAGCAAAGCCTTCTGATAGAACTATATACTCGGTAACATTATAAAGCGTACTTAACTAACATTCATAGGTTTAGAGGGTGCCACAAACATCATTCTACATGGAACCAAGGCAATGGTAGTTCCCAACTACCATATAACATCCCAACCACTCTAACGCATGCGAACAGTACATTCCTTCTGGATATTGTAATCATTTAGGGTACGGTCATCATACAATGTCTTCCCAGCAAAGGTTAGACGCAACCGGTCAGAAGTAATACCCTCTTTATCCTTGATCTTTGTTTTTAGATCCAAAACAGTATCCGTAAGCTTGACATCCAATGTAATACAATTACCTGTCAAAGTTTTGACAAAGATTTGGAATCCATTCTGAACAACTACCTGCTCTTCTTCATCTGCAGATACTTGTTTTTCTTGACAAGCTGCCCTATCAAATACGCACTCCTTACCAAAAATCTCTTTATAATCCTAAAGTATGAGTCATAATATGCAATTAGAGGATAAGTTTATTACAAATGTGCACATGATATGTGAACTGGAAATGCTTTAATAAAACTTACCCTGGCAGTCTTATTGGTCCTCCTTGAAATGGCATCAGCGGAATCTTGACTCTTCAATGCATCGTGATGTACCATCTCTCCCAAGGGCGGGTTAACATCCTTGAAGAACTTGGCATATCCCACAGTATCAAGAATATGAGCATGCCAAAACTCGTCAACTATACCGCCGGGAGATAGCTTAGCCTCCTCATGATCATAGTCTCCATTCATAATCTTCAATGTCATAAACTCACAATACCATTCAGCACATTGATCGGTATTAACGCCTTTGAACAACCTCTTCTTGTCCGCTTCATATACTTGTTTTGCTTTTGCAATAGACTCATGATTGAGCATTGATTGCTTCATCAAGATTGCGGTTGTATTGATAACAGCCTTATCGACATGGACCTTTTGCCGCTTATTGGAAGTGGTGCTTCCGCTGCTAATACTCATCCTCATCCTACTGCGGAGACTCATTGTACTCATTTCAGTTTAGCCACTATTCTGCTCATATACTTGAAGTTCAGTTCACCTCAAAGCTTTAAATCTCTGAAATCTTCACAGATGGTCTAAAGATACACGCACACTTACTCTGCAATCATGCCACATTTAACTACAAGACTTTTGAACATCATACACAGCCTCTTTCAAATCATCATCATCTAAATTCACAGCTCTCATAATAATCATAAAGTATATACGTATCTCATCATACAGTAGATGACATAACCATTCTCGTTCTTGCTTTGAATGAGTCTTCCATCTATATGGCTCTTGTTTGTCTCGTGCACGTTTGATACCTTTAAATGGAGGTATCAATGGCCATTCTTTTACATATGTTTCATTCTTCAAGTCTGTACTATTCCACCACTGTCTTCGATTAAGACTCAGCATGTCATTAACTTTGACCCAATCATCATGTAGATGTTCTGTTCTCATCACTAGTAGTTCTTTATTTGGTGGCATACTCTTGTAGTATTGACGATAATCAAATGTCATATGATTAAACCATGGATGATTTCCTTTATAATAATTCTCCATAATTTGCTGAGTTGTATATGTTGAATCTAAACCAAATGCTATTTGAGCTGCCTGGGTACAATTGATTGGGTTTAGAGTTTTAGTAAAGTTCTTTCGTTTCTCAGTAGAGAGTTGTAATACTTTTGGAGTTTGATCTTTTTGATGTTCTTCATTCCATTCTATAACTGCATGACCCAAGGCAGCTTTAAGGAGGTGAGCTAAACTAGGGAAGCAAGTGTATGTCTGTGATTGTTTACTTAACATAAACGAACGTTGTTTTGATTTTATTGGCTTGTTCATTGGATGATTGAATGCAAATGCACTTTGAAATCTTGTTATTGGATTACGAACTGTAGTTAATATAGTTGTATACTGATTCTGTTTCTCCTGCGGAATGTACTGCATATGAAAGTACTCTTCTGTTCTATACGATGCGATAGTTTCATTTGTTATCCAATCCTTTGTTCCGCGGAATTGGCAAAGCCGATGCATGTTTATCTTTTTAAAACATCCATTTCGTAAATGTATTGATATTGTCGATCCGCCAGTCTTCCCTAAATGTAAGAATGCTATCCGTCTATTTGCATTTTTGTTTTCCAACTTTGATAGTTGTTCTGTAATATTGTAATCCTTGGCTAGTATATCATTAACATCTTGTTGTTGTGTGGTTTGTTGTTGTTCATATGATGTGTTACTTTTATTCTCAAATATATCAACAATAGACGTTGCCTCTTGTTTCATTTCTTTGTTGAACAATACAGCTGCATTATCAATCTCCTTCTTTAACAATCTAATCTCAGTTTGTAGACGCTGACGTTCCTTATTCCATTGCAACTCCTTCTCTCTGCTATCATAAGGGGTATCATTATGTGGTGTATTGCAATTTGTGTTTATACTAACAACAGCCCATGTATGGAGCTGTGTATATACTATAAGCAGCAAAGAACATGATATGACGGTAAACCATGCATACGATCGACACGTTGACGATGATCGGGGCTTTTTCATCATCTAATTGAAAGTATTATATATATATCAACTTTGGATTGTTGTCAATCAATCGTCTCTAGTGGATATACATAGCCCCTCTTTAGTATATTGCATGTTAAGATCAGTAGTAGTAGAACAATCGGCCGAAAGTATCGCCTCAAGAGGGCAGTCTAGTGCACCTTGAAAAAATGTTTTTGGCGATACAATTCCGTGACTAAAATCGCTGTGTGAACTTCACATAAGCTAAAAAGTGTAATACAAACTAATTGACTCTAATTGACTTCAGTATTCCTCTCTCTATTGATAAACAACAATGAGTACTTCCGTCAGTAGTATGAGAAGTAGTGGTGGCGCGGCGGCGGAAGGCCTGTCTTCGAAGAAACAAAAGGTATCAAATAATGATGCTGAAACATTGAAACTAAAAATGATACAACATGATTCGATTGCCAAAGCAAAGAAGGTATTAGTATCGAGCAATACTTCTTCGGTATATCCCGATAATATTGATGAAATGTATTGTGAATTCATGACGTTGAAGATTATGAATGAAGACTACGATGCATCAAAATCTCAACTTTCACCGGGCGGTACAGTCGATGAATTTTGGCATACTCACGTCCTTGACACTGCCGGGTATGCTAGCTTCTTCTGGGATATTAATGATGGTGATATGGTACATCATGATGTATTAAAAAGTTTAGATTCTGATGAGTTGATTGATGAGCGTCAAGAGAAGACGCGTAGCGTAAGTTTTCATTTGGTATATATTGTAATTTTGTCTATCTTTTTTTGTGTGTATATATTATAATATGAATGGTATGACGGTCTCATGTTGGTTTAGGTTTACAAAGAAACCTTTGGGAAGGAGTGCAATGGGTTAAGTGGTATTAGTGTGAAGAAAGAAGAACAAGTGTGCCCAAAGGTCAGTGTAAAAGAAGAACAAGTGGGGGATCAGATAGCTCCTCCCTTTATAATCATCGTCAAAACTTTGACGGATAAGACTTTCACATTTAAGGTCTCACGGATACTGTTTGGAGTGTAAAATTAAAGCTCGGGGATGCGTTGGATATCCCTGCTGATCGACTAGCACCCCTTCTCTTTGCGGGGTTACGATTGGAAAATGGACGTACTATTTCAGATTACAATATCAAGGAGGGGTATACTCTACACTTGGTTCCTTCGTTTCGGGGGTGTTAGATGGGTGTATATGTATATTGATCTAACTCTAATTCACCTGCATATTAACTCTACGTATATCTTTTAGGTGTACAAGGAATTCTTTGGGGGGAAGGAGTGTTCATTTCTAGATGTGAGGCAGGGAGAGGAGGATGAGAAGCAGGAGCAAAAAGAGAATCAGAAGCAGGCAGTCAATCCTTCCTTTGGAATCTTCGTTAAAACCTTGACGGGTAAGACCATCAAATTGAATGACGTTAAGCTTACGGATACTGTTTGGGATCTCAAAATGATAATCTGGGATATGGAGCGTGTCCCTGCTGACCAGCAACATCTGATCTTTGCGGGGAAAGAATTGGTTGATGGATTTACTCTCAACGATTACAATATCCAGAAGGAATGTACCGTTCACATGCGTATTTGTTTACGGGGCTGTTAGATGGTAGTTTTGGATGGTGGATGGTGGCATTATGCAGGCATTGGATGTACCGATGCTTTATTTCAAAACCAATCCACCGAGTTTACAATAAACTATCCCCCGTTTGGAAGTAGAGTAGTATAACCGCAGTTTTGTACATATAGCTATTGTGGTATAGAAAACATATGCATATACCTAATAAACCTTTCTCTAAGAGTTAATGTAGATCTAGACAGATAGGGGAGGTTCATATCCTCAAGACATTCTCTGCTCTCCCCCACAACAACACACTTCACTCACTAGAAACTATTCTCATCATTCTTATTCTTTATACCCAAATCAACTAAATGATCCACATCCAATAAACCTTGTAAATCCTCTACCAACAACGCTCTTCGCTGAGGACCATTGACTTGATTATCAACCTTATACAACTCCCCAATGGTTACATAATCATCCGAGGCAATTAGCTGTTGATAACGTTTACTACCATCGACACTCTCATCTACTGCTAAAAGATGCATCATTACTACATTATCACGTAACTGTTGCTCACCATCGTCATTCATACTAGTTGCGGCATACATACCATGTGATAAATCAATAGATGAATGTTTATTCTGCATAACATATGGATCATACAATAATTTACTACTAATTGCATGTTGCTGTCCAAGTGAAACACCATCAACTAATAAATCAGTACGTAATAAATCTAAAAATGTTTCTTTTTCTTCATTCATATGTTCACGATTATCGGCTTTTGCAAATTCTATATCGATTGCTAATAGGTCATTAAGTAATGTTGTTGTGGGTGAGGAGCGACCTGATGTGATATCAACTTGCTGATCTAATGCTAGTAAATCGAGTAGCAGTGTGGCTTCGTCATCTTTAACATCTGACTTGTGTTGGGAGAAGGGATCGTATAGTATGGTGGCCGCCATTGTTGCAATTGTTGTGTTAAAGAGAGTAGAGTTATTAGTACCAAATTTGTTCCTCACCGTAATATTGTATCTGTATTGTCAACAAGATATCGTATTTGAAAGACGGGTGTACGATATCTAACTTTATTTTAGCACGGCACAGCACTATCGTACGAGCATATGCGTGATGTATAAGCAAAGGACTTTAGTTCTCATGCAACACAGCATAACATAAACAACAATATACATACTAAAGATCGCAATGTTTAGACTCCTGTTAATAGCGGCCATTTTGATAGTCAATACAATATCTACTACATGCCGCGCTGACGACAATAAAAATGACAAAGATGATGATATCCTATCGACCAATCTAATTAAGTGGCTTCGTGATAATGGTGCTTATATCAATGATAAACTTGTTGTCAAATACAACGGAGTATATCGTGGTATATATGCTACACAAGATATGGAAGTTGGTGAACAATTATCTTCTATACCCTCTAAACTAATAATACAACCTACCGAGGAGTTGATGGATGAGGAGGATACCACAATATATCCACATTGCAATACAATCAAACAAGTAATGAAAGCACTTAGTACCAATGATAACAATACTAATCCATATGGTGAATATCTAAAAGCACAACCAATAGGATATCTACCAACATTCTGGTCTGACTCGGCCAAAGAACTCCTAATCACAATGCTCAAAAGTACACAAAAAGAATATCAAACAGATTTAGTATATTATGGATTAGAATATGATGAATTACCCCCACACGGTATACAATACAAGTTAGATGAAATACAATACGAATGCAATACAGATGATGATATGATGAATAATCCAATATACAAACAGGCAGCAATGTTAGTTACCGCTCGTGGTGATTATGAATATATGATACCATATTATGATATGTTTAATCATAATAATGCAAATTATAATATACATCATGATTATACATTAGATGAAACTCCAGAGAATAGAGGATTTACAGTTAGTAAACCTATCAAGGCTGGTGAAGAGTTATTTAATGCATATAATAGATGTAATATATGTAATGATAGATTAGATTGGTATGGAACACCGGAGATGTGGCTAGAGTATGGTTTTGTTGAATCTATACCACAACGGTGGTTGTTTGACTTTGCTAGAGTGAAGTTTGAATTAGAATGGAAGGACGGAGATGAGAGTACAGGAGAAGTGGCTGTTAACTTCCTCGTGCCCATGTCATCAAAGGGTAAGCTTTTACTACAAGAAGAGCTCATTCGTTTGGATACCTTTGCTACAGTGCATAGACATAAGAGTTATCAAGAATATATAGACATGTCTCAGTTTGAATGGGAGTCACTATGGCAGTACTATGATGCCTTGCATAATGCCTTGACACTTGCAACTACTGAGAGTGATGTATCTTTATCTGACGAGGTCTGGAAACTTGGTCATGATTGGTGGGTCCAAGACGGTACACTCAAAGAGGAGGATAGCGATGAGCATTATGTGCTTCGTACTAAAAGTTCTACAAATGATGAGCTTTGATGATAATGTCATGATTACGAGTTGGTTAGGGTTAATGAACATTTTGTGAATGAGATGGCGGTAAGATTTATTTGTCTAAAAGCCTGACTAGCTTGAAGTTAAACTTCAACTTATACACTTATTGCTCTCACAATAGCTCTCATATTGCTATTGAGATAATAGAACTACGACTATGCCATTTACCATACTCCAGCTTAGATAAAGAACGACACTATTATATTAAGATGAAAGACGACGACGAGACATTTCGAGTTAGAACAATCCCTGACAAGCCGCCGCAGCCGAAAGAGACAGACATTAGCAAGATGAATGAAGATGATCTCGAGCAGCTCAAACGAAATGATCCATTTCTCTACAACTCAATTCCATCCATAAACAAAGCTAAACTTACCAACGAGACAGTCGACCATTCTAAAGTAATCCGAGATGCTGTTTCACAGCCATCGAGTGCTGTGGTATCCAGGAAATCAAGAGTATCAACGGAATCTGCTGCCTCTGTCATGGTAGATGAATATCTAAGTCGGTAGCTGTAACCTCTCAACAGTAAATAGTAGTTCAATGATCACAGGTGAAAGTAGCAGCAGAATGTTGTGTATGATTAGTGTACATATTAGGTTTAGGCGCAGCTAGGAGATAAAGATACACCGACAACCGCAATTTATATATATCAGTTTTGTTATGTACTTACATGTAAGAGAGTAAGAGTAAGAGTTTATGCTATGTTGAGTAGATAGATGAAGGATGAGTGAAGGTAAAGATATTAGAGACAAAGATAGTAGTCATACCACTCTCTCGCTATTAAAGTTATGTAAAAAGATAATATCAAACTCACTCAGATGTACTATCTCGGTCAACTTGTACAAGTACTTCATAGTCATAAGAGGATAACCACACTCACACCATGTTCTTTTATGCAATCATTTAACTTTATGCTAGAGATCTCTGTTATATTATATTACTTATCCTCGTCTTCTCTCACTGTTAACCCCCACCGACATAGACCTACTTCTTTCTTCGGAAGAGCTTGTTCCACGTATTCTTGACAACCCGAATAACAGCTGTTCTTTGTTTCTCTTTGTAGTACTTTGGTAATTCAACTGATTCCTTCTTCACCCTATCGGTACTTTCATCATCAAACACTTTGGCCGGTTTAGGAGGTGAATACGTCTCCCTGGCCAAAGCATCAAGACGCTTCTTCATCTTCATATTGTCGTTAAGTAATGATACTTCGACCTCTCTACTTCGTCTTAGCTCCTCCTGCATTCGTTTAACTTTCTCATATTCCATGTTTGTACTCTGAACAGTAGGAACCTTGACCACTGGTGGCGGTGAATTGGGTTGATCTTGTAATGATTTAACTTCTCTCTCAAGATCGTGTATGGTAGCACTCATTTCAGCCTCTAGATTTCTCATATCGGCAATGTTCTGTTTGGCAAGTTTATCTTCAGTTTCCTTCAATTGTCGGTCATGGATTTGGTATACATCCTTGCCACGTTGTATCTCTTCATTCAACCGCTTAGTGAGTTGATCCTTGTCACGCCTCAAATCAATCATCTCTGCGGACAGCTTTGCTACTGAATCCTCCAACTCCTTGAGGGATTGATTCTTGTCTTTCATTCGTTCCTTGGCCTTCATTTGAGCATCTTCCATGGCAGACTTTAGTTCTGCAATCTCCTTCTCAAGAGCTTCGTTGCCACTTCTACTTGATTGTTCTGGTGGTGGTGCTTGTTGTTGTCCCTTGCTTAATTCGTCAAGTTGCTCCTGCATTTGTGCCATTGACTGATTCTTCTCTTTCAAATCATCCTGTAGTTGTACAATCATACCATTTGCTTGAGCTTTCCATGAGACTGACTTGTTTTGTACCTCGTTCAGCTTGGTCCTAAGGACTGACACATCATCAGTTTCCGATTTCTTATTCTCTACTACAACTTGCTTTCGTGATGCAGTATCCTCGAGTTCTTGCCTCAGCTTCTCAATTTGACTCTGCTTTGTGGACACATTCTGACCAGATAGGAGAAGTTGCTGAGATAGGAACTTAGACTTATCCTCATACGTTGCCATGAGTGATTTGTATTCCTCATTTGACTTGGTAATATCCTCAAGAAGGGATGTCAAACGATCAACTTCCTCAGATGTATTGGAGGCGCCAGAAGTAACTTGATTAAGCTTTTGAATCTTCTTGTCAAGGGTACTAGCACGTCCCTTTTGACTATTGTAATCAGTAGTCATCTTGGTCAATTGACGCGTTGTATCGTCCAACGAGGCCTTGGTAGTACGGATCTCATCATACTTTTCAGCAAGCTCCCTATCTAGCTGAGCAATACGGGTATCCTTCTCGGACAAAGCACTGGCCACTCGACTCTTCTCATCAACTAACGAGTCCTTCGTCTTGCTAATAAGTTCTTCAAGCTCAGCCTTCTTTTGTTGTTGTGATGTAGTCTCGGCGTTGGCTTCCGATAGCTGAGCCTTGTACGTCTCGACCTCCTTCCTTAGAATAGACTCAACTTTATCAAAGTTACCAGCATTAATTTGAGCTCGTTTCAATTCATCTTGCAACTCAGATACATTCACTTTAAGGCCGGCATTGATACTCTTCTCCTTCTCTACTTCAGTTATCAACTCCTCGATACGTGATTCTAATTCAACAATCCTCTTCTTGGCGGTCTCTAATTCAACCTCGAGTTGTACTATTCGTCTCTCCTTCTCGGCTGCCTCGGCTTCATAAGTCTTGATACTGTCTTCATATGATTCGGTGTTAGATTTCAATTCGGCTTGGAGTTCTTCAAATGATTTGGATAAGAACCTGGTACAATAGGGAGTATAAGAGATAAGTAATGTGGCTCGTGAGCACAAGATGTGATCAAAAAGATACACAACAAATAAAGTACCCAAACTTACATAATCTCTGCCAACAACTGCTCCCTCTCCTCTTTTATAGCCTCGGCCTCCTTGACTGTACCTCTCATACCCTCAATCTCACCCTCCCTCTCCTTCAATTCACCTTTTAATGCATCAATCTCTCCATTTAACTTGCCCCGCAATTCCTTCATTGCTACACTCTTCTCCTTTTCGGCATACCGTTCTACACGACGCTTCTTTTGATTAGCAGTACGTAATGCTACACGTAACTGACCAATCTTCTTTGACTTTTTAGATAACAATCGTTCATACTCATCACTTAATGTTTGTAGATTGGCCTTGGAACGTTCCTTTTCTTCATCCTTGGTTGTTTGTATGACTTGTTCGAGATCTGATTGTGTATTGTTAACACCATCTTGGAGCTCGTCGATAGTCTTTTGCATATTGACAACCCGTGTTGTAAATGTATCTAATTGATTTGCCTTGTTGGTACATTCATCCTTCCATCGTTGTGCTTCTGCTTGATATTCATTCATCTGTTCGGTAGTATTAGATAGTAATGTTTCTAACGCTGATATCTCTTGTTGTGACTTGTCAAGTTTGGCTGACATGTCCTTAGTTTGTGAATCGATTGTACCTTGAAAGTCTGTATAGGTTTTCACCGCAAAGAAGTAGTCGGCAGCTACACGTTCTTTAGCCTCTACTGTCTCCTCCAATTTGACCTTACCATCTTTTAATTCTTGTTCCATATCACGTGTCTGTTTCTCCAATGAACTAATCTTATCTTTTGCCTCTTTTAATTGTCGGGCATACCGTTCCTTTAATGAGGCAGTCTCAGCCTCAATCTCATTATTAATCTCACTACGCTTGGTACGTTTGGCACGTTGTAATTCCCGTTCAACATCATTAACCTTCTTCCGTAATCTGCCCAAATCTTTCCGTTGATTAGTTAATGTTGTTTGCATTTGACGATTAATTTCGGATAAGTTCTCATTGGCAGTGTCTGAATTGTTGTCAATTTCTTGCTGTGTGGGTGGCATGGGTGGTGGTTTGGGAATGAGTGCTTTTGCCGCCGCGAACATACTCTCGAATGATGGTGCTTCATTTATAGCAGATAGGACAGGATTCGTATCATCATCAGGGACCGCCTCGTCTTTCTTCTCCATTTCTTCCTTATCACTATCGATCGGTGTCTCTTCCCTTACCTCAACATCATCACTTTGCTGCTTTAGTATCGGATCAACAAGTGCAACCCCATCTTTGCTATAAACCATGGTAGATGAAGAAGAAGTGACATTAATACTCTCATATTGATTCATTGCCTTCTCTCCGGGCGTCAATACCTTCTCCATGACAGCAGCAGGTGATTCATCTTCGTCATCCTCTTCTTCTAATGTTGCTTGAAATAAAGCCCGTGCCTCATCTTCTTCATCACCATCGTCGACTGGTGGTTCAACAATCAGTTCGTCTTCCACATTGTCATCAACTACAGCTGCTACTAGTGGCACGTCGCCAATCTCTTCTACCTCGGAAAGAAGAGCAGACTCAACAATATCTTCCGTGTCGTCAACAACAGCACCTAAAGATGCCGCCGCCGCAGCGGTAGTTAACTTGACTAAATCACTAGTAACCTCATCCTTATCCAATATTAAATCATCCTCATCCCCCAGCCCATCATCATTACTCCATGGTAGAAATTTATTAAATTCTGGTTCTTTATTAGATGTGTATGTTGGGTCGAAGTTATCTGTTCGGCCTAGGGACCATGGTAGATATTTAGATTGTTCCCATGGTGTTTCACTCTGTTTCTGTTTTATTAGTTGAGTGTAGTCTTCTTTGATTGACCGTGTTGGAGATAGTGTAGCTATCGTATCCTCCACGACAGCAGGTATTGTGTCAACTATATCCTCGGTAATGTCATCCGCTATTGTCTCCTCGTCAACAGTATCCACAACCTCTTCTCCTTGTAGCTCATCAATTAATTCTTGTGATACATCTTTCTTCTCATCCTCGTCTTTTATCTCTTCAACCTTCTCCAAATTATCCATAACATCAACTTCCGTCGTCTTACTCTCATCAGTCACCTTCATACGTACATCTCTCAATCGTTGTAAGTTCAATTCAGCAGCACGTGCCTTCAATCTTTCCCTACGTTTATCTGTATTTATTGATACCTGTACTGCCTCGTTGATATCTACCCTACCACTACTACTTTCACTATTAACTTTCTCTTCTATCTTTTTCTCATCCTTATTAACATTTATGGTGGGGATAGAGACAGCAGGTAGTTGTTTGGAAGAAGAGAGTAGGGAACCTTCACGTAATTGACGTAAGGTTGGTGGCTTTTCAATTAACATGTTTGCTATATTATCAATTGTATTTTCGGATATATCCTCTTGTACAACTAGTTCATTGTAATATGCATCTTGTACGTCACTTGTATCTTCTGGAGTTGTACTTTCATCTGAAACAGATTGTTGTTCAGATTTAGATGATTGATTAGAGTTGGAATTAAAGTTTTGTCGTATCTTATCAATATCTTCATTGCTCATTATACTACCATCATCATTAACACCATTACTACTACTATTAATATCTTCTCTAGTGTCGTTACTGGTATCAACAATACTCAATCTCTTCTTACTATTATCATTACCATCCTTGTTATTGTTCTCATCTGATTTAGTAGTAGTAGGTTTCTTATTTAACAATATAGGCCATTCAACTTCATTACCGGGTGCTGCCTCATTATCAAAGTTTAAACCAAGCGGCGGCTTGTTAGCACTACTATCTGATGTATTACTATCTGATGATTTATCATCTTGTGATGGTGGAGGTTTAGTTATTGCGTATAGCTTAGTTGTTCTTGAGTTTTGAGACATAAAGTTACCATACTTATGATTTTGATAATTATTGGTATAGGTGAAAGATTGTGTGGTTGTTAGTAGTGATGATAGAGAACTGACACTTATTATTAGGGTTGCTAGATTGTATATAATCATTGTCTATACTGTATTGGTATTGTATTGGGGGTACTAATAATCAGGCATGCGATATGTGGTTATCTTTTTAGAGGGTGCACCTAACTTATATGTAAGTTTTTGTTGCAATGATTTTTTATGCTCGACTCAGAAATTGATGAAACTCGTTGCGCCATATACAAAGCACTCCTCTTTAACTACTATACCGATATACCAAGTGGTTTGATATTGTTAAACACGTTGTATTGGGGGTGTTTAGACGCAAATAGCTAGGTTTATTTTTGAAAGAAACTAAAATCGTACTCAAGTTTCCAAAAATACGGTATTGTTTCTTGTACGGTCTACTTCTTGTGGGTGTGGATATCTAATTTGATAGAGGTTACCTAATAAACCAAACCAGTAATTGATACATTTTATATAACATTATAGCTCGTCAGGCTCTTTCAATTGGTTGGTTGTCTCGTAGGGTGGCGGCATCATCAACTTTGAAATTGGCATTATCAAAATTTTGTGAACACATCTTGTGCACACATATTTGTGTATTCTACCTGGCATCCTAGCACGAGCTTGTCGCTACTACACATAGTTAACTTAGAAGTAGCTCTATGCGTGGTGTATATCTTGTGTTGTAAAGCCTATCTAAAACTGTTATTGGAATTGGAGTTTTCAATTTGTACTCTCTAAATCAACCTCAACATTGTCTCTTCCCCCGACCAAAAATTAAAGCATCCCGACACATTCGTTTGTGCTTGGACCAATCTTGTTCCTGACAGTCAATACAACAATACTGGGCAATTCTGCAGCTGTTACATATCATTAGATCCTTCCTCTCCTTCTTCTTCTTGCATCCATAACACATTCCTACTTTGGGTAGCTTCTTCGCTTGTTTGTGCATATCATTCAGGCAGGAACAGCTGATACGCTTCTTTAGAAATCTAACAACGTCTCTCTCATTACCGTCGATCAAGTCTCGTGTCTTTGGCCCTATTATATAACCTTCTTGTACCCAACCAATCTTTTCAATTTCAAAGATGAGTAGAGCAATAGCGGTTGATATTTCAGTGCTAAGCTCCTTTCCATCAGTTAGAATGCATGTAGCAAAGCTGACAAGGAATGCCAGGCCATACTCTCTATCTCTTTTATTGGTAAACAAATCAAAGATTCTGTTTTTCTTGTGAGTCTCTTTGACGTGACAGAAGATTGTGAAGGGATCAGTCGATGGGAATGATCTTATAACCTTTTCAAATTCATTGATGAAAGGTATACAATTAGATGATGTCGACTTTAGAAGGCCGTGGTAACAGACGCCATTTTCATTTGTCAAAAGTCTACTTTCTTTTTGTGACGCCTTTCTTGCTTTGCCTTTAGCGCGCTTGCGTGACGGCATTGCAATGACGTAGTTTCGGCTATCAGCTGCCTATTAATAACCGCTCTATTTTGTCTACACTACTACTATAGTCGAACCCCGTCTCATTTGTTCATGATGGGTTGAAATGTGGTGTTCGGGAGAGAAAATGCATAGACGTAGGTACCTATCTGTACCTATATTTTCATCTCTAGATACGATACCTCGTCAATCTAGCATTTTTATTTGGATATCACAATTTCGTATTGCATGCAATGGCCATAGGTAGGTATTGTAATCTACTCTCCATATTCTTCTCCCCATATATTAGAGTTCTTATTAGTTGATGTGCGTTGAAATTCTCTGCCTCTGATGTATACTAACTAAATCAGCCGAAGAAGATATAACACCGCGTATGCCAGTATAAAATGTGATAGTATAGAAACGAATGCAATTAATGGTAGACCATCAATGGTCTCTACTCGAGTCCATCGATTCTGTAATACAACATCACTAAGCAACTTCATGATGATTAAAAAGTTATGATGGCATAGCTTTCATTGAGGAAACTCCTTAATTAGGGAGACAACACCTCTCAAATTTTGAGATTATTACTGCCAATTGTGTAATAACAAACAAATAAGCGAGCACTCGACGACATACACTATTGCAACATAGATAGTCTTATATTATAGTCATGAAGTTCTACACTCAATTTGTATTTCTCCTCTCCATCGGCGGTGGTGTAAATGCTCGTCAGTCTCGCCATCGTCGTCATCTTGATACCATCGTTGATGGAGATGAACAAGATGCATCGATGTCATATGATTTATCTACTACATCGATGTCGTATGTTCTATGGGCAGGAAGGGGAGGTAGTAAGTCGTCCAAGGTTCCTACCTCCGCTCCTACTCCAATGGTAAGTTCTCATATGTTACACAAAGTATCTTTTGCAATATCAAAAGTATCTTTGCAAAAAGTATCTAATCAAATGTTGCGTGTGTACTCCACCTTATATCATTGTATCCAATAACAGCCTGGCGAATGTGGATCTACAATCACAGAAGATTTTACACTCGATAAAGATCTTCTTGATTGTGATTGTCTCCCCATTGATGGTAATGAGTTCGGATATGCTTTGAGGGTTGCCGGTCGCGGCGTTACATTAAATTTAAATGGATATACTGTGAAGTGTCCTTCTGGTTTTGGTCAGAGTTGTGGTGCTTTCAGTTCTGAGTGTGATTCTGTCATACAAGTAGATGGTACTGGTAATATTGTACAGGGACCGGGACTTGGTAAGTTGTGTTGTCCTATGTATTGATTTACACATGCCTGTTTACTTAATCTCAAATCTTATTCTAGTTTTAAAAGCGGTACGGACTTTACTAATGGTAATGGTAATGGTATTAAACTCGTTGGGGAGGGATCTCATATGGTAGATAATGTTAGTGTTGGACCAATTGGTGAGATGATTGAACTCTGACTCTGACTCTGTTATTTTTGCTTTGTCATTAAACTCAAATCTCATCTCTATTATCATACTGTGTTTTGTCTTTGTAATCTAAAAGAAAATGGCGGAATAGAAGTCAGGTCATCAGGCAATGTTGTCAGTAATTCTTTTATCTCGGAAAGTAGTTCTTCAGGAATAAGAATCACGAATGATAGGAATATCATTCGAGGTAATACAATTGTTGACATTAGTGGCAAAGGGATTATTGTCGATCAGTTTACCGGTCTAAGTGATACACAAGTCCTCGATAACAGGGTATTCTCTTCATCAGAAGAAGGGATATTCAATTTCTTTCCTCTTCGTACCATCATAAGAGGTAATATAATCAATGGAAACGCTAAGTCAGGGATCAATGATTTTACTGGTGATGATACTATTATCGATTCCAACACGGTAACAAACAATGGAGCTGATGGTGGTTCGTTTGTTGGTGGTATTGTCTTGGGATCTCTAGGTGGAACCACTGTTACTGTAACCAATAATGTTGCAGTAGGGAATGACGTAAATGGTACCATTGTCAACTTTCTCAATGTCAGAGACGGAGTCAATGCCATCGTGGCCGGAAATATCTTTGAAACACAGCAGTAAGTGTAGATGTAGACAGATCAATGGAGAGATAAGGAGCAATGGAATCATCAATTTGGTTTATGAAGTAGAGTAAAGTTTTAACTTGATAAATAGATGGTTAATGTGTGGTTATCTTCCTATGACGTGACGAGATTATGTTCAAGCACATCAAATGGTCGTGTTACCACAAGCACGAGAGGACAATAGAGACTGAGCATTGATTTATTCTACTTTAATAGGTACTCAGAAACATTTAGAGGAGATACGAAACAAGGCACAAGTATCCATGATGTGTGTACGGTAGTGATTATCTTATTGTTCTACATTTCATCTTCTTAGCAGTTCACAAATAATCTAGCAGATATCCTAATAATGTACCATCTGATAGGGGTTTGATATCTTGACTTTCTATTCACATGATACATCATCTACGATCGTTTGTTGGCCCTATATCCATATCACTTCTTTAGTAAACTCTGAAGCTTGGACTCCTTCTTCTCAGGAAACAGGGACGTATGACGACTACTATTAGCAAAGGCCTTCTGCTGAGATAGAGTAGGTTTTACCTCGCTGTTAAGAATCTTGGTGAGGCTCGACTCTTTCTTGCCATCGACACTTGGTGGAGCTGTATTCTTATATATCTTTGCAACAGCATCATTAGCAATACGGGCTGATAGGAGTGCCCGTTGGAAGGCACACTTGGCCTTAGATGCAGCAACCTTCACCTTTTCATTATCAGTAGCCACCGGAAGAGGAGGAGAAGATTCGGTACTAGACTTAGCCCCCATCTCTCCTAGTTTTGAATAGGCAGATTCCACCGACTCTGAAGTACTTGACTTTTCTTGTACAGTTGCTGATGCCAACACATCTTCTTTCATGGCTTGTTGTCTCTCTTCTTTTGATGGAGCTTTAAGTCGATTAGCCATATCACCTAATCTCGTCGTAGACTTTCTATCTCCACTAACTGGTATTCCCTTAGGAATGAGACCAGAGAGACCCTTCCTCTTGGCTACAGCAACAGGCTTTGGCTTGGGAATAGAAGAGCTTGCTACCTTCTTGGGTTGAGGAGCGGCTGCCTGCCCGGATTGAGGGAAGCGCTTTGATGCTCGTTGAGGAAGGAGATCTGTTAGGGATACATCCGTCTTCTTGACCTGTGATTCAGGGGCAGCTTGAGATGACTTCTTCTCGGATTCGCCAGACTGTGGAAAGCGCTTGGATTGTTTTGGGGGAGCAAGATTGGTCAACTTATTACCTTCCTGAGCTGTGGTCTGAGAACCAGACGTAACCTGGGCACTATTGTCTCTCTTGGGGAAATGATTGGTAGTAGTATCGGATGCAAGATTTGTCAACTTGCTACCGACCTTAGTCGATGCTTGTGATGAAGGGACAGCATGAGCTGCTTTCCTCTTGACAAACTGCTGGTTGGACTCGTCTTTCGCAACAAGGTCGGCCAATCGATTCTTCTTGACTGGTTGAGATGCTTGAGACGACGGTGGATTGGCAGCGTCCCTCTTGGGAAAGCTGCCAGTCGAACCATCCGATGCCTATTCGATAAGAACAATATGATGAAAGGTAGTGTAAGACATGCATGTCACCAGAGAATTGAAAGAGCATTAATCATTCTCAATGCTTACCAAAAGTTCAGTCAACTTGTTAACAGCGGGAGGAGAAGCAGATGCCTGAGATGACGGAGGTGACACACCCTTCCTAAAAGGGAACGACGCTTTATTGGGAACATCGACGAGGTCTGACATCTTGCTACCAACTGGATCAGATGCTTGGGACGATGGAGGTGATGCGCTCTTCCTGGCAGGGAATGACTCTTCACTTGATTCTTTAATAAGACTAGTCAATGGATTCTTACGATTGGATTCACCTAGAATAGTACTTGCAGGTGAGTCTACCTGCTGAGCTGGAGCTCCTTGTCTTCTTGTCGAAGCTTGAGATGATGGAGGCTCCACCTTCTTCCTCTCAGGAAATGCTTGGCTTGAATTATCAGTACCTTGTTCTTTGATAAGGCTAGTCAATGGGTTCTTAGTTGCGGCTCGTGATGGAGGTTGTACAGTTGCTTGCCTTGACTTGTTCAGCAATTCACTCAGAGCATTATTACCCCTGGTTCGACCAGATTCGGTGGTAGTTTGAGTCTGGCTCTTACGAACGGGGAAGCTACTATCTCTTCCCGTGGGCTTAGCCAACTGTTTTAGGGTACTACCACTAGCCATGACTTGCGGTGACGGAGCTGGAGTAGTAACCTTCTTTTGTGGAGTATTCGTCATGGCTGGCTTACCAAATCCTTTAGGTTTGGATCGAGCCTCGGCCTGTACTGATTCAATCTTCTTCTCGGCCGCTTGGTTCTTGGCCTCCAACTCGTCTGCTTCAGCTTTGGCCTTTGCCATATTATCTGCATGTTGCTTGGCTCTCTGAGCATCAGCATCCGCCTTTGCCTTGGTCTCATCTTTCTTAAGTGTTGCCTGGGCAGCCTGGGCATCTGCTACAGCTGACTGTTGCATCTTGAGTTCACTCTTCAATCTTGACACGGCTTCCTCGGAGTTCTTACGGAGCTGATCCAGCTCAGCCTGCATTTGAGATTCAATAGATGCCTTCTCATCAAGTGCTTTCTTCTGAAGCTCGGTAACCAATGTATCCATACGCTTGAGCTCATTCTCCTTCGCCTGAACAGCAGCATCGGCTTCTTTACGAACGGTATTGATATCGTTCGTAAGCTGTTCAACCAGTTGAGTTTTGGCACGAACAGATTCTTCCATGGATGCTAGTTCAGCCGACTTGTCCTTAACGGCAGCATCTCTAGCCTTTGTCTCTTGGAGAATCTGAACCTTAAGATCAGCTACCTCGTCAGACTTGGCTTTGATAGCCTGGAGTAGATGGGGAGAGGAAACGAGAGAGATGTCAATACAGTGTATGAACATATCTTATGCACAAATATATAGATCATATCATGTAAACGAGACAAGATAGGATGGTGCTTACCTGATCAGCAGTCATCTTCACAGTAGAGATCTTGTTCTTAAGTTCAAAGTTTGATGCTGACAATTCCTTCTCAACAGCATCACGCTCATTCTGAGCCTCATCCTTGAGCTTGGTTAAGCTATTCAAATCGTCACGCATCGTAGCGAGTAGAGCATCACGTTCTTTCAGAGCTGACTCGTTCCTTGAGGCACTACCAGCCAATTCCTTCTCAAGCTGAGCAATCTTGGCACTCATTTGATCCATCTCTTGACTCTTACCCTGAACAGTCGTCTCGGCATTCTTCTGGGTGGTATTAATCTGTTGAGATAGCTCTTGAACCTTCTTCTCCAAAGCACGTTCCAAATCAGCCTTGCCTTGTAGAGCTTCGTCTTTCAACTTACGCTCCTGCTCAATGCTGGCCTTGAGGTTTGTAATGGAACCCTCTATCTTCTTGATATCGGCATTACGATCAGTAATGGCCTTTTGAGCATTAGCCCGAACACTTGTAATGTCATTCTGTAGCTGGGTGATTTGAGAAGTATCAGACTTATTCTTAGTCTGCAAACTCTTCAATTCTTGGGATTGGTCATTAATCTTCTTCTCGGCGTCGGCATAGATTCTATCAATCTCGGCAGTCATATCATCCACCTTCTTCTGTAACAAGGATTCAACACCCTCCTTACCGGCTAGTACTTCTTGACGGAGTTTGACTTCCTTATCAACTTTAGTAGTCAACTTCGAAACCATATCCTTCAATCCAATGATTTTGTCACTCCTCGCCTTGATATCCTTTTGGGAATTAGCCTGAACAGCCTTGATATCATTCAATAACTGATCATTCTTCTTTTGTAAGTCGGAGAGGGCAGCCTCATTTGCCCGAAGAGCATTATCCCGCTGCTTGAGGAGGTTACTAGACTTATTCAACTGATCATTCAGATCCTTCGTGACACGCTCGAGCTCACCCTGCAACTGTCGACTCTTGTCTGTTTCAGTGACTAATGCTGCCTTAACTTCTTCAATCTGAGAACTTAATTGTTGTAACTCCTTATCCTTATCTTGTACGGCACCCTGTGCCTTCATACGGGCAACACCGATCTCATTTGACAACTGATCGATCTGTTTAAGAAGATCCTTCTCTAATCCCGACTTGCCTTGTACTGCCTCATCCCGTAACTTTCGCTCTTGTTTAATTTGATTAGACATGTTCTTGATTTCAGTGTTGAGGGTTGCGATTGTCTTCTGGGCCTCGTCTTGTGCCGTGGCAATATCCTTTTTCAACTTGGCAACTTGAGAATTGAGGGTATCCGTCTGCGGACTACCCGAGACCTGCATCTTCTTCAACTCCTCGGCTTGGGCAGCAATTTGCTTTTTAGCTGCTACATTATCACTCTCGGCCTGATCAAGTTTACCCTTCAAGTCGGCAAGTGTCCGTTCTTTACTCTCGAGGATCTTACCACGTTGGGTAATCTCTACATTCGCCTCGGCTAATGAATCACTCATTTGTTTCCGTAACGTATCAATATCTGACTGCAACTTGTTAGTCTTACCCGTTTCATTTGCCACGGCAAGCCTAGCCTTTTCCTTAACAACCTCAAGTTCATTCTTAAGTGTGGATAATTCATTCTGTTGAGCCTCGGCACTAGTAGATGATTGCATAAGAGTACCCTGCATAGTATCCATCTTGGCTTGATAATCGTTTAACTTCTGTTCACTCTTAGTGGCATTATCATTCGCTTGTTTCAACTGTGCTGATAAACTATTCACCTGAGATGTGAGTGTTTGGATCTGTTTCCTTGCACCGGCATCTTGTTCTTTCGATACGGCATTACGTTGTGCTGCCTCCTCGACGTCTGCCAACTTGGATGTTAATACCTCAAGCTCATCTTGCAACTTTTGTACAGCGGCAGCCTCCTTATCATACTGTCCTTGAACACTAGTTAACTTGGCACGTGTATCCTCAAGTTTCTTCTCAGTAGATGATACAACTTTCTGCTTTGATTCTAATTCCTCCTCGAGGGATGTAATCTTCTCTTGTGTATTAGCAAACTGTGTCTTCATCATTGACATTTCTTCCTCAAATTCAGATGCGGCACTATCCAACTTCTTCTGTAGGTCAGCATTCGATACCTCCAACTGTTGAGCATCATTGACTTTACTTTCCAATACTTCAATCTCAAGTTTTAATACCTCAACTTGATTCATATTGGCATCCTTCTCCTTGGTTAGGGTGGCAATTGTGGTATCCTTTGCTAGAATGTCATCCTTGAGTGACTTCTCCTTGTTCACATATCCTGATAGACGTTCTTCATACTCGGCTATATCTTTGGTTGATTTGGCTTGTTCCTCTTCTAGTGATTGCTTGAGGGATCTAATGATAAGAGTAGAGGAAGGAGTGGGTGGGTGTGAGAGATAATTACAAAAAACGAACATATCTTATGCATAAAATTTGGAAGGTGGAAAGAGTACCCCCACATACCCCAACTAACTAAATACAACACAAACAAATATATAATAGACGTACCGTATCTCCTCCATCAAACTTTCACTCTCCATCTTCATCCCCCGTTGTTCCTTTAATACCTCTTCCTTAACATTCATTTCACCTTCTACACTTTTTAATACATTTTTAATATTTGCAATTTCTTCATTCATTTTAGTACGTACATCATTTACTGCGGCTGTGCGTTGTTCATTTGACTTTTCTTCAAGGTAGGACTTTTCGGATTGGGTTTTACGTAGTGATTGTTTAAGGGCTGATATCATTTTGGTATTGGCTGTGTTGGTTTGTTCAAATTTTGTAGTGAGTTTATCAATTGAT
>Ga0214477_100035_pt1 | contig 80474 bp, 60 predicted proteins | sample M1_20Mar14CPVII9_FD_165058 | JGI IMG/M metagenome (GOLD analysis project Ga0214477, IMG submission 165058) | Marine eukaryotic communities from Monterey Bay, California, United States - M1_20Mar14CPVII9sort6BwellC16 | ecosystem: Environmental > Aquatic > Marine > Unclassified | place: USA...
GAGTCTAGAGTTAAGCACAAAGTATTTTAGTGAAACTTTACCCGTTAACTGCCCACTATGGGTTCAAAGATACCCTACTTAATGCAGGTCGGGGCGCGCGCCGCACAGCCCCGAGTCTCTTTATTTAGTAGAAGAGATTATGCACAGTATGAATTCATCCAGAAATGATTCTTCAATGCTCAAAAGCCGGCCGAGCTGCTGCGTATGAATACATAATATGTTGAGTGGAGATTTGGAGATAATGTACCTAGGATACCGTACCAACTAACAAAGGAGCAATGCAATACACCAGTGTGTTGCCGAATGATACTATTCTACCATATCAATGCTCATGCTAGATACACAATTGAACATTGTCTCATTATAATCTACTCTAGCTATTCAGTGCTATTTCCATAGCCAGCCATCTCTAGTACAGTCTCTTCTAATGGCGTATCTTCCTCAACTGGTGAGATTGATATTGTCTTACCCTCCAAGGCTGACGTCGGGAAATTGACTGAGTGTGAGGAGATTCCCATTGATCTTTGCAATCTCATCACTTGTTTTCGTAGCTGCTTATTCTCATTCTCCAAGTCTTTCACTTTTACCTTAAGTAGCTCAGCTTCACGGAAAAGGCCAGGCTCGCGAGCACGGTAAGTTGTGTCTGGTGCCGACGACAAAGAATCAATATCATCATTAGGCAAAGGCATATCATGGCCAGCTCTCACTGAGCTCAATCTTTGCTCGAGTTTCGAAAGACCTGCATCAATAGAGCGTTCAATACGAAGCATTTCCTTTAGGACTCGAAGAAATGGCCAAGCTGCAAGCTGTCCATTCTGTAGATAATTATCCATATCTTTTACAGTTGGATTGCTTAACACCTTGAGACCAAACAACTGCATCGTCGTAAATCGTGGTACCAATGTCAACTTGCCGTAATACTTTTGATTGAACATCTTACTCAAATCCTGCCCAAAGATCTTTGGAAAGAGACCAAGCTGACTCAAGTTCAAAACTCTACTTTTGGCATCCCACATGCACATTTGAAATAGCTTCCAATATAAAGTGTTGATATTCGGGTGGTGTGCTTTGTTGATGAATGGCACCACATGAAAGTTCGTCTGTGCAACAACAAAGTTGCTAATGTTGAATAGAGTAGAGATCCTCTTGAAGGGCAAATCTGCCTGGACACTACCGTCAATCCATTCGACACCGTCTACCTCAAAAGGTACCAGCTTACCGCGACTATCCTTTATCATCAACTTTGCAGGTGCCATAATGCCCGGAACTGGAAGATGCGCGTTTCACAATTTATAAAGATAAGGAGAGATGATTATAACATATGTTAGTATACATGGTTTGCAAAGGCAATCAAAATAGGCAAACTAAGTTCATATGAAGCAGCAATAACACCGAGACTTCGTGTTGAACACTTGGATTCACATGATAAAACAATACTAACGCGGACTTTCCTGCACAACTCGCTGCGACAGCCGATGCTAATGTAACATTTGGTGTAGATATATGATTCAACAACAGACGCTGTACTCCCGACCCAGATGATGCTCGAGATGCTGATACTGTAATGCACACATGCTTTTTAGTCATCTCATAAGCTTCCTCGAAAGTGATGTCTTTGTAGTAGAATTGGCAGCATTGGAGGAACTCTTTGGAGTCCATAACAAGCTTCTCTTTGAACCACAATTCTACCATTTTAGTGATTGGAGGAAACCAACTGACACCAAGTTTCTTCATCTCTCCATTAAGCATATAGTCAGTTGATACAGTGTTGACACAGATGTCTCGAATAAGCTCTTCTGGGGTTTTGATAGCTGTCATAGCAGCAGCAATACTTCCCCCAGATGTTCCAGATATAACATGTATATGCTGATACATACCACTCTCAATTAATGCCTTTATAGTGCCAAGATGATACATTGCTTGTGCACCCCCTCCACTAAGCATGAGAGCGGTATGACCCATGTTCTGTTTCATTCTTTTGAAGAGTGTATATCGCTTGGAAAGCTCATTATGTTGTTTTTGCATAATCTGCTCTTGTGTATTGGTATTATTAGTAGTATCAGAGGAGTCCTTGCCCAAATATACAGAACCACTGGCAACCCAATCTAAACACTTCGTCACCTCCTCACCGTACCTATCAATTGCCTCGCGTGTTTCTTTCCTCAAACTATGTTGTCCTCGCTCGGCAACTGATCGTGCATCTTGCAAAAGCGAGTCATCTACAGATAGATGATTTCTTTTTACTATCCCAGATAGTAGTGTTTTCAATGATGAGGAATAATCTTCATGTACAAGCTTGCGCTTCGATGGAGTTGATGGTGTACCAGATGTAAATGATGTAATGTGGAAGCTTTTCCTTGTATCGCCAATGTTATCACCAGTATTATTCCCAATTTCGTTCTCATAATGACCGTCTAGTTTCTTCTCTGTATTCATACTCGATGCCTGTATCCTTGCCTCCTTCAATCGAGCTAGTGTCGTTAATAGCATATCACCTGCCATTCCCAAATCTTCATTGACTACTTGTTGCCACTTTGGACAATTTTCATTTATATCTTCCTCATCATTTGATTCACTTAACATTATACTCGAGGAAGCACGTCTTAATGGAATCTCAGACTCATCAGTAGAAGTTGATCTTCGGAATGCACTGGAAGTACTTCCCCGCCGCTGCTTACTACTACTACTAGCCATATCAAACGTGTTAGAACTTTGAATTCTTCTCATAGGGCTACTCAAAGGGTTCTGTGGCAATCTAGGTGAAGATGGAGGTGATTTAGTATCAACAACACGTCTTCTTCTTAATCTCAATCCACCAAACCTCGAAGAAGAAGAAGACGATGACGATTCCTTCTGTGGACTACCACTACCAATGGAAACAATTCTTCTAAGTATCCTGGGCTTTGTAGGTGACGCCTGTACTTCCTGTTGCTGCTGGGGTTCATATAATTCAATCTTACAATATTCCTCATACGAAGTTGCTCTATCAACTTCCTCACGCCACTCCTTACGTCTCCTCTTCTTACTGTATCGCTTTGTTCTACCTTTCACTTCAATACCGGCGGCATCTGTCATCTTGAAGAAGTAATATCTAAATAAACTTCGTAGTAATGCCATTGACTTCAACATTGTTAATGCGCTTACATCCCAAACAATCATTGCAAAGTTATACAGTACATATACCAATTGTAGTAGACCGAATGCCGCACCAACACATAACCAAACTAACCATCCACTAGCAGAGACTGATGCCGCAATGAGAGTTAATAAAACAGGCCAGAATAATGTAAGTAATACTAATAATGGTAGATATCGTAGAATTAATGGATCTCGATGGGTAGTATTGTTCAAGTTGGTATTGATGTCATCATTAATTGATTCTACATCATTATTATCAGCAGAACCAGGAGACAGCGGAGGATTAAGTATAATCTTCCATAGCTTATCCTTAATCCCTTCAACTAGATTGAACATCACGGCAGCGTCCTTAGTTATACTACAATAAACAAACACAGCCAAAGGCAGCCAGTAGAGACGAAGCATCAACGGTATCCTTTTTGAAGAACGAGTAATGAGCGAGTAAACGACTATCATTTGCATGTAGAACAGAGCCGCCACACGCTACACGGCCCTTACTATGGCGTTGTTGATACTGTTACTATGTTGTTGCTTGTTGTATACTGTGCCTTCTTTCGGTTTTACTAGCTCGAGACAGTGTGACTGCAACTCGAGACAATCTTCATCAAGCATGACGAGTTATGCATTGCAAAATAATAATGATGATTTAGATAACGTTATAAAAGAAGAAGAGGATGGTCATGATGTACAAATCTATCACCAAGGTATTCAATATACAATATTTGTAAGAAGGAATGAATCAATACTTGAAGCTTTAGAAAGACAAACAATACTTGTCCCATTATCTCATATTCCGCATGAATGTAGAAGAGGTAATTGTCTCACTTGTAGTTCCAAGGTCCTATCATCAAAGAGTAACAATAGTGATGATGATAACTCATCAAAAACAACACCGCAATACCACACAAATATACTTGCAAATGTTGATAACGGATTATCACCAATGGTTTCATCAGAACTTTCAAAATCAGATTATATACTTACATGTTCAAGTTATGTGACAGGCCCTGGAGTTGTACTTGAATTAGACCAAAACGATAAAGCTTGGGATCTGATATATAGAAGGAGAATACATAATATCGATACGGAGAGGTTAGTGCTCGAAGCGCAAGCTAAACTTCTTAGGAGTGTAGATGAAGAAAACATCAATAAGTGGAAGATAAAGATAGAGGAAAAGGTTAATAAGTAGGATGGCGGTAAGAGAATATGAGGCATGAGGTAATAGGCGCTATATGTGTAATCTAAAAGCTAATCCTTTCCAAATACCAACTATAATGTCTGACGGGAAGTAAGTAAGATAGAGGGCAAACTTTATTCTTCTTACCGATCCACCTGCCTTTCATGAACTTAAGCAAAGCCCTAAGCTGCACACTCTACGTTCATACCACAAAATATAGGTAAAGAAAGTAGTCCAAACATATCTTGATTCTATTCTTTTTGTGTATTACTACAGATCTTAACTACATATTTAGGCGGCAGCAAGCTTCTGAGAACGACGAGTACTTCTCCTCTTACTGATCAAGGAACGACGAGCCTCCTTCTGTTCTGCTAAACGTTGAGCAACAACCTTCTTGTATGCGGCAGCATCCTCCTTGTTTTTTAATACACTAGCAAGCTTGGCAGCCTTTCTAGCACGCTTACGCTGAAGTACCAAAGGTGTAACCAAACGTTGAATCTTGGGTGCGCGACGGTATTCCTTACCCTTCTTGTTGGTACCTGTACGTGCGATAACATACTTGGTAACATCATCATCCTTTGACAAGTTGAATAAGGAACGGATCTTGTTAGCACGCTTGGGACCAAGACGACGGGGTACTGGTTCATCAGTAAGTCCAGCAATATCATTATCACCAGTCTTAACAATGGCAAGGTTTAGTACAGCGATGTCTTGTCCTACAATGCATCCACGGATACTCTTGCGCTTACGTTCACCAGCCCGACGTTGACGGTAACCCTTGTGTCCCTTGTGCATCAATAGACGAACACGGGTATTGGTTAGGATTCCCTGACGCATGGGGAAACCCTGCTTGTCATTACCTCCAGTAATACGAAGGATGTAACCAGCAAATTCTTCCCCGAGGATGGCACCGTCAACTTCCTGGGCCATACGACGCTCGTATAGGTTCTGTAGACGCTTCTCGTCATCAATTTCGATGACTTTTTGTTGTCCAGTACTAGGGCAGGCAATATTGATCTGTTGTGAAGTTAAAGAAGAGGTGGAGGTTAGTTTGATGTATACTGAAAATGTGCATAAAAACACATAGCTCGTCCTCAGGTATATCCCAACAATTGCAAATCAAAATCTCCACACTTTGCCGATAATTTCCCTATCTACCAATTCATTGTTGGTATAAATAACGCAGTGCCTTCATATGGAAAGTACTGCTTTATCCTCTTATTTGTGTCAACTCTGAGAGATTGGCAATTTATGCCCACCGACGACCTACTAAAATTACCCACATCAACCGTATCCATATGCACATATACTAACTTGCCTTCATGGTTATATAATTCTATTTAATCTACAATACCGTGGCCTTTTGATAAGAGATTAGTAGCACCACAACAATCTCAAAAAGATGAAAGGCAGATTAAAAAGAGGTGAAAATATTACACTTGTAATCAGTAGCGCCCCCGAGCAGTGCCCTTAGTAAGGAGTAAAAAATTATGTAAAGAGACTCTATGCACAAGACAATGAGAATAATTCGGGTATCCTTTGACCGTTTTTTGCAAGTTGTTTGGCTTAAAGTATGCTTGATCTTGATAATGTTTTGATCCAGATTGTGGTGTATATATTAAAGCAACTTGTAGCACCAACAAAACGCAAAGCAAAGTCTATGCGTAGTGCGCATAACTCAGGCATTGTACTATCGCCACGCACCGCAGGATTCTACGTATCAATCAAATATAATACATCACACAAACTCGGTACATCACACAAGAAAAACAGAATAACAATTTCTCAGTTCGTAACCAACCAACAATAACAATGAACAATCAAATGTAAATATTATGTACAAAATTTATCTTGTTTAGAAGTTGTTGATGGGTGTATATTAATAATTAGTATTATATGAGTATAAATTATCTCCGGTCGGGAATTATTGATAATTTGCAGTGGGTATGCAGTTTGTATATTAGTATTTATAAAGATTTAGTATGAGTAAGCAAGCGGATATGCAGCAGAGTGAGACAATAGAATCCACTACACAATCTAGTTTTGGATTAGTAACTTTGAACAAAATTGATTATCGTGACGATAGATATGATGAAACACTTATACACCTCCAAGCAAAGAACAAGGTTTTATGTGATTGTTTAGTGGCAAAAGGGTGGAAGAATAATGGCTTTGGTCAACTAGTAAGACCTGATTACAATGGTGAAAATTTAGATAGTTTAACGGAGGGTATTGATTATGTTCGATCAGATTGGCAACATGGTGCCACATATCAAATAGATTCATGTGGTTATGAAGTATTGGATCAACGTTACAATTTATTATACTCGAAGTATGTCAGTAATGATACGTCATTAGAAGTGGAAAAAGCAAATGAATTGACAATGGATATTATTAGCCGTCTGATGGGGAATTTATCAATGGGTTCCGGCACTTCTTTAAATAAAACAATTAATGCATTAGCTATTATCAATAATGTGCAGTCAGTATTAGAAGCAGAGCGGGTGGTGTTAGAACGGAAGGAGAAGGAGCAGTTTGAAATGAAAAAGCGTGAACAGCAACGGCATGAGGTGGAACAGGTTGAGTTGGTTCATAACGAGCCCCGTAAGGATCGAACTGTGGGTATTGGTAAGATGTTGTCTGGTGCTATATCAACTGACAATGTGTTAGAAAATATTTTTACATCTTCTGCTGAGGACATGGATGAGGATTCGGTAAATCTTGAGTATCATGCTGAAAAGCAAGAAGTGGATGAGCCATCTGCTGTCACTGGTGATATTACTACACCAAATCAACGTCAAACAAGAAAGGTTAAAATTGATGGAACACTGAATATTGAATTTGAATTTGCACCTGATAGTACAGAAGTATCTTTTGACAATGATAATGATAACCCAATGCAAGTCACTGAACCAACAGAAGATCAAGACAACGACGTACAACCTAGTCCTTGGAATGGTGTAAGTGCGGTTGGATCGTCAGTGAATACTCAGGTAAGTACATTATCTAATGCATTGCAGAGAGTGCGTGAAAGTATAGAGGAATACTCATAACATACCTCCTCTTCTTGTTCGCGTTCAATGTTTATCAGCTGGCAAGTTGCCTCCGCTTGGGATGATACTTACTCGAGGGTCAGATAATACACACAACACCACCACATCACAGTTTGTTCATGGTTTGACAGCGTTGCTAGTAAGTGTTGCGTGCAAGGTGCTTCCTGAGGATACTGAAGTATTGAAACATATAGTGGCTGGACTTGAATTAGACAGACGCAAAACAGAAGGATCTGATGCAGACCATAATCTCTGTGAGATTCTACGCAGTGTTGATAAAGAGAGGCAAGTTATCCTTGTAATGGAGGAAAGTCTCCGTCTTGGCCTATTTGATGAAGTTGTCGAGAAGTTGCTAATCAAGTACAGGGGTATTCATTCCAATTTGAAAGTGCTCATTGTAAAGGAAGCTGGGTTACATCCTGTTCATATGGCGAGTATCAACTATAAGTACCATTTGGAAGGCCAGAATATCACTGCTGAATGTGGTGGTTCAAAGAATCCCCGAGACACATCAATTGGAATATCTAGTGATGATAGAAAGAAGCAGTCGGATATTGATGCCGAAGCTAGCGTGTTGATGAGTGACCTAATTCGACGCCGTGATGACAATCAACCCCTTCCCTCTCAATTAGTGAATGGAATTAATAATGGAGAAGATTTCAACAGTGAAACTATCACAATAGTAGAGGATATATTCTGGGATTTACGGTGTCTGATGAATGAAGGAGATTTATCTGAGGCAACAGTTGAAGAAATGTTTAAGCCACTTCTTGGTAAGGTGATTGATGGAATCAAGAAGATGCCTCTCCTGTTACACCGCTGTTCAACTAAAGCATCCTTCGAGGCGACTGAGAAAGTTAGTAATGTGCCAGTCCAACAGTTCAGCAAGAATTTGGTTATTGGCAAGAAGAATGGAGTTGTTACCAATGATTCTTCACTATTCATTACTCAAGCAATCCGTACTAGGCAGAGCCCTGGCTGTAATACTGATGGACATGACGATATCTTGAGGATATGTGCAATGATTCTTGAACGACGAGCAAATGCTCTCATCTCAACCACAGTAGTCCGAGCTGGAATTGATGAACTTGCGTTAATGGTCTTGAAGATTCTTTGCAAGATGGCTGGTATACCTTGGCTTTTGTCAGAGGAAGTTGGTAGAGAGCTAGATGATCTTATCCAGGCAGTACAAGAGCGACAAAAGCGTATGGAAGTTCGATTGAAGACAAGGAACTCGGCAAGGGAGAATTTGGTAGACCAACTTTCACCATTTGACAAGGCTTTCAACGGGGCATTGGCAAGGATTGGCAGTCGTAATATTAGCAAGGATAAACATCTATTTCAGGATGTACTGATTGAGGTTATTAAGAAGAGGAGCCTAGGCAGAATCTCACAACGGGAAAAGACTAGAGTTGTTTGGAAGCAGGCCAAAGAAGATCCATCCAAGTTGAATGATGACGAAGCCATCCATCTTGTGAATAATTATTGTTTCAAACGAATGTGGTGCAGCACTCTCAAGTCATCACATCTCAGCATATTGACTGATGTTCATTCTTGGGCTATGAATCAGCCTCCTATCTCTTCCCCGGATGAAGCCAAGACTATTATTCAAACTGTCATGTCAAAGCGTAGACCCGAGGTGATAGAAATGGAACTTTTACATGCCTCGAAAGAATTCCAACAACAATGGAAAGATAATTACGAAAGGGAGAAGAAGGAACGTTTAGATAATTATGAAAGGGAGAAGAAGCGAATCGCAGCGATGGCAGGTGGTACTCCATCTACAAAGAATACTTCTACTGGTTCCAAGCCAGCTGTAAAGGCACAAGCAAGTACTGGTGTCAAGAAGACAGAGCAGCCAAAACTACCAATCAAACGAGTTGTGATTCCAGCGGCAGAAACGACAAAGCCACTTCCTCTTCCTCCCATTGCCCAAGCAACGATGAAGAAGACGACTCTGTCCCAGCTCACAGCAAAGGCTCCCCTTCCTTCATTACCAGTGGTCAAAGCTACTGAGAATAGTTCTGGGAAGAAAGTGCCTTTCCCTGTTACTTCTATAAACGTTCCAGTTCCTACATCGTCTACCAGCAACAATGCAGCAAGAGCAAACTACACAACACTACCAGCGGTGCCCAAGGTACCTGCTTACCCATCTTGGAATACTGGTAAGTTCCAACAGCAGGCCAAAAAGTCGACTAGCTATGATGATCAATGGAATATCATGTTCCAAGTCTTACAGCATTACATTGAAGATACTCGTGAGAAGGAGACTAAAAATATGAGTGATGAGAAGAAATCTGCTTGGGTCTGGGATGGTAATGTACCCACATATTACCAAACGCCATGTGGAAAACTTCTTGGAAGATGGGTCAATAATCAGCGAACTGCAAAGAGTAATGGAACACTAGATAGTGATAGAGAAGAGAGGCTCAATAGTCTGGGCCTCAAGTTGACATCTGTTAGAGGAGGAGAGTGGGAGCAGAGTCTGCAGTTATTGGAACAGTACGCTCAAGAGCAAACAACTGATGACATTCCTTGGGATGTGAGTATGGATTGTGCTCGTTTGGATAACTTGACTTGTTTCATTTTCTAATATATCGTGTGCTAATCTGTTTCACAGGGTAAAGTACCCACAACATATAAGACGGCTTGTGGGAAAGCTATTGGGAGATGGGTAAATCACCAGCGAACACAATTCAATAAAGGCAAGCTCACGAAGGAACGACAAGGAGCTCTTGAAAATGTAGGCTTGAGACTGGCGAAGAAGAACAAGAAGAAGACGGCAGCTGCATCTAAGAAGGCAGCTATTTAATATGACACGAGGTAACTCATAGTTTAACATATATCATAACGAATAGACGTTTTTGTAGACACGTAATGTTCCTGCTGAAGTGTGGAAAGATGCTCGGGGGCTGCCCTTCAGTAGAAGTGGTAATTTTATAATTGGGACTCTTTGATAACTAATCGGGACATCTTTTTACAAATTATTGCCATTGCAAACTCGAGTGTGGTGATACTGTGGCTCTGCTTAGACAAAAGTAAGTTCATATGTTATATGATAATTGGTGTGTTGTGTAGTGTGTGTGTGTGTGTGTGGAGAGTAGAAATTATTAATGTTGTATGATGTGCACATCATGTGAACAAAAAAATGAACATATACAAAAAAGTTGTTTGGTGCACGATTATCACATTATTATTATATGGTACAATATGGCTCTCTAATACTAACTCTTATAATATCTTTTTTCAATCAGGTAGTATACAATTGCAACTAACAATATGGCTACAGTTTCAACCGAAGTAGGACCACAATCCTCAACAGAGTGGATTGTAACTTCATCTCCATTATTCTCCATCTTGGGTACTGAAAACAAATCTACTGATGCAATTAAAAGTTATCGTTCCCCTAAGACCTCACTACGTGGATTAGTAGTGAAGACTGATGAGCCAATATGTAGTTTACACATTCTTTTATCCACTGAATCCAATGGCGGCGGTAATGGTAGTAGGTGGCATCATCCCGATGACGGATTACCACATACATTAGAGCATTTGGTATTCTTAGGAAGTCAAACACATCCACACAAGGGAATATTAGATAAGTTGGCAAATCGATGCATGGCCGATGGCACAAACGCTTGGACGGCCACAGATCATACAGCTTATACTTTGAGTACTGCAGGAAGTGAGGGTGCTATTAATTTAATGCCCATCTTTGCTGATCATGTTTTATTCCCAACACTTACTGACTCTGGATTTGTTACTGAGATTCATCATATAAATGGTAAAGGAGAGAATAAGGGCGTGGTATATTGTGAGATGCAGGGAAGAGAGAATGGAGAGGGGAGTCTGGTAGACAGAGCTGCAATGGATTTACTTTATCCTCCAGCTAGTAATGGAGAGACTAGTGGTTATTCAGCCGAAACTGGAGGAAAGATGTCAAATCTACGTACATTAACTGTTGACAAAGTACGCCGGTATCATGAAGAGTATTATACTCCCGACAATACAATCCTGATCCTCACTGGGAACGTTGAAAGCGCTGACTTCTTCAAAGCCTTGGACGAGGTAGAAGCACTTATATTGAAACGACAACAACCATCAATGAAAGTTGAAGATCGTTCTGGACCTAGAGTTGGCCGTCCTTGGACAAACTCTTTAGTACCTCCAATGATTGTGGAGAATAAGGTTGGTGTATATCCACCATACAAACCAAACGAAGAGTGGAAAGCCCAACCTCTAAGCATATCGTTTCCGTCAGAAGATGAATCAAGGGGCACAATTTCATTGGCTTGGAGAGGTCCACCTTACTCGACTCGAGCAACTTGGAACCACTTAACATTACTTTGGGACTATCTCACTGAATCGGCGGCTTCACCATTACAACTTGCATTTGTTGAGAATGATGATCCGTTATGTGCAGACATCGGGCCGGCATCTGATGTATTTACTGAAGGTTATCACCAACTGTGGTTCCAGGAAGTCGATGTTGAATCAATGGAAGAGATTGTACCATTGTTTTATGATGAGATATCAAAACAGATCAATGGAGATTTCGATTTGGCTAGGATGAGTACCGTTATTCGGAGGTATCGCCGACGTTTATTAGAAGGTAGTGAACGTCGTCCAACTCGGGCAATCATCGATGGTATATGTCGTAACTTCATGTATGGTCCACGTGCTGGTGAGCAGTCCACTGGAGGATCTGTGATATCTCCACAAGATGAGATGGCGGCTTTACATTCTGATGTCGACGTCTTGCCTCTATTGGACGAGGCTGAGGGAAAGCTGGAAGATGCTTCATATTGGCAAGGACTCATGAAGGAATTTATCTTGGACAGGTAAGTGAATTTTTATACCATATTTTATTTGGTCATATTCTTGTACACTCACAAACATCTTACTCTCAAAAGGCCCATGGCCGTAGTCTTTGGTAAGCCTAGCTCAGCCATGTCGAAGGAAATCTCTGACGGAGAGAAGAAGCGTGAAGAGGAGCAAGCTGTTGAATTGGGAAAAGAAGGCCTTGAACAACTTTCCACTACTTTGGAGAAGGCAATGAAGGAGAATGAGCATCCAATTCCAGAGTCAATCCTTACTAGTCTCCCTGTCCCAGATATCAAGAAAGTTCCGTCGATACCTTTATTTACTTCAAGAGTCTCACCCTCTTCTAATTCATTGGACTTGGCAGTTGTTCCAGATAGTGTGAAGGGTTTTAGCACAGAGGACACAGAAGCAATCGTCGAACTTCTAAGAAAGGATGCAAAAGTTACTGCCAGCCCCTTCCCAATTGATTTGACACATATTGATAGCAAGTTTGTGTTGGCAGCTGTTGGTATTGATACCACACCTCTCACTAAAGAGCAAAGGTTGTACATGCCAATTCTCGAGGAGATTGTAAGTAGAGAAGTATCTTGTTGTTTATGTGTTTATCATAGTGTGTATAATAACTCATCCCCTGCTCTTCTATAGATGTTTAAACTGCCTGCCACATTGGAAAACGGGGAGACTCTAAGCAAAGAGGCATTTATCAACATTATTCAGGATGAGACAATCTCTTATTCATCTGGAATTGGTTTATTAGGAGGCAGTATCCCTCAGATGAGCTACGTCAGTATTCAAGTTGAAGCGGAAGGCAATGGTCTCGAAAAGGGAATGCAATGGATCAGAAGAGCACTGTACCTGACAAACATTACCGCCGAGAGTGTCAAGACTGCTGTGCAAAAGCAAATATCAGAGATTCCCCCTCAGATTAGATATGGGCCGTCTGTGGCAGCAACCGTAGCTGCCGAGATGCTCTATGACGGAGACAAAGCAAATACTGTCGCATGTACTTTCTTACAGCAGAAACCCTTCCTCGCAAAGATTTTTGAAGGAATGGAAAAAGGCGACAATTCTGTGATTCAAGACGTGGTAAAACAACTGGAGGGTATCCGAAAGACATTGTTTCAGGATGCTAACATGCATGCCTTTGTTGCTACTAACCTCAAGAGCATACCAAACTTGATAGATACTCTTGTATCATCTCTTTCGAGGACAGATAGTGACAAGGTTAAGGGCGAGGGAAGGAGGATTGAGAATGTGTCAGCCTCATCAGTTCTGCGGCCTAAGAATGAATCATCTGGTGGTGAGGGCGCTGTTGTTGCTCTATCGGCTATTGAATCTGGTTTCTTGAATATAATCGCTCCCGGTGTCACGGCATACGATCCTAATAGGGCAGCTCTACTTGTTGCAATTGAATACCTGACAGCACTAGAAGGGCCGTTCTGGGTGAAGTTGCGTGGTGCAGGGTTAACTTATGGGTAAGTTTATGTATGTGGAGTGTATGTAGTGTTTAACACAAGATATGCATGTGCTCACGATTATATGTGCTCACGATTATATGCTACTGTTCTCCCATTTCAAAACAAACACAGGAGCTCAATTTCTGACTCTACGGACTCGCAATTGCTCAAGTTCGGCTTATTCAAGTGTGTAGATATTCCAGCTGCTTTTGAGGCAGCAGCCAATATCATTACTGATTATGCATCTAAGAAAGCTACTATTTCTGCCGTTGGACTCGAGAATGCCAAGAGTAGTTTGTCGTATGGTATAATCTCAGGAATGAGCACAAAACTGTAAGTTTATGATCTTATTCACATGCCTCATACTGGCGCTATCTAACAAACTTATCCTCATACACTTATACCACACAGGTCTACAGCAATGAGTTCATTTGTTCGCACGTTCAAAGGAGAAAAGATGAACTATGACCAATACCTTCTCTCTAGCATCTCAGAAGTGACAGCAGATGATGTGCTTCATGCTCTGATTACTCATCTGGTACCCATATTTGATCCCAGTAGTACAATTATTGTGGTATGCCCATCTTATAAGCTTGATGACATTCACAGTTACTTCACCAAGAGGGGTTGGACTTCTTTGAAGAAGGTACCCGAAGAAGATCTGTTTACTGCCTTTAGCAGTGGTGATGACACAAAGAAGTCGACTGTTGAGCTGCCAGATAAGGTTGCTGGTATGTCAATGTTTCTACCCGGAGCTTTCGCTGCACAATTCAAGTGTCAGTGCCCAAGGTGTGACGATCCTTCTGAGCCTCTTACTTGGAAAGCTGGACAGCGTGAGGGAGCATAAGATAGGCTAAGTTAGTCTTTGTCTTGCCGTATCCCATATAATATTATAATACTCGTTTCCATCGAGCTACAAAGAAACCATCGCTCTCATCCGACGGCAGAAGAGTAATGGTATGTTGCATATTGTTTGATACCTTATCCGTCTCCTCTCTATCTTCACTGCTTGTGTTTGAGATATCAAAGTCCCATGGCTTGAATCCTTCAGTAAGATACACACTAGACTGTTCAAATTGCTTTACTACACTTTCATTTTCTTCCTCAAGTAAGGAGCAAGTACTATAAACAAGCCTACCTCCATTCTCATTGACAAACGAGACTGCCTTCAATAGTATATCTAACTGTAAGTTCGGCAATACTTCACACACTTGATTTTCTGTGAGTCCCCATCGCTGTGATGGCCTTCTTCTCAACACCCCCGAGCTCGAGCATGGTGCATCGACAAGAACAGCATCAAAACAGGATGATGTATCAAGATCTAATGGTGTACATAGTTGAATTGTGCATTTACTGTCACCATTACTTGCAGAGAAGATTGATTCATTGCTCTTTTCATTGACCTTTTGGAAGCCCACACGTGTCATGCTACCTTTGATTTGTCTTAATCTTTCTTCTACTACATCATGTGCTACAATCTTGCTATGTTGTGGAGCTCTATTATTATCATTCATAAGTGCAGATGCTGCAGCAAATGTCTTTCCACCATTGCCAGAACAATAATCTAGGACAGTTTCTCCTCCAGTTAGCTCTAAAGATTGCACAATGATTTGTGATCCCATATCTTGAACTTCAAAGTAGCCGTTAATCCAACTTTTCATTGACCATATTGACTTTTGATTTCGTCTTTGTTCTATTGCTGTGGTTTCATTTGATTGTTGAGGGAGGAGTTTGAGAGCTCCTTTTGGTGGCTTGATATAACCATTATTAGATGAGCTTCCCATAACATATCTATTGTTAGAGTTTGCTGTGATTACAAGCTTATTGTTTTGATAATCTTCATGTGGCCGACGACACACTCTTGCATTGATCCCATCTTCATCCAAGAGATATTGACAGAGATCTTCATCTGATCCAGGAAACTGAATAGTATTACGCCGTAGAGTGATAGGTCCAGGATTGTTCATCTGTATACAAATTTGTTCTACTTGATTATATGTATACTGTTTGATTAGTAAGGATGTAAGAAATGTAGGTATGCTATATTGAACTGAAATCTGTATGGCTTTGTCACAATTTTGTAGAGGTATATAGTCCGAAGTAGAAGTGGATGTTAGATAGTTTGCATGCTCATCTATCATACATCGAACCAACTCTCGTTCTTTGATTGAATTTGTGTTATTACTCGAGTCAGTTGATAGTTCCAAACTATCAATTGTTTTAGAATCTAATGGATATGGTATTGGAAGTTGTTGTAGATTGTTTTGACTAACAACATCATACCAATATCTTAAACGCATAATACTTGTTCCAATAGCCAATGCAGCAAGTCTACCTCTTGATTCATTGGCTGTCTTGTTGTGGCTTTGATGTGGTTCCAACTTTTGATATCTTCTACGAAGACATTTCTTTAGCGACTTCTCAGCGGTAATTGGATTATCATCATCACTGATATTGTTTGGAAAGAATACAGGCAAGAGGATATCTACCGCCTCTTCTCTAATCTGTTCTTCCCATGCATCGATTGAGTGTATAGCTTGATACCTTAATCTTTGAAAGTTATTCTCCACCGTGTGAAAGCATATCACTGTATGATTCAACAATAATATAAATGAGATGAATATCCTTATAGCCATCATCTCTCCCATCTTGTTGCAATCAAAAAATTATGAGACTGTAAAAATGGTATCCTAAATCTAATGAATGCCGTTCGGAGTTAGTAGTTAGTAGTATGTCCTGACTACTATCTAACAACAACGGAGGCAATAGAGATTAGGAGACCATGGCGGCGGCAGCGGAGACACAAGAACGAGAGAGGGGTACACTAAAAGACACTCTACCAAAACGACCATCAATCATAATTGCAATAGTATGTTTCATTAGCACCTTACTATCAACAGCCTTATTTTTATATTCATCGCCACACTTACTTGCAATAACTGTTACTGATTTAATACAATATATATTAGCGGCATGTCTTGGTAATATATCGACAAGTGTTGGGATTGTATTTGGTGATTCGTTGGCGCATGTCTTTTCATTTGGTGTTGCGGTAAGTTTAATGTTTGTAGTATCTTTATGTTTTTAAGTATTGATTGATTTACTTACTTATGTTATATCTTATCCTCTCTATTCTCTATTATATCTTATCCTCTCTATTCTCTATTACAGTTATTATTAATCAATTATGACAATATTAGAACAGCCATATCATCGGCATTACCGTCCTTGATATTATGTGGACTTGCTTCAATGAAAGGATCACGAGAGTACATATCATTATTGGATTCTACAATATGCAAATTATCTTTTCAGTCAGGTTGTACAATACCACTATTACTTCTTCTACTATTGATGCATCAGGCAATTGTTAATCCAACACATTTACCATTTAGTACTATCCCGACATGCTCTGTGGCATTAATTACACTACTCTTAATGTACTTGTATCACAGAAATAGGGCACATAAACATGGCTGTTTATTAACATTGGAAATGAAATCACAATCTGTTTTTGCTGGTATTGCTATATTACTATCATGTTCAATTGCATTAGAAAGTCCTACCGAAAGTACTGTTTCCATCATGACTGTATTTCTCTTGGGATCACTCTTTACATTATTAATTAGTTGTTCATTCGCTGCAGTGGGTGACGTTTGGTATACGGTTGGAACTGGTCAATTCCAAATGACTTCATTAGATACTGCGGGGATATGGATATATTTTATTTGTCCAGCGGTTATACTGTATTTTCGTTTCATTGACAAGTATGGAGAAATTATTGCCTGGATAATGAAACAGGAGCTGAGTGTCTTACCATCAATATTGGTTACAACAGATGAAGATGTTGTTTCTCTTAGTTTGGTCTTATCACTCGCAATGATTACTGCGGTTGGAGTGCCATTACTAAACTCATTATGTCCAATGGGAGGGTACTTATTCTCACGTGCCTACACTCATGGACAACCTAACACAAAGAAGATTGCATTATGTGCCAACTTCTCAGACTTACTCAAGGCTACTGGTAACAAACGAACATCAATTTGGAAAGCTTTGGAGAAGAAGAAAGTTGGTGATCAAACAACTGCCATACTAAACATTTATGTTACTCTTGAGGAACTTACTTTATATCCAGCACAGATACAATTGATGGTTGATAAAGGCCACTTTATTGCATTAATGCCTACTGAATTTGAAGAAGAAGAGAGAGAATCATTCTGTGGTCTAAGTATGTTCCAGGGTAATACTTCCTGCTGCAATCTACATTTTGCCCACTTTGAATATACAGAACTATTCGGAGAGGAGCCAACTTGGGTATTATCAAAATCAGCTGATAGTATTGGTAGACATCCATCTCTCTTCCGGGTATCACGGGATCTTGGAATGAAAGTTGCATATTGGTCAACATACCTTCAACTATCAAGTGATAAGCTATCAAGTGAGCAAAAGAGTATACTTAAAGACGACTGCTCAGATAAGAACGGAGGATCTATTATTTACGTTACCATAGAGAAGGGATGCCCAACAAATAGTATATCTACAAGATTAAGTGAAGTTGTTGATTCTTTGGATGGATATACTTTAGAGTCGTTGTCAAATGTTGCGAAGGATGACGCAAAGATGATTTTATAGAGTGCAGTAAGTATTGAATGTTAATCAAGCTAAGTATAAGTACGTAATTTCGATGTAAGCCTTGTTCCATATCTATAATTGACGTCGCCACCAGAAGAAAGTAAACTCCTCCATATCAAGTTCTCCGTTGCCATCCTCATCGTACTCTTTAATCATCTTCTCTGCCATTTGTAAAGATGTGTAGCCATTCAACTGTTTTTCTTTCACTTGTCCATTAGAAATCTCAAATCAATTGCCTTTGCTACTTCATATTTATCAAGTAGTCCGTCACCATTCTTGTCAATCACAGTAAAGGCGTTCCGGCTTGCCTCAATGTTATGTTTGTTTGCAGAATAGTTCAGTACGGAGGCTTCAAACTCTTTTAAGTCAATAAATCCATCACTGTTTGAGCCAGAGTTCAAGATATACTTTGTTGCAAGGTCGGAGGGACTATGATCACTTAACTGCAAATCTCCATGATCAGACAACAGTTGAATTGCTTCCACTATTTCTTCCAAAGATAAAAGACCATCATACATTATTCTTCGATACATCACGCCGAAGAGGTAGCCTGAAACGCACAGTTGTCATTACCTTCGCCTTCAGAAGATTCCAATTCTTCTTATACATACTCTTCTTAACTCGTGCAGTCTCTCTACTTTCATACCGCATAGCAGCCACACTTCCTATACATTGAGCTGCGTATTGAAACATTCGTATATTATTTGGAGAATTCAACTTATGGAACTCGGCATGAGGATTGACAAAGAACACAACATTCCTCTGAAATGAAATATATTAAACGGTATTGCCGTGGCAAGATGGAATCCTGCCTCCATAAAGCAATGCAATCTCTCATCAAATGGCTGATCCGGATCGGATGCAATATCAACAACGTTCCTCCATTGAAGAGTTGTATCAATAATATTATCGTCCCTATGTTCCTCATCATCGTCCTGATCTATAGTTACTTTGCGCAGCTGTTTTCTCATTCGTGATAGATTGTTATTTCTACTCATTATGGTCGCTTCTGACCACAATAAGCCTGCTAGTCCGATGCCTGGTTGAGTTTCCGATTGATAAAGATAATCATTACTATTCGTATCAGTTAACTGATCATATGCCTCTTTAGCTGATGCTTAAAAGCTAGGTGATTTCTCGTCAGCTTCTTGTGGTTTCCTTCTTATGTATAATGTATGATGAGTTGTTTTAGCCACGGGATTCTCTTCATCTATATTAATCTTGTCAATATCATCACTACATTCCAAGGGTATACTTTGCAATCGTCAAATCGCCATACCTCGACGGCGTAAATCCCAAATATATGTTCAGTAGCTGCTTTTAATGTAGTATTGTACATATCATTGGGAGTGGAAGAGGTATCATTATTTTGTTGTTCCTTATTACTGCTTTCCTCCTCCTCTTCGAATATGGAGTTGTAACTTGATTGGAATGTGATGATATGGATGCGGATAGTTTTGATTGTCTCCGCTGCTGTGCAATTGAATTGTTACTGTTGTTCATTAAGCTTGTCATTTCACCAGGTGTTTCGTCATTATTATTATTATAATTGTCTCTCCCAATAGTAGTTGCAGCAGTCATACTTTGGGAAAGACGACGATCTGTCCTTCGGCTTTGTCGTCGTCTTGACAGCTGTTGTGTGGTAGGCGGAGAGTTACTCATAATGTATGTTGTCGTCCCTATGTATTATATATTATTGTGTGCACCTTTATATAAATAATATGTCCCTTGTATATTAAGGCTGTACTGATACTGATATCTAACAAATTATTGCAACAACTAACTTATAGAACCAATGACTTCATGACCTCAAGGGTAAAAAACTAGCGAGAATTATAACACGACGAGTTCAGAAAGTGTATTGACGGTATACCATTGGTTATATTAGAAGGTATCTGGTGCCGGCAGTCATCCATCACAATACGTGTACTACATCAAGTTTGGCAGTAGTGTTAGTGTTAGCTTATTATACATCTCAATTGATAGTATTTATCCCTACACAATTTACAATCTTACCTGTGATGACAATGCATCTAGGACTATGAGACAAACGGTACACCTCATCACCAACGGAATGAAACAACAACTAATGATGGCAATACTACAGTTTGTATCCGTGCCGACACCCAACCATATCAACATCACCACGCACTCCATTGCCCTCAACAACTGAGATTAGTGACTGAAGATAGATAGATTTAAGAAGGATACCGTAGGTATCCTTTAACCCTAATATTCATTAACCCCTTTGCCTGACACCTCAAATGAAAAATGAAATTGCAAATGTAGGATAGTGAGTTGTGAGTGTCAATAAACGATAGAACTAATTGAAGTCTATGTTCTGGAATTGATGATTGATGGAGTTGCAATCACGATGATGTGGATGAAACCATTCATTATTATATAATATTGCAATAAGCGTCGAATTTTATTAGCCGTGCATGTATTAAACCAAAGAAGAGTGAATCTCCACATTGCAAAAATTTGAAGCTCTTGCTATTGATATATAGCCCTTGGTAACTACAAACTATACCAAGACATATCAAGACACATCACATATACTTGTTCTCGGTCGACGTTCAAATTGTCATCAAATATAGAGATAAACACAATAATAAACCCCTTAGAGACTTGACCACAAGTAGACAAAAAATTATACAAAAAGAAGTCCAACGTCAAGATGATGTCAGCACCAGATCGAGTGGATGTCGAACTCCCAAATACAGAGGAGGTTAAAATGACATCAGTTAGTTCTACTGGTAATCTTCGTAATCTCGTTCCGCCTGATCAGGGGCATCAACATGCATGTAAGTTTTTTTTTCCGTATATTTTATATTATGTGCACAAGTTTGTACATAAGTGTTTTGTATTGCAGATATATAAGTGTGCAATATAGGTGTAAAGAAGGTTTATATAAGTTAGCTTGACGGAGATATAGTGGGATGTTGGTTAGGGTGTATTGATCGGTTGGGTGGATGGGCTTTATCCATAGGAAAATGTTAGAGAATTGTTGGCGAGACCTTACCTGTTCTTTGCTTTTTTACAACATGAACACATGACACATTTCTCATATTCATGCTAAATATAACCCTACAAACAGTACCAGTTGATCAGATGCAACCGTCCCCGGCTGCTGCAAGACTTCAGCAGAATGTAGGAATGGATGTAGATCAAATTGTTCCCGAGCCAAGGTCTCAAGGTCATGGTGGCTCCCATTCTGCACCGCCATCATCAAATGATTATGTTTCACATCAACAGCCATTGCAGCAATTACAACAACAGCAATCCCTAGCTACCACCGAGTATACTGCCTGGACAATAGGGTCAACAGAAACTATCAAGCATAACTTACTTGCTATCAATTCTGCCTCGGCACAAGCATCGTCATCCAACTCTGTGTATAGCTCAGCTATACTTGCAAAGTGTTCAAGTAGACAGGCATCACCAGCTCCTACAGAGATATCAATGTTGTCTGGTGCAAGCTCAGTAACACCCCCTCCACCGCCCGTGACGAACCCGACGTTGGGAGGATTGAGTCAAAGTTTGAGTATAGATCATCCCATGGAAGGTACAATAAGTGGGGTAGATCAAGGAGGGCAAGGACAGTCAGGTGGTTTGCACACATTGCAAAATCAAGTCCAATCAAATAAAAGTATACCACCTCAATATCCAAAGGTACATCCTGGTCCATCGCCATCACCACCTCCTCCACCACAAACCTACAATAAAGAATTACAACTATTATATCAAAATCGATTACTCTCAACACCAATAGCAGCTGTCGAATCTTTATTAATGTCAAGTTGTGAATCATTAAATTTCGATATAGCAGAAATGTGGCTACGGACTGGACCGAAGACACATCAATTGACAAATTCACATGTCAGACCCACCGCATTAGATGAATCAGTTCGTAAACAATTAGTTGATGTATATTACGGTGAACGATCAGCAGAACGGACACATAGATTGAGTCCAGCATTATGTAAAAGGAGTAAGGAAGCGGGGGATGTTGTTTGGGTAACGGCACATACATTACATGGTGCCGAGGCATTAAAATGTAGTATTAGTGATGTTAGGACTGCAGTGGCTGTCCCTGTTTGTCATGCCGGGAGTGGTGTAAATGTTACAATTATTTATTTTAGTATTAGAAGGTAAGTGTCATTTGACGTATTGTTTGTACGGGGGGCAAGGGGGACAGTTGGGATTGGTTTGTATGTTTGTTATCACATTTCTCTAATCCTTACTTCTTCTCTTAAAACAGGGCAATTATGAAACCACAAGCAGTAGAGTTTCTTGTGCACATGTCACTTGCAACAGTTGTGGCCGCAGTCAACTCGTTGGCCGAGGAAGTTATGGTAGATGAAATGCCAAAGTTGACAATTGATGAAAGTATTAGTCAAAATGATCCACACTACTCAGAATTGGCACCAAAGTTAAGTAAATCTGCACATGTAGCTGATCATCATCTCCCTGAACACAAACCGTCAATCCCTGTTAGTCGGGATGGACCTCATCGTGTCTTTTCGGTTACAGGAGCACAGCTCAATTTGCAGTGGGATCAGTTACGTCACGTTGAATACCTAACGGATGGGGGAAATAATTGGATACACACTGCTGTATTTCATGGCAAGTCTGTAGTTGTAAAAACACTCAAACCAGAATGTCAAGATGTTGCATTAGCAATAAATGAGATCGAGGGCGAACTTGAGATACATTCAAGATTGGATCATGGTAACATTGTGAAATTGATTGGTGCTGGATTCACTCCCCAGGGGGTGCGATTTGTTGTCCTGGAACGATTGGATGGAGGTACATTGTCACAGCTATTGGGATATGATAACCGTATCCGTGACAGGAGGCGTCGATTCTGGGCAAAAAAGAAGATATCATATATGGATGTATTAAAATGTGGACGAAGTATGGCAGATGCTTTAGCATATTGTCACGGAAGGGCCATCCCGAATGTCATGGTATTACATCGTGATTTAAAGCCAGACAATGTAGGATTTACACTTGACGGGACGACGAAATTGATTGACTTCGGATTAGCGAGAATAGTCGAGAATGCATCGGTATCCAATGAGGTATACAAAATGAGTGGAGAGACGGGTTCGTTACGATATATGGCACCGGAAGTTGCCGATTGTCAACCGTACAATCAAAAGGCGGATGTGTATTCGTTCGGTGTGATGCTTTGGGAGCTAGTTGCCTTCAAAAAGCCCTATGATGGAATGAACCGAGAGGAATTCTACACTCGAGTAGTTCATGGAGGAGAAAGACCACCCATCAACAAGAAGTGGCCTGAAGATTTGACAGAGTTGATCAAGAGTTGCTGGGATGCCGACATGATCAATCGTCCAAATTTTGCAGACATTGTGGAAATATTAGATAGTATGCTATCCGGCGAAAAGGATGGCAACACAAAGAAGAAAAGACATTCAAAGAATAAGTTTGTTTCAGGTTTAATCAATCGACACAGTACTTGGTTCTAGCGGAGTCGAAAGTACAATAGAAATAGAATGATGTCTAGTTTGATATAGATATAGACACTTGAAGTCTTTACTGTATTAGAGAGTCGAGTCTAAAGTATTTATTTAGTATATACATTCTACTACCAGTAGGCATCACCAGAATCGTCTAAATATGCATCAAGTAGCAACCCATCGAGTGCACCATCAGCTTGAGCCTGTTTAAACTTCTTGTCGAATGTTTCTTCATCGTCGTCGTCGCTAATATTGTACTTTTCCAATATCTCCTGTCGTATCCGTTCTCTCTCTTCTTCTATCTGTTCATACTTTTCTATACCAGGACCATCTTCCAACAGCGGTGAGGCTGATTGAGACATTCTCCCTATATCAACGTCAACATCATCAAACTTGAATATTGCATCGTCTATTTCAGATCGTATGTCGGGTCTTTGTTCAGTCCTCTTGTTCATTTCAATTGTCGATGACCATTCTTCGTTCTCATCATATCGTACTGGTGTCCCAACTGTTGGTAAGAATACACGAGTATAAGTTTCCATCCATGCAGTTGAGAGTAGACATGCAACCTCGGCATCACCACCCATCTCTAAAGGCTCAATGCTACTGCCAAAGTCTTCTCCAAGAAATCTATCATCTAGTGCATCGTCACTGACTTCTTCACTTGTAGCATCATTAGGTTTCTCTACTCCAAGATGATTGTGTGCAAAGCCATGTTCCTGATTAGGAAAGATCTTCACCATATAATCAACTACTCTTGGGTCAGTCTCTAAACATTCCTTAAGTAAATTGGCATCATCTGGCGTTGCTCCTGGTAATACATCATTACCTGCGAATACAGCCATGATGGCTACCTTGCGTTCATTACCATTGTGAAATGTACGATATCCTTCATTCTCCTTACCAAATAATTGTTTTGTATTATATCGTGTTGGGTACCATGCGATGGCTGCTACAGGGTCAACATGTGGTGGAGGTGGTTTACTCTGACTACTATTCATCTCTTCATAGTAAGATGTGGAAGTACAATCTGGATACCACCCCGCTGCAGCTTCCAATGCCCGCCCTCCTCCATAACAGGTACCCCAAATTGCTATAGATGATACAGCATATCGTTCACGCAATACAGATGCAGCCGCTCGAATATCAATATCCACTCTATATTCAGGATGTTTCGCTCGCCATTCTTCATATATTGTCTGTCTTTCTACATCATCATCACTATCATTTACTCTCTCTTCACTCCATGGATCACCTCTGAACATATCTGGTACAGTAACAAAAACCGGTTGACATTCAAATGCAATCTTATCAGCCAATGTTTGTGTACTATCAGTAAATGCACCATATACATCACTCAATAATAACACGCCCTGTACTTCTGTCGATGATAACTGCGCACCCGTGGGTGTGTATACACCCCAATCACCATAATCACGTTCAACTGTGCTATATAACTCCTTGGATTGTTCATCTGTTGGATCTTCCTGTCCTGTTTCAAAGTCATCATTATCTAACATTGTTTGTGTTAATCCACGTTTGGATTCTAACTCACGTTTGGATTGTATTGCATATACCTCCTCTTCCATTGACTTGTACTTGTTTCTTTCTTCACTTTCACCACCTTCTCCTTCACCATCGTTGTCATCTTCTGATTGACTAGTACCACCTTTTAAAAAATTGGACATTGCCATTCGTGACCCGACAACATATGCCTGTACTAAAACATCATTACATCCCTTATATTCAATAATTGTTCGTGATAATCCATCAACAACAATTGCTTTACCTTCATAATCTTTTACTATTCGTGCATCTTCTCCCCATACTTCTGGTCCATTATCATCTGAATTGTCAACGCTATCGTTAGTTGTTGTTGATTTGGTACTACTACTTGACTTGGATGAGGTTGTATTGATAATATCAACATCTATTGAGAACTCATCATTAACTTCTTCATAATCAATATCCTGAGTACTTGTACTCGTTGCTGAGGGTGAAGAGGGGGCATCTAAACTTTTAAATGATTTACCAACCTCGTCAGGATTAATGTACTCGGTAACATCTACTATATCCCCGCCTCGACTTTTAGCCTCTGCTACTCTTTTTGATTCTGCCTTCTTCTTCTTTTGTTGTTGTTGTTGTGAATATTTAGTAGTAGGCGCATTATTGCCATCCTCCTCTTCTTCATCATTATCATCGTCATTAATATCTAGTAAACTATTCCTTTTTAATGTAGCATATGATTTTTCATACTTGGTATATCCATTTGTCATTCTATCATTACCTCCTCCATTCTCACTACTACTATCAATTATAGTAGCATCTACTACACTATTATCTAACAGTCTATGAATTAAATCAACTTTATTACCGGTAATCTTCTTACCCCTTAATCGTAATTGTTGTTTCAATTGATTTACTGTCATTAATTGTAATTCTTCTTTTGATTGTAGGGTGTTGGTTATATCTTCATCATCGAATAGATTGTATCCATCTATTATTGGTGGCAGTTCCTCTTCCTCTTCGTCTTCATCGTCTTCTATATTATTGTCGATTGAGGATGTTGATAATATGGTTCTTGATATGATATTATAATGATGTGGTTTATATCTTCTTGATGGATGATATTGTTGTTGTTGCAACAATGAGCTGTAATGCACTGCAGAGTTATGTTGATATCGATTCTGTATAGTAAACGCCGATATTTTAGGTATGTAATATACCTTCAGTATTGTTATAACAAAGAGAAGTAGTACCGATATATGGTGAAAACATGGCCTATATCCTCTTCTTTGATGGTACATCATGTTGATGGATGTCATTTTTCAAATATGGTTTAGGATCTTCTGGGTATCTTCCGCTGAGTTTACTTTATCTTCACTCAGAGTTCTATTGCATAAGTATCAATAACTCCTCTAGAGAGGTAACAGTATATCGAATGCAAATGATACGTATTCGATAGATTGCTTGCTGCTCTTAATCGATTGTGAGGTGATTGCTGATACCCAACCAAAGGATACCCCAATGAAAAGATATTCTAGGTATGAACCGATGATATCAAATAAATATCATTTTACTGTCTTTATCTCAAGAATAGGATAACCATTAGAGGGGACTTTGATATCGTATTTTATTTGTAGTATTATTGATTCGAGTCATTCTCAGCCAATAAAATTGAAAGATTTTATGAAAAGGTAGCGAAGGAGTGATAAGAAGATTATACGATACATCACAGAGTATAAGAAGAATGATAAATGATAAAGTAGTAGGCAATAGCGGAGACAGTTCATTGTCAAACAAGCACATTAGATTCGACGATAAATCAGTTACAAAGAATGATATACTACCATCAAATAAAAAGAGAAAGAATAGCAAGAAGAGGAAGCGGAATCATCATACCCCATCAGTTGATACCGATACTATTACAACTGACGAGAAGAAAACATCAGCATGCAACAAACAACTATTTAATGGACTAATACTTGCAATATCTACATTGGAATCTAAGCAAACCAACACTACATCATCATCTACTACAACTATCAAAGATTCTTCGATAAATAACAAAACACTGAAACAAACATTACAATCCCATGGTGCAACCATATCACCACAGGTACATAAAAAGGTACACTACTTAATAGCCACTGATAGTGCTATACAGAATTTAACACAACGTGTTAGACAGGCATATAAACGAAATGTTGATATAGTTAATGTTAATTGGATAGATGAATGTATAAAAAAGAATACAACAAAGAAATATAGTAGAGTTGACATTGAATCATATTTATGCAATGGGTTAGTGAAGACTTTGATTGATGAGAAGGAGAGAGAGAAGAAGAAGCAGAATCAACAGAAGTCTAATGGAGAAGATAATGGAAACACAAGCGACATACCAGCTGAAGATAATAATGGATGGTCAACACCGATAGAACTCGATTGTTGCTGTGTATGTCATGAGAATGGAGATGACAACTGTCCGTGGTGTACCGGCCCTGAGAATACTTGTAATTTGACATTGGCTAGGCTGGCAAAGAAACAGCAATGTACGAAAGTATAGTTTATTATATTTTATCAAGAGGAATCTGAACCATAATTCGCAAGTAAACCACCTAAAGCACCGCCACCACTATCCGAATCACTATCACTCTTTGTTGGCTCTAGTTTCTTTGCAGCATTATCTATTTTTGCTCGTTTTGGTTCAGGATCAACATTAGTCTTTTTCTTCTTTCTTTTGACCTTGAAGATCGGCATGTTGCTCTTCTTCTGTTTACCCTCCTTTGCTGCATTTTGCAGCTCCAACTGTTTGGCCATTAATGCTTCTGATTCCTCTTTCCGTTGTTTCTCTGCTAACAATTCATCTTCTTCATCAAGTCTACGAATCACAGGACCGTCGCTGTCCATTGCAGCAGATGCTGCTCCAAACTTTATACTACTAACAAGATCCTCTTCTTCTTTTGTAATACCATGTTCATTCAGATCAACTTCATCTTCTGGTGTCTTTCCAACAGCTGCCTCACGTGCTTTCAATACAGCCTCGGCAGCATCCATCTTCCTCCCACCTTTCATTAAACTAACATGACGTTTATTCATTGCCTGTATCTCCTCCAATGCATCCATCTCTGCCATTTCACGTTGACTTTCAGCAACACGATTTTCCAATGCCTTCATTGAATCTAACTTTTCATTCTCTTCGAGTTGTTTCTCATGTTCTGCATTTGTTTTATTTTCATCATGCCATACTTCATAATTTCGAGTACCGCCGCTTTCCATTTCATAATCTGCATTCTTTGGATCCGTTACTAAAGATTAACAGAGTATGGTTATAGTCAGTACGACAGGAAATTTATACATGTACAACATACGAATGCATAGATTAATATGTACTTACAGAAGGTTATCGGACGTGCACAATCACTACATTTGATATAAAATCGAAATCTTTGTATACCCAAATACTTTTTATAAATTTTGTGCATATGTGTTAGTAAATTATAAATTGAAATAGAGAACATGGATATTGCAATACATACCTTTCCATTAATACCCTTCACTGGCTCCTTCTTACTATTAAACTTTCGTCCTCTATACAAGAATGTTGAACATGTTTGGCATTGTATAGAGAACGGAAGCATCATACGCACTGGTATTAAATCATCCTACATTTTTGTGCATATGATGTGTTAGTAAAATTAGAAATTGAAATAGCAAACATGTATATTGCAACACACACATACACATACCTTTGGCTTTTTACCCCGTGGTACGAGCTTTGGATCGAAATCAGCGGGGATATACTTGTTTAGTACCTTACGCTCACCCATGGTTCGATATAAATATATTGAAATACAGGAAAAGTAAGCTAGTTTTTGCAATTATTTTGGGTGTAAAGTTTGATGAGTGTGTTCGATATTATCACCCCAGGTCCACCGAATGAACGCGATACTACTAACAAATATTAGCAGGTTATATATAGATATTGATTGAGTATTATGGGCCTTTATGTGTGTGTGTGTGGTGTTTAAGTAGTGAGACTAAATAGCAAAGAAGCTGCTGTCTCTCATTTCGTATTGAGTTTGTACGCATAAGGTAAGATCTTAAATATCCTAAAAGTATGGTATCGGATAAGCCTTATCTCCTAGGAAGTGAAGAGTCTTGCTTTGTGAACTTAAGGCCTTTGATGCTGATCACATCTTGTGTTTGTGGCCTTAGACTTATAAAGGTTACATCAAGTATCATAAATCAGCTAAGCTAAGATAGAACCAATTTCAATTACATACAATCTTAATATGAAGTCGTCAACTATTATAATCCTCTCCCGATTAGTATTTAGTACTCATTCGATTACCTCTTTAGTCTCTGGTTGCACTGTAGATACTTGTATACCAGAAGGATTCGAGGTGCCATGTTCTTCAGGACAATCACCAATTCATCTTTATGATAATTTACTAGGTCTTGATTGCGAAAGTCCTTATGTATGTTTTGCTTCTGGTACATACTGGTGCTGTACCAACAACAGTGAATGTAGTTCCAACACCGATACTACGTTTACAAATCACCTTCGTGGTAAAATGGTTAGTGATGTACCAAGCTACTGAAGAAGCAGATCCAGTAATGAAAGTCGAGTAAAGTAAATCATCTAGTTTCGAGAGTCAGATAACATTCGAGTAGCTGTCTTTTTCAATGTCTGTAATACCATCAACTCTGAATGACGAACATCTTTTGCCATATCTGCTCTAAGTTGTCTACGTTCCTTTGCTACTAGATCATTCATACCTGACGCATCATTTTGTTTCGCAAGCCATGTATTGGCAGCTTTCCCATCAGTCACAAGGGTTTGTATTCTATCATTGATTCCTTCATTGATCAGTTCTAATGCTGGAGTATCCCAATCTACATCCTTGTCTAATGATGCCGCTGCCATTGCCATTTGGGAGGCTTCTATTGGTGTTGTATCACTTTTCTGATGATTATTGCGTAATTGAGATATAGCTGATGCTGCTGCACGAAAGGCAGGAAGAATAGACTCAATTGCAGTACGATGATGATGATCATTAGAGGTATCTGATGATGATACATGTATCTTCGTACCCACAACAACACATGGTTGACGCAATGGAAAGGGATATTCAGATTGCTCTATTGCTGGGACAAACAAACTAACAACTTCTAATCGGTTCAGTTGGTCCGGTCTATCACCACTTTGGTTGTCATCCTCTATCGCATCGGTCGTACTTTGTTGCTGTTGTCGAGCTTTGATCTCATTTGCTGCATTGACGGCCGCTAAAACGGCCTGTACTAATGGACCATAATTCGTCTCAAGGAGTAAATCAACCTTGTCATCGTCCATTTTGTTGGGTGTAGGAAGAGAAGCAGGAGATAGATCTAGTATCGAGGGAAACAGAGGTATCACTGCACACTCCCATCTTTCATTCTTGAGTCTCGGCACAAAGCCATAGCTACTAGCTATATCCCAAGCTGGTCTCCAACCATAGCATTTTAATAGCTCCTCTCCCTTCTTGATACCCCGAAGAGTTGTGACTACAATCTCTCCATTACCCTCTGCTATCAATTCATCATCACCTTCTCCCACGTTCCATTGCCACTTGACATTCGCATCCTCTGAATCATGATTCAGCATATCTACTAATGGAACTAACATGCGACCTTTCCCATCCACATCTCGTCCTGCCTCATCGCCAAATGATCGAGAAAGTACAGCCGTAAAGGCCGAGAAGATTGAATTCAGTATATCTGTTTGTGTTAAGCTGGAATGCTCTGGTAGAAAAGCAGCTGACCATTCACGTATGACCAAACCAATTCCTGCACGAACTTCCCGTGCCTTTGTTTGGCCCATCGTGCCTTGTAGAAGAGTTTGTATCTCATCGTCTTCCCAGTATAGATAATGAGTAGGAAAAGGGTGCTTTTCTTCGTTGTTGTGTTGTGGCAATAAAGGCATTGCATCAAGGAATGGACCTAACCTTCTAGATTGATCTAATGCATATGAAGTATGTTCTGATTTGTCTTCTTTTTGTTCTTTGTTTGTATCTTTCATATCCTTGCAGCGAGTTAGTTGCAAATGTGCAATGATACCAGCCAATACTGCAAGTCGTTTACCCTCATCACTATTAGTGTTCTCTGTATTAGCCCCAAACTCCTTATTCCACATTTCTTTTAGTATTGCAAATACCTCATCCCTTCCTTCTTCATCTTCATTATAGGAATCTAATATTGAAGTAGCATCAATCCTTCCAACTTGTTCTAAATTCAATGTCATACAGATGGTATTTTTTGGTATATCATCCACAGCCAAGATGCCAGTACCTCCATCAGATGGATCTCTAACAACTAGATCTATACCGGAGACAAAACTAGTATTGTTATTACTTTCAAGTGTAGTTTTCCACAGCTTGGAGTGAGGATGTATTACTTCTTCTTGGGTTGATGTTGTAGATTGATGCATCAAAACATTGTGATGTTGACGAAGATTAGAATTAACAAACGCATCCACGAAACACAAGCTTGCAACTACTAGAGCTGCAACTAATATTATCAAATGTCTCATCGTATTACATTATATATATCGCGGCCTATCAACAATTCAAAACACAGTCACACATAATTTATAATTGATGTATTTTTTTATCTTACCGTCTGTCTGTCTCCGGCAATTTTACACATAGCAGCTTGACAGATAGAGCAAGCACCTCTGTTTGCCTATGTAATATTAATATACCATGGTAAAACTAACCACTGCACAAAAGAATAAGCGTAAACGCGAGCGTAAGAAGCGAGAACGCGCTGAACGTCTCGAGAGAGAGAAGGAGGCGGCAGCTCAAAAGGCAAAGTCTGTATCAAAAGATGTTTCAGAAAATAATATTGACGTAGATGTAGAAATTGAATATGTTGCCGAGCCATTATTCCCTGCTGCTAATGGTAATGATGTTAATGGTGATACTAATATGGCGGCACCAGCAGCTGATGCCGCTGCTAATGCTGAAGAAGATGATGGTCAAGATTTACAAGCGGTAATGAGACGTTTTCAAGATAGGGCCTCAACTACTTATGTTGTTACTGACGAGGAAACTAATAATGAAGGAGGTGATGATAATAAAGGTAGTAAAGAAGTTAATGATACTGATGATGAAGCCATCGAGGATGAAAATGGTGAAATGTTATCGAAGCGTAAACTCAAGGTAAGTTTTTTGTGCACGTCTTGTGCACATCTTATGTACCCCATATGCTCAAATTAATGAATACTTTTGCAACTTATTGTGGTTGTGTTCATATTTTAAAACGGTTTGTTGTTATTATTGTGTAATGGTACATGCCATTTGTTTTATCATATCATATCATATACACCTTCTAACCTATATAACCTCCTCTCTCAAACGAACAATCATTCTTTAGGATATGTTACGACCAACAGTTGCACAATTAAAACAAAATGTATTGCATCCAGAATTAGTAGAAGCACATGATGTTACTGCACCTGATCCTGAATTTTTAGTATATTTAAAGAGTATACCGGGCACAGTTCCAGTTCCACGACATTGGGGACGGAAACGTAAATATTTACAAGGTAAACGAGGTGTTGAGAAGGCACCGTTTGCCCTACCAGATTTTATCATCAAAACGGGGATATGTGATGTACGAGATGCAACTGCCGAAGATGAATCGAAAATGAGTATTAAACAAAAGAATCGAATGCGTGTTTCTGGTAGAGGTGGGGGTGTAGATGTTGATTATCGGACATTATATGAAGCATTTTTTCAACATCAGACCAAGCCTGAAAAGATGACAAAATTTGGTGATTTATATTATGAAGGAAAAGAGTTTGAAACTACAAAGTCATCCAACTTTCGACCTGGATATATGAGTGATAAATTACGTGAGGCATTGGGTGTGCCGAACGAATACAGTCCGTCGCCATGGTTGATTAACATGCAACGTTACGGACCACCGCCTAGTTATCCGAATGCAAGTATTCCTGGATTAAATGCCCCGTTACCTGTCGGAGCAAGTTATGGATATCACGTGGGTGGATGGGGGAAACCTCCTGTCGATCAATTCGGTAGACCACTATACGGTGGTGATCCTTTCGGCACGCCGGCAGAACAAAACAAGGGAATTGAGGATGAAAACGAAGACTTGTACGGTTTGAGTTCAGGTGGGGTAGCACCAACAGGGGGAATGATTACAAGTGATGGTAAGGCAATTGGCAAGAAGCTTTGGGGAGCACTGCCGAGTGCGTTTGGAGACGGTGATGACGACGACGATGAAGAAGAATCATCATCAGAAGAAGAGTCTAGTGATGAAGAGATGGAAGAGTCTGACGAAGAAGGTGAAATGGCGCCTCCACCACCTCCTCCAGGTGCTGGGGATGATGCTTCTCGAGCCCCGGGCATGGATTCTGTCTTACCTGATGGAGTGGATAGTGTCGTGCCCTCTTCTGCAATTGACCTTCGTAAGCCTGGGGATGAAACTCCCATTACCGGAGAAGCTCCTAAACAACTATACACAGTATTACAACAGACTGCTGCCGATAAGGATGCTCAACAGACAAGTGTCTTTGCCTCTGACCATGCATACGTTTTGCCAGGTGCCGGGCCTGGCTCAGGCATGCCGGAGGGTGCTGCAAGTGTCTTATCCAAGTCAGTTGGGCCTAAGGATGGAGCTGCCAAGAGATCAAGGGAGAAAGATGATGAGGATGAGGCTGAAGAGATGAGCAAGAAGTTCAAGTTTTAGATGATTAAATCTAGATCTGACACACACAAAGAAAGTATCCCATCAATCATGTTATCTTTTTTGATAGAAAGAGAGAATAGAAAATCGGTTCAATCATGCAAAGTTGCCTACGAAAAGCATGTTTGAAGCGTGGTAGATTCAACGTCTCTCACTTCGTTAGTTCAAGGCTCATTAATCTGTATTCAAAGCTACACAACAGTTGTTCAAGCCAGGATGGTATTCGTTTTTGGTAAAGACAGTGATGTCCAAAGTCTACTTCCTCCGTGTCAAGATGTTGTGAGATCTCAAGCCCCAGACGTCACAGTATTAGTGGGGTCAGGTGAATCAAAGCAAGAGTTCAAGTGTTATAAAGTTATCTTGTCCTTTGCATCAGAATATCTCGATGCAATGTTAAGCTCTAATATGAAGGAAGGAGAAATGGGCACGGTTGAATTCCCTGACAAGGATCCAGAAGAATGGAAGCTCTTCTACGACTTTATTTCTCCACAAAAGATAGGAGAAGCAAGTATCAGTGCAGTAATTAGTGATGACAATGTTATGATCCTATTGCCGTGGTTCAATGAGTTTGGCATTAATGCATATGTAAAAGAATGTGATGTCTTCCTCTCACAAAGGTACCTGAGTGATGACGAGAAGATGTTCTGGGACAAAGTTCAACAGTCTGGGGAGAGCGTGGAAGACCACCAGACTCGTCTAGCTGCAAGAAAGAGCAAGTTTGATGCTCTTCTGGGTGTATTGAGCTTGGCCAACATGTACTCCCTACCATTGACCAAGGCGGAGATGGAAAAGAGGGTGGCTGAGTTGTTGAACACGCTTGTGCAGACACATGACCTGTTTGACCAAGCTGCAATTACATCTATTAGTCAAAGCCTGCCTCCCTTGAGTATAGATACGAGAAAGGATTGGCAATTAATGAAGGAGAAAGCGAGCATCTTTGGCCAGCTTGTGAGGAGATTCTACTTCCTTATGTCTCTGTCCTTTCTCAAGAAATCATTGACGATAAAGATCGTTTTTGTGTATTGTTCTACTGCTACATGTGCGTTAAAGTGGAAAAGGACAAACTGCAAAGAGATAAAGAAGCAGCAGTTAGTATCATCGAAACTGTTATTCAGGATGACCTAAAATATAACTTCAATAGAGATGTAATCAAGAAGTTCATATCCAAGCACTACAACAGCAAAAAGCACAAACAGGATTTCCAGGATCTTGGTATTACTCTTCCTGATGATTATCCTGAGCCTTAAACCTTAAAAGACTGGTAATAAGCATTATACAGGGATCGAGAGTAGCCCGTTCGATTTGAACTATTATATGAACTATGTGTTTGAAGTTTGAAGTAGATAAAAAGATATATAGTCTAGTGATCTATATGTACATGCCTAATATCTTTATACAGTATCTTCATTTCTATTCATCAACAATCCCCCAAGCAGGCTCCAGTGGATCAAGCGGTCTAGTTACATTCAAGTATATATCAGATGATAATATCTCCTTCACTTGATCCGTTGTTCTTGGCCAAGCAATCTTTGCAGTTACCGGTCTATGATCAGAAAGTACGGTACTACCTTCCAATTCTATATCATCACATCGAACACATACTATTCGTGTACCTTTTGTATCCAAGTAACCTAATGCAAGAGCTGCACACTTATTGTCTTTTCTTTGTTTTGTATTCTGCTTCTTATTCAATTTCAGAAAGATATGATCAACACTGACTCTCTTACCAAGATGATCACAGTGTGTCACCCCAACATTAACTTGTCCTCCAATACTTGTAAGCATTTGTTCTCCTACGGCTGATTGGCAATTCACAAAGTTCTTTGTCTCGCAAAGCTTTGCCGCGAGTCCACAAGAGTTGCTGTTAAAATCTCCACATACAATCTCTAAAGACTCTTCTTTGGATTTTGCGCTTTTCCATTCACTACTTGCTCTTTTTAATGCATCTAATATGATACCAGCCTCCTTCTCCTGTCTTTTATTATTGATATCTTGATCTTCATGACCAGGATAAGACAAGTGAGAGTTTGAAATGAACACATCCCTACTTCCATCTTTACATTTCTCTCTACACTGTACAATTTGCGCTATTCTCTGTGTTCCTGTCAAGACTTTATCTGATTTGACTAATTCTAATTGACCATCTTTTCTTATCAAACAACACATACCATCATCTCTCATCTTGCCCCTTTCTCCTGCAGGCCTACGCTCTGATATTATCTCAAATGTATCTCCTATTTTGGAATTGAATATTGATATAAACTTCTCATCAAACCACCCTATAATGAGTTGCATGCAAATGTGTTAATAAGATATGAGTAAAAAATTATACTAAAAGTAAAAAATTATACTTCATAAACATATACACAAACAATAAACAACTTACATTCTTGTAGTAGAACAACGTCTGACGAAGAGAACTTTTTTGATATATAATCAGCAACACCTTCAGCTCGTGGTCTCCACCAATCTTCTCGTTCAGATTCTCTATGATTCACATCGTCATCATCGTTGTAGTATGAAGGAGAATGTGGACATAAAGGATCAAGTCCATTTAGTAACAATTCTCTGTCAACGCCCATTGACCTATGTACCGGTGCTAGGATGTTAAAGGTCGTTATCGATAGCGAATGGGATGATAAGATACATATCAATAGTTGTAATAGCATCATGGTTAATGCTATCCGCCCCTTTATCCGCCTCATGTTGCTGCTAGACAACATCAAGCACAGCAAAGATGTCGCCAGTTCCTCCAGCTAAGATCTATAGCAGTCCACTATCCGTCCCTTTATCCGCCGCCTACTGCGATAACATCTATCAAGATGAACAGCTGCCATACAGGGCAGCCTTTATATGGCCTAAGGCTGCCATCGGTCACGGAACCACTATCATTGAAAGATTGAACTTTATACACTAAATTTTATGGATTTGCTGTCTATTGTACACTGAATGTAAATCCAGCCCCCCCCCCCCCCCCCCCCCCCCTGCATATGGCAGATATATCACGATATAATCTCTACTTATCCAAGTAGGGTACCCTTTTGAAATCATTACGAATAAGTAAAAGCAGAGTACATGAGTAGGTAACTCAAGGTCGATTGGCTGAAGCAACAAGAACATGCAAGGGATAGGACAGCATTAGAGCAAGAGAGAGAGAGAGAGCATATCAGCTTCACATTATCAATAGAAAGCATTACTTTAATATCTATACAGGGGTCCTCCTTTTATAAACGACATTGTCCAATGAAGTGGACTTGGAATTTGTGGATACGGATGCTAAGCCATCTTTGATCAATTCATCGAGAATATAAGTGATAATCTCAATAGTACAGAGTGATCTCAGCTCTAACCAAATAGCTGGGACACTATCAGTATTCCATTTCTGGCATTGAATCTCCAGCAATACCTCGTGCGGAGGTAGAGCTTTCTTCCCCTCTCCAAGTCCGACATAACACATTGCCTTCAAAGTGTCAATCGCCTCTTGATTTAACGAGCCGTTGCTATTACAGAACTTCTCATATCCCACCGAGTTGTAAGCCGCCGTATTCTGTGCATGAAATATTGATGAAGAGTTGTTCAGTTCTCTCCAAGCACTTGAAGAGGATGCAATATCGAATATGGAAGTTGTTGGTGGCGGCGGTGTAGTACTCTCAGGAGTCGGGTTCCATCTGTTGTTATAAAGAGATTTGTTGTAAAACACAGTAGAGTTGGCATACATGACAGCGGGTGGCATGCTCATGTCCACATCCTCCTCTCTTTGCGATGAGAACAACGATTCTTGTGCTCGTACTCGTTCAGATACACTCTTGAGTTTTCGCCCATTGCCGAAGATTAGGTTGCGATAACTCAGCTTGCTACTTGATCCGAAGCCGGTGGGGATTTGACTCTGTTCGTTGTACTGGGCAGGACGTGAGGGTGATAGCTCATGTTTGTCCTCAATGGCAGTACAAGTTGCCATGTTGATGTCCCAAGTATTCATAGCACAGTACCAAACATCAGGCAAGTCTGCCGCACTGATCCTTGGGGGCAATCTACGCCACTTCTCACACTTCTCGCATTGCACCCACTCTTGCTTTGGCCCATCTTTATCTTTGGGCTTGCGTCCAGGGCGGCCCCGTTTCTTAGGCATGGGTGAATCTCCATCGCTCTCATCAGTATTAGTCTTGCTCTCGGCTGCATTTTCATCAGCATCATAGAACTCAGTTTCCTTATCACTACCAAACTTTGGTGACGCAGATCTACTAACTCCTCTCCTACCCTTGGGCTTTGTAGCTGCTTCAGCGGCAGCAGCCTGTGCCTCCTCCATCTGCTGCTTCTTGTAGGCAAGTTTCTTCAACCTCTTCTTCTCTTTTGCCACTTCCTTGGCCGTTTGTTCTGGAGCATCACAATTGTTTCGCTTAGAATCATATGTATTCAATTCACAGAACCAATTATCTGGTAAAGTATCAAGATCAACAGATGCAGGTAGATGACGCCACTTGTGACATCGATCACATTGCACCCACGGATCCTCCTCCTTTTTCTTTTTGGGAGTATCCTTGTCTTTTCTGGGCTTCCTTTTCTTCTTCTCGGCACCTATCTTTTCGTTTGCAAGCTTGGCGGCCTTTCGGCCAGATCGTGCCATGGGAGCGATGGGGTAGTCTCTCTTCTTCTTAACCCCGGTAGCACTAGAAGAAGGTTCAGCAGGTGGCACGGGTGATGGATTGGTTGAAGTTGCGGCTGAACTTGTCGGGGGCTTTTCGTTGCCATCTTTATCATCTTCTGATGGTCGAGGCGAAGTGCCAGCGTCATCAGGAGATTCTTCCTTCTCTTTGGGTTCGGCGGCAGGTGGTTTGAGTGCAACCACTTCTTCTTGCGTAGCTCCATCATTAGTATCATCAAATGGCAAGCGCTGCACCTCGGGTTGCTTCGAGGAGTCATCTTCTTTTGTAATCTCCTGTGAAGGCTCTTGGTTGTCCTCCTTTGCAACCTTTTGTGGAGGCTCTTCTTCTACTACCTCTGGTTCGACCTTGCTTTCTTCTTGATGTTGATGCTTCCTCTTCTTGGTACTAATGTGAATGCTCAACTTGGGCTTCTTGGTTGTGCCGGGAGAGTTTGATGGTTTCAATTCTAAGGTAGTGTCATCCTTCATTGGCTCAGAATCGACATCCATTGGACTTGTCTCATTGCTTGTGGGTTTTTCCTTATCTTCTTTACCCTCAGATTTATCCTCAGCTTTATCTTCAGCAATAGGAGCCGATGTCTCTTCCTCTTCAGCGTCTCCCGAAACCTTTTGTTTCTTCTGACTAGGCTCGTCCACATCCTTAGTAGCAGCAGCAGCGTCGTTCTTCTTTGCTTCTTCCTCCAACTGCTTCTTGCGCTTAGCACCAGGCAATCCGATACGAATACTAAGAGGACCGCGCTTCTTCTTCTTAGGTGGTTGCTCGTCAGCAGCTGGTGTATCAACGCCTTTCTCTTGATCATTATCATCTCCACCCATGACAGCATTCTTGCCTGATGATGCAACAATTTGCTTCTCTTTTTCTTCATCTCCATTCTTTGGATCTTGGACATCAACATGTGATGGCAACTTGTCATCGGTTACGGCAGATGTCGCAGCAACGCCTGCAAATGATGAATTAGAACAAGTCGATCCACTACTGCTCGAGGATGCGGCATTATCCGTCGGTGCTGCCTTTGCCTCAAGACTCTTATCGATCTCTTTGGCATCCTTTTCACCAACTTCTTGGGGCACATCCTTAGCGTCTTTCTTGTCAGATTTTTCAGCCTTGGATACGTCATCTGTTTTGTCTTCTTTGACATCAACACCACTGTCAACAACAGTCTCCTTCTCTTGAGGGGGCGATGACGGACGTTTCAACTCTTCTCCTACACTATTAGTAGACATATCCGATACGGATGTTCTCCTCCTCATATCCTTCTTTTTCTTCTTCTTGGGCTTGTCAGACTCATCCTTCATTGATAAATCAGACGAGTCCTTCTTGGATCCATCTTCCTCCTCGTCACCAGATGCAACCTGCCGCTGATATTTATCCTTCTTCTTCTTTTTCTTAACCTTCTTCACTTTCTCAGGTGAACTTTCTGGATCATCCACAACCATTGGCTCTTCGTCCTCTCCACCACTTTCCTCCTCCTCGGAACTTTCATCCTCGGGAATAAATGCCTCTCCTCTTGGATCGATACCGCTACCATTATGTTTCCCATTATTAACAGCATCAATAATAATATCCTTATCTGGAAAATCGGCAACTTCTGATGTACCATCATCATAATTAATCTTGATTTTACGCCCTCCGTTGGCACAGCCACTCACTACGCCACCATACCATTTTAATTTACGTGTGAGACGTCCATTAATGTTGGCCTTCTTGACAAAACGGACTTTGACACGCAGCCCATTTGATATTGATTTACGCTGTAACTTATCGGACATGTTACGGATATGTTGCAACACCTCGGGTGTTGGAGATTCGACTGTTTTGGACGTGCCCTTTCCTTTACTCTTTTCGGGTGAGATATCAATATCTGATACTGGCTTGTTAGTATCATCATCATCGGATTGATCAGTATTAACATCTTCTCGTTCTCCTCCTCCGACTTTCTTCTTCTTCCAGTGAGTTTGGATCCTATTCGCAGCCTCATCCTTCTTCTTGTTAGCCTTTAACATTTTAGATTTCTTCTTCATACGACGTTGTCGACGCTTGTCATCCTTATCCGACTTTTTAACATCACCACCTTTATCATTATCTTCATCAGACGATAAATCAGCATCAAATTCCTCACGTGCCTCACGATCGGCAGCCTCAATGGTATCATCTGACGAATCCGAATCTGACGAATCGGCACTATCATCATCTTTTGCTGAAGGTTTCCTATCCTTTCTTCTTCTATCCGAAGGCAGCACAACCTCCCTCTCTTCATCTGAGGAGCTGGAATCATCGTCACTTGAACTATCATCATCACTGTATAGGGTATAAAAGTAGGGGGTATCAGGTATTAGTAAAAAAGTGCATATCATATGCACAAAATTTAATACACATTCATAACTAATCAACACAATACATAACAACAATAAAACACAAGCTCCAAAACTTACCTTGAACTATCCGAACTACTATCCGAACTTGAACTTTCCGAACTAGAACTACTACTGCTACTACTACTGGACGAACTACTACTACTACTTGAATCATCATCTGAACTATCATCATCATCATCATCACTACTTAACGTAGATGACGATACACTACCCCCATCACCCTTCACTGGTGAAATACCACCACCTTCAATAACTCGTTGTAATTCATCCTGCTGTTCTTTCCTTTTTAACTTTTTCAATCTACGTTTTTCCTTTTCCTTCTCTTTATTAACTTCCTTTTCTTTATCTTTACTTTTACGTGCTTCCTTACGTTGAAGTTTTGCCTCGGCCTTCTTCTGTTTCTCGATACGTCGTAATTCTTTGTCGGATAATCCGTATTGAAATTGTGATGATGGTATACCGGTTTGTGAATTACCTGGTATTGCCATGCCTTGTTCATATCGTTCGGTTTTGGATTTACGTTTAGAACGTTCGGGTGCTGAGTGGAGTGATTGTTTTAGTGCTAGACGGAGTGAGCTCATTATATTATTTATTATTTACTGTATATTGTACTGTTAATTGTTGGAAAGGGTATTTGTTCCAATTGTATTGATATAATAGAGGTATTAGATATTAAAACACCTACTGCTGATTTTGAGATTCTGTGTTGTGAGTTGAAGTTGTTTAAATATGTATTGTTCGACTCGGTTTTCTTTGCAACTAATCAGCCCGAAGACTACCCTACTAATACTTAATATTATATTGAATAAAGGTATATAATATACAACCCCGCTACTGCCCGCTATTCTTTTACCTAATTGAAACTCAATAACCCATCCAAAATTTTTCACATTATCCCAATTACACAAAAAGACTCCTTAGATTCTATTGCCTAAATAAAACAGAGATCGATTGCGTCTGCGGCCGCCCGCCCCAACTTATTGATATATTTCGATATTCATACATTATACATTCATTGGATAAATATCTCCTTCCGTCCCTTCAGTCAAGAAATATCATACCACCTTAAAACAAATAAACATCAAATAAGTAATAAGTATTTGTTACATAAATTATACCACACACTTCAACCAATTAATTTATAATCATATCACATAATAACAATGGCAGAAGAACAACAAAACACCGGAACAGATTTACAATCAGGACCATTTAGTGTATTATATTCAGCAGTGAAAGGGAATACACAAGTATTAGTGAATGTACGTAATAATCATAAGATATTGGGTAGAGTTAAGGCATATGATAGACATATGAATTTGTAAGTTATTTTGATGTAGTGTGAATGTGTATATATTGTTTGATGTGTTGTACTTTTGAGTATATGCGTGTACTTTTTTTACTAATCTTTGCAAATCACCCCTTATTCATACAATCAAACAAAACAATACAATACAGATTGTTGGAAGATGTTAAAGAAATGTGGACAGAGTATTCCAAGGGTGGGAAAGGACGTAAACGTGGCCAATCTATGAATAAGGATAGATATGTTAGTAAAATGTTCTTAAGGGGTGATTCAGTTATATTAGTTGTTAGTAATCCTGCCGCTTTGGCTGCTGGTTCTTCTCAATAGATTGGTGTTATTGTAGTGGTTGTGATGTGTATAATGGGGGAAGTTAATGACATGTTTATTAGATTGTAGTGGGGTTGGGTAGATGGGATGAAGTAAAGATGGGGAAATAGCAGAGGGGGGAATACTGACATTTCAATTCTATATCAAACCTACCAAGGAGTGTATGTAATTTTCTTGATCAAACTAAGATAAGCAAAATAGTAGTGCAAATATCCTTATTATAGATTAAATTGAAAAGCACATTATAGATGACGAGTAAGTATAGATAAGCAATATATAAGCCTATCCACAGCCCCAGCTTGTGGCCACATCTAATTGCTCTATCTAATAATCCCCTCCAGCATCATCTGCAATCTGATCTTCATCTTCCTCTTCCTGTGCCTCACTCTGATCGTCTTCATCTTCCTGATTCTCGGCCTCTTCCTGGGTCTCCTCTTTCTGAGATTCTACTGTTTCGTCATTTAGATCAATAAAACGACGAACCAGTATTTCTCGATCTCCATCAACTGCTAAGCTGTACTCATTGAGCCGAATCCTTAGATCATTAATTGACATTGAATCGACTCCAACAGAATCAGAAGAAGAATCTAACTTCTTTGCCATAGCTTGTAAGATCTCACGAGTTATACCCCTAGATTCTAGAACAGCATTAAATGAGCTAGTTGAGAAGACGTCAATCCCATTGCCAACAATAAAATTGATGGCCTCTTCCTTCAACAATGGGCAACTCATGGCATCTGCATAAAGGAGTTGATCTGCAACATTTTCAGCTGTAAACTCAAAGTAATTTACATACCACGCTTCAGCTGTTACTTTCAGGTTGGCAACATCATACTTGTTAGCTGCTTCAAGGAGAGCTTTGGCGTCAGCTTCGCGATTTATGTCATTTACTTGTAGTCCGTAGATGTAGCACATAAGTCCACGGAATATGTAAGGTTCAACATCATTGATAGGCATAGGGTTAGATACATCATACCCGGCACAAAGACGAAATAGATCTGGGGCGCGTGCTTTCAAGATGACTCGATGGGCGTAGATTTTGACACTTGATGTTGTATCATCACTTGGTGAGCTCACATCAAAACAGATATCAGCGCTCTCCTCATCAAACAATAAGCTCGATATTATGCTGACTGGTTTAACGGTGTTATCTTTTCGAATTGGACGATTGGCTGGGATAAAATGTTTACAGTACTTTGACTTCGAATCAGAGACAGGTGCCATGCGCAATTCAATGGTAAATGTGCCATTGTTGAGCGCTTTCTCGAGAACAGTGGAACGTGACAACAATTTGTTAAGGACCCACGTATCTTTTTCTGTATCAATCATCGCCTCGAACTGTCTTGTCTCCCTGATAATATCTCCCGAAGCATCTCGTACAATATACAAGTATCTTACGCTCATTTCACCTTTAGATTGTAAATGGAGGCCGATAGAAACTGTGTCATCAGATGAAGCCGCTTCAACACCTCCAGGATAAAGGTAAACATTCCAATAATAATTGAAGAGTTTGAATGGTGGCGAATCCTCGTAGTATCCCTTTTTCGCAGACAAGTCTGCAAAATGTGAAAGTGCAACAGAACGGACTGGTGATCTCTGAACGTGGGCGGAGGCACTCCAATCTCGATCACTCTGGACATTAGAAACCTACTACTCATTGCTTATTTGTTTCAAGTTGACGCGCTTGTTGATTATCAGTTGTGGTAGAAGAAGTGATAGCGGTTAAAGCTCAGCTCAAAGTAATCATGGCTCCAAAACTGAACGGATCTTATTTTTCATTATTCTCCTTTCATGATTGATTGTATTGTTGATTGACTGACACACATGTAAGATTGTCTTGTAATAGCCGCCTCTACATGCCAGTATGTCTTGAGTACACACTATATGGCTCCCAATACACGATAGTCTCCATCAAGTCTACAACTTCTTGTCCTGGACTTACTTCAATCAACATTTTCTGGACCTTTTGCATAGTCATTGAAAATACAGCACCCTCGCAATCATTAATACCATATGATATGATTAACTTGCCGTCAACATCACCTCCGACTACATCCAACCCAGATGCAAATTGGATAATATCTCCATCTATCGGTGGTTCCTTTTCACCAGATGGGATAGAGTTGGCACGAAAGACAAATTCATTTGATAATCGTTTCAACTTGAATGGTGCTAGACTAGTGGTATCCTTTGCCTTGTCATCAACTTGTCTTGCAATGGTAAAGAAGGCATGGGTGTAATGATGTCCATGTAATGCATATTCAGACTCTTTACGATTCTCAGGACGGTGGAAGTGAGCGATACCCAACAACTCGCCTGTAGATGTAAGTGGTACCATATATCCATTTGTACCATGAATATTCGACTTGTTTGGTTTTGTTCCCAATCGACGATGCTCTTGTGATACAGCAGCAGGTATACCATTCGACTCTTCGAGTAATCGCCGACCACTACTTAATAACTTTGTATCCACACCACGTAAATCAATATCATCTCGAACTGTAACAGGATCAACCCAAGTTAATGCTTTTAACCTTGGATTTGATACCCATTCTACTTCTCCCTTATCACTCTTCTTCCCTATTGGTTCTTCGGATATCAAGGCAATATTCCTACCACCACCAATCCATACAGTTTCACTTGCTTTCACATAGGCTATAAACTTGACATCATCATCACCACTGCCGTCCGTTTTAACTTCCTCGAAGTGTATTGGATTATGAATCTGATCAGTATAACCAAACAATGGTCCATTTCTATATAATACCCATACTCGTCCCATATGAAAGAATAAACGTGAATCATCAAATTCTTGATGTATCCTAACATATTCACCACCAGTATTCTTCTCTGGTTGTATAGCTCTTCGTTTCACAGTACCATATCGTTCATCCTTCTCAAGTAATAATGTAGTTTGACCAATTGTATTAAAATTTGAGTTCAGTACATTGATTACTGCACGTTTACCGCCCGGTGGTTCATCATGTAATGAATAACCATATTCATCAACTTGTTGTGGTGTGAAACCAAACTTACATTGTCCACCGCCGAATATACTTACTCCAAGATAGAGTGAATCTAGTGAGTGTGTTGGGAAGGCTGATTGTATTGGTTTAATGTGTATTGTATCTAATCGACTATGCTGCTGTTGTTGTGAAGTTGATATTTCAGTATTTATGTATGGATTGGATGTTAACGAAACAATACTTGGATTATGTCCATCAGTAAACGGCAATCGTTCCTTTCCATCTTTATCAATTCGATTTTCCCACGAAGATGTATCTAAACATACTTTCGTTGGAGATGACTGTTGAATAACATTCTTAAGTCCATCACCTGGTAATATTATTGTATTATCACGTTCAATTGGATTGATAATGTCGGGAGGTATACCTCGAATGTATGCTGCCTCTGTGAGAAAGTTTGGTGTTGACTCTTTTGATAGACCGTAGAGTCTATTGGATGGATAGTTTCTAAATGAACACTTTTTGATATTATTGTTTTGTATAGTATCATCTTTATTGTTTGTTGTTTGTATCTCTGTTGCAGTTTCTGAATGTATTGTCTCAGTACTATGACTGCCTCTTTGCAACTCCTTGAGCATTAGTACAAGCACTGTAAACACCCCAACAATCAAAACAATACGGCCCCACACTCCGATATGTAACTTTGTATGTTGCTTTCGAGGACTACTGAGATTGACTCTATTAGGAGTACTTCTCACTACCTCTTGTTGTTGTACATTGTTATCTAAATGTTGAGATATATTACTGTTGCCATTGTGATTAACTGATCGTTTTCTAATACTCATTTTCATTTTTTGAGATCAGCCTCTTGCTCTATTGTGGATGTAACTTACTCGGATGCCAGTTCGCCAACGAGTAGTGATGATACGCAATTAAATATACTCTTTTAAACTGCAATACACTACACATATACCGAAAGACAACACAACTACAACCTACTACATCCACGAGCTCTAATAATTATGCAATTTTTCAGTTTACCCTATCTACCTGGGGGTACTCCAACACCTTTTATTTGTTGTTCCTCCGTCCGGTCAATTTAAGAATAAAATGGAAATTAGCGAGTAACTGGCGATAAATCTTTAGCACAGCCCATAGGAGATTCGCAGGTTGATCGCCGAATATTTTTCAGTTGGGCTCGCCAATTAGGGACCATCCTAATGGCAGCGCATCACTTCCTTTGGCTTGCCATGAATGCTCATTACACCCCCATGGCCGCATCTGCTGAATCCAAGAACTTGTTAGAGACGGAGCGTAACATCCTATTACCAAGGTTTCATGATCCATCTGCCGGTGGTGTCTTGATGAATGGCTTGACTGATCTGTTTGGAACATATATGCGTGATAAGGACAAGAAGGACCGTGCAAAGAGTATCATTGGTCAATCTACATTGCATATACCAGTTGTCAAATCAAGCAAGGATGCCAGACTAGGACTTGGAATTAAAAAGGTGGAAGAGGGTACCAGTCTCGAAGTCATATCCATTGATCCCGGAAGTCTATTTGAAAGTTCTGCATTAAAAGTTGGTATGATAATTCAATCTGTCAACAAAATCCCATTTACTTCATTTGACCAAGGCCTAGCTTTACTCAAGGGGGCCAAGGGTGCATGCGAAATTATGGTATTCAACCCATTGGAAATGAGTGATGATGATCAGGCTCTTGTGAAATGGTACAAAGACGATCTTGCTTATCATAAGGACTATCAAAACCGTGGAAAGAAGCCAGTCGAGATAGATAGCCGAGTCAAGGTCACAAGTGAAGGAGATCGGGTATGGATAGTTAAGAGCATCAACGAAGAAGGAAAATATGAGCTCCGAGACGAATATGATAAGGAAACTATCTTTGTCGCCAAAAAGTTTGCCAGATGTATTTCATAATATGTTGATATATACTTTTGCAACAATTAAAGTGGTACCAAATTACCAGATGTCACGATTTCTCCAGATGTCACGGGTACATACCATTTGATATAATCTACTTCCTATCCTTTGTACTGGTACTTTGGCACCATATACATTTCTTGTAGCCACCAGTATATAGACTGGACGATACTATACTGATATCTACCGATATTGTGTTATAAGGGATTCTGCGCTGTTGTCAGCAAAGATTGTAGTTATGTATCGTAACACTCTCATAATTTTTCAGTTCGAAGTTGGGGAAGAGGTCAGTGTTGATGATTGGTATTAGAATAATTGAGTGATAATATACCGATAATACAGTCAATATATCGGTTTCTAACGCTCTTCGATTGATGCATTCACCGTGAACCAAAGTTGCTTTTAAAGACCGAATTGTATGCGATAAAGATTGATTGTCTTATCTTTTAAAATTATATGTCAACTTACTCTGCTAGAAACAACTACAGTATCGTACTTTAAAGATTGATTGTGGTGATATTATTGGTTATTGATTAGTTTAATTATCTGGAGTTTTGCACTATGGCAACAACTACTCTACCTGAAACAACCTACAATAGTATAGTACATCGCAAGGCCAAGGGATCTCTTATACTTAACAGTAAAGCATTATACTTCCGTCCACTATCGGGTGACGCTCATCCTCTTCCATGGACATCAATTGCCAAACATCAAGTAAGTCCAGCAACACATCCAAAATCACTTCTCAAAGTAATTTGCAATAGTACTACTAATACAGGTAATGATGATACTACAAAGAAGAAGTCTGTAGTAGCATATACATTTGAATTTACAGATAGGAGTAGTTTAGAAGGTGCTCGACGTGATATTAGTGCACGCTTGGGCAAGAAGAAGTCTACAAGTAGTGGTAATAAGAAACGTCCACGTGATAATACAAATGATGTTTCAGATATACTCAAACGTCAATCATCACCACCATCATCACACTATATTAATCTTGATCCGGTAGCATTAGTAGCAACTCGATCATCATTATTGGCTTCTGATCCTGCATTACGTGCCCAACATCGTTTATTAGTATTAGACGGAGGGACATTATCCGAAGATGACTTTTGGGAAACACATTCACGTCTAATAGCCAATGAATATGCAAAGATTAGTGGCAAGACAAATAAGGGTATGAGTTCTGATATTAAAAGTTCATTAGATTTGGGTATATCATCTACATCTAAAAGTAAGAAAGCCGAGGGTGGAGGGGCAAGTGGCATTGGTGGACGAGGGGGTATAGTCCACTTAGGTGTGGAAGAGATGCGTCAAATATTTATAATGTACCCCGCCGTACATCGTGCATATGAAGAGAAGGTACCATTAGAACTTAGCGAGGAACAATTCTGGCGTAAATACTTGGAATCGGAATACTTCCATAGAGATAGGGGTAGGATAGGTGCACATGTCGGTGCACAGGCTGAACGTGAAATGAAAGAACAGGAACGTATATTTGGTAAGCGCGGTAGTAGAAAAGATGACGATGATATGGATAAAAATGGTAAGAAATTGACAGAGAAGGAGAAAAAGAAGAAGGAGAATGAAGGTATTGAACGTGAGGATGCAAAGAATAGATTGGCCGCGGCACAGAGTGCTGACTTCTTTTCTTGGTATGAGAATAACAAGGGAGGTCAATCAGCTCATCAGCATAGGCATCATCATCACAAACATCACCAACATCATCAGAATAAAAAGTTTGGGACACAACTTGCGGTTGGACAATTTGACTTGGCATCTACAGCCGAGGGTGAACGTGGTGAGAAGCTACTAGGGAAAGACTTACATCCGCCACCGGAGAAGGGATCGGCAGGTGCACGTGTTATTGATAAATATAACAGACATTGGGCTATTGTATTACATCCCACAGAATCTACAGCCGGTGTAGATTTGGGCAAGGTTGCTTCCAAGAGTGCCAAAGAGAGTACACTCAGTAAAGATGATGACGATGATGCCAAAGTAAATGGTGGTGCTGATCGTGAAATGCGTCGTTTGGTTGGTTTTGCAGATGCCAATGAGAATGATGCAGACTATGCGCGAGGTGTGGGTGATAACGACGATGACTTGTTAGAGCTGCATCTAAGCAATGTCGATGTCTACTCTGGTAAGTTTGGAAGTTCAGTTAAGAACAGTACGTCGAATGAGACTGATGCCGAGACACAGCTACGATATGCCAAGTTCCTCGCAGCATCAATGCGAAGTTGTACCGAACACATCCTCAAGGAGAAGACTGCAGGCAAGGCCAAGGGATTCTGTAATGCACCAACTCTAGTCAAGCCTTTACCTGATCCCAAGATTGGAAGGGGATTGCTCGAGGCATTAACAAAGAAGATGGCTGCCGATTCTCAAACTGAAGCAGATGTGCAACATCTAGCGGATACATTACCTGAGGAGTTCAAGACTAAGCTGGCGACATTCTTCCGTAGATCATCAGAGTTACTACGGCACTTTTTCAGTCTACGGAGTGTATTTAATGACAATGGTGATGGAAATGGTGGTATCGGACAGAGTGAATCACAGAAGAAAAGATTGGACGGAATTGTGAAAGGGATGGAGAAGGTACACGGTGAGATGTACGAACTGACACGCAACTTACCATTGGTTGAATCGAAAATGTTCAAGCCAATCATGGACCAACTAGATTGGGCTTTCAAGCTTCATAGAGAAGACAGTTCCAAGTCAAAAGGCGGATTTGTCACGGTCAAAACAGGAGGTTTTGTTCCTGTATCAACTAATGTTTAGATTGATCATTATTCAACATGCTACCTACTCACTCAATCACACATACAATCATGAGCGGGGACTAATGTTTAGATTGAATTACATCTAACTTTGTTTGTATCCCATAGCCACTCTCGGAGTTCAACCCACTTGTGCTATGGCCGCGCTTCGTCTCCTGGCCCCTGCCTGGCTAGAAGGATACCTTAATGGTATCCTTTCGATAACAATTTTTGATATTCAACGAAAACATTTTGCTTTGCTTGACAAATGTATGTGGGGTTGGATATCATTGCAATAAATAAAAGGGTTTTATGATAGAGTAGTGATAAGTCTTATTAAGATCTGGTGGTTTTGGCTGGGCTGAGATAGATTTGGATCCATACTTATAAATCGATACATACATAGTGCATGTGCAAATTTTGCATTGCAAATTATTATCTTTGGTTGCAATACCTTTAGATTAAATTATGATGTCTATTGATCAAATGGATTCATCAAGCTTTGAAAAGGAATCTGCTAATATTGGCAGTAGTAGTGGTGCTATACAAGATAATATAAAGTCCAGCAACTCCACTGATAATACCTCATTAGATCAAAGTTTTAGAAATGCAACAAACAGATCGAGTAGTAGTAGAGTTGTTGTAGTACAATCTCCACCACCATCACAGCATAATAGTCCAAGTATGTTATCACCGCTTACTAAACGTGAAACATCATTATCATCAACCGACTCAGCAGACGTCTGGGGAGAGAGTAAATTGATTGATGATCCTGTTGGTGATATTATAACGCAAATGTTGAATGATGGTAGAGTACCTGAATTTGGTTATGTACCTCGTCATGATGATGATATATCACAGCGTGTGATAGCTGATGGATTTCAATTGTATCCATTGATTAGTTCAAGGAATTATCGTGCATTAAAAAGCTACATCTCGAGGCTATTGAATAAGGATAAAACAACAACATCACTCAACAACACAAGGAATGTAGAGACACACCCGATGAGATTTCTACTGGAATCATTTGCAGTGACTTTCATTGTAGTATATTCTCTGAATGATATTATACTCCGATCAGTATCAGAGTTTATAAAGTTTAGTGTTATTGGTACAATCTCAACTCTTCTATTTGATATGGAGGAATTGAGATATGTCATTAATCTGTTATTACCATCCTTTCTTATTGGATTTTACAACAAACTTAGTATAGTGGCATGGAAAGTTATTGCAATAATCGAAACTGATTTCTTATGGGGGTATTATACTAAAGGACGGACATTACTATTTACGGCTGGTGATGCTGATAGCAAACGATTGTTGTCATTCAGGAGGAAGCATCAGCAGATATACAGTATAACTAAAGAACGTCGACGGAATAAAAAAGACAGACGGGAGAGTAAAGCTGAACGTAGACGACGAAAGAGAAGGGGAGAATCATTTACAGAATCAGAAGTGCAGCAAATGGAGGCAGAGATTGATACCAAAAGGAAACTAGCGGCAACCAGTAAAGAGTTGTCGTTAAATCCACCAACCTTCTTTCCCGACAAGGTTCACAAACTTATCAAGAATGATCCTGATGCCTCACTGCGACACAATACAACTTCCCGGCATTTGGAATCACTTGAATTCTGTCAACAGATGATATTTACTGGACTTGATCAACAAAAACAAAAGGATGCTGAACAGCTTAAACATCAAGTATCAATACGAACGGGAAGAGCTAGTGAGATATCACGCGAGAACTCTGCACTATCACCACGAGAGGAGATTGAAATCGTAGATCATAAATTTCCAGATATTGGTGAAGATCAATTCAGCAGCAACAATACACGAGATCGTACTCTCAGTTTAGATTCGCTTTCAGATGATGTTAGTTATGATGAGAACAGTTCTTCTGATGAAGACTCGTCAGATGACGAGGAGGGTGACTTTGATGACACGACATCAATGAAATCACATACGAGTGATTCAACTGCACAATCCTTGGCTTGGATAGACGTGGGTGCCAAGATTGGGCATAAACTTTTGAATGCAAGGAAGCTCCGTCGAGTTATTGCTAACCCCGATGCGGCACAACAACTTATTCCAGAGGAGGCGAAGAAATTGATCGATGGGATTAGTAATGATATATCATTTGAGAATTCACACTCATCAAGTCCTTCTAAACAAGATGAGTCTGATGAGGTGGATGGCCAAGACGTGAGCATCTCTCAATCTTTGAACGAGTCACCGGAGAAGATACCAAAGCGACCAGTTCACGGTATGTGGACTAAAGCTGGCTCTGTAAGGATGGCACCAAATTCTTTTGGTGCAGTAACATTATCAGCTCCATCATCTCCGAGGAACCCTTCATTCACATTGGAAACTCGAGTAGAGTCTCCTACATATACATACAGCGATAATAACACGCCTGCTGTTCGTAGGCTTAGTAACGGTCTGGCTCCACCTCTTCCATCACCGGCGATCGAAGTGCAAGTATCGCCATTAATCAAGTCTATGCCAAACTCTCCAGAGGATACTCCTCAACATGCTAATGGACTAAAGCCTCTCCTTAATGGAACCGAAGGCCCTCCTCCTGCAATCCCTGTAACACGTCTTGCCCCAATCGAAAAAGGAGTAAAGATTGTGTTGCCCATGATGACACCTAACAGTCAAACGAATGCTGCGATTACAAGTGGGTCCTGCTTCTATCAAATGGGAACAGTAATGTCATCACAACGTATATATGTAAGTCCAAACGGCCATGAGACCGAGACAAGAAGAAAGAGAAATACCAATTGCTTATCAATCAAGGTCATCCTTGACAAGGCCCTTTTGCGCGGAAGCAAATTTGCCGAGATGAACATCCGCATCATGGATGAATGGAACTATGTCCCACGTCATTCAAAATATGCCATAGGATCTTGTGTTGCTACTACCTTTGGTGTTGGTGTATTAGTTGGGTGGAGAGTAGAAGATGATATGCACATTATTCGCTCACTTTGGAATAGAAGAGGTCCTGGCTCAGGCATTGCCTATCTTCGACGTGATTCGTTGCATAGTGTTGTCGAAGCAGCAGTAGGTTTTGATGTACAAACAACATATGGGCCAGGCACGGTAACTGCATATACTAAAGGAGGAAATGACAATACAGCGGGGAAATATTCTGTTCACTTGAACGGACGACACAAAGATCGAGTGGTGGAATTCAATCGGTGTCAAATCTTATCATGCAATGGTGCAACCTTCGTACCTGTTACGGAGCATATACGAGCTGCCGCTCTTTATCGATTAGAAGTTCTCAACTATAAGGCAAAGCTACGAGAACACATGCTAAATGGTCCTTCGAAGGGTATCAGGCACAAGGGTATGTGGAGGAATTTCTCTGAATATGTTGATCTCTTTGTGAATAGCTTTAGTAAAGCAATTGCTGAGGATCCAGACTTTGACAGTGAAGTTGATAAGTTCATTTCGTATGTGATTCATCTATTGGATGGGAAGAAGGAAGACAAGAAGGACTTTGACGATACTGCATCTGTTGGGTCAAGTGTAACGAATGATACGGGTATTTGTCAATCAGAACCACCAATATCTCCAACAGTTGACGACTCAGCTCTTACAGAAGTGGAGGTTAAGTGGGATCCCTGGAAGGATATTATTGGCTGTTTCTTTATTGAACAAAAGAAAGAGGAAGAGAGTGTACCTGAAGATAATGATGTCTTGATACAAGCACAGGCATTTGATGAGGCTCATCAATCAGCAGAAGTACTTATTCGTGTTCTGCTCAAGACACTAACTGTCGCAAAGGCGTCAGTCCCTGACAGGCCTAAATTGCACATTGCATTGGCCATGATTCAAGAATCACTCCTGCTGTTCCGTCAGGTGTTACGTGTACAGCAAGCTCATACGTCTAGAAATCTACTCAAGGCATGGTTCCGAGCTCTGAATGAAATATCCGAGACATTCGGTCCACTTAAGCAACGACTTGAAGTGCTTGGTATTCAAATTAGCAAGAAGTTTAAGAAGCATGGCAGTATTGCAAAGCAGCGCATTCTCCGCTTTGTTGATATTGTTCTTGGTGATACTCGACTTCTTCATGCACTTGAGCTTGGTGATTGGAAATCAGCACTGTCTCGCTTTGAACATGCAGTTGTCAAATCAGGCATTACAGATGACCAAACTGTCTCCCAACTTCATAGAGGTGGTATCATGATGTACAAGAGTCTTGCTCCGAGGAAGAAGGATCGAAAGACTGATGCAGCGGCTACTCGCAACACGCAAAAGGCTATTAATTTTGCCAAGGTTATGAAGATTGTAGCATCACCAGGACGTTCCTTCGTTCGACTGTTGACAAATGATGAGGTATTAGTCCTCTTTGATCGTATACTTGTCCGGGTCTTTGAGAAGGATCCTCTATGTTCCATGATGATCAACATATATGCCTTCAACTTTGAAAGTATTCGTCATTTGAGAACACTTAACAACATGTCAATCGCTGGCAAATTGTGGGAGACGGTACTGGATGCCTGTGATGAAGAGATGACATTTGCAACGTCAGAGATTCCAGAGCAAACAAAAGTCTTGATTGAACCGTTTGTTAAACTATTTTCCCTTGGTGTTGCCCAATTCCATTGTATTCAAAGTGGTGGATCGAATGCCGACTGGTTAGACTTCTTAATGGAAGATGATGCTGTGAAGATAATTCAAGAGCTAGACTTCAAGTTGATTAGCTTCCTCGAGGGGTTCTGTTGTGATATCAAACAGGTTGTTCAGGTGCTACCGTATATCAAAACAATCGACAATGATATACTGAGCCTCATGGATGAGTTTGATTTTGACATCTTCCTGAAAGAGATTACTGATGTTATTGGGGATAAGGACAAATCAATGGCATACTTTACTGAAAGAAGTGTTATCCTGGTGGAGAGATTCTTGGATTACCTACCTCGAATGAACTTTCCTATTGAAAGGGTACCACTCCAAGACGGGTGGGTCTTGACTTGTCGAAGTAAAGATGGTGGCGATCTTCGTTTGTCTGATCTTAGTGTCTTGCGAGAAAATCTAAGCCTGTCAGTGTTGGGAAGTGATAATGTCTTTCTCCCATTGAACGGACAAGATAACTACATTGGTTCGCCTACTCTTGTTAATAATGGCTCTGCTGACTCAACTGATAACGAAGAGGAAGAAGAGTCCATTATTGATGAAGTTAGAGAACTTATCCAATCAGCACAATCGCATGGAGCTTGGATTGCTGGAGTAGGTGGATTGAAAGAGTCATCTCAATTCAATGGAGTGCCAAGTCAACTTAATGGCGTCCCTCTGTCAGATAAACTCAAGTCACAAATTGATTTGTGGCAATCATCAGCTATTGACGACTTTGATCTATTGGAAACTACAATCCGCGAAGTGTCGCAACAAATTCAACTACAGAAAGAGCGTGAAGAGAATGGTATTCCCATCACCGAGCAATCATCATCTACGCCTACAGCCAAACAGTTTGATCCAAAGGTGGATCCGACCATTCTATCTCTTGATATCACAAACTTGACCTTGCGTCTTGAGGAGTTTGGTTTCCGAGTTGAGAAGGGTGAGCCATTGACAATATTTGACCCGGTCTTTGAAGGACGAGGCAGTATCAATGTCAAAAACGTGTCCATCTCACTCAAGGTGGAAGTCAAGAAGGAGCGGATGTTTAGAGATGGAGTAGAAACAGGTAGACCTGTATTGCAGCTTGCCAACTTTGACATCAAGCTTGAGCAATTGAAGCTTGTCTTTATGGAGACGGGTGCAGACTGGATATTGAATGGAGTTCTCAAAGGGTTTAGGCATCAAATTACTGAAATTGTGGAGGCAAATCTCAAAGAGCAGATTATGGCACAAGTTCATACGCTTCTCGATCAAGTCAATACTTACCTCGACACAAATCCAGACTTCCTGTTGAATTCGCTGGAAATTGGTGTCGATGATCTTGATGAGTCTATCGTGAGCGTGTAATGAGTAGAAATTAGTGTATTATAAAGTACAATATTTATCAAACATATACAATTTACTACTAATTAAGGTTCAGTAGTAAACTCTTTTCCTATGCTACATCGAGGACAACAGCATTCTTGGCCCTGCGCTCCGCTTCGAGCTCTTCAACCGTGTATCCACCCGATCGACCTCGCAGTCCTTGTGACATCTTTTCCTCAACATTGTACTCGTCATCCCGACTACGCCGTCTGTTATTTCTTTTACCTCCGCCATTGCCTCCACTATCTCTTCTCCTACGCTTGTTATCCTTTCTTCCCCCGCCACGTTTACAAAAATCATGCCAAGGCATTAATACTCGTTTTGTAGTGAAGCCGGGTGGAGGTTTTGGCCACTCTGTTGGGCGATCATCGAGCACATCATTCGATGTTGCCAGTCTCATTAATACTCTTGCCCGGGTCCCCCGTTTGCCATATCTATCATTACTTACCTGTGTTTCAGTTATAGAGAGTAGATTACATGGTTTAGAAATGATGCATATGTTTTTAGACAAAAGGTCGTCACATGATATGATCTTACCTTTCTCACTGTCCACTTGCAGAATCGGTATGACATACTCCCATAATCAGGTACAACTTCTTCATCTTCCTTCTTGGTCTCGTCTCCTGCATTTGTCGCATCCATAGTATTATCCCCTTCACCTTCTTCTTTTGTTTCCTCGTCCATGCCTTCTTCCTTAGGTTCGCCATCCTTTGACTTGGTCATCCATTCAGGTGGCTTGATATTATCAGGTGGTGTCCAATCCAACTTCTTTGTGCCAGCTGATTCTGGTGGAGGAGAAGGTAATTCCATTGACAATGCATGAAATGCCCTAGCGGCCGAATGTCGATCCTCAAACAAGACATTACATGACAACTCTCCTAACCATTCGACATAAGATGGGCCATAATCACGAAAGTATGACATTAAATCATCTGTACGGATTTGTTTAAATGGAGCCCAGTCGATCGAGAAGACGTGTATTTTGGTAGGAACAATTGATACCTTTTTCGGTATAAATTCCTTTGTCGCTTCACCTCCTTCCATCTCATCTGAAGGTGCATCAACAACTTCAGTAGTAGTGACACTACCATCAGCACTCTTGAGTAACCCTGGAGGAGGATCAACGCGAAATTGCTTCACAATCTTCCAATTCTCCCATGCCTGTTCAACTGGTAATGGCTCCTTCTTAGTCTTCTCCCACTCGGCAACATCATCCACATCTTCATCGTCTCCTTCCATACCTTCATCTCCACCTAAATCAAGACTATCATCAAGTCCAGTACCATCCTCATCCAATCCCTTCCGTTTACGCTCTACCTTTGCAAAACGTTCACGTCGTGCAGTAGCCTTGGCTTTCTCTTCATTACTAAATGTATCAATACCTGTAATAAATCCACGCTCTGGATTGGCACGTAATCGTCGTGCTTCACTCCATTTCAAGAATGCATCGGGAGCTGGTTCCTTATACTCGATACCAAACTTGGCAGCACGAGCTTTTGCCTTACTTCGTTCCTTTTCATACTCGGCTAATAGCTCAGCTTCAGTTGGCATGACGCCACCTCCACCAGCTCCAGATGCTTCTTGAACTCCGGCATAACCCAATTCAAGAATATTAATCATCTTACTACCACCCTCACCATCATTCTCCTCAATTGGTACACCCTCCAAACCAAAATGAGATGGGATACCCATAACACATACATTCCTCACACGTAAATCACGTGCATTCCTTTGTAATGCCGAATTACCAATACCAACATACCTAACGGCATCAACACCACTACGTAACATATCATACATACTATCATCTAACGTGCCAATACAATGCTTCCCGGGTGTAGTACCAACGCCTGCACTTAACTTACCACCCTGTAATATAATCCAATAATTAATCCAACGATTCTCGCTACATACTCGTGATGGGAAGGTAATATCCACACATTCTTGATAGTTCGTATGACGACGTAATACCGTCTGTAAATTACCATTAGCACCAAAATGTACAACATATGTTTTACCTAACTGATAATCATGATAGGGACTTAATGCTACTGCCAAACATTCACGTGACATGGATTGTAATGTTATTATCATACCTTTACCGGGTTTGGAATTGACGGGTAATCGTAAATGTTCATGAAAGTTATTTTGTGACCATCCGCCAGTATCACGTTCCATGGGTGGGACACGTATAGTTGTACCTGATGATAAAGTTTGTGCTTGTATAATTTTTATATCGTTTATATCATCTCCATCTGTTAGTGTATTACCACCAGCTGCATATTCTGCCATTTTATCAGATGATAATCCTAATGATGCAAAATCTTCTTCGTTCGTGGCTACCTTCCATCCATTGTTTTGTGTTATTGCAATTGTGGAAGATTCATAGGAACATGCTGATGCTGATCGATGTTCCACTTCTCTAGCACGAGAGGACATGTTTGTTGTATAGCAAACTAATAATGAATTGAATAAAGTGGGGCTGAGGAAAGTTTGATTTATAATAATGCCAGTATATTATACTATTATACTTCTATTATACCCTATTATTCAATATGCCTCAATATGTAGCAGCGGCCACTTTTTTCATATTAATCTGTATTAATAATTAAAAATAAATTGAAAGGGGTGTCCTTTGTTATTTTGAGCTCTACGTATCGACCTACCCCATTACTATTACTCGGATACATAAATATCGATGTGTCCGAATTTTATTCCACACGTAGGCAGATGAGAAAAGCACGGATACAAAGAAAAGCTAAACAAAAAGGCCACTAAAATAATTCTTCTGCTTTGGTTCTGACTCTTTGTTAAAGGTATGTATTACACGACGGCGGTGGATAGCCTTGGTTAATGGTTAAATATATATGGTATGAATAGGTATTAGTGGGAGATGTAGGAGTTTTATATTTGGTGGGCGGCGAAGATAGGTTTTTACTGCAATTACCCCGAGTTGCAAAAAACTTCACCATCAATCAAATTTATGGTATGCTTGGCCTCTGGGACTAACCAGCCCTGTATTATCGAGCTTTAACGCCGATTAATATAGGATATTTGGTCAGAAAATCCCATGGTCGAGTATAGCCTTTGGTTAGATAGTTTAGGCAGTCAGGGTAGATGAGAACTTTGCCACCACATCAAAATCATTGCAATTATGCCAGTGGTGTCGTGATATACCCCTGCCCATCGTATACCCCCGGTGTTGATAATTGGCTATGGTGTGTGGTGGAGATATTTAGCGCAGCATATTGTTGGTCATCTTATGGTCGGGTTGGCGGCTCTATTTTATTTATTGATATATGTTCTTAATATTCCCATCAAATCTCATTTACTCATAATATCCTTCTCCCTTCTACTACCAAACATTATTTATACAGATCATTTAAAGCCTCTTTTCAACTTTAATATATATAAACAAGATGCCTGTCGATCTATTACACCCATCCGCCGAACAAGAGGCCAGAACCCACAAGCTTAAGCGCTTGGTGCAGAGCCCTAATAGCTTTTTCATGGATATTAAATGTCCAGGCTGTTTCCAAATTACGACTGTATTCAGTCATGCACAGTCAGTTGTATTATGTGGCAGTTGTAATGTTATGTTATGTCAACCTACTGGTGGACGTGCTAGACTTACAGAGGGATGCAGTTATAGAAAGAAGGTGGATTAAAGAAGAATCAAGTCAACAAGAGGAAGAGATACCCAAGAATTCTGTAGTGCACAGTTTCCTTCCTATCTCTCGAAGACTTAATTAATTAGCCATACTTTTGCCTAAAGAATAAAAAAAAGAATATTTCACACTATCTTTCTTTTGTATTGGAGTTTGTTTTCTTTTTGTGGCTCACAGGGTGGTCGTATCCCTTCTTCATTAGTTGGACTGTAATTCTTGAGGCCTACCTCTAGGTGGTGCGAGATATAAGGGCGGATCAAGAGTAGATAAGGTATCAATCTTCCTTTAACAGCTCTGAGTGCTATTTCCAGCTTATCTCAAACACAAATACTTCCGTTTCAACGTCGCTAACCTTTCCATCGCTTGCTTCTCTACTCACTATGACTGGCCGCCATGCAAGACAATCTATGCTCCATCCTCTTGCTTTTATTGCTTCTATTATTCCGTCTACGGTTGTAAATAACGAGCTCTCTGTACCATCTTTTGCATCTCTTCTTTGAAAACTCAATATAAATGTTGGATTATTGGAAGATGATTGAAATATTGACTCCACTGTTTGAAGAAGTGAGTTCAGCATTGATGACAGAAATACGACATCACTGGCTATAATGAAATCTACAGAGCTCTGCTGTATTGTCAATTGATCATCCAAGGGACATGTCCAGTCAAGGGAAGCGCTTGCTGCCCATCCTTTCCCTATTGGTATCCCGTCTGCTTTGGCTAACCATGAAGGGCACGTATTGCCATCTGTTTGTGTTATTGCATTCCGAGCGAGGTTATTGTCAATTGCATTTTCAACCAAAGTTGGTAAGTCAGTTATCAATACCTCAGCGCCAAATGAACTTAGGTATGTGCCGACAACGCCAACCCCTCCACCGAGTTCGATTAGTTTAGCACCTTTGCAAATGGATTGTTGTATCTCTTTGAGCCTTTCACCGTCATTACTGTTTGGCCATGCTAGTGTTTCGATTAGCAGTCGGCTTCCTGTCCATACCTGAGGTATACATAGATTTGTTTGTAAGTTTTATCATAACAACTCATCAATGTCAATATGATATTATGATCATACGAGTTATGTACGAACCTTGAAACCGGTACTACCCGCCATTGTATAGGTTGTATCGAAAAAGTTGGGATCTACCACATAATCTTCATCAGACAGCTTTGCAGCCTCTTCCCCCTTCTCCAAAGCTCCTACAGAAGGCTCTCTTGTACTAAAAGTTAGGGTATTAATTGACTTATCTTCGTCAGGTAAGTTGCAATGGAAAACTACGGACGTCATGCCGCTGTCATCGTCCTTCTCTAATGTTTCTGAACATTTAAACCCCTTGGACTGCACACGCCGGCGTGATTCTTCTAACATATTGTTGCAGTGATAAGCAATCAAGCAATCAATGTTCGAGAGTTTCATATAAGAGGCAGGATTTGAATTAGCGATCGAACAGTATTTGTGACCATATACCTGTCTCAACAGTGAAGGGGGCAACCGGAAGTGTTGTATTCACTGACGTAACTGGCTGATTAAGTTCAGATTATTGCTATTCTACATATTGTAGTATTAATAACTAAAGATGAAATTCTCTACTATCCTCTTAGTACTGCTGTTACTGGACTTGGAAATGGAGAAGGAGTTACTCTTCGTGGAACAGAACGACAACGAGCATTAGGAGCAACCCCATTGGAAAGGCAAATCAAGGAAATGGAAATAATAAATATGTAAGACCCGAGAGTACAAAGGCTTCACCGGGAGTAGTGAAGGGAACGACTCTTAAGCCCCATAATATCCAATACATAATGTCGCCACTTGTCAAGTTTAAACATGCCTATAAATCTTACTCAACACCTGTGCTGACCAAAACATGATCTCTACAACTACCTACTCTTCTTCGTCGTCATCTTCACCTTCATCATCATCTTCTTCTTCATCGTCGTCGTCATCACTCTTCTTTTTCCACCCATCACCTTCATAGTTATTAGATACAGGCTTTGTTCTAGTTCTAACAACGCCAGGGATAGGCTCTGGTCTTGTCTTGACAACTTCAGGTCGGTTTGGCGGTTTGGAGACACTTGTTCGGACCTTCACCTCTTCTTCTTCCTCCTCATCATCATCTTCCGCTTCAGCTTCTTCTTCATCTTCAGACGGAGGATCTCGAGATGTTTGCTGTTCCAATACAGGCTTTGGTGGACTATTCTCTTTCCCTTCAGATACATGATGAGAGCCTTCGCCTTCTTCCTCTCCAGCTCCAGCAATCTCGGCATCCATTTCTTGTGCATGTTGCTCATATCCTTCCTCATCATCTAAATCATCATTGAAATCGTCATCATTCTTCATTGATTGATCACTTTCAATATCAGCCTGCTTTTCCATCATTAACTTGTGTAATCTCCCCATGATATGTCCTTCCCAGACAGCAAACCCTAACTCTGACGGATGTCCTCTCGGGCTAATTAACTCATTGTGCATATGATGCCTTCCACCTCCTTCTTCAGATGCAAAAATTGGTGTGGCATCAAAGAATGTAATACTATCATGCTTCGAACAGAATTCCTTGAGCTTATCATTGATTAAATGAACCGATGGCCACACTGGTGGCAAAACCTTCTTCTTAATCATCGGTAAAAATGGAGAAAGAGGTTTTCTGGGTTTGTACTTCTCATTATCTTTGAATGCCTTGTTCTTCATACGCTTATCCTTCCTTTCCAATATCTTCTTCTTTCGTTCAAGTGCCTTCTCAAGATCCTTACCCTCCGTTGCATGGTCTTCATCATATTGTTTCTGTTTCTTTGTACGCTTCTTCTTCTTTTTCTTTGATCGTAGCATACGAACACCCTCCTTAAACTTCTTCAGTCCCTTCTCGATCTCCATGTTCTCCTTTACTGCATCCTTCTCGCGCTTGAAATCTGCAACATCTGCCATTGTTGGCTGCTGCATGGACTGGTAGTCAATCATGGGTAGTAAACTGTTGATAACAATCTTTGCATCTGGTTTGCGTAGTCGAATTTCCTCTACAACCCTCAAGATACCCAGTACAACAATTTCCTCAGAGCACTGCATACGAGTAAGATCATTCATACCAAGGACAAGCCACCATACTTTTGGATTAAAGTCATATGGCATCTCATCGTGTTGAAGACGCCAAAGGACATTGGCAGTCTATTATACATGGTTGAAGATTTGATGAGATGCGATAGCTCCAAATCAATATAAACAAATATATGCCACATAGCAAACTTACATTATCACCCGCAATGCCTAAAGCAACACCCTCAACAGGTCCACCCTTCTCCTTACGAAACATCCTCTCAAATACTTTACCAATATCAGGCTTGCCGTTAGCACCTGTTCCCTCATTGCCCTTATTAATTGCCCGCACAACACGCTTACCTAACCATCGTCCATCCATTGCTTCTACAACACTCTCACCTAAGAAAGCAACATCAATTGGTGGACGAGACTTTCCAGTTGATTCATCAATCGCACTAGGATTTTCCCCATAAACTGCCTTGTACATACTAACATCAGCAACATTTGCCTTATGCGCTGCATTCCAACTTTTAAATTCCGATCGTGAGTTAGGTTCGAGTGGATCCTCACACTTACATGAATCATTATCACCTTGGATACACCAATGATCAACTTTACTTAAACTTAAATCATATGCTGATGTAATAGCTGAATAATCGGCACCCATGATACCCATTTTTTGATATGGACTAAATAATGTGTTGGATAGGAATGCAATGAAACCAATTGACATTAATAACATTATACATTTGGATATACAGGGACATTTGTAGTTGAAGAGACGGAGAGAGTTGATGATACAGTAGCATGGTGTCATTATCAGAAATCCTTCACCACTATTGTTGGTATTGCCATTGTCAATTTCAAGTTTTCTTGGAGATTTTGCAATGAGATCTTCAATATCGGAATCATCAACTGGTGCAGACTGTTGATTGTTTGATGAATGATATGAAATGGTACGGATAAGGTTTGAGTAGGGGTATTAGAAAAAGACGATCATAAGATATACACGCACACAAATAGCAATTGTATCAAATAGTGTTGAAATGGGCATGAGAAAAAGACCGAGCATAATATCATAACATTTGCATACCCATTACAACAGAAAATACACATATCCACACACGTGCGCGCCCATACACCAAAAACCACATACTAATATAAACGCGCAAACGTACCATTAGCCGTCTGTGGCCAACTATATCTTCTTTGGTCACCATAATAATCGGGCTGTTTTATTATCCGAGATAGGTTCAGGTGTAACTTTTTGTGATGCTATTTTTTATTTATCTATTGAAGTGCCAATTATATAACACCGCCGCCACCGTCGATCTTTAATATACCTACAACTATTTAATAGCTGCCACTGTACCTCTGTTGATATTGGTTAACAATATTGTAGTAACCCTTATTTATTGCTGTTTGCAACTTCGGCATCCTTTTGCAAAGGATACCGTACCATATCTTTTTTCTCTTGACAACTTATTTATCTCTGTAGGAAGATGTGCTGTGCTCTATGATGAAGAGGATATTGCTAGCTCCGCTAATATCAATCAATAGAATAACATGGGTAGTCAAATAGTTCCTAATGAAAGTGGTAATGGCAGTGTAGTCGATGAGGAGATACCAGCAGCTACAACGATTGTCATTGCTCAAGATAATAATAATGTCAACAATGATGAGCAATCATCTCACGCTCCTGCTATTCATCTGCACGGGAGATCGGTTGGATTTACTGGAGCATCAGTCATTGTTGCTGATTCTATAAGATTGCCGCCAGTTGTTAGTAGGATGCCAAATACAGGTAAGTATATACTCATTATGAAATGTACGTTTCCTATGCACAATGATTATAATATCTTTTATGTCAGCATTCGGAATACCAATGGGGTTTGGTGGCCACTCGATCATGTGGGGAAATATAATGATATCAAACTTTCTTCAAGATGGCGTTGCATACTCAACTATGGATGTAATGAATACGACGTGCTGGTGGTTAACATTGATTACTGCTTCGATAATAGGTATATGCTATTTGTACAAGATATGTACATCATTCGGATTAGTAAAAGCAGAGTGGATGAGTGAAACAAGAGTACATTTCAACAATTGTCCAAATCTTATCTTCTTAATGCTACTGATTAGTCTACCGAATCATATCGATGTGAAGCCACGGAATCTGAGGATAATGTGGGGTATTGCATTTGTATATCAAACAATCATGACATACTACATATACAAAGCTTGGATGTTCAGCCCAACAAGGAATATAACGGAAGCCAAACCACAGTTCCTATTGTCAACTACAGGGTGGTTTCTATTAGCAACATTAGGAGAAATATGCAAATTAAGAAGAGAGTGGGGCATTGGACTATCCACCATGTGTTTTGGAGCAGGGTTTCTTCTTTACATTGATTGTGTCTTCTTCATCTTTGGGCGACTTCATGAAAATAGTGGATTGAAAGGATCGCCGTCGATGTTTCTTCTCGTAGCAGCACCGGCAATTGGCGTTGTATCACTTATCCTAATGGATATATTGTACTTCGCAGAAATGTTACTCGGTTGGGTACTGATACTACTCATTCTTTTGTTCGGGATAGGACCTACCTTGTTCCAAATTCCATCAGTAATGGGTGAATACTGGGCGTATGTCTTCCCATTAGCCTCTGCTGCGACCGCTACTATCCGATATGCAAACGTGATGAACACAAAATCAACTGAGGTTTTATCAATAATAATGATATGTATCGCTATTTCTTCAGTGCTCATTGTGGTAGTAAAGATGTGCTACCATGTTATACGAACCATACAACGATTCGAACAATGGCGAGACCCCGAGTTTTCATACTCACTATATCGTGAAAAGCATCGAATACGACTACCCAGAGGTCGTTCAATAAACTGGGGCATACATACAAAACGTCGGCGTAATGATGGTCCTGATGACTAACGGAGAAAACAGAAGAATAAGCTAGTGAGTAACCTGATACAGAAGAGCGCTGCAGCAGCATAGTGATGAAGGGTTGCAGTGATATTAGATATAATGACTGTCTCATAGTCGTGAATGGAATCTTAATGATGAGTTGCAAACGCATCCACTATATAATAATAATACACTATATTCTCACTCAATCAAAAGGACTTTAGGCTTGTAATCATTAAATGGATCAGTTGGCTTGACCATTATTGTACCACGATCTTTTGATGATGATGGTCTTGTGACCAAGAGGAAGTTGCCGCGTGGAAGTTTTCAGTTTTCATAATTTGCAACTCAGCAAGAAGCTCTTGACTGACTGAAGTACTTCTCCTCTCAGACCTCCACTGTTGGCTGTAACTACCCTACATTAGAACAGATAAGAAGATTATATCATTTATCATGTGGTCTGCTATTTTCAGAAGATTCTATGTTGTAGCCATGTTGCTACACATATCACATGCATTTTCTCCCCCGAGAGGAAGCTCTCGTGTCAACTATCATAATAACTTCCACTCACAACAAATAACAGTAGCTAATCGACATTCTTCTTCAATACTATTTGCTCAACAAGATAATAATAATGATAAGAATGATAGACCAATGTCTATACGACAGCGTATTAAAACAACAGGTCGTATAGTATGGGAACGAATGGATACGATGAAATCGAGTGGATTATATGACAATGAAGATGGATTAGTACCGATGCAATCAGGATTCAAGGCAAATGTTGGAATATTCGTTGCCGCTTTGTTATTCAAATGGTATCGTGCAAGATTTATTAATAAGATTCCAATGTGGGATCGTCAACCTCAGTGGTAAGTTTGTTTATGTATAGTTACTGTTGTATGTTGTTGACTGTATCCTACCTATGTTGTTGATGTACATGTTGAGACCTATGATGATTAAATTGATCTCATATTAACTTATGTTTATATATTGCAATATAGGAATATGGTTGTTACTTCACCTGAACAAGAGAAGGAATTACATGCATACTCTTGCAAAAACTGTGGTAAGTTATATGTCTGTATATACTTTATACATCTCTAAAATGATATCTTTACTAATCTGTTATCTTATCCTCTGCTATTGACAATACCATCATATTAAAGGAACAACTATTTTCATTGCAAGACACCGTGAATGGTTCTTCCAGGGTGGTAATACAAAATGTACAAACTGCGGTGCAACAGGAGAAGATAACTTTGAGGAGATTCGTAATGATATTGTTGACTCAATTGATGACGATTACTTTGACTATGAAAGTCCATTGGACTTTGTTAGTGCTGCCGAGAGACGCCGACTGGTAAAGAAGGCTGGAGGGGATGAGGAATTAGCTAAACAAATGGCTATTGATGATGTAATGGCAAATGATAAGGATCAGGTACAAAAGAGCGAGAGCAGTGGTAATGATGATAAGCCAGTCAAGAAGAAGACGTCAAAGAAAAAGAAGAGTCCAGAATCAGAAAAGAAGCAACCGGAGAAGAAGGTTGAACCTGCTGATGACTTAGACGAGCTAGACATGGATTTCTAAATGCAACAACATTATTGGAAGATACTTAACTCGCTTTAGCTTTTACAATAGTAGTTTCTTGGTAATCTTGAAGATATTTCGCCCAGTGCTTCTCACTAATGACTCCAGCACCTAAGCATTCATCTGTATCTTCTTCATAAAAGACTACATACTGGCCGGGAGCTAGACCTCCATCCTTGATTTCCAAGCAAACATTTCCCGTCGATCCATCATCTTTCAATAATATAGAACCCTTGACAATCCTTGGTCCGTGCCGTATCTTCATATCTAGTCTAACTTCCTTCCAATGTATATCCTCTGAGCTATCGTCTATTATCATTTCAGTTGGCGCACCGCCCAGTATCCATCTAACATCTTCTACCTCAAACTCGCTCCTTGCTTTAGCAAAGTCTTCTTCGTCGTATCTATTTGATACATACACTATATCTTGACTCTGATCTTTTGCTACTACATACCAAGGACCTCTTGCGGTTGCCAATGGGAACATAACCTTGCCTATCCCCTTCCGTTGGCCGACAGTATGATACCACAAGCCATTATGTCTACCAATTACTTCCCCATTCAATGCATCTACTACATCTCCTGGTCTATTTCCGAGATAGGATGATAAGAAGTCATCAAATTTGACTTTTCCCAGAAAACACAAGCCTTGTGAATCAGGTCTGTTTCTATTTGGTAACTGAAAATGAGAAGCAAGTTCTCGTACCTCACTCTTTTGATATGTACCAATAGGAAAAATGACCTTTGATAATTGCTGCTGTGTTAATGCACATAGAAAGTATGATTGATCTTTGACTGGATCTGGTGCTCTAAACAAGCGTTTCTTTGTTGGCATAGCATCACTTTGTTGTACGTCAGCAGGAACATCTTCTAGCCTTGCATAATGACCAGATGCTATATAATCAAATTCCATTCCACTCTCTTCTATATAGTCTAGGAAACATCCAAACTTTACTTGAGAGTTGCACATTATATCTGGATTGGGTGTTCGACCGCGCTGTGCTTCCTCAATAGTATACTGTACAACAGACTCTCTATATTCCTTGCCCAAGCTGACAGTTTCTAGAGGTACATTCCCTGCATGCTCACATACCTCTTGACATACTTGTAAGTCATCCTCCCATGGACATTCACCTAAATGTGCTAATTCATCTTCCAACCATATCCGTAGATAGAATGCTGTTACATTATAGTTCTGACGTAGTAACAAGTGAAGTGCAACGGAGGAGTCGACCCCTCCTGATAGAAGCATGGCCACTGATGGCTTATTTGTTGTATCATGATTGTCTATATTTGATGTTATTGTTGTTGATTCCAGTAACTGTATTACCTTTGAATTGTCTACATCATCTTCGTAATCATCCAGCAAAGATTCAATTTGTCGTTGAATTATTCTCACCATTGATGCCATACCATCATTCCTTCCTCTACTCAATATAGATTGCAACCCTATGGATGTTGTAAGAGTCTCCGGGTCTAGATTCAGTATTTCAGAAGCTGATACTACTTGATCAGTATTTGTTGTTGTGTCATCACATCTACCACCACTCAAAATATCTGCGAGTATTGCCAGTAATCCACCACTTAGTAAAGCATCGGCATTTCCATCTATATTTACAAGACAATCTTTGGGATCTTTCGATGATAGATTATCTGATATGTTTATCAAAGTTGTTTGTAAATGAACTGTTGCAATACATCCCGGAACTCTCTCCATTGGAGAAGACAGAGTTGATGCACCGTCTGATGCATTATCATTTGTACTAGGTTGTTTCTGTTTAAACTTGATACCCTCTTGTACAATCTGTTTTAAGATTTCATCATTACTGATAGCATCATCATTATTTGGTACTAGTCGTCTTCTAACTCTTTCTATAGATTGTATCAGTGAAGATGTCGACACTTCTGCATTGTTATCATATGTTCTAAACTCTTTTGCATCAACAAATAGCGGAGGTAAATTATCATTATATTCTTCGTCACTATTTTCTTTGCTACTTTGCAACCATGTAGTATGATATATCCTTGTTTGATGTACCTTTATATGTGGTTGTGCTTTATTCCAATGATTTGATGGATATAATTTTGATGGTGACGGTGATGGATGTTGTAGATTGCAAGATGCTGATGTAAACGCTTGTGTATGAAGGAACACCGAGCTACAGGATATCAAACTAAAGAGAATATACATGATGGATATTATATGAGTATGCAATCGCCACTGCATCCGCCTCTATACCTATATCAAGCCACATAAACTATGTAAATGAACCAACACTTCTTCTTTAGGTGTGGACGGTATCCTTGAATATATGCCCGACTCTAAAATGTAAGTTGGTTGGTTTACAATATTTGTATGAGGTGATTAAGATAATAAACAAGTGGTAGTATGAGACCGAGGGTGTTATATTTTGCAGTATTTGTATTCTTCTCTTCATCAGGAGGTCGGTTCGCTGCAACCTTCTTAGAGCACGAACTACAACTCGAAGAAAATTGGATGATATCGACTGCATTTGCTTTACAACTTCTGACAAGTAGTTTGACTGGATCTTATTTCGGAGGACTTGCAGACTCATGGGACGCATCATCGTCAAAGGGGAAGAATATGGGGAGATTGCAACTTATGGCATATGGATTATTATTTAGCACCGCTGCAATATTATTGCATAGTCTTGGAGGATTATATCCAAAAAATGATGACGATGAATCTCTCCCAATACCGGTATTGGTATATCACTTGATACTACGTGTATTGTATAGTCTGGGTACTAAAGCAATCTCGCCTGCTTTGGATGGTTTGACATTGGTACAGTTAGAAGAAGAGGGCGTTGACAAGCAAAACTACGGTAAAGAACGATTATACGGCGCCGTCTCATGGGGAATTACACATATCCTTATCGGTCTTATTATTGATATATTTGACTCATATAAGGCTATATACTGTACAACAATACTGTCATGTATTGGATGTATAGTGACGTTTATAGTATATGCAAAATCAATGTCGTCAATCAAATACGATGTAGTAAATATAGCTAGTAACACAGATACATCTACAACAACATCAGAAACGATAAAGCAAAAGAGAAAGAAGTACAAAAGTAAAACAAGCTTTGAGGTTGGTGAATCTGATTTTGAGAATTATACTACGACAGTAGAAAATGATACAATAGAGCGTCTCAGTTTTATAGATCTCCTATCAATTCTATATCAAAAGTCACCCATCATCAACATATCTTTTGTAATCGCCCTCTTTACATTATTCATTGGAATGTCGGTAGTTGAACAGTTGATATTTCTATACTTTGAGTTTCTAGGCGGCACATCTGTCATGTTTGGTATCACAGTTGTTATAACGGTATTGTTCGAGATCCCTTTGTTCTTCTTTGCACCAAATGTACTGAACTATTTGGGCGTAGAGAGAACATTCCAATTTGCTTGCCTGGCGTATGTGATTCGAGTGATTGGTTACTCTTTTATACCGCAAAGTCAACCTTACTTTGTGCTCTTTCTTGAGCCTTTACATGGGGTGACTATTGCATTCAGCAATACAGCAAGTGTTGATTTCGCTGATTCAATTGTTCCCAAAGGTTATGAATCAAGTGGGCAGGGTTTCATGTCTATGATTAGAGGTATTGGAATGCTTACAGGCATCTTCATAGCTGGTTTCCTCGAAGGAAGAACTCTTTACAGAGTACTTGCAGCAATAGTCACAGTCGGTAGCATAATCTTGGGAATAGGAAACTATATCTCCACTAGCTACCCTCACTACCAACAACATCAGGTGATAAGAGAAGAAGATAATGATACATCCACAATACAACAACCGCAACAAGATGATGACGGTACACATATAGTTGAAATGATATAGCATTAATAGTTACAACATTTAACAAAATATGCCTAAAGTAGAGCTGATATCAAAATAGTGAGGCCTTACTTTTTTCTATTTACATTTATTTGATAACAACAGGGGTAACATATAGACCATTAAACAAACATAAAACTTCATCTCACTTTTCAATAGCTGGGCCCAGACAGACCGCAAAGAGTGACGAAGATAAAAAGACGTCCATACGGAGAACAATTCTATATCTCCCCAAAGTCTGCAAAAGGGTCACTAGCATCATCGCCTGACAATTTGCTTCCAGGTACAAATCCATTCTGCTGAGGTCTTGGTGGGGTCCTTCTAGTTCCTCTTGATGACTTCGTTTGTCTCTGCTGTGCAAGTAGCGCAGATGAGTATACCGGAGCGGTATCATGGGGATGATGTCCAGACACAAGCGAGGATGTTGCTGATTTGTTAGACTACAAATGAAGGAGGTATGAAGAGATGGAGAGGCGAGGTTTAGCAAAGATCAATAAGTCAAGGCAAGTAATCTCAAACCGCATAATATATAACAAGGGTAACTCACACTGCCAGTACCATCACTACGACTTCTTGACCTGCTCAACTCCCGCAATCGACGAGCCCGTTCCTCAATGCCCATACGTTGACTAGGCCTAGTTTGACGTTGTCGTCCTTCCGTAGTTTCTACCTGATCTTGATCAACCCAATACATTGCCTCATGACGTTTATATTCCTCAAATGAATCTTCTGTATTATTAGTTTGATGTGTGCGTGTGGATGTTACACGGTTTAATTGTGGTGCTGGTTCAATTGTATTGAGTTTGTTGTTAACATCTTCAGGTGTAGCTTGGTAGAATGGTTCACCAAATACTACTTCTGTATCCTTCTCATCGACTTCTTTTACTGCCATGAGAGTTGTATGGTTATTATTTAATACTGAATTATCATGTGATGTATACTTAATTTCATCACTCGCAGAGACAATTTGACTAAAATCTTGTGGGTTGAGTCTGACAATATGTTTCTTATCCTTCACTTGACGTCGTCTTTCCATCTCCTCAAGTGTGTGTGATGAGATTGCGGATATACCGTCATCAAAATCAATTAATGGTGTTGCTTCGGCAGTTCCAGAAGCAGCAGACTCTAATGATGTGTTCAAGGCTGCTGCAGCAGTTTGTTCATTCGGTGAGATTGGACGTGCGGTATCTGCTAAACTTTCACCTGGAAAGCCAGCCCGTAATTGATGCTGTGCACCCAATTGACGTAATTTCTGTCTAGACTTTGCCTCGCGTTGTGCCCGTGGTGTATTGGAGTTTCGGGTAGGGCTATTATTTGATATGCCAGAAACATTCAAGTCTCCTTGAGTTTGAGTAGGAGGCAGCACGCCAGATATTAACGATGCACCAACCTGTGACCCTGACACTTCAAATGGTACCGAAGCCCCCCATGCCGGAGGAGGAGGTGTTACAGCCTGTGATGTACCGAAACCTCTACTTCGAGGTGGTGTTTTATTACTATTATTACCATCCATACCATAAATCTCTTCACGTGGTATACCCCCCACTTCACCGCCCATTTGTCCTGCACACGGAGCGAACATAACTTTCACTAATGTATCCCAACCATCTTTAATACCCGAGCGTGTTTCAGGCTTGTTTAATGTTGACATAACATCCGATAATTTATCACGTGTTACCGATGCTAGATTATTTGACCGTGTTGAAGTTGAGTTGCTCCTATCTCGATCGGAGATTTCATATGGTGCCATATTTTTATTATTAATGTATATTGATAATAACGAACCCTATGCACAAATATGTATTGATGGTACACCCCTACAATCAACTATTTCGTTTGGCAACTATCGAAATAGATATGATTTTTATGTATTGTATGTTGTTTCTCAACAAGTACATAAGCTGATTATATGCCAAAGAGTTACTAACAAACACTAATTAAACTATGCCAACCTATGAGATAGAGAGCAATGCCAACCAATAAGAATCCAACACACTCTAATTAAATTTCGGCCAACTGAGTAGTCAAACTTGTACCTCTCCTATTTGTATTGGCCATCGTGTAAGTAAAATCGTTGCTAATGGAAGCAAAAATACAAGACAGAATCAGCAAGTGGAACGCTATAGGAAGAGACATAACTAAAATGTATGGAATTTTCACAACGCTTTCACAAGCACAGGCACAGTACGCTAAAAGACCAACTTTCTCACAATCGGATCAGTTTAAACAACACACAAGACAAGAATGATGGGTATCCTCGATTGTCTTGTCAGCCCTTCGATGTTGAAATCAGACTTTGATGCCACCCTACTTCCGTTCTACAGTTAGCAATAGGTTGGCTAAGTACAGGCACCGTACTTCTTCAATTGCAATAGATAGACAAATATAGAGCAACATGACAGAAACAACAATCGTCTCCCATCCATTAGGAGGTGAAGAAGTATCATCAGCACCACTAGTCAAACAACAACAACAACAACTACCCAACGCCACCTCCGACACTATCGATACAACTACTAAAGCTTCATCCAAAACAAGATATGATCAATTACCTTTACTAGAGGATATGCGTTATGATAACTATCTCGAGGATAAAGCAGTTGCTGCTGCCGAGAAGGCAGAGAAGGAAGTAGAAACTAGAGAGGAGGCACCACCACCAGTTGATGAGGTAGAGGTTAAACAGCTAGAGCAAAAAACATCATTGAGTAGTAAGATGAAGAATATGTTCAACGGCAGTAGTAAAAAGGATACTACAGCTACCAATACTGTTGCAGTAGTTAACAATGTCGGTGGTGTTATTGCTTCGGAAGAAGTACCCGAGGAAAGTTGGGCGGAGCGTATTAGTCAATGCCATATTGACATGCCATGTGGCAAGTTAGAAATTGCTTTAGATAAGGATACATACTCGGCTTCTCCCACAGAGGATGACGATAAACCTGTCGTACCTTTACAAATTGAGCCAGATGGTAGTGTTGAGGCTGCTGCTGCTGAGTCTGCTGCCGAACCATGGACTACAAAAGTTTCAAATGTAATGGTATCTCTTGGATTAAAAGCCAAGAAGGAACAAATGTTGATGACTGACTATTACAAGGTTGAGGTGCAGCCTAAAGAGAAACAAGTAGTATCAAAGAAGGATACTGAAGAGAAGAAGTCTGTTAAACCAAAGAAGACACAAAAGCTCATTACCGACTATGATCCAACGAAATCAGCTGATGTAGCAACAAAGGAAGTTGTCCCTGTAGTAGTCAGTGTGGGCACTGAGGAAGAACTGGGCGCATTCGAGAAGGATATAAAGCATAAGAAAGATGCAGATGAACCATCACTATGGAACAAAATGGGTTGGAAAGTATTAGATGCAGTGGAAGGACTTGTGAATAAATTCAAGACATTCAAGAAGGAACATTGTTCGGAAGTAATGCCTGAACTCCCAAAGATTCCATCGCTTAACATGTGTATGGTGCCAGACAGCAATACAGATGAGGTTGAAGCCGATCGTTATGAGGCCGAGAATGAGGATTATCAAACCAAACTAACGTTGTTTGGGTTTACAATTTGCTCATGCGGTCCTGGCATGGGCGATCCAGTTGACGATATTGGAGTAGAAAAGGCAAACGAGAGTCATCTCAATGCTCCCGTGCCAATGTACACAAGAACTCCTACCGAGAAGCTTCCGTGGTAGACTGTTTGTAGTTGTGATATATATTCTGTACGATAGATTGAGATAGAGGTGTGTGTGTGTGTCTAATCAGCTAAGATTTAAAGCTGACTAGATCATGTTTTGTGGATTAGAAAGTAGAGAAAGGTTGTAAGAATATAGTGCAAATAGTATTAATTGTCGTGTTATGTATATTGTTATTGTTTATGAACAAGTTCAAATAGATCATGAGATATAACATCAGTTGATGTATGATCTTGGCTATCTAAAAACGCAATAGCACTCTCGGCCAATTGATCATGTATTTGCATAGGGTCAGCTGGACCACATGCTGGTATTATAAGAGAGAGTGACCTCATAATGATTCTTGGAGCCCATAGTGGCGCATCAACAAAGTTGCCATGAAAACAGCCTTTGATGTGTATTGTTGAGTCACCATATCGTACATTTGCTTTATTGTATTCATCTGATACATAACTGATCGTTGGTATTCTGCTTTTTGCACCATTAGGCGGCAACATACCATATCCCATGCCGAGAGCAGGATCGTGTAATATGAGTCCTTTGATGTTTAGACTTTCGCTAGCTCCATTGCCCGCTAACACTGCACTTGGGGCGCCATAAGAATGACCGCCTAGCATCATTGTTCCGATAGTTGTATTGAATTGCTTCTGTACCATATCAGGTAATGTCTCAGCAGCTTCAAGCAACTCTGACGCTCTCCTTGTTAGTTGTTGTCTTCCAGTCATGAAATACTCATTGAATCGACGTTCGTATCCATCTTCTAGTACTGTCGAAGAAGCTGTTCCATCGGTGTGCTCTATTGCAGCAACTATCATCCCTTTACTTGCCATCGTTCTAAACAAGTATGTTGCCATATCCATGTTACCTCCGTAACCGTGGCTGTATATCAATAATGGTAGATTGTTTACATTATGTATTGGTGCATCTTTTATGCATCCACTACTTGCATCTGCCAAGTGTTCCAAAAGGAAAGAAAGACCTAGCTGTCTAAAGCCTACCATACCTGCCATACCTTTTGTTGTCTGTTTTCCATCTGTAGAGTATGGAGCAAATGTATTATCGGTTGTGTTTGTTGGATAGAATAGTCGAAGTCTACAACCAGATGGTAATCTCATTACAGAACTCCCTACTTGTGTATCTTTATTGATAGAGCCCATATGAGGTTGGTTAATAACTGATGCTTTGGCACCTACTCGAAAAGCTGAGTAGAATGCAGCAGGATATGCAATTGTATTTGGTATCGATGATACATGATCTATAATTGGTGAAAGAAGTGTTGTTGTAGTAAAAGCATTGCAATTGTTAATCTTGATAACGATAAGTAAAGTACCGATGGCCAACGCCGATAGCTGCTGGATAACATACATGCTATTGATGCATATATAATTGCAATACTACAGCATCTCTCACAATATGGTCCTGAGCATGTATGTGGGCGCGATTACCATACGATGAGTCATTGTTTTAGAAAAGGGGAGAGACAATCCTTCTAGAAAGAGGAGTTTTCAACACATGAAAACTTTCCTTCCTGAGACAGGAGACGATGTCGTAGATATGTGTAGTAAGTGTTTATGTACAACAGCTTCCGGATATATCACTTGTCGGTTATCTGTATTCTCTACCTCTAGTGCTCTAGAGTGCATTCTATCATTGACTGCTGGTGTAGGTAACTTCATAATATTAAGTTTGTTTGTTTGATACCGATCAATATTAGATATTAAAAAAACTAACTTTGATGTGTATTACTGAAGTACCTGACAATAAAACAAAGGCAAACGATAGAATAAACAAATTGGCAGCATTATCCTTCTTATTGGGTTCATTACTTTTTACAGTTGACGGTATTGGATATTGTGTGAAATCATTCAATTGGCAAAGTTTACTTTATACTCTTGGGTCTTTTCTATTTGCTATTGGCAGTGCTCTAATGCTTTTGTGAGGAATTATATTAATACACAATGTCCAACGATTTTGCATCATTACTGTCGGTATTTCGTGATGCTACATCCACATCAACAACATCATCGGCTGCATCAGTAAGTTCTAATAAAAGAGATACCAACAACAAAACATCTAATGCGTCCGCTACTCAAAAGAAACCAGCGACAACATCAAAATCAGATGACATAGATCCTACTAGTACTAAAGATCCATCATTCTCGGCACCACAGTTAAAAGAACGAATAGAGCGTATACTCCGTATTCAACAGATTCGTCAATCGACAAAAGTTGATGATGATAAGTGCTCAAATGATAATGACAATACGAAAAAGAAGTCATTGCATATTGCTATATGTGCTACAATTGTGGATGAATTTCCACACGAGGCATTGTGGAGAAAATGGATGGATGAAACTGGCGGTGAGTTCAACTTAGATGATGGTGGTAGTGGTAGTGGTGAAGTTGATGCTAAAAGTACAGCAGAATCAAATAGTAGTAATATCATGACTACTGCTGAAATGTATGTACACGCCAAGAATCCAGAACGAGTTAGATCAGAGTGGCTTCGGTAAGTTATAAAGATTGTGTGAATTCAAAGGCATACTCGATATGTATTCTCTCTAATTGCCATTATCTCTGCAGATCAAAAACAATACCAACAACACATCGACCAAATTGGAACGATATACGAATTGTACGAGCTATACTCTCTTTACTTGAGGCAGCACTAAGTGATGAAAAGACTACACATATATTACTCTGTACTGAATCATGTATACCAATTGCAACACTTTTAGAAACTGGGAGGAGTGTATTACTTGATGAGGTATGTAACTGGGAGGAGAGAAAGAATGATGATGATAAGAAGCAAAGTGGAGATGAACCTGAGCAAAAGCACATCAGTAGTAAAAGATTGAATTGGGACCGTAGCTATATTGATTGCTATGATAGGAAAAGCAGTCGATGTACAAGATTTGATGAGCGTGAGTTTATATTTGAGATGATTGCATTTTGCACAAAATGTTTACTAATCCAACTAATATCGGATATTTATTAAAAAAAAACAGATAACTGTTGGGATATCCTAAGGAATAGTGTGCCTGGAGAAACTATATACAAAGCGTTACCTGGGTGGTGCTTTTTAAGTCGAAAGCATGCACAAAACATACTCAATCTTCCATCACAACTTGGAGGTATGAACTTATGGCCGGCTTTTGAACGTGTTTGGGCACCAGAGGAGGTGTTTATTCCAACTGCTTTGGCAATATGTGGACATATGAATAATAATGAAGTGTCAAGGAGAGCACTGACACATTCACAATGGGATGAGCGAGCAGCCAATCATAAAGATAGGGCACATCCTCTTACATATGATGGTTACTTTGATGATAAACTTGTATCAAGAGTAAGAAATGATGGTTGTCTGTTCATGAGAAAGTTAAAGATGCCATTGGATGTATCTACTTGGGACCAAATAATTGTGCAGAAGAGAAGGGGGCACTCTGCACGATATAGCCAAGATCTTGAAAGAGAAAGAGGTGATATACAGGGAAGAGGAAGAGGTCACGATGATGATAGGCATAGATATCAAGAATATGATGGTCAATCTAGGAACTACAACTCAAGGAGAAGGCAAAGCAATGATTATCAAAACAGAAAAAGAGAACGAAGTGATTATTCAAGTTATGTTAGTGGTAAAAAACAGCAGAGGCGATGGTAGGATAAAAAAAACATTACATTATTGTAACCAGGGTACTTAGACTAATGAATGTGAACAAAGTGGAGGTATATCAGCTTGTGAATGATGCAATAGTACATGATTGATATGAACTAGATATAACAAGTAATGCACACAATGGTCTAGAAATACCGACAACTGGTACCAAAGGGTCTCTATTGAGCGTGGAAGTAGTATAGTTATACATGACACTTTGACTCAAAGACATCGACTTGTAAACATTTTGAGGAAAACTCGAGTTGAGATCAGTCGTCAATAGTCATAGAAGCCGTGTATGTTGGGGTGCAGGAGGTGATCAACGGTTATTGCAGTTGTCTATTGGTAACAAAGGGTCTCTATTGAGCGTCGAAGTAGTATAGTTATACATGACACTTTGACTCAAAGACATCGACTTGTAAACATTTTGAGGAAAACTCGAGTTGAGATCAGTCATCAATGGTCATAAGAGCAAGGCTAGCAGCATGTAGGTTGTTGAATAGTGGTTGTTTGTCAATGTATAGGTGTATAACAAGTTGATGAACACTCCCAGCATGATTGTAAGTCCATCCATCATACTTTTACAGCCACATGTTGGCGGGTTTCATGCCTCAGATCACGATTTCCTGCCGACTTTCAGGCAATGTTTGGCCATCAAGTGGGGGTATAGCAGCATGTAGGTTGTTGAATAGTGGTTGTTTGGCAATGTATAGGTGTATAACAAGTTGATGAACACTCCCAGCATGATTGTAAGTCCATCCATCATACTTTTACAGCCACATGTTGGCGGGTTTCATGCCTCAGATCAGGAAACAATATCGATTTCCTGCCGACTTTCAGGCAATGTTTGGCCATCAAGTGGGGGTATAGCAGCATGTAGGTTGTTGAATAGTGGTTGTTTGGCAATATATAGGTGTATAAAAAGTTGATGAACACTCCCAGCATGATTGTAAGTCCATCCATCATACTTTTACAGCCACATGTTGGCGGGTTTCATGCCTCAGATCAGGAAAAAAAATCTTGATTTCCTGCCGACTTTCAGGCAATGTTTGGCCATAAAGCAGCATGTAGGTTGTTGAATAGTGGTTGTATGGCAATGTATAGGTGTATAACAAGTTGATGAACACTCCCAGCATAATTGTAAGACCATCCATCATACTTTTACATCCACATGTTGGGTGATTTCATGCCTCAGATCTCAATTCCTTCCGACTTTCAGGCAATGTTTGGCCATCAAGTGGGGGTATAGCAGCATGTAGGTTGTTGAATAGTGGTTGTTTGGCAATGTATAGGTGTATAACAAGTTGATGAACACTCCCAGCATGATTGTAAGTCCATCCATCATACTTTTACAGCCACATGTTGGCGGGTTTCATGCCTCAGATCAGGAAACAATATTGATTTCCTGCCGACTTTCAGGCAATGTTTGGCCATCAAGTGGGGGTATAGCAGCATGTAGGTTGTTGAATAGTGGTTGTATGGCAATATATAGGTGCATAACAAGTTGATGAACACTCCCAGCATGATTGTAAGTCCATCCATCATACTTTTACAGCCACATGTTGGCGGGTTTCATGCCTCAGATCTTGATTTCCTGCCGACTTTCAGGCAATGTTTGGCCATCAAGTGGGGGTATAGCAGCATGTAGGTTGTTGAATAGTGGTTGTTTGGCAATGTATAGGTGTATAACAAGTTGATGAACACTCCCAG
>Ga0214477_100036_pt1 | contig 80124 bp, 68 predicted proteins | sample M1_20Mar14CPVII9_FD_165058 | JGI IMG/M metagenome (GOLD analysis project Ga0214477, IMG submission 165058) | Marine eukaryotic communities from Monterey Bay, California, United States - M1_20Mar14CPVII9sort6BwellC16 | ecosystem: Environmental > Aquatic > Marine > Unclassified | place: USA...
ATGATGTATATGTACAATAAAGGGCAATGAACACTATCAGCAGGATTCTAGGGCCCTCCATCACACTTTTGTGTCCACTTGTTGGCGGTTCTCTTGCCTACTCGGATTGGGTCAGATTTTCGAAATCGAACCGGCTGTTCAACAATGTATCACCAAAACATGGAGGTTTACAACCACTCTCCTTCTTATATATTGGTAATTCTATGATGTATATGTACAATAAAGGGCAATGAACACTATCAGCAGGATTCTAGGGCCCTCCATCACACTTTTGTGTCCACTTGTTGGCGGTTCTCTTGCCTACTCGGATTGGGTCAGATTTTCGAAATCAAACCGGCTGTTCGACAATGTACCACCAAAACGTGGAGGTATACAACCACTCTCCTTCTTATATATTGGTAATTCTATATTATATATGTAAAATAATGGGCAATGAACACTATCAGCAGGATTCTAGGGCCCTCCATCACACTTTTGTGTCCACTTGTGTCCACTTGTTGGCGGTTCTCTTGCCTCGGATTGGGTCAGATTTTCGAAATCGAACCGGCTGTTCGACAAAGTATCACCAAAACGTGGAGGTATACAACCACTCTCCTTCTTATATATTGGTAATTCTATGATGTATATGTATAATAAAGGGCAATGAACACACTGTCAGCAGGATTCTAGGGCCCTCCACTACACTTGCAATCTGATATGGGCTGTAAAAGTTTTGGAAGGGCCTACAATGGTGCATTCATTGTTTATTATTATTTTTTGTACCTATGTAATGCCAATCAAGTATTATAGTCTGTTATACCCTCTCTTGATTGCCAAATGTTGTCCATATTTGTGTTTTTGTGCAATCGTTGGAAAATTTCTTTTGTGTTTTCTTTCCTTTATGCAACATACATTGCTTAGTTTCTCATTTGAAATGGATTAATGTCATCTTGTAGACCAATATAGATGGTTTACTGACCGAAAAATACCTAATATTGACAGAGTTACATTTTGTTAGTAAAAAAAGCTTAAGGTGTGAAGTTTAGTGGAAGGAAGAATGCTTTCTTAAAATGAAGAAGAACGAGTTGCAATGGGTATTAAAAACTTGTAGTGTATTGTAGGTAAGTTCACACAAGGAGTCGAACTACTTTCCTATGTACTTCATGATTCATGCGTCAGTCACAAGGTACATAGTAGTAGAAATAATAGCCACAACAAAGCTACTCTACTAGTACAAGGCGTAGAGAATGACAGCAATGGCCGAATTAAGAGCATTGTACTGTAGTATAATAGCACTGATAATAATACAATGTATCCTTAATGTTTCTGCATTTGTGACTCCGTCATCCAATATAAAAAAATGTTCACCATCACGTCTTTACTCGACTACTGAGAGTGCAATTATCAATGAATCATTCACAGCACCGCTAGATGAAATTGAAAAACGACGTAATCTAGCAATTATCTCTCATCCTGACTCTGGTAAAACTACCATGACAGAGAAGCTACTACTTTATGGTGGTGCTTTGCAACAGGTAGGTTTACTTACACAAGTAGATTTATCGAGAATTGATGTGTACCTGTATTGTTCCTTACATATCATTTATTTTATTCCTCTATGTTATTTGCAACAGGCCGGTGCAGTTCGAATGAAGGGTGAACAACGAGCAACGCAATCAGATTTCATGGAAATGGAAAAACAACGAGGGATTAGTATTAGTGCTACTGTCATGTCATTTGATTATAATAAACTTCATATTAATATATTGGATACTCCTGGGCATCAAGATTTTAGTGAGGATACTTATCGGTGAGTTAAAGTTTGCATCATACATGTGATATGTATCTGGTTGATGTATCGTATTGTGTGTGATTTGTGACATTCTCTAATCTTCCAAATTGTCAATACCATACACAACACACACAACACAACAAAACAACATTATGAACACCCTTATCATTACAATAAAACCATGCAACAATAAACAACATATTATAATATGATATATAGCGCTTTGGCCGCAGCAGATAATGCAGTGATGCTTCTAGATGCAGCCAAAGGTCTAGAACCTCAAACACGAAAACTATTCGAGGTTTGTCGTATGCGTTCTCTACCTCTCTTTACATTTGTCAACAAAATGGATCGTCCTGCGATGAGTCCATACGAGATTATGGATCAAATTGAACAAGAGTTTGGATTAGAAACATATCCGATACTTTGGCCAATCGGCGACGGTGATCGATTCAAGGGTGTATTGGATAGAATGAATGATGTTGTACATTTGTTCGATCGTGGTGATAGAAAGAGTAAAGCTGAGGTAGAACAAGTACCTATGTCAGATTTGGACACACTTGAACAACGCATTGATGATGATGAATTATACCAACAGTTATTAGAAGACCAAGAAATGTTGTCAGAGTTAATTGCTCCACTTGATATGGAAAGAGTAATGGCAGGGGAGCAGAGTCCTTTATTCTTTGGATCTGCCATGACGAACTTCGGAGTACAGCTCTTTCTTGACAAATTTTGTGATATGGGAACAAAGCCAAATGGCAGGATGGCTTCTCTCAAAGAAGAAACAAAGGGCAAAAAAGCAAAGGAGAAAGAGGAAGCTGCCAACGCAGATGAAGAAGCAGATGAACTTATATCACCTAGTCACGGAGAGTTCAGTGGATTCATCTTCAAAACTCAAGCAAACCTCGATCCCAAGCATAGAGATCGATTGGCATACATTCGTATAGTATCGGGGTCATTCCAAAAGGGAATGAAGGTTGGTCACTCTCGATCCAAGCCTGGTAAAAAGTACAATCTTGCACAAGCCCAGACACTATTTGGCTCCGATCGTGAATCTGTTGAGGTTGCATACCCCGGCGATGTAATCGGAATCAACAACCCTGGAAACTTTGCTATTGGTGATACACTGTACACCGGAAACGAAAAGATTGCATTCCCTGTAAGCAGAGTTTGTCTTGTGATCGGTATGCTCTCATCTCCTATCTCATTTCAATACCACTTCTTTTCTTATATTACAGGGTATCCCATCATTCTCTCCAGAAATCTTTGCTTACATACGCAATCCCGATACTTCAAAATACAAAGCATTCACCAAGGGTATAGATCAATTATTAGCAGAGGGAGCAGTGCAAGCTTTAAGACAACGAAATGATGATGGCGGAGGACCTCTAATCCTCGCAGCTGTTGGTCAGCTTCAGTTTGAGGTAGTACAAGCTCGTCTTAAGTCAGAATATAATGTCGATAGTGATCTAGAGATGATAGGTTATACTCTTGCCCGGTGGGCAGACGGGGGATGGGACGCCGTTGATAAGGCTGATGCAGATGGTAAACTCTTTGGCATAATGATAGTACAAGATAGATGGCAAAGGCCAGTTCTATTGTTTAGAAACGATTGGAAAGCGGAAGGAGTTGCACAAGAAGAGAAATATCTAGAGCTGAAACCTTGGTCAAAGCCTCCCATGTTTGAGTAGTTGTGTGGAATAATAATGTAATGTGGTTCATACATACGGTAAATATGCTATGTATGTAGTCCTCCTCCCTCCTCGTAATCATATCATACCATAGAGTTCTAGTGGTGTCAGTCTCCTTTAGCTTTCTCATAGGTATGGTTGTGTCCTTTATAACTCATTACCCCCGTACTATCCCGGGAGACCCCCCCGTTGAGAGAGCAGGCCAAATCTACATTTTCTCATGAGAAGAACTAAAGCTAAAATGGCATGCCCACCAACTCGTGAAAAACTCATAACTCATACTCTCAATCATTTTGCATTGCAATATAAAGGGTGTGCATTGACGGCAACGCCGCCCCTAGCAACCCTATATACAATATATATCATGGGAGGAGGTCCTCGTTCTAATAATGGTACATTTGTTCGTCCAGTAACTCCCGAAAACAGGAACAACAACCATCAACCTCATCAACATACACATGCTCAACAAGCAAATAATGACCCAGTAGGAGTACCTTATTATCAACATCATCAGGCAACACCATACTCTGGTATTATCGATAAATATATTACCGGTATAGCGACTAATCAGGGGAACAATAATTACCATGAATATAGACGGAACAAACACAATCACAACCCAATATTTGGTACCAGTGCATTAAATGCATTAAATCCGGAGAATCACAAGCAAAATGCACAACAAGGTTATAATCAGCAACAAGCATATAGTAATAGTCATGGAAAATCTCAAGAACAATATGAAGAGGGTAGTATAAGCACATCAAGCAGCTCCTACTCATATTATGACGGTCGCGGTAATAATAACTCCGATCAAAGATCAATAAACACATACAACTCTACAATACTATGGCTAACAGTCATATTACCCACAATACTGTCTAGATTATGGTCAAAGTATAAAGATACATTCCTATTCGTTATACTGTTAATTACATTTATTATCAAGGTATTCTCAAGACATGTGCATATATTGCCCAGTAACTTTCCAACTACTAGACATCGTCACTTGGAACATCAACACAATGGAGGAAGTACTAGTACTCAAGGAAATACACAACGACCAAATTTTGTCTACAGTCACCCCTATGTAACATCATCATACTATACATCAACAACAAATCTTGATGTATTAGAACAAATACATGATATACAAGTGAAACCAAAGCAGGGTAGAAAGACTGATGTCGAGCGTGGTATTGAAACTAGACTTGCAATTGTTAGACCATTCTGTGAATTTGATGCACAAGCGCTTCCAACGACATTTGCTTGTTGGAATTCATTAGTACCATGTAGAGCAGCTGAGGATGACTTAGGACAACAAGAGGATGAAGAAGGAGGAATTATGGATGAATGGGTATTATTTGATATGAGTTTGGATGGTACTGGAAGAAAGTTAAACAAGGACGAAGAAGATGATTGGGATTGTGAAGATACTGATAATGATGGATTATTGGGCTTGGCTTCCAGTTTATTCAAACGATGCAAAAAGAAGCAACACAAATCACGACCAAGGAAGGAATACTTTGACGACGTGCCAGCAGATGCTCTGAAAACAACCTCTGTCGACTTGTTTTTATTCTACTCACAAACATTTAGTGAAAATGAAGTTGCCATAGAGGCGGTAGATGCCATTATGGGGGAAATTTATAGTGTCGGGGGGTGGAGTCGATGTTTTGATAACATTTTTGCTGTCGAGGCCAACATACCCAAGGAATTAGACTTGTATATTCCCGCTGCACAGGAAGAGCTATACAATTGGGTAAATGGTCCTAATCGTCAGTATGAAGCAGGTTTCCGTATCATACAAAGCGGGGAATGGGGCGTGTACGATGGATTCTACTTGATGGAGGGCGATTCGGTACCAGTGAAAAACTACTGGCTTGACGTAATACTGGGCGAGATCAACTCCAATAGACCATTTGCAGTGTTGGGTGCTCAGTACGATGGAGACAAGTGGGATTCCTTCTTTGAGGATATCCCAATCTCACTACTACATCATACGAATGGTAATGCCATTTACAACACAAGTCATCCGCTATTAGAACGTATGACAGGACAGCTCGAGGTCGAAGCTCCATGTCCATACAATTCAATCCCCTATGACTATAGAATGAGTCAAATGTGGGTTGAAGGTACCCTCGGAATAGTGCCCAAGCTTGCACCCAAGATCATGCTAAACAATGAGGGAGAGAACATTACTCTTTCTGACAATATCAAAATGTTCACAAAATGGGCGAACCAGTGGAAAGATGAAGAGCCGTACAAGTTCACTAAAGCGATACACAACTATGCAAGTACAAACTTGATACCACGGCACTTGGGACCCGAGTATGTTATACACGGTGCCAAGCTTTACTCTCCCTGGGATCCTGCCAGGACTAGAGTTACCTTGGCAAGTTGTTTATGTTTTGATATCTATGCAGGGTCAGATTGTCGCTAATGTTTTGTCTGTCTATTTATCTTGTTATATGAACAGGTCATATCCGAATGGTTCTTTGATCGATCACTCAATTTGATAAAGAGACTCGACACCAAAGATCACCCGTTTAGCAAGGTGATAATAATGGTACCACCATCAGTGGTCAACGAACATGATTATACCGAGTACACAAGTGTACCAGTGAAACTACAGTTTAGAGACACACCAGACTACATGGACTTGTGCTCGGCCACTGTCGAGACTGAATGGTTCATGATAACCAACTCATATCATCAAGTTAGTCGACATGTAGATTTGATGTTCACACCAGGCAAGTTTCTCCCGGTCGTGCCTTTCACACCGGCAACTTACCCGTTCTGCCTCAAATATCCATACTGTAAGGAGAACGTGCTACTCGCCCAAAGATGGAACCCACGCCACAAGCAAGTCGTTCTTGATATGGATATGCTCTACAACACTGAGGCACGGAATGAGTTCTGTAAAGAATGGTTTGACCGGAATGGAGAGAGTGGTGAACATCTTTACGCCCGTCATCAGCCATTGAGGTGGAAACTTCGTAATGAGAGTATTATTGGTCCAAATGGCCCGACGGCCACTGACTATCTTGCCTACCTAACTCGAGAGAAGAAAGACGCTATGTACAAGATGACAGACCGTTCTCTTTACGGAGCTAGAGCTCCTTTCGTCAAGGTTTATAGAAAGGAAGAGAAACTCGATGGCATGAGCGAGGACGAGCTAGCTCGGCGATTGGGCATGACACTTCTTAGCAATACTACCGAATGCACATGTGATCGATTTGAAACCGAGGAAGAGTGTTTGGGTTCTGGACTTGGTTGTCAATGGCGTCCATTGTTTGAGTCATGTCATCCTCCTGAAATGATTGATGACGGTATGCCCATCTGTGAGACTACAGATGCTCCTACTTTAAGCCCCACTATATCCATTGAAAGAATGCTGAGAGAAACAGATGCACCAACAATCGAAGGGGAGTGGAGACATTGGCATTGGTGGATGGCTCCCAAGGATGAACAAGGACCTCAAGCTCTACCAGATGACGCTGATATGGGAGATGAAATCTAACTCTTAGACAACTGATGTTGTAAAATAATGTATTCAATAGACTTGTACTCATATCCAAGCTTCGGAGAAGTCTTAGAGCTGTAGGGCCATATCAAACCAAAATCAAATTCTATGAAGCCTCGCGGCTTCTTGCAGCTGCTGCCCACAATAGCCTTTTAATGATATCATCTCGACCGTGCTGCACTCCACCCCTTCCTGGCTGGCTGCGCCGCACAATCAAAAGGATACCGCAAAGGATACCGCAGATCTTTTTTACAGGATTTTACCATGTGGAATAGATTAATTAAAATACATATGAATTGCTTTGGGCTTTGAAGATCGTGATCAAGCTGGTGATATAAACCTCCTCCTACATCGAAGAGACAATAATATCTTCATCATTCGGTAAGTTGTTATATTTGCTGGTCAGCGGGACATCGGCGGCGGTGGAGATAGGTCAATTCATTGTAAAAAATATCTTCGATTCTGGTTCATGTTTTGGTTTGAGCTCTGTTTATATCATGTTATCCTCTACCATACATACCACACGACCCTTGGTAGCGGTGTCTTTTTTATTAGATTATAATATTGTTTTGTTGTTATTATTATGGGATGTGTTGGTAATAAATACTACGTAAATACCTTCACATCTCACACATCTTATCGGTTACATGTTTACCCACAACTCCTGTCAGTTTCTATACAGATATATCCCTCTACAAATATGCCAAAAGAAAAACCTCTACGAGCTGTTGCCTCTGAGAATTATCTGTTGAATACTAATGCTCTCGTGCAGCTGCAAGTAAGTATGATATCAAATGTTATGGTGATATGATATGATATGAATCCGAATACAAATATGTTACACTTTGACATAAATACAATATGATATAATATGTATATGCATGATATGTTGCAATTGAAATTGGTACATAAAACACTAACCACTCTATATACTCCTTCTTAGAACGATGACCCTTCACTGACATCTCTGACTTTGGGTGTTGATCTTGATATTTATGATATGAGTAGGACTGATGGGTTCCTTCCTCACGAAAATGATTGGGGCAAGTTGGGGAAATTTATCGGAAGGAATACCCATCTGACAGCCCTAAAGATTGCTACATTGAGAGGCAATAGTAACTTTGATGCTCAGACTCGTCAGATGAGCTTTGATTTCGGCGGTGGTGGTAGCGAAGCTGTAGAACCAAGGGTAAAACAATGGAAAGATTTCTGCAGCGGATTAGGTGATTTCTATTCGTTGTGATATGTATCTCCAACTTTCTTTTTCATATTGTATTAAACTTCCTCCATCCAGCCAGCAACACGTCTGTGAAAAGTGTTACATTTCACGACCCTCCTATGCTCCGTGAGGAGTTCTTGGCAATGCGTGCATCAGGACAGGGAATTAGTGGATTTGATGGAGTAGGCATGGCTTATTCTCTAATGTCTTGTTGGTTTGAAAAGAACACTGTAGAGAGTATTAGAATGCCTTACTGTTACTGTGAAGATGCTAATTATGACAACAGCGGAGAGTTGAGGAAGATGGCATCTTTACTGTCAAAGTTCAGTTCCCTCAAATCATTCGACGTTGAATTTGATGACCAGGTATTCTATGTTATATATTTATACATGTCATATGATATTGATTTGTACTGACTAACAAATTCAAATCCCCCGCCCCACTCTCTTCTTCGTTACTTGTGACCGTTTGGGATCAACTTCTTGTCCTCTCAGTATGGGGCAGACAGTCCATGCGAAGTATCAGCACAAATCATTGATGCTCTCTCAAACCATTCAAACTTGGAATCTTTGACACTAACCCATAGTAATGCCAAGTGGAGTCGTCGGGGATTCGCAGCGTTAGCGAGATTCCTTCCTGGTGCATCAAAGTTAAAGGATCTAGATCTGAGTGGCGAAGGTTGGACTAATGAGGGTGCTGCCTTAGTCAGTGCTGCTTTGGCTGGGAACGAGACGCTGAAAGAGATTTCGTTTGATGATAATAATGAGATTACGAGTGCCGGATGGAAAGGATTTACAACCCTACTCTCCAATAACTCAACCATTATGGATACGTACTATTCCAACCACACGCTTCAGCAGCTGTTGATGAAAAATTCCTATTGTGACGATGATGATGAGAAGAAGACTCTTGGAGATGAGCTGTTCACATTACTGAAGGTTAATACTCTTTGCAACAAGAAGTTTGATGCCGCCCGACTCAAGATCATCATGGAACATTTGCAAGGAGCATTTAGTATGGACACCTATGCTGACATGGATTTAGCGCTGCTTCCTCATGTCTTGGCCTATGCCGGAAAGACGAATGATGCTGTTGCGTCCGTATACAAATATGCCGAGAAGGATACTGGGTTGATGTTTAAGTTCGTTCGTGGCTTAGCTCCTGTACTCTTTGATGCCTCATCCCCAGCAGCAATGGCTGGACAAAAGAGGAAGGCGGCTCAGCAGGCCTAGAAGAAGAGAGGCATAATATCAGCAGTAGAGGAAGGAATGTGTGGTTCTCGAGATCAAGCAAGAAGTCTGAGATTTGGCTAAAACCGTATCGTGTATGGTAGTTGCTAATCACTGGCGCTAAGATCATATGCATTTGTGGTCGATTGACAGTACCTTACTATTACAGTTGACGCATCTCTTAACCTATTGAAAAGCATCATCTTCTGCTTGATTGCGCTGCTGTTCATTGTTGATATCAGTGCCATCATCACTTGTAGAAACGAGTTTCTCAAACAAAGAACGAGCCTCTTCTCTATCAGCTCGTCTGCCATCGACTCCATCTAATGATAATGATCCAAGCATCTTCTTGGCCTGTAATCGTCTTCGTTCACCGTCTACACATTCTCGAAGCAAATTTATTCTTTCTGTATAGCTTTCTGCTTGTACTATCCGTTGCATTATTATTGCTTTTTCGAGGGCTAAAGGTCCTAGCTCCTCCATCGATCGTCCCTGCACTAGTTGGAATTCTTCTTGAAGGTCTTCAGTTAACTCGTCAAAGTCGATAGTTTCTGAAACCTCACCCAAGTAGAGTGGCCCATCAGTCCCCGATGAGCTACCTTTTTCAGACAGATACTCAACAAGCTTTCTTTGCAAATCCGCTTGCATGTCACTATGTGTTGCTTCTAATCTTTTTGAAACGAATTGACTCCAAGCCGAGGCTGATAGCCAGACACCCACTGCGCCTACACCAAACGTTTGCACTGACACTCTTGTAAATCTACACTCTTCCTTCAACTCATGTTGAAGTGATACGAGCTTGGCAAATGACTCTCTCAAGGCACGTTCTTCTTTACTCAAAGACTCATCACTACGCCTCTCTACATATATTCCCTTTGGAACTAGAGGTATTGAGCTCATTCGACTGGATGCCATATCTGCAACATCATACGTTGACTTGTTTGCCATTTGGCGAAGCTTCTCCTTGATTTCATCAGAGTCAAGCCCATCAGAATCAAGCTGCGATGATTGTTTTCTGAATGCTTCACCAACTGATGACCGTAGCTCATCTTTGATTCTCTCAACAGCCTTTCCCACTGCATCATTAACTTGCTCCTCTATTGAAGCTTTCAATTCAGCCGATTGTGACTCTTCATCTTTGACAACTTCTTCTTCTTCGGATGTAGCGGTAGTGGTAGTAGATGCACGTCGTCGCTTCTTCCTCTCCTGAAGCATCTTAGTGCGATCATCTTCTATAACTTCCAGAATAGAAGCCTCGGCCATTAGATATTCGTCTCCATTAGGCCCATCATTAAAACACTCAGGGTTGACAAAGCGGTGTATTTTCACCCGTCCCACAACATCATGAGTAGCCTCATAGTGTGTTTGCAAGAGAATGTCCATAAAATCTTTGTTCTGGCCACTCAATAAATCGTCTGATGATGATACATCACGATTTGATTCTATCAACTCTAGTAATTCTTCCATTGACATGAACCCATCTTCTCCACCTAGTTCTGCCACAGCTGCGACTTCATCAAGATCTTTTAGTTGAAACAGTAGTCCATACTCTGCAAATGAACCCGGCTCTGCTGGGTTTTGTGCTGTCACAATGAATCTCCGCTTTTCATCTGGATCTACCGTCATCTGGCTACTAGATGAGGAAGTAGTAACGGATGACGATGACGACGCATTGGTAACTTGATCTCCACCCTCTGCGCCGCCATCTTTCATATATCTCATCTCTGCTTCCTTCTCTTCGAGTCTCCTAACACTACCAGCTCGTTTCCTACCGTAATAGTTGCCCATTCTCAATAGGTCGTCATATAACTTCTTGTATCGTAGTTCGGCAACTGTAAAGACATGATTCTTGGTATGTGGTAGATAACTAGATGTGCCAGAGAATAATTGACCTAATGATGATGAGCTAGACATTACATCCTCTTCCCATACTCCCGCGCCATAACTATAACCATTTTGTAGTATAGATTCTTCTTCTTGTTCAGTAAGATAATACGGGGTATCTTCATCATCATCAACTCCACCATCCAAGTTAATACCCTCTAATCCATGTACCATTGGCATTGGTAATACAGGTAATACTTCAATATTTTGATATTCATTCATTATATTTGATTCGATTGCTTCATAGCCTTCCCCATTTTTACTTTCTGTACGAGATTTCTTGGATATAATTGCAGGCTTATATGGTTGTTTTCCTTTGCTTATATTTGGTAACCATTTTATCTTGTCTAATGATCTTTTTACTTCGTTCTCTTCTTCCTCTTCATTATCATCCTCATTTGATTCACTATTTATCATACTGAGTTTTATTCTAGATATACTTTTGCTCATATCATGTGAACCTCTTCTTTGCAGTAAAGATACCCCTGTAGAAGACAGACAGTCTTCATTAATTCTATTATCATTATGTAAATGTTTAACTTGAGGAGATAAAAAGGCCGATATCGATGGAGATATCAGAGCTGTTATAGAAGTTAAGGAAAGAGTAGAACATAGGAACATTGTTGTGGTGGATACCGCGGAGGATACGCTGGCTAATGGTCGCCTACGCCGCCGACGTTGGCTTATTGGTATATCTACCTGTGACGATTTCATCTGTATTGTCAGATGCAGTATTATCTTGATCTCTTTGCCGTCTTTGTTTGATGGTGGAGATTCATGAGAATGAGATATGCACACTAAGAATAAATACGGCTGTAAACTTACACGTCATCATTATTTGTTAGTGACCGCACAATTAACAATTACGGTATCTTTACTCCGGTTTGACCTGATTTGTTTCATTATGAGAATGAACACATACTTTGTTAGCAATACGACGCTATTTCCGTCTATTCATACCCCAATCCCAGAATCTCAGCTGCAACATATAATTAGTATAGGCATCTTTGCTTGATATTACTATAGATTAGTTTCAATTAGTATGTGCCGTCCAACAAATAAAACCAATAATACCAATGCAAATATCAAACGCAATACCTCACGTCTACTCCTAACACATGATTCATTTATTGAATCAACAAGCATACCCGATAAAGATGATGAGAATAAACAGATAAAGAAACGAAATCCATGCATCCACGGTAATGGTGGACCAGCACTATCATCAACATTACTAACTGTACTATTCTATACTGTATTACTATTCATTATTGAACAATTAACGAGAAAGTTTATTGCACAATATGCACATTTAGATGAAAAAGTATTAGGGAATGAACGTAATCGGCATATATTAGCACGTCATATAGCCGTTGACTTCTTCCCACTATTGGCATGTGCATACCTTGCCATTGTTAATCGACATGCATGTTCTGAACTTATATCACATGGAATAGCTCATTTACAGGGTAAGAAAGAACAGTTAGATAGTTCATCAATGCATGGTGATGGATATGAAGAACGTGTATTCAAATATCATCCAGGTGCACAACGATTGTTAATGATATTCTTTGTTTATCAAGTTAAGAATATGTATGATACGATTGTTTGGGGTGATGGGATTGAGTTTGTTTTGCATCACATCTTTGCCGGATTGGCTGCTTGGTAAGTACAGATTGCTTTATCTACAAATTAGATTTGTATTATGTGCATCTTCTTTGTATATTATGTTCACGACTTGCTCACACATTTTCTGTTGCATACAAACACACACACACATCACTTACACATACAGGGGCGGAATGTTCCCAGGCTGTTGTCACTTTTATGCATTATTTTACTTTGGCTTCTCGGAAATCTCCACAGCAATACTTTGTCTACTAGCCAACTTTGATCCTGACTTCGGTGTTGTAGGTTTAGACAAAATCTTTCCCAAAACAAAGATTGTATTGGGTGCATTATTCGTTACATCATTTATCGTATGTCGATTGATATTATGGCCATATACTACCTATTACTTCTGGAGGGATACAACTAAGGCAATTCGAAGTGATCATCCAAGAGTCGAAGGTCGAAGAGGATTTCTATACTTGCTCTGTACTTGTTGTGCTGTACTCAGCGCCATTCAGTTTGTCTTTGTTGCCATGATTGTCAAGACTGGTAGAGAAGAATTAGATAAGTTACTGAATCCGGAGTCAGCTTAGATTGAACAATAAGAGAATACACTGACTGATGGGGCTATGGGAAAGGGGAAAGAGACTAGAATATTGAGAAAAGACACCATAGATCACTTCCTTTTGTGGTAGGAAGAGTTATGTGTTAGATATAGATTGGTTTGTTAGATGAAGCATATAAACATACCAATAACCATACAGCCTTTGTTCATCCTAATGAGTTATTCCCCCCTCATCCCCCTTCTTCAACTAGAGTCTTCGCGAGAAGACAGTGTACCGGGAAAAATAATGACGTTGAGTGACTGGGACCTTCTTTTTTTTAATGCAATAAGAAGTGCTCTAAATAATTAATAAAACAATGGACGAACAATATAATATAATACAATACAATAACCGAGTAACGGAACAGCAATAATATAACAGTATCTACAATGGACGGCGCTGATGGGGGAGGAAAAGATTGCATAGAAAAAGGTTGTGTCGACGATAACAATGATAACAACAGTACCCAAGTACGTGAAGATGATGCATGTAGTGAAGTGGAAACCGAGGGGGCTCTTGCATCCTCCGAGGGATACTCCGCTGACTATTCAGAATCAATATCATCAGGATCATCTTCATCTTCGGATAGAAGAGAGAGTAGGGATACCATGGGACATACTATATGCATAAATAAAAATGATGGAGGAGATGATACTGCAGACGTCAAGGGCACTCAAAAGAAGCTTGATGCTGCTTCTCCCTCAAGAGACGATCCCCACAATGGGCAACAACAAAATATCAATGATGCACATCATGCCAAGAGAAGGCACTCTGGAACTATAGAGCAGAACACACATCGTCATCGTCATAAACATCATCACCAACACAAAGAACCAACTCAAGATATGAACCGTCAAATGGATGAAATAATGAACTTATACAATGTCAGGTGAGTACCCGTATGCTAGAGTTATCTGTTGTATGCTTGTTCTCTATTGATTGGGTAGTGAGTACTATAACTTTTATATTATTGGATACCCTTATGGATACCCCATATTTACCCTACTATATGCTATATCAATGTAATCACACAGCCTACACGCTTGTCGAGCAGCACGAGACCAGCATGTTAATAATACAAGCCAAGTTCCTAATAACGACAAAAACAATCAAGTAGAAGCCACACAAATTGGACCTCCGGTTATAGATCAACTGTGGCAATCCTTTCAAGAAGCATATACAAATGCATCAACCACATTTGGAAAGAGAGCATCTGATATATTAGATCAGGGAAATGAACTACCTCAGGATAACAATCAAGATCAGTATACAAATCTAGTTCAACAAGTACACTCGCTCATGTCCCCTCAGCCATCGATCCATCTACCCCCTTTCGCTACTGCTCAACCACCTCAACCTGCCAATGATTCATCACAGCAGTCTTCTTCTGGATTCACGTCCTTCTTTACAACTACAGATGCAAAGAACAGTGGTACGAACAGCGGTGCCTCAAGTGAATCATTTACAAGCCGTGACAAGAAAGTGGATACAGCTGGTAAGAATGAAACTAAAGAAGAAGATAATCACTCTGACACTTCATCTCTAGTTGTTTTGGCTAGGGTAAAGCGAAAGCACTTGTCATCTAATTCGGACGGCTCGAAGAAGAGCAGTAGTGGTGATAATAAAGCTGTCGAAGAAGGGACGGCGTCCACTAAGCGTGTGCGCATCGATACTGTTTCTGTGGTAAGAAACCAAGGAAGCCAAGCCTCGAGTAGTCTTACTCAAAGTCTTGATTCGTCAACAGACCTTGCAGTTGCAACTAAGACTGCGCCACTGAGCCAGACTACAAAACGTTTAGTCACTACAACGGATGCAACTACTGCTACTACAGCCACAAGCAAGTCCGAGTCAAGTCCTATGAATGTAGACAATCTCCAAATCAAACCTTTAGAAAATCAGCATGTTGCTGTCGATCACCTTCCCAAGACGGCTGACAAACGACAATCAATTTCGAGCAATATTGATACCATGGCCTCGAAAGAGGAACTTATCGAGAAGAAACGTCGACACCGGATGAATATGCGCAGAGAGTATGAAAACGAAAGAAGAGATTCATCTAGTAGCTCTGATCCTCAAGACTCGTCGACACTTCTTCCTGCAGGCAAGCCCATTACTCTCGAAGAGGTTTTATTCTTTACCAAGACAGCAAGACTTTTAGTTCAAGCTTTACCGCCTTTTCTAGCAGTGCACTCCAACGCTGCTTTCACAAACTTGTGTGGCATCGAATCGAGTGCGGTGATAGGAGTGGGTGTATCGTCGATCATATCACTGCCAAATGATATCTCTAAAGTCACAACAAGCAAGGAAGCCGATTCTTCAAGCAATAGCGACAATGTCAATAAAGATGCAATGTCATCACTTTCAGGTGGCACGGTTTCTGACCCAGTAGTTGCTAATGATGCCATCGTCCAAAGAGATGACGTCGAAGTGCCGACAGAAGATGCTAATGCACGCCCGTTGAAGATTGATCGTCTCATTGTGGCACGAGGATATGGGCACGTACATAATGTTAATGTCGCATGCGCAGTACCAAACAACTTCAAAGACGTCTTCAATGAAGAACACAACAAGAAAGAGATACCCATTATTCGCTGCCGAATGAGTGTTTGTCCAGTGCTATCCTCAGGCCCAGACGCTAATCCTAACAACCACAAGAGACAAAAGACTGATGGAAACAGCGTCAAGCATTATCTTATTCAACTGGAATCAGTTGATAGTACTCGAACATTAATGTCTGGGTCATCCTTTGCCTCGGCGGATACCACAGAGCAAGCTAAAGCCTTAGGCGTAACGCGAACTGAAGTGAAAGCTAGACGATGCCAAGAAAAGGCAACTAACAGAGCCGAACAACAAGAGAGCCAAGGCTCTAGTGCTTCTGTAAATTCTTCTGTGCTAGATGCTATTGCTACTTGCGGCTAATGCTCATCTGTACAATAAATGTAGTATTAACGACTAGGAATACCATTTTACACTACTTTCTACTTGCTACTCTTCAATCAATAGCATATTCCTCTCTATGCGAAATGAACTCCTCTAGAGTTGAATTCAGCAAGCAATGCAAGAAAGTCATCTAAATCCAACTTACTAGCACGTTTGCCCTTCCACCGTTCCATATTTGTTACCTCTTCTATAATCTGTTCAGATGTCTTTTCATCATCATCTTCATCCATAATGTTACTTCCATTTAATGCCCTCTGTGTCCTCATATTCTCATCAAGCATTTTAATAGTCGGTTTAGTCAATAGTACAGATCGCAATGTCTTGTTCTTACGGTTGAATAGCAGGCGTATTAACCCATCCCATTCTGTAAAGTTTACTGGAGGCGGTGGATTTCTCAATTCAAGCCGAACTACACGACTTTCAACCTTGGGTGGTGGACGGAAGTTGTTTCTCCCAACTTTCATTAACTGATCTACCTTTGCTAATAGTTGACAATTGACACTAAGTCGACAATACAATGCCTCCCCCGGTCGAGCCGTTAATCGTAGTGCAAATTCCTCTTGAAACATCATTACCGCGCATCGAAACATTGGCCGATGACTTAATAACTTGAATACTAATGCACTTGATATTTGATACGGAACATTCGCCACACAGACATCAAAGAATGGAAAACGTGTTTTGATTGCATCACCTTGTATAACTTTTAATTTACGTTCATCTGACGTACCCTCGACACGTTTTATTACCTCGCGGACCATTCTATTATCATATTCTATTGCAATTACATTCTTGGATTGTTGTAGTAGTGGTACTGTCATGTTTCCTGTTCCTGGTCCTATTTCTAATCTGCAGATAGAGTATGTATGAAGCATTGGAGAATATTATGTGAGCATATGAATATTAGCATATATATGAACATAAGATATGAACATAACACATGAACATATAATATTATTATATGAGCAAACTTACACTGAATCAGTTGGTTTAATAGCAGCCTTGGCAACTATTGCAGTAACTACAGCTGGATTCTTAAGGAAATGCTGCCCCAAGCTTGTGTTTGGTGCTATCAGGTTGGAGGATGCCGACTTCGCATTACTATTATTGTTTGCGGATGCATTATTGCGAGATGCTAGTGAATAGGGAGCAGAGGATGAAGCCGCCGACGCAAAGGTTGGACCTGAACGTCGTATTCTCTTATTCTTTGGCATAGTTGTTGTTTGTTTGTTGATACTATTGGGTTAGATAGTGTTGTGTTGTATTGGTTGATATTGTTCTGTGAAAAATATGAAAAATGATTGGTTGTGAGCTAAAGGAGGGAAGTTGGAGGATACCTGAGAATTAGCTTAGGCTATCCTCTCTCTCTCTCATCTTCTCCTCTAAGTATATCTTACATCTGCTTCAATTAGCTCTTTATAATGCTCATCAATTAATTTCAAAGCTGCTAAGCCCTTCTCCGATATACTAATGATATTATCTTCAATGTCGTCATCATCAGGTTCTGAATGAGTTGGATTTATCCTTATCAGAGTGGCATCTCCACCACGCATTAAAAGCTCACCGATCAAACTCTCAGCAACTACTCTACATGTTGGTACATTGTAACCACAGCCAACCTCCAGGATTGCAACTCTCAGAGGGGGATCTGAGGATTGAGGTGATGTAATACTGTTTTGTTGATTATGAGATGAGGCCTTCGATTTCTCGTCAACTTTGTCCTCTGATGAAGGTTTGGAGTCTATATCAGGCTCTGGCATATTGCTCCATCCCGAATCACTCATGTTTGCTTCAGATGTAGTGCTCATACTATCATCATCACCATCTGCTCCTAATCCGCGACTTCTTCTCTTGCAAAGCTTAAGTAACGACTCACACCAGTTCTGCCACCGTTCTTCTTGGCGTCTATTGTATACCCATCAAGATCATTAAACATTAGTACTGCAGGTCGAGCTCCTTCATTGCATCTTTGACATTTCGGCCAGTTTTCACCTGACGCTATTGGAAGAAAATGATTTTGTAGCTGTGTACTGCTGTCTGGATGATTCATATGTTTGAGAGGAAATAATCGAAGTTTACCGTGCACATCTCCCACATGTGCTGGACTTTTCTTATTTGTATCGGTGTTGTCTGTACCTCCATTCTCAAGATGATTGCGCAGAGTATCTTCCATAATACCTGCCAAAGCTGTAGCGGTATCATCTGTGATGTTATCGTTGTCATAATCATCGTTTGTTGTTGTAGACTTTCTCCTTTTTGATGCTGGACTATCAAGAATTGAGTTTGTTGCGTCTTCATTCTCTCTTGTCTCTGGTGCCGCCATATTGTTACTATCTACTTCAAAGTGATGATCAAGAGGAAGCCGCCAGAGTCTGCGTTGCCATTTTTGCTCTTGTTGATGTAACGGCTCTTTATTCATATCCATAGTCATTATCATCATTATCAAATCCATCAAGAGATCCCCCACAACTAATATTAGTAGCATTGGTACCACAAGCAAAGTTATGACATTGCCACAGCTCTGTATTTCCATGACACTCTCTTATTTCATGTGATTCGAACAAATCATAGCTATGTGCATCAACGTTTGACGTGAAGAGAAAGAATCCTCCTGCTCGTTTTGAAGAAACATAGTATGGCTCTTCTTTTTTATCACTAACATCATCACTATCATATTGCTCAAGATGTTGAGTAATATCACGGATCTCCTGGGATATAGTTGTTTTATTTTTGCTCTCTCTCCAGCGTGCAATTATATCATACCCCTCATGAGGTTGTACTCTCCTATAATCATTACAGCATTGACCCCAGAATCCGTAGAAGTATTTAGGATCTCGAATATCCCCCTTATCTTTATCAACATATTCTTGTTGCATCAAATCAGGGTCTATAGAAAGTGCTTCATCATGTAGATTATCGACCTCTAATATATCTGATTCCTCTTTTGCATCATTTTCTACTTCTTCCTCATCTACTTCATTCTCATGATTATGCTGTTGCTTAACATCATTATCGATAAAACTAGGCGGCTGACACAAGTCTCTGTATGTCCATCCCTTTCCGTTGTATGCTTCTACATCTGCAACATCTATATATGTTGCTAGACCGCTATCAGCACTAAAGCCAGCTCCAGTAACAACTAATAATATATCTGCATCTTTGATCTTATGTGCTGCTTGTTTGCAATTGATTTTGATATTGTTGTCAGATATTATTTGTTGTGTATCTTCAGCTTGATTAGAAGAAGGATCAATTAAAGCCCTATCCAAAATGCCTTGCAAATTTGACAAGTCATCACCTTGTGAACTAGCAATGGATGATGGCGCTGATGGCCAAAGTGTGGAGTTACTACCAGCTGAACTCATACCTTTATAAATTACAAACTGAGAATTGATATACTTTTGGTATCCTCTCCTTCGACTCCGCCGACTACCACTCCACTCTTCTCTTATATCGTTAATTGAACAGCGGTTTAAACTAAACTAATCCGAACCAATGAATGATTGATATTGTCTTTAGAAGTAAGGTGGGGAGGCAGGTAGGGGAGAAGTCATCAAGATTCGAGATCGAGAGAGGTATCCTTTTTACTCTTACGCATACTTGTTTTATTTGCAACTATCGTTTGCAGACGTCAGATCCATCAACTTTCTACTCCTCTATATCGCAGCCACAGTACCTACTTAAATATGACCGGTGCAGGAGCTCTAGTACTCAAGATGGTCATCGCCGCATTCAGGTAAGGATATCCTTTCATGCTCATATGTATGTAATATGATGTGTTCATCTCAATGCAAATTGTCATTGACACAACCATCAACTATTTCTTATGTTGTCTCAATGTACCTATCATACTGTATTATCTAATGTTCTCTATAATATAATACAAACATATGATGATACATCAATATACAACAGTGGTATGGGTGCGGCCACTGTATGTCATCCACTTGACGTTGTTCGAGTACAAATGCAAACTGAGGGATCGACATACAACAACGCTAAAGATGCAATCTGTGGGATATATCAAAAGGATGGTCTCAAAGATGGATTGTATGCAGGTGTATCCGCAGCATACTTGCGTCAATGGTTATACGGAAGTTGTCGAATTGGAATCTACGCATACCTATTGGAGAATGCACAGAATGCCAATGTCAAAGCCGGACTTGATAAAAATGCAATCTCACTTCCATCTAAAATGCTCTTCGGACTAACATCTGGTGGTATTGGTTCTTTCGTCGGTACTCCTTCAGAGTTGGCACTTGTCAGGATGAGTAATGACAAGAAGTTACCAGCAGAAAAACGAAGAAACTACAAGGGAGTTGGAGATTGTATTACTAGGATTGGAAAAGAGGAAGGTCTTCCTGCTTTATTCACGGGAGCACCAGCAACTGTTTTGCGTGCATGTCTATTAAGTGCATGTGCAATGGGCATCACATCTGAGATTAAAATGCGATTGTCGGGTAGTGGATACTTTGGAGATGACGGCAAGCTACTGGGAGGAGTGCCTTTGCTTTTCGTTGCTACGCTATTCTCATCATTCGCCGCGAATACAGTAGCCAATCCATTTGATGTAGTCAAGAGTAGGATGCAGGACGGAAGTTCACAGTACAACAGTTTAGTTGACTGCTTCCTCAAGACTGTACAGAATGAAGGTGTATTGAAACTTTGGTCGGGATTTGTACCAGCTTTCTTGAAACTTGCACCCTACACTGTAATCTCTTTGATTCTAACTGACAAGATTACCAAGATTGTAACGGGAAAGGAGGCATTATAGTTGAGGTATGTTTGTAGTTGTCGCTTTGATGCTATCAAAGATGCATAGAAGGAAAGAGAGAGAGAGAGGGGAGGGACGGGAGATATAATATTGAGCAAATATGTTGCTCATTCTAAGCTACAGCTAAAATTGTTACTAATTTTTATTTGCAAACAATCTACACAGCGGTATGAAGCATGCATACATACCGCCTGAGTAAAAATAACTACACTTGGTGAAGGTCCTGTGATGATTCAAGAAGTATGTATCCGAATTAGGCCACAAGATATCCACAAAATACTGCCGCACTTTTGCTCACAAACTCAAGCAGAATTTTCAGAATGAAGATGAATGACACACAAAACACAAACATCTGCGACCAAGACAGTAGTTTCCTATCTGCTCATAATCATTGCAATAAACAGTTGATAAGAGCTCCTACTACAATAATATAAACCAAATCAATATACATAAAATATGACCACTAATAACCGTCCCAGAAGAATGATCCTTGCCGCCGCCCTGATCACAAGTCCAGCAAATGCTTTCCTAAATAACGGATACTCAACTACTTTACATACACCATCTCTCAGGTTGGATGCAACGAGACAAGCATTCTCAGAATTAGACAACCTCAAGGCCAAGAGATTAAATATACGTCAACAATATATCCCCGCCGCAGACTTGGCATCAGCGAAGGAGACTGAGGATAGCATCGATACACAAGATGCAACAATGACCCCAAATGATAGTCTAGTCAGTTTAGAATATCTATATGATGCAAAAGAAGAGCGTCATGCAGATGACCTATTTCATATAATTTTATTACCATCAACATTCAATGATATGTCAGTGTCTGTGGAAGATGCTGCAATGTCTACCTCTGAAATTCTCGGAATTAATTATGACCAAGCATACGATATGTCTTTATTTGCTCGTCATCAGGGATTTAGTACCTTGGGCTCTTGGACACGAGAGGAATGCCTGTCTCTCGGGGAAGAGTTGTTATCGAATGGTCTAGATTGTCGTGTCATACCTTTCAATGCCGGTGGTGCCATTAGTCCTGAGAATTTTCCAGAAGTTACGGTGGATATTTATTCTCACAGACCAGAAGCTCTTCCTGTTGAAATGACCATATAAATGTGACGTCTGATATTGTATAGGTAGAGGATTACTCTGGATGCTGTTGTACATATAAGTATTCTGCATTGGTTAATTGAGACGATATGAACATACACATATACCTTTGCAGAATGATTACAGTGTCCTGTTGAATGTTGGATAGAATGTTAGATGATAGATGTGTGTATTTAGATATAGACAAGTAGATTAAACTCAATGTTTAGTGATGTCAAAAGCAATTTATGTTCTTTAGACAAGTACCTGTATAAGTGTCACATTATTCTCTGATAGCTGACATTGCATTGGGATTATCTACAAATCCGTTGAGATATTAAGGAACAACTGTATGATAGAGATCTTCATATCAAAACACTGGACTATCAGGTTGATCCTTCAACAGATAATCTACTCAGGAATATCTTTGATACTCTTTCCATTCTCATCAAGAATAATTTGCCCCCGATTGTCGCGTAACGGCTTTGGTTTTCTCTTCCATTGTCCAGGTTTATAACTACTACGAAGGTGTATCCTCTTACCCTGTTCATCATTATCAAATGGAGAATATAACTTCACTGCAAATCCTTTTACTTCCACCACTACAACTGGCTTTTCCATCATATCTTCTATTGTTTCAGCTAAAGCGTAACTTATATCAAACACTAACTTCTTTTTGTCTTTACTAATACCTCTAATTTCAATAATCTCATTTGCTTCAAATAGATTTGATATCTCTTGCAATGTCTCCTCAGAAACTTCTCTACTATCTCCTGGTAGCATAAAGTAGGCAGGTAACTTTTTGCGCGCTTTTCTTTTGTTTGCTTCTTTCCTCAGAATATCTATTTGATTTGGGGATACAAAGAACTCAACTAGTTCATAATCTTCCTCTTCATCCTCTTCTTGTTGCTGTATAGTATCTTCTTGTGTAGATTGTTTTAGAGTGACGCAAGATTTATAATCACATTGCTGTTGTCTCATGGTATGGTGATGATGATGTTTAAGAATTGTTGATGAAGTTGATGGCTGCTGAAATGAAGATACCGATGTTGTCGACAGCAACACTGCTATTGCAATTAGACAAAATTTATACATTGTATCTTTTTAGATTATATTTTATGATATGGACAAGAAGCTCTTTGCTTTGCTATCACGTCACCTCCAGCCACTATAACCAGTCAGTATAATTCTAAAACACAACAACAAACGCAAACAAAAAAAAGTCAGTATGTAAAAAAAATAAATTATCAAGCCGTAAGCTCTTATCCTCGACCTACTCAAGTAAGTAATAAGTTGATATTGTAATAATTTGTTCAGACCGCAATAAGGTTTTGGTAACATAGGTTAGAGCGTAGCTTGCTTAGTTGATAATCCATTGGAGATCTACATATATAATACGGCAGACATCTAATACTTGTGATATAAAAATGGATACAACTACTAATGACAAAATACTTGAATTTGTTGGCAAATATCAAACAATACAAAACCCTTGGACTGAAGGTTTCTTACACGGAGAAGGTATATTTGAAACTTGGTTTGTCATATATTTACTTGGTTATATACTAGTTAGCTTTGTTGGAAATTGGTGTCATAATAGTTATCATGTCGCTGTTAAGAAGAATCCAAATTCGCCACCAGATTCGCGAAGTATAAAAGCATTAATTGCATCTCGCCCAACAGTTATTGCCGCTACAATTCATTCAGTGGCTACATCTGTGATAGCAGTTGGTATATTGACATCATATTATACTAATCTGAATGATGATACAGTATCAAATCCATGGCTATATGGTAATATAAACCTCATACATGTATGGCAAAGAGTCGGCTTGCCCATCTCATTATCATACTTTGCTTCGGATTGTTACTTTTATTGTCTACCAAGAAAAGATATGATTATATTTATACATCATTGTATCATGTGCTTTTGTCATTATCCAGTTGGTCACGAATCTGGTGCAATCCTCGCTGGAGCGGGCGATGTGCAATGGGTTACTTGGTTATCAGTTGTCGGGTATACAAGTGAGATATCAACTGCAGTCATGAACTACAGATGGTATCTTATGAATACATTAGAAAAGAATTGGATAGGATTTGGAATAGTAAATGGGTTCGTAGTGGCTAGCTGGGCAGGACGAGTTGTCATGTTTACATATCTTTTAATCAAGGAGATCTTTCCAAGATATCAAATGTATGTAAATCAACAGCAAATGTTCACATATATAGTTTTAGTATTGGGTCATGTCGGTATTGGACTTCTGTCATTACATTGGTGTATCGTAATGTGCAAAGGCGGCATCAAGAACATATTCATCTTCAAGAAGAAGGAACGGAAGAATGTACTCAACTCTCAACAAGGTTTTAGTTTTGCCGAGGAGGTTGGCGGTGGTAGTAATGGTGGTGATAAAAAGAAAGATTAATGTTGACAGCAACAATACAGCAAAGCAAAGCATATGAAGACTATAGAAAAGGATGCAAAAGCTTATAAAGAGGTGCATATTCACTGAAGATCAGAGCAAGTCATTACCTTGATCAGAGGTAGAAAACCAACAGCTATGGTTATGGATTGCACATAGATAATCTTAAATCCGAATGTTATTTGCTTAAGATGTAGTGCATATAACTGAGACAGGCGACTGCAACTTGCTCTTTCTGTGAAAGACCACTTCAATACTTGCCCATATTCATACATTCTCAATTGTGCCCGCCTATCGAGTAAGATGAAACCTCTGGGTATCCTTCAGTGTGACAGATTTTTTTGCATGATGCCAGATGATGCTGATGATTTTTACAAATTCGGTAGCAGAGAGGCTTATTGTAATATATCTATTCAAATAAACAAAACAATGCTGATGGTATCATTTGCAATAGTAATACTCCTATTATCGTCGGTGGCCACCGCTTTTGTGCCGCCTTTACATTTGCAGGCCAGACAAAACCTTTTTATCCAATGCGATTATGCTAACACTCCATCTGCTAATGATGGTGACAATAATGATAGTACAAGTATATCAGTTGATATACCTTCATTTATAGTTTCGCCGGTACTCTCTCAAGTATACCCATCTTTACTTGCACACAAAGATAAATATGGCAATGTCAATATACCTTTAGGTAGTAGTGATGGGAAGAGATGTAAAACATTACGAAGACTTCATTTTCAAAATAAACTTACAGAAGAAGAATCAAATCTGCTAACTGAGTTGGGTTTCAGATTTCATTCATTTGAAGATGTATATTATGAATGTGACTTTGGTGAGATGCTTTCCAAGTTGCTTGAATATTATGATGAGTTTGGTACATTTCAAATTCCAAAGAAGTATGAACCTGATCCTGAATTAGGTGCTTGGGTAACAATGCTGCGTCGACTTAATAATGCAAATGAATTACCCAAGATACAAATTGAGAAACTAAATTCAGTTGGTTTTGAATGGATATCAACTAGGAAATGTGGTAGCGCATTCATGAAACGATACAGAGAAGTTTTTGCCTATCTAAGTAAAGTTGTCGAGCAAGGCGGGGATGTATCAGAACTATTGCATGAAGACAATGAACAGATGAAATGGATAGACTCGCAACGAAAGGTATACGAGAATGGCAATCTATCTGAATCCAGAGCCGGTTACATGGATGACTTGCCTGGAATCAATTGGCGAGTACCTATCGTCTGGGCATGAATGCTTTTGTTTGATTTGTGTTTGGACTACTGAATAACAATATGAATATGTTACAAAGAGTAAACCTGTAAATAAGATGATCTTAAGATTAATTTTGCAATATATACATATGTACAGGCTTTTCTTATTGTTTTCTACTTGTCTACTTGTTCTTTTCAGGAGAATGTGGATCTGTTGCGAGCTTTAATCCAGGTATTTGCCCTTCTAATAGATAGCAAGCAGATGCAACTGTACAGAAAGGTAGTGTCAAGCATGGTATACCATATGAACCAAAAAGCATCTGCGTACCTCCAAACAAAGCAGCAGATGCCACCGCACTAGACGCACTTAATACCATTGTTTGACGAGAATGAACAAAAAAGGTACCAACCGCCATAGAAGATAGACAAGAGTTGTATCCCCATAGACCTAGTGCCACATCATTGAGATTAGCGCCCGATAGTAAACCAACAAGACATCCTGCAATACTTCCTCCCAATGCATGATATGATAACTTCGGAGAGTACATGTAGATTGAGCCAAGAATACCCGCTCCAGTGAGTGACGATCCTACCACAAATATCTGTGATATACCAAGTAATGGTGATAATATCACATCTAAATACCCCGGAGTGGTTGTTACTACTTCCACAGCATCAGCAGTACTGCTACTTTCAAGAAGAGGTCTCGACCGCATCAACGTTGTTAATGCAACAATATTAAACGACCAAGTCCACTGTGGCATTGATATTGCATTTTTCAATGAAGCAGAGAGTATTGGAGTTGCAGCAGAGCCAAGTAATGTTAATAATACTACATGCGGAAGTGCCGGACCGAATACTGAAGAAGAACATCCTATCAACACTCCATTATATCCCCATAATCCATCATTATATGTCTTTTTATCAAGTCCGACTAGTTTTGCAGTTGTTGTTGACGTGACTTTAAAATGTAAAGATGTATGAGCAATGTTTGAGGCATGTGATGTATGATATACATAATACACAATACCCACTCACCTCCTCCTAAAGCAGCCAAACACGCCAGTTGTGGATCTGCGATTACTAAACTTGCAAAGAGTATCCTACTGGATTGCAAAGAGTTGAGAAATATCACTTGTCCTACAGATCGGGTTGTTGCATTGATTTGATCAGTAGATGTAAGTTGATGTAATGTAGTATCATCATCCTTTTTCTTCTTTGACGATGATGAAAAGTTATAATGGAGGATACTCCCATTTCTTAAGAGCTTAGATGACAATGTTGTCGGCCTATGCCTATGTCGATATGCTAATGATAAGAGCCTCATCTTCATTACCTACATCTTATGTTAGGAGACTATTACTATTACTCTCCAGCATACAATTACTCCTCCAAGAATGGTGACGTCATGCTGCACCTTTCAATGTCAAAAGCTTTAAAAATCCACATTGTATCTCACTTAACACTACTCACATTCCTTATTCCTGATATTGAAATAGAAAGGTACTTCTTCATTAGAGAAGTTATTTATTTCTGGAACGAACTGATTATCCCTAAAATTATCCCATAGATGTGGGAAAATTGCATTGCATCATCCATCAAACTTCATTGTCATACCAAAACATCAACTATTCTCAGTGAATCTACCCCGCTACTGTTTCCAAACTTAACCACACGATATGAATAATCCCAACCAGTATGCCCCTCAGATAGGGCAACCATTGGCGACGGAGGCAACATATCAAGCCGAAATGATGGAGATGTCAACAACTTATAATACTACAGATTCTCAACAACTGTATTCTCATTACACTACCAACAATAACAACTCGACGTTGTTATCACAATCTCTCATGGCTGCACAGCAAATGATGATGTCTGCTCCATCAATTGCAGATGAGCAACCTACTCAACAATATCCAACAGTTGCTGATCAGCAGCAACCGCAGACCATGCCCACAACCACTGCACCAACAAGCGCGGTATCGTCTTTATCTGGCGGGGGCGTATCACCTTCCTATAACAACAATTCCTCAATGGTAGCAGCAACAACCACAACCAAAAGGATACCATTACCAAGTTCTACTTCCCAAAGTATGCCAACATCGATCTTCCTACTCAAGAATCCACTTCTAGGACACGCTATTAGTAATGCTAGTGATGAAAATGAGGATGATATACCACCTACACATCCCGTGCCAGAATTCTTATGTCATTTGTACACAATGGTAAATGATAAGTCTCTGGATCATTTGATCTCATGGGAGGTTCCAACACAAGATCAATCAAAATATGAAGGAGGAGGTATGAAGGGTGTAGGCAAGGTTGTTGTACACGATCCATTGGCACTTCAGGATATCCTTGGTAGATATTACAGGTAAGTAGAGGAGTCAATGTATATCCCAAGTAACCATTCAGGACATAGTGTATATGATTATGTGATATATGTATGTCTTAGCTAACTTATCTCTCTCACATATCTCTCACATACACCCACGCAGACACTCTTCTTATCCAAGTTTCCAACGTCAACTCAATTACTTTGGGTTCAAGAAGCGACTGATGACAAAGAAGAAGGGCAAGATGAGTCCCTGTTCATTTGTTCACGAGTCACTGGGCAAAAGACCTAGCTCCATGTTGAAATTGAAGCGTAGACAAGCTACAAAGAGAGAGCGGAAAACGGGAAGTGCAACTATTGTCAGTGCCTCCACTAGTGGCACTTCTTCCACTGCTATGAGTACCAATAAGCTGTCAAGAAAGAAGAGATCAAAACCCTTGATTATGATCCCCCCTCGCCCAAGGAATATACCTGCAACTGCTGCCAGTGTAGTCAACTTACCTGAAGCCACAAACGACACCATCATGGAAGCAAGAAAGATGCTCGAGCTGAACTTTCTCAAAGAATTCTCGGTGGTGAAGGAACACGTGCCATTGTTACAACCACAAGATCAACAACAGCTCTATCAACAGCAACAAATGGCGGCTGTGTTACCGTTTCAAGAACAACCACAAGCCATGGCTGCTCAACCACCGCAGCTACAACAACAGCAAAACGAGCAAATGCTTACTTTGCTTAGCAATCATTCATCAGCTGTCGCAATGAGTGATAATGGGCAGTTACTCAACCATTCATTTACCCAGACTAACCAATCGAAACCTTTGTGGTTACCGGCTCATGCTTTAAACAATCCTAGCTTTACAAATAGTGTCCCTCAAGTTCAGGGCAACTTTCAAACTGCTGCACATACAGTATCTACCAACTATTTGATGGGAGAAGTGAACACGACAGCTAATAACATGCCGGCTGATAATCCACCCATTACAACTGCAGTCAATACCACAGTAGAGAGTAACACAGTAGAGAGTAACAACCAAGGAGGCGGCGCGATTAATCCAAACCTTCAGCAAGAGTTGGATACTTTACTCAATAATCTATTGAGTACAGCTCTACCTAGGGCCAACGAGTTGTTCAATGATGATACACTTAGTGATGATGTATCCTGCGACTTGATTGATGAGCCACTACAACAACAAGGTCCGCTACAAGTATCAGACGATGGAGGTACTCTAAGTACGTCTTCTTAAGAGAGATGAAAAGATTTGCGCTCATTTGTATATATTATGGACAAAAGGCACTCTACCTCAATTGTATCGAACGAAAAAGATGATGAGATGATAGCGGTTTCAGCTACTACTTCTTAGATGAAACTGAAACATGACGAACAAGTACCCATATAATAGAGCTAATATGAATATAGGAAAATACTTGGCTGTATACAGTTCTAAATTTATTGCAGTTCATGTTACATTTGTTACAAAGGAGCTCCAAGCCCCTTTATCCTTGAAATGCATGCTGGGCGACATCAACATTGAGTGTCATCCAGAGCTGCTCGGCACAACGTGAGGATAGAATACCCTCCATTTTATAAGGAAACAAGTCTTTAGTGGTGGTCTTTGCCAATTGGAATAGAGTTTGCAATGCTTTGCCCGACTCAAGCTGACTTGTGCCAGTCTCTACTTGAAACCCAAGGGCCTTGCATGCCATGTGCACAGACATCGTTGGGATGAGCATGACAAGAAAACGTACCCGTTCTTGTACATTCTCCTCTGCAACAAATTCAGATATCTGACTACTCTCTTGTGATGAAGAGACAGACTCTGCTCTGAGTGCAATTGAGGCCGCAACCGATCGTGGACGGTGGGAGTATTCAAACGTTACATAATCACATGGACATCCACTTTGTTGCGCGCATGCGTTTTGCAAGTTGACAATCTCTGTTGACAATACAGCTGACATTTCAACATCAAGACATAGTATAACATGAATAGCATTGTACCTTCCTGATGCACAGAGAAAAACCAAACGACGAAGAAATGCTCGAGCACCTTTCTGTGCAGTTTGATTATCACCCCATGAGGATAAGTTTTGGACAATGATGGCACTCGCATCAGACAGTTCGATATCCACTCCAGCAATATCAAGCAATGGACAGTCAGACACGACAATCCCCGTTTGAGTCTCGTTGTCACTACGATTGTTGTCAATAGCTTTCTGCCAACGACCACTGGCCAGCTCAGCAACGACTTCCCCAAATGTTTCAAGAAAGCTCTCAGAAGTTAACAAAGTTCTTGTATGATATTGTTCTACTTCTTGCTGTGTCAAGTGAGACTGAGACTGGTACATAACATCTCTCTGTTGTTGTGTATCTCCACGATTTATCTCTTGAGCCATTTGCTGCGGCTGATATCGATCATCGTGTTCGGGAAGACTACTAGAGGATGGCTTCGTGTCTGGATTCAACATGTGAGCAACCGAGTCGGGAGAAGACTTCTCGGTTGAGGCAGTACTGTAGGTGGTCGAGCTGAGTTCAGGCTGCTTTGGAGAATGATCTGAAAGTTTGCTTGTAGTAGTAGGAGGCTGTTCAGCGTTTGGTTGCTGATCAGTACAATCTTGACCTCCTTGCGGTAGAGACAACTGCTTTGCCTTTAATAGATCAATCTTCTTCTTGGGAGGGAGATTGATAGGAGTCATTGTGGGGAGCTCAATGGTCCTTTGTTCTCGAGTAGATACCTCCTGAGGATCTGTTGTCACAACCTCATTCTCGTCAACATCTTCTGAAACCTTGCATTTCTTAGACTCATCACCCAGTTGCACGGCAGTAGAAGCAGCATCTTCCTCTTCCTTTCTCTTCCGCTTCTCCCGTTTTCGTTTCTTCCGCTTCTTCTTCTTCTTCTTGTCTTTCTTTCTCTTTTTCTTTTTATCATCTGATCGTTCATCATTATTCAACTCGTCAGTTGCAGATTCGTCTCCAGCCTTGCGCTTTTTCATATTAGTCTCATCAGGCACTGACCAATCAATCTGCGTTTCATTATTTAGACTCTCTGCAAATGGCACATCCTTTGGTGTGTTCACACGACCTCTATTCACAACTGCCAATTCTTTGAGATACGACTTTTGCTCAGCTTCCAATTCATTAGCTTTTGTTTCAAGGTGAATTAGCTCACCACGACACTTCAAGCTCTGTTGCCCGAGGACCGCTATAGTATCAAACACACTACCATACAGGCTTTCTTCGTCTTTACGAGTCGTTGTCAACACATCAATCGTTGGAAGACTTATTAGTAACTCAGGCTTGGAGGTGGAAACATACCTCCTTGATTTAGGTCCATTGCTGTTTGCAGTGATTTGAAACTTGCCATGTCGTTTTGTATTGAGCTTGAAGGCATACGGTGCACTTCTAGATACCCGAGCCTTGCTCGACTTTTTAGTTGCTTCTTTGTGACGACTAAAGGCCTCGACAAATATACCTAATGCCATTCGAGAGAAGAATGAGTCATCATTCAGCAAATGCTTTGCTCCACCAGAACTAGATAGATCTTTCTGATGATCATACGACTTATTCAATTGAAGCATTGCATTATATCGACGTTCAAACACTCTTGCACTGACTGCTTGGTTTGTCAAAAGACCACGATACGAGTACTTATACTCAGCATTTCTTCTTGAGCTACACCCAGTGAGGAGTAAAGTTCTTGACCCTTCACCACTTGATCTTGCCTTTGCATTATGACAAAATGTCTTTCGTTTGAGATTAAGCAGCGCTATATCAATCTCTGATATATTGTTCGATGAAGATGCTACATCTTTCTTGCTATCAAACCACGGAGCAACAGGATACGCGGAGCAATGTGCTTGAATAGCGGAAGGTACACTTGAGCGAATGGCATCTGACAATAGACGGTTTGATGTTGATTTCTGTTCCTCTAGCTTTTGCCTTCTCCTTTCGGCAGTGTGAGATGTAACCTTTTCAACCTTTATTTGAGAAAGAAAGAGACAGCTTGCTTTGTTTGAATTTGCCATCACCTTCTGTAGTGAGTCTACATTGCTCACATGAGAAGAAGATTGAACACTTCTCCTTTGACTACCAGCGACATCAATACTACTCTTTCGTGTCTTACCAAAGGATATCATTCCCGAGAAGGAGGGTAGACTTAGAATTGATGATCTAATTGTCTTGCTTGGTTTGGATGATTTCGGCTTGACCTGAAATGGGTCAATATCTGTATCTGGACAAATCTTGTGTGGTATTTTATACTGTACATTATTACTTGTCATGGACATTGACTTTGGAAGCATCGACTCGTCTTCTTCTGATATTACTGAATCCTTGTAACTATCAAGGAAGTCAAACTGATTCTTCTCTAGAGGGAGAAGGTAACACGAAAGCCCCTCGACAGTTTCATGAGACTTGATAAACCGACCTGGAAGATTGAGACGAGCTGATACTGAGCTTGCACTACACATCACATTCAATGGCTTTAGCAATTCATTGATGGGTGGTTTCAGCTTCTTTGATGGCAGTGATTTATGTAATGGATCGAATATAGGGTCCAATGTAATGATACTAGGCAACGAGACGACTGATACACTATCAGTTTCTTTCGTATTGTCATTGTCATCATCAAGAAACTTTGTAAATGGTACTGTAGAATTCAACCGTGATGCAAAGTCCTCTTTCTTCTTGATAGGTTTGGATGAACAGAAGAGCGTCATATCGAAAGAAGGCTTGGCGGAAATACTCCCTGACTTTCCAACGAGCTGTAACCCCGTACTCCTTTGGCCTGTATTACCGACACTCTTTAATGTACCCAGTTGTTTAGGCTTGCATATTGTTCTTTCCATATCAGTAGCAAAATTTGTACTACTATTCCTCATACGGAGAGACTTTAGTGCATGGATCTTATCTAAATCATCTTCAGAATCATGTTTCAAATAGATTGATTTTGGCATTGGTAGATTATTCACATGCTTATTCCATATCATTTGTGATTGTAGTTGCGTATTTTCTTTATCATTATTCCCATTCTCATTGTCGTTGTAGATGATATTCATTGTATCAAGAAATGTTGACGTCAATGCATTATTATTATGACTACTAGAATTATTCTGAATTAATCTTGATCTGCCACTCTCCAACAGTGTACTAATACCACCACCACCACTACTGAATTGATTTCTACTTGTACTACTTTGATTATTATCCTTTGAGAGTATGTTGGTAACAACTTTCATAGTTGTATTATTACATTGTTGCTCTGATGGTACGGAGAGTAATGTTCCTCTAATCGGACCTTTTGTTAATGGTTCAATAGATCTATATGTCATTTCAGAGGGGTGTACAGCAGGACCTAGGAGTGTCATTATAGTTTGTATACGTTTCATTGATTTGTCCATCATAATGTTATTGTTATTCTCCTCGTTTTCATTTGTAGTAGAGGTTGCCACTGATGTTGCCTGCTTAATTATAAAATAAATATAGAGAAGAAGAGATCATAAATAAGTTTGAGAATGATATGATACAATGATACAATAGACGATTAAGGCAGCACAAAAATAATAAAATAGGATGAAGATATTACACGTTGATATCTTTGTAAAGATATGACTAACAAAAATAAAATACTCACCTCCCCATTTTCATCTAGACCATCACCATTGGCGTTATTAGATCTACCTTCCTCTTGATCAGCACCATCATTAGTATCACCATCCCCTTTTTCTAATTCATCATATAAATTTCTTTCCTCGAAGTGTTGAGTTGGTAAAAGTCGGAGAGCAGTATTATCTTCAGCGGCAATGACAATCTCTTGCGCCCGAGAATGATAATCAATACATAACGGTCTAAAGATCATCCTTAATAATTAATGATTAGAATCCGAATTCATGATGGCATGTCATCTCTTTCGAGCAAACTAACATTCACCTCTCCATCTCTCAACAAATCGAGTGAAAATATAAAGTGACTCGCATCTATTTTGGCGATGCAACGAAAACTAGCAGAGTTGAGAGAGTGAAGAGTTACTGAGAGTTGATTGTGTTATTAGTAGACCCCTATTTTCGTCATGCATATCATATCGTCCTCCCTTATTATATCGTACTTCATTATAGTTGTATCTGGTATGAGAGTAGCAATTACCGGGACAACAGGAAATGTGGGCAAATCAGCAATTCAAGCACTTTCTGGTGAGCACATAATATCTTTCTGTTGCTTCTTATATCTTTCTGCATGTTGTTCTTACCATCAAGTATCAACTACTGTTCCGTCACTAATTTTGGCTATTGCACATATCTAGCCAAGGGTATACAAACGCAATGTCTTCTAAGACATCCTATCGATTCATCTATCACACCTTCAATTGACAAAGATGCGACGTCATCTCAGGTATGTATTGGTATTGATATAATATGTGTATGTATATTGATATGTATATGTATATTGATATGTATATTATTAAAATATGCATTCTCACATATTTACCGACATATACTATTATTCCTATCATACCAGGTGGCTTCTTATTTATCAAAACTACCAAATGTTAATATGATTGAAGGAGATGCAACAGATTTAAACTCTTGCAAAAAGTTAGTAAAGGGATGTGATGCAATATTGGCATTACATGGTCCTGTGAAGCCGCCGCCACTTCAATCCTTACTCTGTCTGTTACCTGAATCAGATCCGAAGCATAGTAAATCAGTGAACTATGTTGCTATACAGAATTTGATTGATGCCGCAAAAGAAGAAACAAAATGCAAACGCATCGTTCGTATCACAGGAAAGGGTGAGCAACCCACACAGTTCTTTACAGTATTGATAAACATGTTAGGTAATATGGCCAAGGCATGGAATTATGAAGGAGAGCAACTCCTAAGAGAATCTGGAGTTGACTATACGATTATTAGGCCCGGTGTGATGAGTGGAACAGATATAAAACCGGAAGACAAGTTCTTGGCGTTGGCAGATAATGGAGGGGATTTACCAGTGACTGCAGTTAGTTTTTCTCAAATTGCAGGCCTGTGTATTGATTGTCTTGATTATCCAAATACTTCTAAATCAACTTTGACTGCCATGAATGTTGATGCTGGCAATGGAGAGAGTAGCTATGCACCGTTACTGGCAAAGGTTAAACCAGATTCTAGGAAGTTTCCAAAAACTCTACTTGCTGAGCACAAGAAGGGAGCAAGAACAGGTGCTGCGATTCTAGCCGCAGTGGTCTCAGTGTTCTTAACCGGAGCTATGACATTTACAAAAGCTGTTTGGGGTTTAATGTTCAAACTCATATCAAAACAATAATCAATCTCTGCGGCAAGTATAGACAGTATCAGTTTTAAGTCTAAACATTTACTACATTTAGTATACTCCTGTTCACTTCATATTATGTACAATTGTTTTCAATCATCTATATCCTCACAACTCAAGAGTAAACGCCATTCTATTTCTTCCATGGTAGGACAATCCACCATAACCATAAGCAAACAAGAAGGTATTTGTCTCGCCAGGAGCAATCTCTACTTCATCGTTCTCTTTCATTTCCTTAGTAAACTTCAAAATAGTTTGGCCATCTACGATTTCAATACTGGAATCTGTGAGAGTCTGTGCCCTACTAACGCGTGCGGCATTACCCCATTTGGCTCTTAAGTAGTACTTTTGTACACTGCCGTCTTCTGTACCAATTACTGCATCACTGCCGACCATTCTGCCAGCTTCACTGAAGCCAATTGCCATCCAACCTACCTCATCATCGAGTACTAGTTCTCCGCTGAAGGTACCTTCTGACTCATTTACTTTATAGTTGAAAACAGCTGAGGATGTCAATTGACGACTCTGCCATACCTGTTCAGTCGGAGATGACGTTGGATAGAATGTGGGAGAAGGCGTCGTTGGAGACGACGATGGAGTAAGTGATAAAGACATATCACTAATCATCTCCAATTGTTGAAGCAATGCATCTTGAGATGGAGCATCCGTGGGTTCTGGCAAAGTAAGAGGCAACTCTAACCCATCTGGAATCTTATCAAATGAGTCAGGTAAGTCTAATCCATCCTCTTCCTCTTTATCCATGCATGAGTTGAATTCATCACTTGTCGTATCATCATCACAGCATTTATCTTATCAACAGCATTGCAAAGATCTCCGGCTTGTAAATAATTCGTTAAGAACATACCCAGGCTATCACATGAGCTTTTTAGATCATTACATCCGCATCCATTAGCATCAGTAATCTCTAACGTTTCGGGATTGGCACACCATAATCCTGTACAGATCACGTCATCACTAGGACCCGGTATAGGACAGCATGCAATTAAATCATTATTATTGATATCACCTTCAATGTTTGTTAGACAGGAGAAGGAGGGAGGGAGACTAAATTGAAGCTTTCTCTCCTCCTCAACACGACGTCGGCGTAGGGTAGAACCATCCTCTTGTGCAGTGGAGCACACAGCCAAGGCAATTGCAATCAGGAACTTCATATTGATTGTTTATTCTGCTAGCAGGGCAATTGCATCAAGCGTTGAAGAGGTTGGAAAGTGAATTAGAGATACCGAATCCAATCGAAAGGGTATCTTTTTCAAGCGAAAGAGATAGGCTATGAGTATGGGAGTTAGCAGGGCAGCTAAATACTCCCATGGTATAAGCTCATCATCTAACAGTTACTGCTATTCATCTCATAGCCACGAGTTTCTTTAGTAACCATAGATTCTTAATTAAAATATCATCTACACATATATCTTCGTGCATATATCTACCCTCTGTATCTTTCAATCGCAAAACATCATATTCCTCTACTCTCCAATTACACAAGGCTCAATATATGTCCATGCATCATTCCACATTTGTTCTTCCACTTCACCTCCCATACTATCATCCCATTCAGGTACATTACAATAATCAACATATAAACTATGACATTCGAAAATATGTGATGTTACCTCAACCTTGTCACCTCCTACATATGTCGTGGCACCGGTGGTATCGTATGCTGCTGGACATTCCTTAACTTCAGGTGTTGTTGGCACTTCTTCATCCACAGTAACTTCTTCTTCCTCCTCGACAACGTCAACCCAAGTAGGTGCAGGAGATTCATCGTCTTCCCAAGTAGGAGCAAGTGTCGGTGCAAAACTTGGCATGGTGGTATTGGTAAGTTCCCATCCGCCTACATCATCCAATGTACCATTGTCCTCTTCAGGAGCATCTACTAATTCACCACCAAAGGCCTCAGGTACAGGCTCATCCTCTGGCTCATCCACAACAATATCTGGTTCATCTTCCACTGGGGTATCTTCAACAGGAGTATCCTCGGGAATTGGCGGTGGTACAGTTGTAGCATCATCAACAGTCGGTGGTACCTCTTCTCCTGCCTTCTTTGCCTTCTTCTCTTCCATCTTTTTCATATGCTTTTCGGCACGTTCCTCATGTGATAACTTTGGACCCTTATGAGCGCCCTTGATATGTGGTTCAGATTCAGATTCAGAATCGCCTTCTCCTCCGGCAACAGGAGTATCTTCTTCTGGTGTATCCACGGGTGTATCATCTGGTTCTGGTTTAGGAGGAGGAGGAGCACGCGATTCTTTTGGTGTACTCTGTGATTTCATCTGTTCCTTGGTTGGCATTGATCCATCCGTATCAACCAAACCCTTGGTACGAGGTTCTAATCCTGAAGGACGTGGACGTCCTCCTTTACGCTGATTAGGTACTTGTTCACTCTCTGTTTCCAAACTAGCAGTCAATGGATCAATTGTACCATCACGATGACGACCACCACGTCCTCGTCCAGTACGCTGTTTGGTATATTCTTTCTGCTGCTCATCAGTAGTAGTCTCGACATGTGGACCAGTATGAACAATACCACCATGGGTTTTATTTTTACTTCTTTGACGTCCTGGCAACTTACGGAATCGTAGATTCTTTTGTTCAGAACCACGCTGAACTACAGTGGCCGCTGATACCGATGATACCACTGCTGTGGCTAGTAGTAGGTTTGCAATTCTCATGGTATGATATGTAGTCGATATGTTATAAGGTTGATTTGACAGCGTTTAATAATTGCAATGTTTAGGTATGTTACTTGTTGTTTGCAATGAGATAGGTAGTTATGCTAGTTACTTGTTTGCAATCTAGCCGGCGCTAATTCTTCAATTTTCATCAAATTGTGTGTGTTATCATCTACTTGCTCAATTGGCGGTCACATTTAAATACTCATTTGAGTGTGTGTGATCGAGAAGAGGAGTTGCTATGCGTGCACTAACTATTTCGTGAGTGGATCGAGATCATCAAATTTTCAATAACCAACGATTCGTTGTTGTGACGGCCATGATGATGAAAAATTGGAATTGAAGGAAAGTTGTGAAGACCTCCTCTTGTTTGATGATGATTATGATCACCATGGCTAATAAGTACTGCAAGGATAGTATGATGAAGGGACTATCTATTATACTACTTGCAAGAGCGGCAGCCGATGCCGTCGATATATCAGCTATCAACAATAAAGATACCACAAATAATAATATTGACACAAGATTTCAGAGAGCATTGAGATGGAATTGGAGTTTCTTCAATAATAATAATAATGACAAATATGATATACAAGAAGTAGGGGATATAAACGAAGATATGACAATGACTAATGGTGACATAGTTGAAGAGATACCGTGGGCTGGGGGATTTGTATTAGGTGATACAGATCCTCCGTCGAATCGACCGACTAGACTTTCTACAAAGGTAAGTGACTACATATTATACTTGATATCTAAACTCAACCTGTTCTTCTTCATAAACCTAACTCTTTTGAACTGTTTTGTACTTTGTAGCAACCAACAGTGAGACCGACCACTTTAAGGCCGACAACTCTAAGACCGACAAGGGTAAGTGTATTTTTTTAGTTTGGTGTATCCTTCATATGCATGTCTAATAAAGATAACCACTGAACTCATATTGTTTGTCCTGTGCATCTCAAACTACATATAACAGAGACCAACACCTCGACCAAGCACATCTCCGCCAACTACATCATCGCCAACAACTTCCCCCCCCTACAACTCTCACTCCAACTTCTTCATCCCCAACTCCTTTACAATATTGTCCCCCTTCCTATGACACTACCAAAACAGATTATTCAGTAGGTGAATTAATTGAATCCGAATTATACATATTCCAATGTGCAATAGGTCCACCTAATAATATAAACTTATACGAAGAATATTGCAACATGGCAACATTAGATACTTCATTAAGTCAATATGAAAAGCAATTATGGGATACAGCTTGGATACCAATTAGTGAATGTTATCGTACATTAACTCCAACTACAAGTCCTACATATAAACCAACAAACACTCCAACTGAAGTACATTCAAGTAAACCTAGTATTACAAAGAGTAATGAACCCAGTTTAACAAGTTCACAAGAACCAAGTATCGCAATGAGTGAAATGCCATCGATAAAAGAAAGTGATCGTCCTAGTTCTTATCCTAGTGGCCATCCTACCGAGACGCCTACAGATGTGCCAACTTTGGTAAGTTATACGTGTTCTTTGTTGTCTTATTATATGTCTGTCTCATACTTATATGACTCACAAATATATGACATATCTCGAACTTATATCAACAGTACCCAACAATATCACCAAGCAGTAATCCATCAAATGCCCCTACTCCACTTCCATATTGTCCACCAGCATATGATCCAAGCAAAACAAACTATATAGCAGGTGAACAAGTTGAATTAATGAATCATATACATACCTGTGCCGGAGGACGAAGTATTGAAGAAGCACAAATATATGAACCATATTGTAACATATTTCATCAATCAATGTTAGATCAAAGTAATTTACAAGTTGAATTACAGCTGTGGAATGAGGCTTGGACATTTACAAGTGCATGTTATAAAACTGATGTACCGACTACATCACCAATAACAGATTATCCAACAATATTACCCACAAATAATCCAACAGAGACAGGACTGTGGTATCCAGATTTATATGTCGAAGAACAGCGATGTGTACGTGGTGACGATTATCCTTATTGGATGTCATTATCATCCAATATAAATGATTACTTATTCGAATCAAGAGAAGATTGTTGCTCAAAGCATGTATGTGAAGAAACGTCGAAACCGACTCGCAAACCATCGAAATCTCCAACAATGAAACCTAGTAATATGCCAAGTAAGAAGCCCAGTCGAATGCCATCGAGACATCCATCAAAGCATCCAAGTTTATCGCCTTCAGTAATACCGACATATCTGCCCACAATGAGCCCGTCACTGGATCCAACGACTGATCCATCTAATTCTCCTTCAAAGCCGCCGACAAATAGGCCTACACCTGAGGTATGTGTTTGTGTTTCATATGTTCTGAATTTGATCTGAAAAAATCTTAATAATCTCATATCTGATATCATCTTTGTTATACATTCCTATCACAGCCAACAACTGCTCCGTCTGACTCACCGATTGCAAAGCCAACTCATAAGCCATCAATAACTCCTTCTCAAGCTCCAATGAATCCTACAAATGAGCCGACGCTTACGGTAAGTTATGGTTGTGTGCAATGACTAGTGGCTCAAAATGCTCTTATTGACTCACATTTGACTCTATCTTTCCTTTGTTCAGCCATCAAATACACCAACAGATATTCCGACTGTCAAACCTACTTCAGAACCTTCACCAAAGCCAACTCGAAGGTTTATAAACCCAGTAAGTACTTGCAACTTTTTCATTTCATATTGCTCATATACTAGATCGCATACTGACCACCCTGATCACAAACAAATATTGTTTCTTTTCAGCAACCTACAAGCCCAACGAAGAGACCAACAACTCAACCCATTCCTCCAACACGCAATCCTACTCCTCGTCCTACTAGATTGCCTACTCAAATGCCCACTTTTGATGCCAACTTTCTTAATCAATTTCCATACTCTTATCCATACACAAGATTTACAGCTTGGGTCAACTTGGACTCTGCTGAAAAGAATACAGCACAAGCTTTGGGATACTTTAGAACTTCCTGGGATAATCTCGAGATATACAATCTTGAATCTCTACGGTTTTCAGACTTGACATACACAGAACAAAACAATGTATTGGCCTTGGGTATGGATGAAGAGATGTGGGATTGCTGGATGAATCATTATAATGGCTATTATTGGGAAGACATGCCGAATGGCAAAACACAATACTTGGCAGTCTTGGGATACACTCAAACCACCTGGGATGAGGATCTAGGTGCAGACACAGATAATTTTGATTGGTATGAATTATCATCAGAGCAACAGAATGCAGCAAATAAACTTTGTTACTTTGCAAATTCCTGGGATTGGCTTGACTTGAATTACTGGTAGTATTGTATTATCAACCAATGTAATCTATATGTTTTATAGCATACTTACTTGGCTGTCTAATCTAACTAGCTATTTCTTCATTTTCTTTCGTAGTTCGGTACTAGAGATGTCTAGACGAAACTCATCTTCGGTTAGAAGTGTAAACATACTCTGTATATCAGGTGGTAGATACTTGACCTCTTCTTCACCATTGATAAAGATTGGTTTGTTGTGTTCAGTTCCTTGCTCAAGCCGACCGCCGACGATGAAGTGTACACCTTTATCTCGCATATCAACGAGAGCTTCTATCATCTCGTCTCGACTATTGTTGTAATATTTTGGGTTGATGATCCTGACGAAAGTATCTGTTCCCAATACAAAGCTCATCTTCCGACAACTATATCCACTAGGAATCAAATTGTCAAGCATCTCCGTCTTCTGTGAAAACAGGGGAGCATTTGTCAATATAATAGACCAATCCTTGGGCATATCACATGTTGTCAGTAATGATGTAAACATACTAACACGACGTTCCACTTCTTTTGGATCTAATGGAGGTTTGTCGGCATTTGTAACACTCATTTCAAATAAGACTGTAGGATCATATTGTTCATCTGAATATTCATCTACAATACTCCACATTCTCTGGAGTATAGCGGACGATGATGACGATGAAGATGATTTAGCAGAAGAAAGTGATGAATATCGAAAATAATATGGTCTCTTTTGCCACTCTTCAATATTATCTTGTATTTCTTGCTGTCTCAATCTTTTCAAAGCCAATACAGCGGCATTCGCTAAGCCAACATGACCTTGATGCGGCGGATTGAATGAACCAGGCACTATGAGCACATCTTGTGGAAATGGTATGTTGCCATCTGAGAAGAGTGCTTGCATGTGATTTGTTTGTTTGTCATCCTGAATACTACTCACGGGTAGCACGGAAACAACATTAGTATCTCCGTTGATAATTTGAGATGCACCATCGGCTGCCGATTTTGACTCTTCGACATTGTTTGTACCATTGATTCTTTTCATTGTGATATCATCCCCATCTCGATCTAGAATCTGTATCAAGATATCACCAAACTCATCACTCTTGAATGGACGATTATCCATTGATATCCCTTCTTCTTGATATTGCAGCATCATCAAAAGTATTAGATTAGATATGACACCTTCCTCTTCCAATCTTGATCTTCTACTACTACCATTGTCTAATTCTACCTCCCATACCCAAGTACCATCCTTCAATGTAGAACATGCAATATAAGCTCGACTTTTCCTACTCTCCCTCTGTATCCTTGTAGACATCTCCTCATCACTCTCATTGTCACTACTATCACCCAACTTACCAACTAATGAACTGGTACAACTAACACCAATACAATGTAAACATTGATTAGTAAAGTTGGGTGTTGTCAATTGAATTGAACGATGTAATGCCGATTTCGAAAGTAGTATTGATGCTTGTGTTGAGCAGAAGCTAAAAGAATCACTACTTATATCATCGTCTTCCTTTTCCATTATCTGTTCCAACTCCACTAACTGTTCATCGCTGTCTCCAGATCCATTTTCCAATACTATATTCTTCTCGACAAAGTCTGCATAACTTCGTCTATCATAAGTTACAATACTTTCTAATAACACAGCACTCGCGCCCGGAGTTGAAACTATCGATGATGCTGCCGACGATCCGCCTCCTGCTATTGCTATACATGCCTTCATTGGAATTTGATGTTTGATGTTACTGTCCGTATTGGATGTCTTACCTTCAATGAGGCATGTTGCTAATGTGCTCGTTAATAAAGACTTACTGCTGTCTAAATCATCATCACTACTACTTAAAAGCATCGTTTTGCTGGTACTGTAAAATAGTCTCGATCTACAAGCAGTTGAATGATGATATGATATCCTCCTTGGATTATAATGATGTGATAAATTGCAATTGTTTGCAACTATTGCAGGAGTATGATACCTAGTACTTGTACTACCAAACCTACGAGCCAATATCGAAGAAGAAGACGAAGCAAATAATGCTGCACGATTATTACACATAGATTGACAACAACAAGCTGTTGATATAATAGTACTTGTAAAGGAATTGACGTATGTCAGTAACAATAATGAAAAAGTAAAGATACTTGTTGGTGTCCTTCTGTAACTGCTGTGGTGGCGACTAATAAATGCCGATGAACAATATGAACGACTTGAGCTATTTGTGACTAATCTACTTGCTAACTTGCACGTTGGGGATGGCATAATAAGCATAGCAATTCTTGGCTTTTAATCAATTAATATTACAATGAGTTGATGATTGATGAGGTCAGTTTTCATTTAAATATGAAAACTTCTTTTCGGGGAACTAAACTCGATGAATGAGTACTTTGTAATCGGATGTACTCTTGTATTACTCTAGATTACAGTTACATATATTTACACTCATCATAGATATCAGTTTATATACACATTTATGCTTCGACTTTTGCCTTTTCATCGATGAAGAAATCAACGATACTGTCAGCATAATAGTCAGGAGTGATTGTATTCTCTTGACTCAATAACTTCTCCTCTGTTGTTACTCCACTCAATACTAACAAACTCTTGAGTCCATTATCAGTTCCAAATAAGATATCAGTATCCAATCGATCACCAACCATGCATATACGTCCCCGATCTAATCCCAACTTATCACATAGGTAATCAATCATGAGTGATGAAGGTTTGCCTACAACAGTGGGTTCTCGTCCAGTGCATCCCTTGATAGCTCCGACCATACTACCATTTCCAGCCCATTCTTGTGCGTCCGTCAAATGAGTCACAGCATCAGTATTTGTTGCAATAAACTCACATCCTGGATTCTCATTGATACATAGTTGTGCATATTGAATCTTGTAATAATTGACATATCTATCAAACCCAACAACTACTGCCCCGACATCTGGATCATGATCAACTTTACACCCAGGTCCCATGTCTGGTACCTTATCACCATCCTGTGGACCACCAAAGTGATTCACACCGATTAGATCTAATTCTTCTTGGATTCCGACCTCACCAACTACATATACTTTCTTTCCACTTTCTTTGAATTTAGTTTGTTCGAGGTATGCAGCTGCTGCAAATGATGATGAAAAGATCTCTTCTGCAGGTACATCCAGTCCTAAACTATCAAACTTCTTCTTATATCCTGCACGAGACTTTGTTGAGTTGTTGGTTACAAAATACATTTTCTTCCCAAGAGCACGAAGCTTGGCTAATGTTTCGGGAATACCATCAATAACTGAGTCTCCCTAGTGTTATTTGTGTTTGCAATGGATAATAATAATAGGATAGATGAGCGCAATACGAACATAACAACATAACATATGCATATCGCTTCCTCCAATAACAAAAGACAATACAATAACACAAGACATATAATATTACTCACCCTCCATATAACACCATCACAATCAAAGATGAATACATCCACACCGGGTAATAAATCTTTTGCTGGTTCACTAAGTTTGAGTACATTGGCTTTAAGTGATGTACTACTGCTACTACTACGGTTTGCAGACATTATATTATTGTTCCTTAGTTGTTGTGTTGTTGAGGAAGATACTCGAGCAGAAGATACTGCGCGTGTGATGGTCGGAGAAAAGGCACGAACGGACGGATAGGCCGATAAAGCAAGTGCTAATGCTGACTTTGCAATGTTCATACCTACTCTTCTTCAATGTAATATAGTATTGTAAGAGAAATCCGCGCCGATTGATAGGAGAAGTTTAGGTCTTAGGTTGCCTGCCTATACTGAGAACGGGTCATTAACCGACCACGTATTTTAGAACCCCAAGAGTTAGGTATAGGTGATGACCAACATCGAATCGAACTTAAAGGCGGCTTGATTGATTTATTTGATAGGTAAATATACTCTTGCAAACAATGCTCTCCAATATGCGACTTCAGCTATTCGTATACCATTGATGCGGTCTATAGATCAGATTTTATCCCCCCTTTTGATTGATAGCGGTCTGGCGATACCAATCTTGATACTTTGAGAGATACACTTACTTTCTTTGAAAGATGAGGACAATAAATCAGCCATCAACACAACAGGTTTCTATTGCAACAACTACTACAACTAATAATAATACTGTACTACAAAGACGGCAAAAACCAAAGATCCCCCCAACAGCTTTTCAGTTATACTGTAATGATTTTATATCATCATCAACACAGCTACAAACATTCAACTCACATAGTGTTACCCATCAGCTAAACCTGCAGTGGAATACAATGTCAGATGTTGTTAAACAACCTTATATAAATTATAGAACGATATTACAAAAACAATACGAAGAAGCATTGAAACAATATGAATTATATAATATGCAAAATCCGGTGAATAATAATATATGGGGCAATGGTAGTAGAGCAAAGTCTGCTTCTGTTCCACAATCTAATATGCAAAAGCAGAGAATACAAGTATTTGGAAGCAATATTAATATAAAACAAACTACATTTACATTATACGACGCCACTTTACAACAAAAGTTGCAAAATGCTAAAGGTAGAGGACTTGGTTTATCCCTTCTATCAATCAATAGGATTAATAAGACAACACAATCTATAACATCTCCTCCTAATAATAATATGGTTGACCTTACTGTTGATACCGAGAATGAACAGCAGATATCATCTACTGAGAGTAGAAGAGTACATCAGAAGGCACAGGGAGAAGAGAAGAAGGATCAAAATGGTGATGAAAGAGACAATGGGGAGGATATTGATGTCATACAACAACCTTCAACTTCTTATCAAGAACAACAACAAGCACCCGATGTGAAGAATAACTTGTCACAGAAAGTACAGAATGATTCTATTAATACTCCTGTCAGATTGAAAAGAAAACGAGATGAGCAGCCAGATATAGATGATACAGTTGAGCATCCAGAAAAAGATTTTCACAAGTGGTTGTCAATCAGAAAGGATGATTGGGCACGTGAACGACAAAAGAAACAGAAAGATAAGATACAAAGCAGAAGTAGGGAGATGACCAACAGCGAAGCAAAGGACAAATCAGATGAAGTATCGCCTAAGAAACAGACACTAAGAAGCAACTTCGGCATCGGATGTCCAGTGTGGTTTAATATGCACTACTTGAAGCCCTGTTCTAATCATCTCATAGCGGACAGTGGTATAGTGAAATCAGTTATATTCAATAACAAGACGCAGCAACTAGACCATGCGGTAGTTAGCAATATAGATTCCAGTGTACTAACTCTGACAAAAGAGGATCTTGCATTTGCTGTGCATTGTCCAGTCTTGACAAATACAGATGAGAATTATATTGATGGACAGATAATCAATGTCAAACCTACAGAATCGACCGTAAACAAGGCTACATTCACCTATACAGTAATGACAAGTAACGAAGGTAGATGTATGATAGAAGAGGGAGTCACTGATGATCGACTTCGGTACAAGTTGTCTCTTCCGTCATTACAGTCAAAGATTAAAGATATAGTTCCTCGAAGGTATACCAAGTTTGGCATTAGAACCGGTTCAGATGGTAGGCCAAAATTGAATAAAGCACCACTAGTACTCCAATTTAAAGACAGGTCGCAGAAGGTGTCTACAAACATTGACAATAAATCCGATGATCAGGATGATAGCTACAGTTCAAATGATGAAGAAGAACGAGAGAGAGAAAGTAGTACTAAGTCATCTACTGATGATGATGATAGCTTTGATGAACATGAAAAGAAGCATATTGTTTCCGCATCTTCCTCTCTGCCTAAGACCAAAAAGAAAAGGAAGCTAGAGAAGACAAAACAACGAGCTGCTACCATTGGACATGATACTAGACACTCGGTCAAAGTTAAAAGCAACTGTAATTCTTCAAATAGGAGGTCTCGCAGTGCAATGGTTGGTTCGACTTGTAAAGAAGACCCTCTCACTTACGTAGGCAACTATATCTCTAATCGACTCGTAGCTGACGAGGGATGGCACGATAAAGTGGAGAAGATAGACTTGATCAATTTTGGACAAGTCATTTATAAGACTGGACATACCAAGAAAACTTCCAAAGAGGGGGAGACAAAGTTTACTGGCTATGCCGCCCTTGCGAGATACGCTTATAGAGCAGGAATTTATGAGAAGGTTGTTGACACAATACATGGGAGAGAGATCTTAGCCAAGTTGGGGATAACAGACGACCCCTATTCTATTTTTAGTGATATCCATCCACCACCACAAAATAATCAACAAGAAAATGATATTGATGCCCAAAGAGAAGGTGGGACAAGATCTCCAGAGGTTCAAGATGATGATTCTGATGCCGATTTCGATCTAGACAAGTATCTCGCTACTGGCATCGGATGATTCTACAAGCTAAACAACTAATTTGCTACTCCATTGATAATATATTAAGTCAATACATTAACGTTATTGTACATAGCTAATCATACATCATACTGCTCACATATAACATAAATAAGCATCCTCTTCTTCCATATTCATCAGTGGATAAGCCAAAAGAAGGACAAACAAGTCATTATGGAAACCCCCAACAGTGATGAGTATCTGGCGACGCCGACATTTGATATCTCAATGCCTCTTTGTTCTTGGACTTGATGATAATAGTAAGCTTTGCTTCCCTTGCCGGCCTTAGTGCTCTTGCTAGACTTTGCAAAAAACCAATAGTTGTTGTATCCAACTGCCTTGCTGTAGGCTTTTGCGCTCTTTGAAGACTTTGACTTGGGCGTTGGAGGCTTGTATTCGGGTTCTGTGAATCAAAAGAAAGTGTAAAAGTTAGCGGACGCCTTAAATACCAAGTTATTAGACGAAGTCAATGAATATTAGAGACACTTACTGTAAGTCTTTGGAAGATGCATTGCCTTGGCATACTTGCCAGATTTTCCACCTCCAAATATTGGTACATAAACAACATAAACAGGTTTAGGAGTTGGCGGTTGTATCTTAGGAGGAGTTGGCATTTCTCCGGTACCTATAATGATCCAAGTCGGTGAATCTGTTAACGGATTAGGATTAACTTTATCTTGTTCAGCACTCGGTGCTGGACTCCGTGTAACAGGGCTCCGTGCAATAGGGCTCTTTGAAATGGTTCCGTCGTCAGGTTGAGGATTATCTGTAGGAGTACCAGGAGCGATTGGAGCTTTACTTGGCTCATAAAGGGCTGGGGGTTCACTAACTGGCTGTTTATTAGGCGAGGTCGTTGGCGGCTTTTCTGATGGAGATGGTGGAGACGATGGTCCAGTATCTGTGTCTATTGGACTCTTGCTCGGAGAAAGTGTTGGCAGTAGGGTAGGCGAGAGTGTATCCTTCACTGGCATTAGCGATGGAGATGTCGTTGGGTCAAGTGTTGGAGTATCTGTTTCGATTGTAGGCTGGACAGTAGGAAGCAGTGTTGGATCTAATAGTTTTTAATTGAGAAAGGATATTTGGTTAGTATGTATCTTTCACAGCAAAGGCAAGAAAGGATAAACCAAAAGATATCTCTTACTAACCTTTAGTAGGAAAGAGTGTTGGATCTAAGTTTGTAGGGCTAAGCGACGGTTCAAGAGTGGGGTCTAAGGTTGGATACTGTAGACAGGAAGGGGAGAAAGTTAGGATCTGAAATGTTCTGGATACCACCCTCCGTATCCTAGTATTGATATGATTTTAGTAATACAACTTACCAATGTTGGAGATTGTGTTGGCTCTAGTGTCGGCTCTAAAGTTGGTGATACTGGAAGATGCGCGTTTCACAGTATATGACGATGAAGAGAGATGATAGTAACTTCTTGTGTTAGTACATGGTGTTTGTAAAGGCAATCAAATAAAGGCAAACCGAGCTCAAATTATCAACTAACGCGGACTTTCCAGTCGGAGACAAAGTAGGACCCTCTGTAGGATCTCCCGTTGGGCTTGCCGATGGCATGGCTGATGGCAATTCAGGAGTAGGAAAGGCACCTGCTTGAAAACCGAGAGCAATTGTAAGATCTGTTGATGCTGACAGTACTCCAATAATCATATACTGCTGAAACTTCACACCCTGAGGAATGTTTACATTCACTTTATTCCCTAAACCAAGGTTTCCGGCACTGTTCAATCCAGTTGCATAAACAAGTTCATCTGTTGTATAGAAAAATACAGATTCAGAAGAAGGACCACCGCCAACGAGTGAGACCACATAATCTAACTCGACAACTGACGAAGCTTTGTTTGTATTAGTTCCATCTCCCAGTTGGCCGAAGTTGTTCTTTCCACACGACCCTACAGATCGATCATTAAAGAGGATATATGTAGAGTCCTTAATAGTTTCGATCTGACGAACATTTCCCCTTGATACAGTTCCAAGTCTAAAAGGTGTACGTATATTTGATCCAGTACGACACAACTGACCAAACTGATTGCTACCTGTGACATACAGACCGTTATTTGCCAAGAATAGAGAATGTCGTATACCCGCTGATATACTTGTCACTGAGCTGATGTTAATTTTGGTAGGTGCTTTCACCTGAGTTGTACTACCCAAACCCAGCTGGCCATTAAGGTTACTTCCACATCCGTAAACATTGTTTGCGTCATCTAAAAGTAATGTATGCTCGCCACCAATTGCCACATCTACTATTCGACGTCCTGATGGTATTATAATTTCTTGTGGTATATATCGACGATTGTCATTACCAGTGTTACTACCAATACAAAGTTGTCCTCTTGTGTTACTACCAGTTGCATAGACTTTACCTCTATTATCGATGAGAAAGGAGTGAATGATACCCGAGTTTGCAGCATTTTCCACACCGGCGAATACCTTGTCAAATGCTGGTGCTTGTATGGTTGTTGTTCCATCCGCTGCAACAACAACAGAAATTGGTTTGATACTATTAACACCTTGTCTCACCTGTACAAAAGGAAGTCCTAAATGGCCCTGATATCGTGTAGTTTGTTGATTTGAAGTCTTGGAGGGGATATTTCCCATTGAGAATGCTCTCCCGTCTGGTTGGATATATATCGTATACTCAGAACCTGTAGATGCACCAGCAACATTTCCACGTACACGTAGCGGTGTCACCCTATCTATTCCCGATCTTCCAAATGACTTGGGATCTCCCCAATAGAATAAATCTAATCCCGACCTTGTTGGTGAGCTAGATCTTGTTGGACTGTTTGAGGGAGACATTGATGGATTACTAGATACTGAAGGTGCCTCTGAAGGAGGATAAAAAGTAGATGGTCGTTCAGAGATGCTCGGTGTAAGTGACGGATGATTACTCGGGGTAGCCGAAGGTACATTTGTTGGCTTATTCGACATTGAAGGCCGAGAAGATACCGATGGAACTGATGAAGTACTGGGATATGAGGTCAAGCTGGGAGCAGCGCTTATAGATGGACTAGAAGAGATTATCTTTGGGAGAAGAGGTTAAGCATAGAAAGAAGTGTGTGATTAGATTGTGAGGGAAGCTTACGAGTACATACGAATCTCTATCTCGTTGAGATACCCCAACAGACGAGTAGGGTATCCTTGTGTGTTACAAAGATACCCTGAAATGCCCTTTTTATCCATAAACCCATTCTTCAAACAAATATCTAATCCAAATATATAATATATGAAACTTACCTCAGTGGGAGAAAAACTAGGCTCCACAGAAACACTAGGACTTGAACTTGGCATACTTGAAATACTCGGCAGCGTTGTTGGTTCGGATGATGGATTACTAGAAGTAGATGGTAAATCCGTAGGACTTGATGATGGATTACCTGATATTGAAGGCTCTGCACTAATAGAAGGCTGATGGGATGGCATATCGGATGGCTGGGCACTCAATGATGGTTCTGATGTTGGTTGAGAACTTGTGCTAGGTTGTGATGATGGTTGTGCTGATGTCGATGGTTGAGATGATGGCATTTCACTGGGTTGTGCACTACTTGAAGGTACGCTTGTTGGTTCAGTCGATGGGGATTGCGATGGGGATTGCGATGGCGCCACTGAGGGACTCTCTGATGGTGCCTTGGATTGTGTAGGAGATAATGAAGGAAGTGTTGAAGTAGATGGTTGCAAGGATGGAACTATAGTCGTTGGTAAGGGAGATGTGCTTGGCTTTCCTGATGGCGATATAGTTGTTGGTGTTTGCAACTTTCGATTAAGTATACTTTGTTTGTTGTGTGTTATTGCCTAGTAGAGTGGGGGATACATAGAATGGGGAGGGGGGAGAATGAGCAATTATGATTTCTTATAAATAATGTCACTATAAATATATCAACTCTTACCTCTTCTCTGTGAGATTTTGCAGACGATATTCTATCTAATTCGTCAATAAACAAACGCCTCTATATTATAATAATATCAATGAGAGAGGTTTACATATCTGAGATGTTAAAGATCATTGAAGTCAAGAAATAAATGCAAATATAATACGTACCTCACGACGTCGATGATGATGTTGTGCCGAACATATGACAATTGCAATAACTAGCAATAGTATGCAATATATTATCAATTGTGGTTTTATTCTCCTCATGTTATTATAAATATGATGTTGTTTATATAATTGTCTCTCCGGATAGAATCAACAAAGATGTTATTTTGTTAGAGAGTTCTTAAGTATAAGTATAATGTGTTGCAAAGTGTTATTTGTTTTGCAGTTAATTCGAAACGCTGTCAACCATTTACACAAAATCCTAATACCAGTAATGAAGCGCTAGCACAGCTTTTTATCCTCCTTATCCTGCATACAATAGGAGTTACATATTACATAAGCGCCATTATGGAGTTTATTATGAGAGTTTAAAAATGCACAGAAGCCTACCGGTACGGTACTCAGTATAAATAAATAGAGGAGCCCACATCTTGTCATTTAATATAGTACTTTATAATCTCGTATTACGCCCATGGGAAAATATGTTGTACCGTAAAAGTTGTCAAACTCTTTTTATATTGACTTGGACCAATACAACACCGATCGATGGCCTAACAACCATCACGCCAAAACCAATCTACTACCCACACACTCCATTGCACAGTCGTGTTGATAGCGATATAACCCACTGCAATCATCGAGTTTGTACTCAGGGGATTGCGCCGTGCCTAATCATTAACAAATCATTGCAATAAATAGGATTAAAAAAAAGAAGCAAAGACATAAGATATGTCGATAAACACAACCACAATCGAACTACGAGATCTCCTCGAACATGCAGCCATGAATGCAACCGGTTCAAGGCAAGAGGTTGATAGATTCGTTTTGATACTCAAGAATGAATGGGTGACTGATATTGACTCACTACGGAGAATGGATGGCGATGCATTAGATGAGATACTTCCATTACTTTTAAGTCGAGAGTTGCAACGTTTGATATCACACAATGATTGTTCCAAGCCTCGATGGGAAAAGTCACGTCGTAGTGGTAGTTTTGATGGCGGCCCTTCTAATACTACAATATCTCCATCATCACTCACTCAATCAAGACATGTACTGCCTCCTCATATGATTGTTAATGAAGATACTTTACGTCAGCAGTCATCAAGACAACAATCAGCAGCACGAATGTTATCAAACCCAAGATTAGGACAATTAACCAAGATAACAAGGAGTGTAGTGAAAGATACAAACACCGGTGTTCAATACATAAGCGGTGCAATCAAAGAAATGATACGCGATCCATTCCATAAAAATGACACTATTACTACTACTACTCTTCCTCCTCGTATGATTCGTATTGGTGATGATGAAGAGTCATCATCGGCATCGTCTAGTAAAGATGGACAGCATCCACTTTTATACAAGAGACAGTATAAGAAGAAGAATGATAATAATGATGAGGTAGCACTATGTAAAATGTTTGACTTGTTTGATAACTTTTGTTCATACAGTCCAACTATTGATAATGATGAACAGACGAATGATTTAGCATCCTATGGTATCAACACCCGTGGCGGTGAGGGTATTGATGATGACGAGCTACAGCACATGTCAAATGAACATCCGTTTGCACTCGATGGTACTGGGAGGGCTAATCATCTCATTGCTGATGAATCTCGAAAGGCAAACTTTGTTGATAACGGCCGAAGGAGATTCCCAACACGAGAGGCACTTGAAGATGCTATACAAGAATATCAAACATTTATTAAAGAAGAGAAGACTGAATTGGAAGTTATTACTAAGAGGAGCAATGTCCCCAGCTCAGTTGTATCCAAGAAGAAGGAACTAATCACAACAGCCGAGGATGAATTACGTGCCTTGTATCCTCTCCGACTTATTCTACATACTGTTGGTGACTTGACAGAAATGATTGTCATGCTGCAATGGCATCGGGAGCAAGCCATGCGTGACTTTGATATGGATAAGGCAAATGATATACAAAAGGAAATTGATCAAACAAGAGAACAGATTGATCATGAAGAACGATACTTGATTGAGAAGAGAATGGGCGCGATTGCGCGGAATGTGTAGCTTGCGGTGACAAGTTTGTACCCACTTCAACGAGAATACGTCAGAGATTGACTGGTGGTAAGGATACGAAAGGACAAAGTCACTGTGAATCATGTTGTAAGGTATTTGGGCAAAGCTGAAGTGTTGATGTGTTAATGATAAGTAGTATAATAGGAGAGGATGTCGATCAGTACATATATATGTTTGTAGTGAGACCTGTCACATAGCTTTAAAAGGATACCGACATCTATTTTTTATTGTCTCATAATATAATGACCACTGTACTTGTACGTCGAGAGTTGTATAGTAACTATAGCGCTGATAAGCAAGGGCCCGGCGGAGGAGACGGCTGAAGATGTGTATGATTAATGCAAATGGACGATTGTTGAAGTGAAAAGATATGATGAAAGAGGAACAAAAGAACAACAAACACAATAGCAAAATTTATTTTGCATTATTTGCTTTGTTAGGTTTATGCACCTTGATATTATACTGGAATATTGATGGAATACAGTACCATGATGATGATAGACCTTCTACCGTCAGGCGTAGGTTATCAATATTCAATGGTATGAAGACTAGTTGCAAGACAGCGCCTAAAATCAAACAACCATCAACACAAGGCCAAATACCGCCAACATACTTTGCAACATATCCAGGTAAGCCGTCTGTTTTGTCATTCAAAAGTACTGTTCATATATCTTTTCAACTGACTGACGTCGTCATCTCTCTCAAACTATTTCACAGGATCAGGATCACGAGTTACACGCAAATTAATAATGGCATTAACAGGTCTTAAAGTGCAAAGTGAATACTCTGAACAACCAAAAGATAATGCAATTGCAGTACAAACTAAGTTCCCACATAGATCGGGAGCATTATGTGCATGGGATAGAAGTATACAACGAACAATCATGTTAATACGTAGTCCAATGAATTCATTGCCAAGTTTGTTCGATGAATTATATACAACTAAGAAACATTTGCCAGTTAAATTCCATCCAAATCAACCACAATACAATCCAGACGATGAAGCATCAGTTGCTGAGTGGATAAGTTGGCATGATAGAATGTTTGAAAGTCAAATGATATCCTATTCAGAATTTATACGGTATTGGACTACACGACATAAGAATAATGACAATACATTGATACTTGCATATGAAGATTTGATGAATGAACAGACTGGTAGTGATGAAGCTGAACGTATAGTTGACTTCTTATCGAATGGTGGTCGTGGTGATGGCGGTTCTGTACCAACTGTTGATGTTGATGATGTCCCTTGTGTGTGGCAAACAATATTCAGGAATGCCAATTTGAATATAGAAGATGATGAAGAAGAAGATGTCCAGCGACGAAGACTGGCTAGTTATATAATACCACACCCTTCTTCAATCGAGGATGCACCTGAATCAAGACTCTTCACTTCTGAACAACTAAGGGTTATGGCTACAGTTCTTAGTCAAGTGGCAGAGGAATTGCAATCAAAATCACATCACTTGAATCAGTTACTTCTCCGATATCGTTCTCAGATTATTCAAGTTCTTGACAGCATGCCAAATGATGAAGAGTCCGATAGTATCAATACTGAGGAATCTATAAATAATGTCGTTGCAAATGTTGCAGCTTCATCTTTGACTGCTTTACCACAACAACAACAACAAGCTCAAATTCACATCTTTATTGTATCTCCACCAGGGACAGAGTCGAATGTTGTTACCAATTGGTTACTGGGATTATTTGAGCAACCAGACACAGAGTATACACACCTAGTTACCACTCCGGGGATGGCAATATATCAAAATAATAAAGAGGTACCAATAACAACTACAATTGTTACACAAACAAATGAGATGAATGTGTTGGGTTTATATAAGATTTACAAACCTGGTTTTGATGAAGTCTTCTTCGTTGTTTCAAAAAGTGGTACCGATGCTGATAAGCAAATAGATCCAGAGATTTGTGAATACGAAAACTTGTTATGTATAGAGTATGAAGATCAGCAATACACGAGTGATAAACAAATGAGGAGAATGGTACGTCAGCTCACAGACAAACTTCAATATCGATTTGCTACCTTTCTGGGTGGAAACAACTTCAATCTATCATTACAGGGAGCCATTACAAGATTGATTGATATGCAATCTACAATAAGATCTATGCAATATGAATCATACGAAAAGGTGGATTCCAAGTATGGTGTACATGGAGGCTTGGTTGAAGAGAAGACGAGTACCTCTGTCCAAGTTACAACAAACATCGAGACGACGCCGCAAGGAAGACTCTTCTACTGCGGTAGTACTGGTTCTGGTGCAAATATCAACTACAGCATTCTTGGAATCTTCCTTGCAAATAGCTTCTTTCCCGAATTTGTAGGAGGTGTTCCGGGCAATCAAGATGAATCACAAACTGCTATCCAGTTGACTGCAAGTTCAATTAATCAAGCAACCGACCAAGACTTTTTAGTCTATCATATGCATCAATATTGTGAAGTAGATGTACTATCATTCCCTGGTATGCAGCTTCATGTCAATCATCCTACTCATGGGTTTAATGCGTACGGCAAGTATACACAACTTGCTCCAAACATTTATACAATTGGAGCATATGAGGATGGACCTCATAGTATCCAACTTCCATATGCCATGATGAAATGGTGGTAAGTTGCCTGTATATGTGCTGAATTATAAGTGTGTCTGTTGACTGCATCTAACATTTAACGAACAACATCTAATATTCATTCATAGGGTTTTAGTAAAAGGTTTGGGTACGAATGGGAATATTGATCAATCAACGCTAGACAAGTTCTTTAATCCTTCTGCGAGACCGAAAAACACAGGGAAGCACTTCCTTCTATATGTGAATAGCCATTATGTAGCTTATCGGGAGTTGGCAGCATTAACGCTATCTAGTTTGGGTACAATCCATGCTACCGGTAGCTGTCAAGGTAATATAGAAGATGTTCCCACCATTGTAGATCCGGCTAGACCACCTCGATGTATACCATTCAAAGATGACAAGAGACCTTCATCTGTCAAAGTCACTGAAGACTTGAATAAGAAGAGTAGTTTCTTCAATCGAGTTGTATTCCAAGATTATAGATTCATGTTGTTGATGGAAGACGCTAATCTTCCAGGATATATAACCGAGAGGATAGTAGATGGATTTATGTCAGGTACCGTTCCTATATACTACGGTGACTCGGAACAAATCTTTGATATATTCAACCCCAAGGCATTCATATACTATGATATTAATGCTCCACAGGAAGCTCTTGACAGGATAAAGTTCTTGGAAGAGAATCCAGATGCATATCAACAAATGCTAAATGAGCCGATACTTGCAAATGGACAAGATACGATAGACAAATACTTTTCCTTCGAGGATTCTATAGGCAATGGAATGCTGAAGAACAGAGTAAGAAGTAAGCTTGGGTTTCCAATATGATGATAGGAGACGACTTAAGAAAGATAGCGCTACCTTAATCTACACTTGCTCATCAGTTTCTTCCTCGTTACATTTTGAAGCAAACTGCTTGAACTTGAGAGATTGGTGTTTGCTTTGTACATAGTCCGATATGATCTGACATAACTTTATTGGTAATGCGGAAAAGTTCTTGTCGTTGTTAACCTTCACCCCTTCTTCGTGTCGTCCAATACACTTGCATTTGCCCCCAATCTTAATGAGTACACGCCCAAGTGCCTCATCGTTTGTCCATATACTTGTTGGCTTTTGTTCTGCACGACCAAATTGACAGTAGAAAATATCATATCGCTTGAAACCGTGTTCGGTCTCTAATAGAGAAATGACGTTGCTGTGTTTCATCAGTCCAGTGCTTGGATTTTCAATGGTTACTGTGGTGTCGCTGCTCTTCTTCAATGCTTCCACGATAAAAAGGTAAAGCTGTAGTAACATGGCATCAGCCAAATGGGAGTCTGAGGACTTGTTGTAGTTGTCTTTATCTCGATGAACACCTCCTGCTAATCTCGAGTACGTTCGACATACAGGGGAAGCATGTATGAAGTCAAAAGTTTGTGATGATATTAGATTTTGGACATAAGCAGAGGTGAAGTCGGCCTTCACACTTGCATTGGAGCTGATATCATTATCAACAGAGATCGTATCCATGCCTTTTCTTCGACATAGAGTTGACAGTAAGCTACATCCCGAAAAGAGCTCTAGAGCTTTGCATTTGAAGTCGTTGCCCGTATCCAAGAAACTTTCATTACAAGCAAGTTTTTCAAAGACTTCTGCTGGACACATTGTCTCGATGTCGCCGTCATCGTAAGCAACTCTATAGTGTACATCGGTAATTGTGCCTTCATACTCTTTACCGTCCTCGAACACAGTCTTGATGCGACTACCTAATACTGTAGCACCCTCAGGAGGAGGCATTGTAGCAGCAACATTGTCTTCTTCAGGATCAGACTCCGAATAATCACTATTGCCACTGTCTTTCAGCTCCATGATCTTTTCTATAGCCTTATCAATACTAAAATATCCACCACCATCGCCATCTGATTCTTTAGGAGCAGCATGATCAAGGACATTATTAATTTGCGGTGGCGTTAAACCAAACTTCTTCGCTAGGCGAATGATGTGTCCTTTGTTATCATCTTTCTGGGAACCAGAAGTGTCTACATTTGATTGTGGTGGCGCCTTCACAAAGTGTGTGCGATCATTAATATTGTATAAGGACTCCTGCAACATCATATTAGCATCGATCAGCGACTCGTGGAGTTCCGAAGATCCTTTCTTACATGTGGCAGCGTTTCCTAACACTTTTTGTACAATTCGAATTGCCTGATGAGGTTCCTTTTCCTCAATTGATTGAACAAACCCATGAAGGAGTACTTCATTTCTCTTTGTGTACAACTGCTTCAACTTTTTAGGGGTTACACTCCGTTTCCTACTGTTCCTTTCTTTTTGAGATCTTTCAGAGCTTTGAGGTTGAGATGATTGAGAATCTTTGCTCATACTCTTTCCTTGCCTGGCCTTTAATTTGGACCCTAACAAAGTAGATGAAGCCGCCTCACTGTGTTTAAGTACATCCTCTTGAGTACCTAGACTGTTATTGCCCGAGCAACTACTTGAGCTTTCATCATCATGTGCTTCTCCTTGTTTGATTTTGAAATTGGTTTTTGGAGGATCAATACCGCGGCTCAATTTAATCGGTCCTTTGCCTTGTTTCTGTACACTCTCCTCATCCTCAGATTCGCTATCACCAAATAATGTACTCTGATTGTCGTAATAAGAATTCATATCCTTGGGCGTCTTGTCTACCCAGGGTTTTTTCTTGTCACTTTCATCGTCCTCCTCGGATGATGAATCAGATGAGTCAATTGTTATAATCTCTTGCTTCTTAAACTTGGGTTGTTTCTTTGGGACTGGCTTCTTCTTTTTCTGTGCCACTATTTGATGTGCGGATTCTTTAGGAGGAGATACACGACGGCGTTTCCTCCGACTGGTGTTTAGTGTTACCTGGACTTGGCTGAGACATATCTATCATAGAGAAAGAAATAAAGTTAGACCAACTGAAAGCACGACAAACAATCTCATATAAAAGGTTCAATACATACCAGTACTCTTTGACCCGTTTCCCTGGTAGAAAAGAAATAAAGTTAGACTAACCTTGACGACACGACAAACAATCTCTTGTCAAAGGTTTAATACATACCACTTAATCTGTACTTGTCCCGGCGCATTATAACTACTACCTAAACTCCCATCTAGCAAATCAACAATCTTGGCATTATGAATTTGTCCATTATTATCATCTTCCACTTGGATAGACAACAATGTCTTATAATCAATCGCTGCTTTAACTTGATCGGGGGAAGTTAAGATAAAGTCGACGATATCACTAAATCCATTTCTTCTCCACATCACTTTACATTTATTAGTAGTTTCATTGTATGATTCTTCAACATACGCCAAATGATACTCCCCATCCCATTGTGATTTTTTCGTTAGATATCCTGGTGCATTATTATGTTTTAGGAAGACCTTGGCCCCGCATCGAAGTAAGGATTGGGCTACTGCCAACTCGTCAATATCTTCACTGGCAATTGACATACTTGTTATATGTTGTGTTTAATGTTTATGTTATATAATTTAGCTGTTGAAAGATATTTTTATGTTTATATTTGCAACCTGTTAGAACATTCTACTGTGGTGGTATGTGAGATTGTTAAGTTGAATGTTATTATATTTGCAATCTGTTTCGAAGGTGAAGTGGGTGATATAATGGAAGTTAGTTGTACAAGTTATTTACATCTTTGTGTTGTTGCATCAAATATATTGCAATTCTATATGTCCTCAGAACATGTTGGAAATATCGGTCTCTCACAAAGCGGGTTAAGCTCTACTCGGTCGAAAGATGGTATAAATATGTTTCATCATAAGACAATAAACAGCAGATCAATAGCAATACGTGTAGCAAATCCAAACATCAACAAAAATGATGTTGAAAATTATTGTGGATATCATACCGTACCGCACCACCACTTTCCCAAATTACAACAACATAGATAAACTTACTTATACTCACTTTATATGCCGTGATTTATCCTCTAGAGCTGCCGTCAATATCAATAGCCTCCTGCTCTGATTGAGATTGAGCAATCAAATAATCGGTATCCTAAATAGAGTTTTCTAGTTTCCCATTAGATGAAAACTTATTTGCCTCATTTTTATCGTTTGCAACAAACCCGCAATAAGGTAACTGTTTTCTCGGTGTAGAACGCTGGTAGGTGGCTGGTAAGTGCAATAAGCTGATCTGTATGATATTTATGAGTGGTTTTTGTGTGCAGCAGACGATAGCTGGTTCAGCGCATAGCATAAGGTAGAGGATACCACAAGAAGTTCAATGAATAAACTTTATGGTGCATGAGATGATTAGCCCCCTATCTTATGTATTATAATATATCTGTGTTTTATATTGAAGCGATCGGGAACGTTACTAACAGTTCATGTTGATTGTATTTTGTTTATCTAATATACATTTAACAGATTTAGTTGCAAAGAAAACTGTTAGGGATGATATCACAACTATCCGCCATGAGCGGAGGGAGTACATTATTATCCATCCTATTAACCATCGTAACAATAACGTCAAAAATATGTGTGGTACAAGCAGAAGACTCAATTCAATACTGGACAGATTATGCAATCGTTCCCAAACGATGCATCACCTACAATGATAATGATCAAATTATGTACAGTATGTATGATAAATCAACAAACTATTGTACCGATACACCCATGGGTACATATGTTGCATCAGTACCTACATTTGTTAATGCCTACCTCGAACAAGCGGAAGATAATGCTAATGATGAGGGAATTGAATATACTTACCCCGATGCATCAATGTACTTAGATTGTGTATATAAACAAATTAATGGTGTTGATTATTATTTACATTTGGGTTGTGCTGATGATGGTTCAAATTCATTAGCTGTTAATATTTACACTGATGCGCAGTGTACGGAACCATCAGTTATTAACGGGTATGATGACGCTAACATTCAAATGGATATTAGTATCCCATTCGAGAAATGCACGCCTTGTGTAATTTGGATGGATAAGAATGATGATGAAGTTGATGATGCATATTATGTTAATAAACAGACGAATGCCCCGTTATGTAGTACCATGTGGATGTATAAGGAGGAGTGTAACGGAAAGTGCCAAAGGATTGGGCTAAATAATGCTTCAAGTAGTGAGGGTTGGAATAAGGCTGATAAGATTTTGTTGACTGTGTTGAGTTTGTTTGGTGAGTATGTTATCTAATTGTCTTATTGTGTTGTGAGGTTATATGTGTCGATCGACTCTTCTGAAACTCATTACCCCTTCTATCCATATCATAGGCTTTGGAATGCTCCTTGCCATTATCAGCAAGCGTCAGAAAATGTCCAAAAAAGAAGTTCTACTTGAACAGGCAGCCATCTCCGCTGCAGGTTTACAACAATCACACATCCTTGGTATCTTTGCCTTACTAATCTTAATCATTACAATGTTTGCTTTATTGGGATTGAAGAAGATAACTTGGGCTCTCCTACTCATGATAAACATTGTGTTGTTTGCTTACTTGATGAAGTTGACAGTCGATGGCAGTGTGAAGGAAACGATAATTGTGGATGGGAAAATAGTAGAGGCGGAGGAGGATAGCGAGTCAGAGGATGAAGATGAGGTTGAGATGCCTGCTCCCGTTGGGCAATATCAGAATCCTGATCTCCCAGCGGTAGCATAATAGCAAGACTCGGAAGAGATATGGAGTGAGGTATATGTATCAGAATGTTTGTTTAGAGTGTGGTAGCATTATCCCAGTCCTTAAGTGGGTTAACCTAGTAGAGATGTATTATTGTACAGCTAATTGACTGTAAGGATACTCTATTCGGTGCACATGGTTTTTTTGTGATCAAAGTCTGGTCTTAATTTAGATCATAATCCACTACAATCATACAAAACACAATAAAATCCCACAATTAGCTAGCCATCCACACAAACAATTCAGCTATTACAACATACCGGCGATACTATTGGAAGAGTGTGTTGAATGATTAGCTTCGTGAAGTGTTGGGAGGCCCTCACTAACGTTGGAGACATTTTGTTGTCGACCAACTTTGATGGAAAAGTCCATTTTTCCTGCAAACATCATTCCTCCCTGAGGACAAGACAAAGAACGTCTCTCTGCCCGAGAAGGACGAGCACGGCGTGGTTGTGATGGAGCTGCCAAGTCAAGTCCTTCCGAAGTGTCCACAGAGCTAGTATCTGATCCCCCATCAGTTCCTAGTGTTGTCATTCTAGTAGCAGGTGAGGCTCCTCCCATAAAAACTACTCCAGGAGTACCGCTCTGACTAAACATCTGAGGTGTAAGACGAGGGCCGAGTGCACTTGGCTGTTCTGTGAACATTAATGCTCCTGTTGGGCAGGATACTGTTTTCTTGCGGTGAGGTCACGACGAGTCATTGGTGGTGTAGCTCCTTCGATATCTTGTGTCGATGCTGCCTCGGCATTTCCATCCTCTGCAGTATCATCGTCAACATCTTTCTCGCCCTTTAGAAGAAGTTCGTCCTCGTCCTCTTCCTCTTCTTCTGCCTGACGATTTTCAATCCACATCTTAACAGTGTTTGGATCGCTGTCAATTAGAATAAGCTCGTCACGAGTAAAGATTTTGGGAAGGAGGTATAAACGAACTGGAATACACGCCGCGATAATAATTGGGAATGCAATCGCAATTGCCTTGATGGATTTGACAACATACAACAGCGCAAAGAAGAATAACTGAATAAGTGTAAAATAGTGCATACGCCTTCGTTTCATGTATTGGGTGTAGGGTTGGACAGGATACTTGCTTGGTTGCATGAAGAACATCATCATTCTTCCCCAGAATTGATTTGTACCGAGTGAGACCAGCCCCATGAAGAGAAAGACACCGTAAAGCACCGGCACAGGAATCAACTTAAGAACATCCAAGGCAAAGATTGTGATGAAGCATAGAAGGTGGATACCAAGATTTGTCAGCCTCGTTTCTTGAACAGATAGAATCGTGCCGTCCTGACTCTTCTCAGCCATTGCATGGATGTGATTCAAGCTCCTGACAGTCGCAGCAACCAACCAGGGGAAACCCAACAATGAATTAACCAATATTAAGACACCGATGACAATCGTATCGTAGTTGTAAGCATCTCCGTGTTTGAGTTTATGCGAAGGATGATTGATCAAGTGCCAAGTAATTCCATCGTCAAGAAAAACAAGTACAAACGCGAGGAGAGCAGGCCCGGCGGCAACACCGATTAACCAGGGTTTTCCATTAGTGTCAACTAAAAGCAAGATTAAATGATAAATGAGTTTAAGATTTGTCGAGGCGGCAAACACAAATTATATGAAACACATTTACTTACAAAGGTTGACAAGCCAAGGGCGATATCCATACGGTTCTGCTTGATCAAGACAGTCATTTGGCCAGCTGGTGCTGCAACTTGAATCACAGCACTGAAAGGTGGGGGCAAACTGACTTGGCACATTTAGTTTTTCAATTGGTACCTCCTTGAACGCATTACCAATCAAACTCCAAACAATAATGCTTGTTACTACTGCAAAATCTGTGAACGCATTCCTACAAGTTTGATTGGGAAGAAAGGGACTGAACTTAAACTTCCGTAACAAGAAGGCAAGCATTGTGGTTCCAAGGAATACAATAACAGACAAGAATGCAGATGCCCAGTGACTGTAGTATTCCTCATCTTCATATGCATCATGAGATTTATGGTTGAAATCAAAGTAGTGGATAACTCCAGTTGATGAAAATGGACTTCCAATGGCATTGATAATGAAAATCAATGCAATCTAATATTATGGGGCAATTGAGAAGTGAGATCTTGAAGCATAACGATATCAATAAATATCAAACACCAAATACTTACCAAGAAGGAGAAGATCTCATCTGTAAAACGTGTACACAAGATAATAACTCGATTAAGATCCACTACAGCTGCAACGACCATATAAAATGTTACCCAGATTCCAACCAAGCATTGAGTGTTAAAAAAGGAACGTCCATACTTTGTGAGATTTTATAAAGAATCTCTGTAAATGCCAAGACAGGTCCTGTTCCTCCATTAATCATCATCGGTTGTCCTCCCTATATTATTATGTGCAAAGTGAGCATATCATGTGCACAAAAAGTACACAAACAATCAACAAATTGAACTCACCGCCAAGGCATAGACAATACCACACCATGCGGTGGCAGCAATCATTTCAACAGCACCGATATAATTATTAGTTGCCTTGCCGTAGATGGCTCCAAACGTGACAGCGGGAGCAATACATGCAAAGTATAGAAAGAATGAGCATGCAATAGTCTACAATATTGCAATAGTGATTTCGAGATATAAAAGGTATGAGTTAATATATAAAGAAAAGGAGGTATGAGTTGATACTGATAGCGTGCTATAGTAAAGAACACATACAAGAGATGTACACATCTACACAACATCATACCTTGCTATTCAAGTTGACCATCTCTTCTTTCCAGTGAGTACCAATAGTGCGCTTAACATCAGCAACAATACCACGTCCCCATCCCTGTCCGCTTCTCATTTTATGCCCATCGTCATGTAGATCATTATTATCATCAACACTTCCATTATCATTATCATCCTGATTGAATGATTCCTTTTGTGTTTCAGATATAGTACTGGGTTTCTTTAGACTGTCATCGGACGAGTCATCCGATCCTTTATTAACAACTGCTGTTGACATAAGATTATAATACTGTATTGCAATGTATACTTATCCAGAGGAACTCAATTTATGTGGACGCCGACCTCATTGAATTTGCAAAGTTCACCTGCTGATCAAAAATTGGAAGATTGTAATTTGGATATAAAACGGACATCGGATTCGTACCATGAGAGTGTAATCTATCTCCACGTGGATTGTGATTATATGCATATCACATATCAAGTTAAGAGTTAAGGCGGCTTTTAGGAGATAGTAGACATCAATATTGTTGTGCAACGATATCATATCTCTACACTCGCCATAACATCTATAGGATTGCCGTGTTCAATATCCATTTGTCGGCGGCCAGAATAAATCGTCGCTACCATAGCTATTAAAAAAGAAAGCAAATTTTGCAAACACATACATATCCATCAATACAACACTCGCCATCATGCGTATGGGACGACCAACCAAGAAGCGTAAAGCATACGGCAAACGCCGTATTACCGAAAACCCTAATCCACCCCAATTCTCTTCAGGTGGTATGATCGTAGGACAAGTATCATCCGATATAATATCGAGTATCCTATCACCAATATTAAATGATTTGGCAAACAGTAGTGTTGAGGAATATGCAGATGCACTATTAGTTTATGAACAAGCTGTTGCTACACAAAAGCTCAAGGATGGCTTAGCCAGTACTACTGATACTAATGTTAATAGCGAGGAGGTAGAGATGGAAGATGGAGAGCAAGTTGAATTAGATTTAGATGGCAACATAGTAGAGAATTCAGACTCTCCAAAGATTGATCCAATCTTAACAACCAACTTACCAACACAACCAAAAACACCACTATTTGCAACATCACAAGATATAGAAGAATTAAACATTCTTCTAAAAGAAACATCATCACATTTCTCAACACTAGCCAACACCTATAAGGTACACGCCAATGCAGCTAAATTTGAACGTCTCCTCGATGAAAAGTATGGTCGATTCCGTCCCTTCATTGAATCACATCCACAAGTGGAAGTAGTTATTAAGAATATATCAAGAAAGTATGCAATGGGTGCATTCTCCCCTTTTAAAAAATCAGTACCGATTAATAAAACGACAAGTATAATGATATTATTTATGATGCATCGTAATAATGTTAGAATGGAGGCATTGGTATTGGTTGCTACATTTTGTTTAGTGGGGTTACAACCGTGGGCATTGATTGCATTGGTTGCACTTGGAAAGTGGGAAATGGATAGGAGAAAGTCAAAGAGAGTTTATGGTATGCCTAAAAAGTTGATTGTTTGTGAACCATATTATGATCGTGGTGGAAAAGATGAAGAGGATGAAGAGAATGAAGAAGCGGAACGTATCAAAAAGTATCAATTCTTGAAACAACCAGTAGGAACTAAGTACAATCCAGCCGATTTAAGTATCCGTGATGAACACTATGATGTATTGCTCTTGGGATCAGGCATTGAAACACTCTACCCAGCAGCATTACTAGCACGAGCAGGGAAGAAGGTATGTGTACTATCACCATCCACAGACGTGTCTGAATGTTTAATCATGGAAAAGCAAACATCCGAGGGTGGAAAGTTTGCACATGTTCCGTTTGATGTGAAAGGTATGAATATTGGACATTTGAATAGACAACAAAAGTTGTTGGCGCCTGCATTGGTAACCTCGACAGATACTCAGGGTGGTATACGATTTGCACGAGTTGGCAGTTCGAATGATGGATATGCACATTCTATCTTATCAGTTCCTGGATTGGGTACTGATAACATTAACAGTGAAGCAATACCTATCGTGATCAATGCCGAAGGACCAGCATCAATAGCAGAGTATTGCTCAACATGCTTGGGTGATGGATATCCCGGAGTTGATTTAGATGGGAATGATAATGGTAACTCAACTAGTTTGGGATATATCAAGGCATGTGGTCAGATTAATGCAGGTGCAGCTGAATACTTTCTATCCAAGTTATTTGCCACTGCAACAAACAAATCGGAGAGTAGTAATTCATATCAACAGGCAACTATCCGTCCAGCATCGGTATTCTTGAACAAGTGCTTACCGTTGAATGCACATGTTCGTAGTCTAATGGCAGCTATCGGTATGGCGAATGAAAATTTATCGCCCGATCATACTAGTATGGCAGCACATATTACACATTTATGTTCCATGTTGAGTGAGGAGGGGATGGCATACCCCATCGGTGGACCACGAGCTATATGCCATGCGTTGACAAGTGTTATTGAACAGTGTGATAGTCGAGTTGTGAGTGGTGTTAGTTTACAAGAGCTATTGTTTGACGAGTTGCCCGGGGTTGAAGAAAAGAAGACAGTCAAGACAGCTACTACAAGTGGAGGAGAAGAGTCGGCATCTGACTTTAGTGGACCAAAACCACGATGCAAGGGTATTCGTCTTCAGAATGGTTGTGAGATTACAGTTTCTGAAACCAATGGAGCGGTTGTTTCGACGTTGGGGCTCATCCCGACATTCTTACATCTACTTCCTGCTGATGTGCGCACTGCTCATGGAGTACCACCAGGCTTACCCGCTGTATCTGAACGTCGTCCACTAATGAAGGTACTAGTTGGGTTGAATGGAACAAAGGATGAGTTGGACTTGACTGGTGCAGATTGGTATCATTTACCAAACGCAACATTGCCCCGTGACGAGTTGGATCCTGAAACAGGCCAAGTTAAGTATGGCACCATTGGTGTGGATGATGTTGATAGCGCAGATGATGGTGGTGAAGTTTCAGGAGAGGATGGGATGATATCAGAAAGTACTGCAACTTCTACAGTTAGCCAGAGCGGCGGCAGAAGAGGAAAACAAAGCAAGACTGCTACCAAGGCTCCCCGACGGTCAAAGTTTATACCAGGATCTAGTTGGATGAAGGTGTCGTTCCCAAGTGCGAAAGATCCAAGTTGGGTTGATAGGCATGGCTCTGTATCGACGTGCGTCGTTACCATTGAGGCCGATGATGACTTTGTGAAGGCGTTTGATACCAAACCTAAAATCTATTCAGTTCTGAACAAGAGTGGTTCCTCTGATATGGAACGTATGAGTGATAAGGTGCTAAAGGATTTGGTGGATACATTTCCACAACTTGAGGGTGAGTGTATGAATAGGTGAATTGGTCTGCCTCATGTTTATCTGTACCTTGTACTAATCAACAAGTCTCTCTTCTTATATTATCTGTAGGCAAAATTGAGTGTGTGCAAATCTGTGGACCTCTTCGTTCAGGTCTCACTCAAGATTTGGCTCGGTTTGGTATCAAGGGCAACAAACCCAAGATGCCATATCCAGGTCTCTTTATGGGGGGCAGTGATTTAACTGTAGCCGATTCCGCATCAGGGTCAATTGTAAGTGGTTGGTTAGCTGCCAATGCTATCATGGGTTACAGCTTCATCGATCACTTGTACTTGAAGAAGAATATCACGACTGATCTGCAACAATTCTTAGATGAGCCTAGTATGGCCACTGTTCGAGGTGGAGAAGTCGTTGACGACGTAGCAGTCCCATTCAAAGAATTAAAAGACGACAAGAAGGCTGAGGAAGTAGCAGAAGTTACAAACACCGCAGCTGAATCGACCAAAGAGGAATAGGTAGTCTGTGTTGAGGATCGTCTTAATTTGGTTATGATAGACTAGCTAGAATCATAACTGAAGCTCTTAAGTATTAAACTGCATCACAATGAATGTATTACTGAGGAAACTTTTTTGCTCCTCTATGAAACAGGGACTTGTATTAACAAACAAACAAACAAACAAACAAACATCTAGCGGTATTCTAGAATACCTCGTCCAACAATACATACATCCTAAATCAAACTCCTCTCTCTTTTCAATATCAGATCATTCATTAACTATTCAATCCAACCTTTATTTAGAGAACTGCCAAATCCTTCATCAAACTCGACTTCGAATGACTCTCCACTACCGAGCGTAACTGGAGGAGGAGCTTCCTCATCAAGAGGTGGTTCTTTATCTGCAACTGGCGACTCTACAATCGGTGGCTCTTCATCAATATTGTCATCAACGACACCCTCCTCTATATCCTTCGGTACGACTACGGGTACAACATCAGGTTCAGGTTCCTTCTCTTCTTCTTCTTCTTCAGCTGGAAGCTCTTCTACTTTTTCCTCATCGTCTTTCTCTTCCTCCTCCGCCTTCTCCTCTGGTACGACTGCTGCAGCTACGATTGCTTTGTCCTCCTCCTTCTTCTCCTCATTAGCAATAGGTTTTTCATCTTCAGCAGACTTCTTCTTCTCGTTATCCTTACTATCACAACATCCTTTATCATATCCATTGTTGCAACATAATGGATCTGGTTTTGGAGAACAGAACAAGAAGAATCCCCCAATAAAGAAGAGCATAAAGGCAGTGAAAGAATATATCGAGCCATTGCCAACCCGACAACCTCTATTAACTACTGAATCATTGGGTGTTTTCCTATTGAAGCATGCATCAGATAACCAAAGCAGGAAGGTAAAGCCCTGATTAAGCTGACAACATATGACGAGAAATGTTTGCATATATTTGCTACAGCAGACATTACAACAGCAGTCCAGTAGCATGAATAAAACAAGGATGAAGCCACAACTGGCAGCAATAACTGAGGTGGGAAATCAGAATGTATCACATGAGTTTTATCATTTTAAAGAGGTACATATCATATTGGAATATATTTGTAAGATACTTACCAGAGGAGATTGCAGACCAGAGATGAAGCCATCCAACAGAATATCCATTTTGATCTGAGGAGTATAATACGCAATCAAGCCATCCGGAGTTTTGATCAGGAGCTGAAAAGGTTAATAGTCCAAAGGTAGCTTGTCCATCAGGGCCGTCTCTCTGCACCACAAGATATGACAAAGTTAGAGTGTTCTCATCATTTTTATTAATTAATATTAATGTAATTTGGATATGCATCAACTCACCGTGACAAATTCACAAGATCCAATTGCCATTGAAGAAAGTACTACCGCCGCTATCATCATTATCAGTGTTATCACTCTGCATAATGTAGCATAACCCTGACAACATTTGCAACAAACCATTGTAGGATGTCGAGAGGATACCACTTATGTTTTTATATATACCACACTATCTAATCAAACCACCCCACCTATCGCCACTAAGTAGATGATAGTGTGTTATATTTGTAGTTTTTGTGGTGATATCAGATGTTTCTACTACGCAGCAATCCAGATGAGAGATAGAGATAAAGATTGAGCCACATGAGTTGACGAAAAAAGTTTGGCAAGTCAAGGATACCTTTAACTACCCCAAAATCGTCCCGCACATCAAAACAATTCTCTACAACAATCAATGTAGTCTAAACAAACACATACTACTTTACATCTTTAAGATTGGACATCTTCTCTATCTACATTCCTTCTCAATGGCAGAATGAAACGAGTCAGTTGAAAGTGCATCCACCTTGTCAATCGTTGCATCATTAACCCCCTCTTCAAGTATATGATCATCAATATTGCTGGGTATCTCCACAGAAGAAGCAGCCGAATATCTCCTCTCTGCCGCTGAAGACTTATCTTTTATTTCATAACTAGATGCCACAGGCTTGTTGTAACTAGATGATACACTTGGACGCTGTTGAGACCTGCGTTCAAATGTGCTCTTTCTTGCTGCAAAGCTAAATCCTCTCCGTTCTTGTGCTTGGAAATGAAGACGATACATTTTGGGGAAGAATATTAAGCCAGTAACGGAGAACCCCATTAGGAAGATTACTGCTGTCCTTACAAAGTAGAACGCATCGTTGTTGTTCTCGACAATAATGAGGATGGGAATCGAAAGTACAAGTATCTGAACAATCGACAAGACACAAGCGCTAATCCACTGTCCTTCTTGAAATTCGCTTGATACCTTCCTCGTCACAAAGCAGAGATATAGTGCATAAAGCAGCATGAGCCCATCGACTACTACCAAGGGTATCAGATAAGGCAAGATGCTTGCTGACGAAGTACAATACCCAATACTCCGAATTGGAAACCCATTGGTATCTGTTTGTATGACTTCTCTCTCCCATTGCATAGGATTGATGAGCTGCCAACACAAGAGAATAGTAAGCTGGATCATGATTACAGCTGCCATGATCACTATGACATCCTTTACGTCAACCTTCTTATTTCTAAAGTTTGAGGCGGCCTTCCACACCAGTCGTATCCGCCAGATTTTGGCAAAGAGGGCTGAAAATATGATAGCAAAGCCTATACTGAACAGCCATGGTAGTGCCATGCATGCGGCGTCAACCTTTGCTATAGAAGGATCATCTCTGTAATTTCCTTGGACTCCAATGGGTAGTATACTACAATTCATCACAAATACCCCAAGACACACAAGACCCAAAAACAAAGGTTGAGATGCCTTCACCACCTTGCGCTTTCTATAATATGCCGTCCATAATCCACAAATGATACTCAATAGGCACTGGATTGAGAAAAGAACGTAGCCGAAAATTGCCAGACTGCTGTTGATATAGGTTTTATCTTCCTCCGGTACAACCACACAGCTTGCATCGCTGCCTTTGCCACTTGATATGGCGTTGTCGTTGTCACAATCACAAGAACCATCTGCTTGGCACTTGCCGGTTGAAGTTGATACAGATCCTGTCTCACATGTAGATAAAAGTGTACAGTCACGTTTATCCCAGGATGGCATTGGATAGATCAACTCTCCAGATCGAATCTCGATGGGGTAGACTGTGTTTACCGTATTGTTATCGAACTGCAAGAAGAGGCTAGGAGCTTTTGATTGACCATTCTCATCAAATGATACTCTTCCGTAGAGTGTAGTAAACTCCTCTGTTGATAGTATTGACCTAATTGTATCCGAGTCAAACGAGTCTGCCCGTTCAATAGCTTGGACTAAAACACCAATCGATGCAGCACCTGAAGCAGAATGATAGGTGGGGCTCCGAGCTGTATTTGAAAGAAATAGTTCTGCAAACTCTCTCGCACTCCAACCAACTACGTCATCTGTCATCAAAAGACTTGGATCCCATGGAGAAATCCCCGTCATATACTGCGCATCTGTACCGACACTACTTGCAAAAGAATCCATTCCAATGCAGACTGTAAAGACTTGTGCCTTTGGTGACCACTTCGCTCTTCTCATCGCTGCAATCCATTCAGCACAGCCTTTATCGTACACACAAGTCACAACAACATCGGGATCTTCCTCTGGTCGAGACATGTTTCTTGCAATCGGATCCAGATCTGGAGAGCTGGCTTGCACTTCTGTTTGAGTTTGTACAATTAAACCATGCTGCTCGGCTAGCTCGGGCAAAGCAGCACAAACACCTTTGGTGAAACTGGCCTCTTCCCAAACACTTGCAGCTGTCTTTGCTCCTGCTTTAGATAGTGCCTCAATGGCTTGCGCTAAGTACTTCTTTGTGGGAGGGAAGGTACCAAATACTGAATTGTATCCCTCAAATTTACTCGTAGCAGCAGCTCCACCAGCGATTAAGATTGTATTTGTTTCATTTGCATATGGCGACATTGATCCGGTGAGTCCTGAAGAGTATGGACCAAGCCAAAACGATGCAGATATATCACTATTATTGGCTGAAGGTATCATACCGTTTTGTACAATAGCATCAACCTTTTCTGATGATGAGTCGTCACCAAACTAGATACAATATGTAAAATAAGAGGTGATATGCATAAGATTTAAGAATATAAGATGACTACTCACTGTTGTCAGCTCAATACCATACCGTTTGCCCCCAACTAATATTCCACATCGCGGACTTGTATTGATTTCATCAGTCATCATTTCAATGCTACGAAGTTGTAATTGACCTGTCGAGAAGAACTTATCACTTGGTTTGAGAGACATGGGATGTGAGAAGGATACAATCCCATCAAATTGACATGAGGCATCGTCTTCTACATAATCAACACCAAATATAGATGCATCCATTGTTGATGTAAGAGAGTTGGCATTTGCCCCTCGTTTTATCATTATCGTACCCGGTGTTACTCCGCTTGTGGCGATTGCAGTATGTGCAAACCATACTATTGCAAAAATGATGATTTGTTGGAGTTTAATAATATATGCGCACATCTTGTGTGTATTATAAGCTCTGCCCCATTGCCGTTTGGGGAAACAAAAAAATTTCAACCTTCCACGTGGAATATATTGGCCATTTTTCTTAGGGCTTCTTAGTGAAAATTTGATTTGCATCTTCTGTGAGTAGTAGTTTGATATTGAGATAAACAATGTTAATACTGTTTCTAACCCATTTTTGCAAGTAGAATCCATTTTTGATATCTATTTGGGGCACAATTGAACTTTGGACCTAGAATTTTACCTTCAAAGTCAAATCTTGCATTTTGTAGTGGCTCACCACTATAAATGGCACCTCTCATAACTCAGCCCCATCCTATTGCAATATATTGTTTGAATATTGTTTCTAGACCAGTTTTGCATGTAGAATTCGTTTTTGCTACTTCTACAGGGTGAATATGAGTGTAAATTGTAGTAATAGAGTGCCAAAGTTTTGACTAAGCTTTTTACATACAAATTTTTGGCAACTTTTAATAGGCCGATCCAATACAAACCATCTTACATACAGCTTCCTAATACATTATAGAAGAGATCTGAGTGGTATAATAATGTAATATGACCTTTATTGATAGAGATATGCTAGGATTAGTGTTTGACATTGAAAGGTTTTTATCAACAATTTTTGGTCTTGACTACCTTTATGAGACTTGTGCATTTTCATTTTGCTACCCCAGAGCTCCACTCGGGCAGAGCTTATATACCATACTGTTGCCTACCAATGTATGATAAATTGATTTCAATACACCTTCTCAGTTGCAGACATTGACAGACAAGTAAAAATGTTTGTTCCAAATTCAACAAAACCCTTCCTTATATATAATCTAAGAAAGGTAGATTATCGAATAGGTAGTATAGGTAGTAGTTACAGTCAACAGCAAGTATATCAGCGGCGAGCCTCTCCCTCTATTGTTTGAGTTGAAGTAGATATTGAAATTGACCTTATTTCCTTCGAACACGTGGAATAAAAGTGACATGGCTCCACTTTGGGTATCCTATTTTATAGTGTGTTTGTTAGTGAAAATGCTAAAGTGTATCCTCAATTTATTGCAATAGTATAGATTATATACGGTAAAATATTGTTCATTACCTCTTCTAATACATATTTATAGTTTAAATACAGGCTAGGATGGATGTAGATAATGTATCTGTACCAATGGCAGCACTGCATATATTACCATGCATTTTCAGCCCTGTTCACAATGGTGATTTTGAGTAGTCAAATACTAGTTCCTATGCTTATTTTGGTCCTAAGACGCCATCACCAATCGATTCAGCATGCAATTCTGGTCTAGAATGAGCCTTTCCAACTTTGTTGACATCAATTATTGGCCTCTCATCACCAAATTCGGCGGCCAATATTTGCACAGTGGCCCCTAACAAAATAAGATACCAAAAGTGACGCCATGTCAAGATACCGGAAAAATATTGCACGTGTTCGAAGGAAATAAGGTCAATAGTCAACACATATCTCATATCTAAAATGGGACGGTATCCTAAGGGTCACGCACAGTTGCAACCTACTCAAAGCAATGCTCTAGGCTTTGATAAGTTGCTATTGCACACATGTGTTGAAGAAAAAGTGTTTATCTAACAGTTAGGCTGTTATCTACTTGAATTTCCATTATGAAGCTGAACTAACCATGCTTCCTTTAGTGTAGAAATTTTACTTACTTCCTCGACACATGATTGTCCTTGTTTATATTTTGTGTGTCACGTCTTCTTCATCACATGCATGCTTGATTAACTTGATGAAAGAAGATATACCCCCAATTTACTCTAGTTTTATTTGCATAATAGCATAAGTAGCTTATTTCTTTGAAGAGTTCATAGCAAGGGAGTATAATAGTGTTCCCAAGATAGCAATTGTTGATCCGATAATCGATCCAGTTGACATGGGTGTCTTAAATGCAACAACACTAGCAACGATAATAACCACACGCTTGATGGTGTTACCAACAGCATGGGTGACAGGGTTGACCTTACCCAAAGCAAGGAATGCAACCTCATTATATAAGTAGTATGAAGCGCCACCCAAAGCTAGTAGTGTTGAAAGACTCTTGTTTGTGAATGCTCCACTGTCCACGGCACCCTTGAAGGCGCTTAAGAATCCAGTACCCTCCATAGCAAGCATCAATGGAATAAGAATAAGAGTAGACATGGCTGTCAAAACGGCATATAAGTTCTGTGCATCAAGATTCTCTCCCATCTTCTTGCCAGACATTGTCTTCTTCGATAAGACACCACGAAGTGATGATGAGACATTGGAAAGCATGGCAGCTGATAGTGCCAAAAAGGTGAAAGAAAGTTCTTTCATAGAAGCAATGGCAACGCCACCAATAATGGGTAGTAAAGTAGCATAGACCTTCATGGGTAAGACTTCACCCAAAAGAAGAGCGTTGGCTCCGCAGGTAACAACAGGCTCAGATGCCTTAACAATGTGTGCAAATGATACTGCACCGGCTCCCAATGCAATAACGGCTCCAACATGTACACCAGTATGACACAATGCAATAGGAATCAAGGTTTTCAACTCATCCATACTAAGCTTGGGTGCCTTACGTAATCCCAACAACCAAAGTGGTACAAAGTACAAGATACCAGTGGCCATTTGAATAGTAGCAATTGTCCATGGAAAGTCAAGTGCATTAAGTGCCTGCTTGTTGTAAATATTGTATCCAATGTTAAAGAGGTACCATAGAGCAAAGTAGGATGCTACTTTGAGTGTCTCGACCATACTAGAGGAGCTATCTTCCTCAGCAACAGCGGCAGCACCCCCAGAGGATGAAAGTGCTAGAGATGTTGGTGAGCTGGTTCTGATGTATATGATATTAAAAAGAGATTGAAATGAAAAGACTGAGTATACGATATGGTGTCATATATGGGCATGAATCTTCTTTGCAATTGCAATACATATATCTTTGCAATTGCAATACAAATGATTGACATATCTTATGCACTTTTTATTTGGGTCACTTTTCCCCAACTTAAAAACATAATTGCAATTGCAATATCATCTCCTTCAATATCTATATCTCGTAATGATAGAGCTATGTACTTACTTGGCAAATGATTTGCTAACTGGAGGAACAACAACACTTGAACTGCGACTACTTGTGCCAACACTTGCAGCTCTTGGCGAGAAAGCAAATGCCGAAGCCGATGTGGCCGCTAGTGCTAATAAGACAACCTTCTTCATGACCAACATATTGTTTATAATAATAATGCTAATAGTATTGTATTAGAAAAGCCGTCAAGTGTTGATGACAATCGTCAGTGTTGAAGGGGTGATTCAAGGCGGTATCTTACCCAAAAGTTAATTAGTAAGTATCGCCCTATTCGCCCCTGGACAAATGAAAAATGCCCCTTCTTCACTTTAAACTTCCCGATTATTAGATTTCGAGTGATTGGGAGGGAGGTATTGGACAATACCGAAGCTCCCTGGAGGAGAGCCAATGATAGGAGCGCTTTCAAAACCATGTTGTTTGTTTTGGCAGTATTTGCTTTTATTATTGTTGTTGTGAGTTAGTTGTTGGGATACCATACGATACCGTCAAAAATTGAGTGAGATGGACATGGACATCATGTTTGGTGAAATAGTAGAAGAAGGCCAAATGGCTATGGGAATGTATAATAATGATTTTGTATGTTTCGGTTCTATGTTATGCCCCCATTCGGTATGATGATCTAATTTGTGCATTATGGTATGCTATAACTTGTGCATAATCACGTGTTCTCATGAATGATGCAATTTGTTGATACCACTTGTCTCCTCCAAGTCTTAAAGGTTTGAGAAGTCCCTTATCATACATCTCTTTCCCTCTTTGAAACAAACGCTTCTCGTTATCATTCCATTCACATCTTCGGATAGCCAAAGGTAGCTCCAACGCTTGTGCACCTGGGTATGATGCCTTAATAATAACCTTTCCTGGCTGAATAGTATTGAACAAATTGACCCCCTCGTTGTATGAAGAATAAGTTTTACCGTTGACTGATCTTATAATCATTCCAACCTCAAGTTCTGTATCATGAAATAGACTCTTTGGTGATATCCGTGCTACTTGAAAGTGTTGGAGTGTGAGTCCGAGTTTGGTTTCATTTGTTGGCTTGATGACTTCAACGGTGGCCAGTTTTTGCTCTAACGAAGGTCGAACATCTCTACTACATACTTGGCACTTCCGTTGGTCATCTTCTCTTTTATCCCATTCAGCAGCTTTGTAGCTGTGCTTCTTCTTTGGCTTGCCGCACTTGCCACACTTTTTGAGTGCAGAAGAAGAAGTTTCCACTCGTTTCATATTTAATGATCTTGCATTCCCTGCTGTTACCTGACTAACTGGTTGATGTCTCGCATTCCAATCTGACAGACTTTTCAACTGGAACAGGTGAAGGTACTGATCATTATTGGGCTTCGCCTTTGACAGCCCATTCTTCTTACGTTGACCATAAAGATGATCCTCTACCTGCTTCTGCTTTAGACCTGATTCTTTCATTAGTTTTTGTTTCTGATCTTTGGTTGGATAAGGATTGCCAATATTAGCTTTGAACCAAGTATCTATGATCTTCTTCTTCTCGCTTTTGAGCCGCTTCACTTCATTCTTATTACCAACGAGTTGAGCCGTCAAGAGATCAAATTCTAACTGCTGTTTCTCGGTACGATTGTTGAGTGGTATAGCCTTTAACTTCTTCTCAATCTTGAGCCGCTTGACTTCATCCTTATCCCCTTTGAGTTCTAAAGTCAATATATTTAATTGAAACTCCTCTTCCTCGGTACGGTCAATAGTGGACAAAGACTTGATTTGCTCTTCAATCTCCAACCGTTTTACAGCAGCCTTTTCTTCCTTTGCTTTCTTCTCGGCAGCCTTCTTCTCATTCTTGAGCCGCTTAACTCCATTCTTGTCACCTTGGAGTTGTGCATTCAATAGGTCGAAATGAATCTGTTGTAACTCAGTACGATTGTCAGGTAAGACCGGCGCAATAGAAATGTCAACCAGGTGAAAATGGGAGTTAAAATTCACATTGAATTCACCAACAAAATCTAACTCCCATTTTCACCTGGTTGACATTTTGTTTGCGCCTGTCTTAGGTATAGACTTTAACTTCTTCTCGATCTTAAGCCGCTTCACTTCCTTCTTATCACGTTGTTGTTGTGCAGTCAAGAGATTGAATCGAAACTGTTGTTCCTCTGTTCGATTGATGGTTGATAAAGACTTTAACTCCTTCTCAATCTTAAGTCGCTTGACTTTATTCTTATCCCCTCTGAATTCTGCAGTCAATATATTTAATTGAAACTCCTCTTCCTCGGTACGGTTGATAGTGGACAAAGACTTGATTTGGCTTTCAATCTCCACCCGTCGTTCAGCAGCTTTCTCAGCTTTTAGTGTCTTCTTCTCTGCTGTATGTTTCTCCCTCCAATATACCTGTTCACGGCGAGTTCCATTGAGTAATGCATTCAAGAAATTACAGCGGATGGTTTGCATGGTAGTGCGCTTTTCAACTGGAATCTTCTTAATAGACTCCAACTCCTTGTTGATATTATCATGTCGTTTCTTCTTCATCTCAGCCTCGATACGCTCCTTCTCGGCCTTCCTCCTCTCCATTTCGGCATTTGCACTTGCCTCAATGGAAGCAATCTGAGCTGCTAGTTCGGCACCCTCTTCTACTCCCATACGAAGAATCTTTGCCTTGTGTTTCTTCCACGAAATACCTTTCACAAGATAAAGCTGCAAATCAAGGGGAACAGTCAAAGGATCTTCCTTATACTTTCTCCATCCCAGCATGATCTTACCAAAGCCAGTACTCTCAACAAACTTGATTTGTTGTGGATTTGCTGTATTGCTCTTGTAAGCAGTCCAAGCTTTACTCGCCCGCTGACCAATCTCACGTCTGTTTTGTTGCTTGATCTCAATCTCTTCTTTGGTCATATCCTCTCCCCACTTGTGTGCTATTCGAGTACGAACGGTAGTGATAGATTCTTCTTTGCCAATATCAAGGAGTCGAAGAAGTGGTAGGTAGAATCTCCACAGAATTGCACAAATCTGGTCTTTGCGCATAGGCCCGTACTTGCCCTTGATGAGATCTGATAACCAATCTTGAGAATGGGGAATTGCTGGTCCAACAATGTTGATGCGGCGTGTAATACGCCCATCTGTACCAATTAACTTGGAGTCAAACATGTATTGTTCAGCTTTGGGTGTGCCCAAAAGTAGAAGCATCGGCTCCCCATGAACTGCATAACATAACTCTCCACTAAAGAAGATGTTGATGGTATTTATTGCTGCAACCATATATTTGTCGAATCCCTCACCCACAGCAATTCCAAAACCCTCCATCTTTTCATCGTGGTGTGTATCTCTATTCTCACCCACCTCGGCAGCATCAAAAGCAATACTAACAACATCTTGCTGGCATGTTAATCCACTATCAACCAAATTGATTGTATGCCCTCCGTAACCAGTGATATCATGTGCAATGTAACGTGGAAATGTTTGACCCAGTACATTAGGACATGATCCGAGAGTGAGATTGTATGAATCCAAGTCTTCTAATGATTGTAGGGCAAGTGTCTTTAGTGTAGCAAAATTTTGTAAAGTCATTGAACGTGCGTTTGGGTTTGGAGCTGTCCCTTGATTGATTAAATCCCTGTACTCTTTTGGATATGCCGATGCAATACGATCTCTATACTTGTTCCAAACAACGTAATGGTATTAATAGT
>Ga0214477_100037_pt1 | contig 79938 bp, 75 predicted proteins | sample M1_20Mar14CPVII9_FD_165058 | JGI IMG/M metagenome (GOLD analysis project Ga0214477, IMG submission 165058) | Marine eukaryotic communities from Monterey Bay, California, United States - M1_20Mar14CPVII9sort6BwellC16 | ecosystem: Environmental > Aquatic > Marine > Unclassified | place: USA...
TGTGTAGCACATAAACAATTATGTAAAGATCAAGAAATACGCAGTTATCCTACTATTAAACTATTTAAAAAGGATTCATTTGATATTATTACAGGTAAAGGTACTGGTAACAATGTTGATAGTGTATTACAAGATTTAGGATTTAGTAATAGTGGTGGTGATTTAGAGGAGAAGAAGAGGGGTAAAACTTTTCCATCAGAACGTAAAGAGGCAAAGGCAAACAAGACTGATAATAAACAAGAGAACAAGGTAGCAGCAAGAATTATACCATTCCAAGAACATGATATACACGATGCATGGTATGATGCATCATTATCATTCGAATTTGCATTATCACATGCAATCTACATCGAGAATGGATCACTATCATCGGAGAAACAAAATACATTTCATCAATGGTTAGTATTATTAAGTAATACATTACCAATTCAAATGAAACGGATACATAGTATTATTAATGGTATATTAGATAATTGGACAATGGCTATTAGTGGACAATATGAATTAGATAAGTTGGTACAATCTTATACTAGTAAGAAGGATGATGAATCAAGTTGGAAATGGAAGACGTGTACCTATGGAGATAACGCGATGGGGTATACCTGGAAAGTTCGCGTTTGTATTGTTTTATCATGATATGATGTCTTGATATGAATGCTTTATTTGGCCTCAGTTTGACTTTGCAAATCACATGTACTAATAGAAGTTTCAACCCTCTCTCTTTCATCGCATAAAACTATGAAACGCACATCTTCCAGTGGCTTGTGGCAATTATTCCATATAATGAGTGTTGGTGTTGTTGAATATAATAAACATCATCATCATGGTAGTTTAGATGATTTAATTGCTACCCGTTATGCTAGTGAAACTTTAAGAAATTGTAAGTTTGTTGTTGTATATTTTTGTGCATATCATCTGTATCTTTTGTATTTATTGACTTCTCACCTCTCATCAACCGTCCTCTCTTTACTAGATATTGATCACTTCTTCCAATGTGATGTATGTCGTATGAACTTTCTATCGATGTATGATACGTGTGCGGTAAGTTGTTGTATGTGGAAGTCACTAAATCTGTTCAGTATACTTTCACATCTCATCCACCCTCTCATGCCATACCTAATTCAATTCCATAGTTTGACGGATGCCATCGTCTATCTGAGGAACCATCATCATCTGTAGAAGATTGGCAACAATTACCATTGTGGCTATGGGAGACACACAGCGATGTCAATACTCGGTTATTGGGTGAACGATTAGACCTAAAGACAAAGAAAGAAGACGCCCCAAGTCAATGGGAATCACAACAAGCAAGATGGCCAAATTTGCATTCCTGCCCAAACTGTTGGATAGAAGAAACGCCAAACGAAGAAGAGATATACAAACATTTGCATGAAATGTATTGGATTGGTAAGCCGACTAGGCTTAAGTTAACGAATGATGGTGTGGTAGCTGTTGCTAATAGTGGAGGAAGTGGACGGATGAGGACACCATTGAAATTGAAGCTTAGCATCATTGTGTTCGCTACTATGGCACTTCTGTTGAGATCATATACTAAGAAGAAGGTTAGACATTACTCTGGTAAACATAAGAAATAAAAATGTTGCTTCCTCAAAGTATAGAAGTGTTTACTGTTTACCCTTAGCGTATGTTCTCTCTGCCCTACTGAGAAAAGAATGGGAAGTTAGAATTGGCTTTTTAGGCTTAGTCCATTAGCAACAAACGATTATCAACTTGTTCCAAACTTGGCATTTGTAAATTAGCACGAGCAAGAGTATTAGCCAAAGTATGTGTCAACTTGTTCCAACCATGTTTAGTTCGTACTCTTCGGAAATGATCAACTTCTTCCGATGTATATAATATACGTGCATGTATAGCTATGACTCGTGTATTGTAATTAGTATCAAAGAATTGTGGTGCATGTCTCATTAATGTAGATGATGATAGGTACACATCTCCTGGATTTTGTTGTTCTAATATCTCTGCTGGTACTTGACTCTTCAGTGGTTGGCGTAGTTGGGTGGTATTTGAATGTGATTGTATCCGTTTCGAATGTAATACTCTACTACCTCTTAATGTAACTGCTAAATGTAATAACGAGTTCTCTGCATCGGTATGCCATGCGGCTCCTGATATTAACTTCTGTTCATTACCCTTTCCATAGTGTATTTGTATTGACAAATCTCCAAAATGTTTGTCCATTTCTATCCACTTTGCAAGTATGTAACATACATCTTCTTGCTTTGTTGTATTATATGATGATTGAGCTAATAAGTTGTGTTTTAATGTATCAAATATATCTCTGTTTATATACCGGAATGCATCATAGAATGCTCGAGTAAATTGATCAGCAGGTGGTTTGTCAAAATCTTTACCAATCAATGGGTTGGGATTAAGTGAATGTATTTTCTTATTGGTTGGCATGCTGTGATAATATCCCTCGTATACATACACTGGCTCTTTAACACGATTATCAAGTTCGGGTATGCTGTTTACTTCATCTTCAGTGCATGAGTATAGGTGCTCTTCTAAAAATCGTTTGTGTAACTTGTCATCTAACTTCGAATGTATCATAACTAGCGGTGTAGTAGACTGCACGCCATACTCGATATTTTGTATTGGTTGATTCCTGGACATTGATCCAACTTTGTCACTGATACTACTATCGATAGATAATGATGATAGTTTTGCAAAAAGTTGCCATATGAGGAACGATACAGATATCAATATGCAAAAGATGATAACTATCCGCCGTCTGTAGTTATAACTTCGTGTATTACCTTTTTGATTCTCTTTTGTAGACGATGATGATGTCCACATGATGTGCAAGTATTAACCAGATAGATATCAGAGGACAGAGGACAATTGTCTAACGCCAAGATCTTCGCTATTGCAGTGATGTAACTGCAATTAAATAATATACCGTTTCAAATAATTCGGTGTATGGTGATATAGACTGTAGCCAAATAGGTAACTATACCGTATCACAAATTAGGTGCACATAATAAGTTGCAAAAGAGATATGTATTTGTGTATTGTTTCTCGATAATTTTATGAGCTCCGATCTAAGTAAGTATAAGTAGTAGTAGACGTTAGGCCCTTAATTGATCATATAATTGAAGTAGAAGGCGGCTTGCGGGAGGCTGGCTGATTGCCATCAACTCAACATTCTCTCGCAAAATGCCTCAAAAAAATTTCTTAGGGGGAATCCAGTGTAAACGGTTATCACTAAGTAAATAAAATAACACTTAACACTCCTCAACTCTAATCTCATGGCGGCCACTACTACTACACAACTACCAACTCTACGGCACGAGATTGGTGCTACGGTAACACCGGGTGATCGTCTTGGCCTTGCTTCACGCAACAAAACAACTTTAATAGCTGGCAAGGGAACATATCTTCGTCAAGGTCGTGTCTATGCATCACTTCTTGGAAAGTTATGTGTAACCAAACATCAAGTAGTTGATGATAATGATATGGAGGATGACGGAGATAAATGGATTATCAGTGTACAATCAGAAAAGTCGGTATCATCGTCACTCAATCAATCATCATCCTATATGAACAACTCGTCAACATCGATATGTCCAGTGGTGGGAATGTTAATTGTCGGAAGAGTTACTCGAGTTATGCGTCCTACACAAGCCTCAGTTGATATAGTTGCAATAGTCCCAGAAGACGATAACAATCGGCAGACTAACAACACCAATACAAATACATCAACAACATCGAATCAACCATCAATTATACCACTGCACGAACCATTCTCGGGCATACTACGTCAGAATGAAATTAGACCAAATAGTTCACTAGAAGTACGTATTGAAGAATGTATCCATCCCGGAGATGTTATATTAGCACGGATACATGCCAATGGTGAAAGGGAGTATATATTAACAACTGCTGAGGCGGAGTTGGGTGTTATACAGGCTGTATGTGAAAGTAGTGGATGTGTAATGCAACCTATATCTTGGAAGGAGATGATATGTCCTGTTAGTAAGGTTAAGGAGGGGAGGAAGGTTGCCAAGCCTAGACAGATGACTAGAACGGTATAGATATTTTATTGGGATAATTGGTAAAGTAGATCACACTAAACTTAGTTAGGGTATAGTTTGGTGTATAACCTGATTAGTATAAGTTATATCAAAAAAGGACACATCATGTGGCATTATTTACTAACTCCGCTTTTCGTATAGCTCTGGCATCTTCCAACCACGTAACACCTCAAACATGATTGATAGTGGATATGAGGGACTGGGATTGATCTCTTCTTCGGAGTTAGAGTCGTCGTCTTCGGCATTCTGAATCATGGAATCATAATTGAGGTGAACACGTTCCAATACTTTGGGGACTAGTTTCAATGAGTCCTCTTCGTCGTCCTCAAATTCCGCATTCAAGTGCTGCACATTGCTTCCCTCCTTATTCCTTTCAAATAATAGTTGATAGATCTTCGTACTTCGTTTAATTTGTGGTTTCCCGGCACCTTCATTACTGCCCCAACGAGGGACATTCTTCATATGCCCGTCAATATAGATGACACATGCATGATTGCAATCTGACATAGAGTTGAGACTTGTCGGATCATAGATAGCTTTGATCAAAGCATTACGGCCAATGTCTGTAATTCCAGTGTTATTTTGCATATGAAGACTTTTCAAGTTGGTATTATTGCCTTTCAAAGAACTAGCAATCAATATAGCATCATTATCATTCAGCTTATTCCCCGACAAGAGCAGAGATTGGAGTGGAGGATTGCTAGCAATGTAGTCTGGTATGGCGGTGTCACCCTTTGTCTGAATGTTGTTGTTTTCTAAGTCGAGTCGATCCCACGTTCTATCACTTGCAAATAGTGGACGTACCGCTTCATAACCATTTATACTAAATACCCCACCCCGTAAACAATTTTCAAGACGGATATCATCAATTGAAGGATTGTTAATGATGGCTTCTATTAAGTGATGTGCATATACCATGTTGTCAATTTGATTACTAGTCAAATAAAACCTCTCAAGTTCATTATTGGATTTGATGCATTCAGCAACGAACTCGATACCCTTATGTGTATCCTCGAAGTCATTATTGTACAAGCTAAAATCGTCAATCTGTTTTCCTTTCAAGGCAGGTGTTAACAAATCAATAACTGAGGTTGTCAGTTGAATATTGGTGATAGATAGTTCAGGAATACCATCCACATTACATAGCTGTAGTGCATTGGCTAGCTCTTTCCAGTGTGGTAGTAGAATATCATCGTGTTGCAGTAGGGCTTCGTCATCCAATCCGAAATCTAATGCAGATAGCCCACATTTTCCACTTCTCAATCGACATGTATACCTCTTGATATCGGCCAAAAACTTTTGCATTTGATTAATATAATCTTCATCAAAACCGAGGTTTTCCCAATGGCTATCGGGTATATATGGTGCAGAATACTCCCATTTACTCTCTTTACTCAATATCTGTACAGATCTTTGCAATGATTCACATCTTGTGTCAAGATTAGTACACTTCTCCTTTAACTCATTGCAATTTGCTTTGAGAAGACTACACTCCTCCTCTTGACGTTTATACTTCTTCTCTAATTCATCCACGTGAGATAGTCTATCTTCCATACCCTTTACCATTCATTTCATTTTGCATATCATTTAATTTTGCTAAAATAGTAGACATTGTTGTTGTTCCATCGTCTACTATACCACTATTAACGCCACCGTCACTGCCCGTAGCTACCCTACGCTTCTTTGTACTATCTAGAGAACTCATTGGCGATACTTTGATGCTTACTGACGCCCCGGATAAGAGGCGCTATTCACGCTAATAAATGTAAACAAAAACTAATAAATCCTTTTGGCGATTTATTCGTAAAAGCATTTCCCCTAATTTCCTCAGTTTGTTGCAGCTACTATTGCAAAGCATACCATATATAATGAGCGCTGATACCACAAAGAAGCGTAGGGTTGAAGGCGGTGATAGTCAGGGTGATAATGATGTCAAAATTTCTGAGGGTGGAACAACAATGGCGGCAATTTTGGCCGAGATGAAAGATCTAAAAAGTCAATACACATCTTTGCAAAATGAAATGAATGGTATGAAAGATAAGTGCACATACCTTGAGAATAGATGTGATTCATTGCAAAGATCAGTACAGATATTAAGTAAAGAGAGTAAATGGAAGTATTCTGCACCGTCTATACCATTGAGCCATTGGATCGACCAAGACTTTGATGAAGAATATATAAAAAATATCTGTTCCTTTGTGAACAATATCAAGGAGTATACATGTCAATTGAGAAGTGGAAAACTCGATCATAGGAGTAATGTACGTTATTTGAATTTGGAGCTTAAAGGTGAGGACGATGAGGAATCGATAGTGCTAGTTCCCAAAGTGTTAGAAAGTATACACAACTATTCTGCTTATGTTCAACACCAAAGATATGTACGCCCACTATCTATAATGTTTGAACTATTACGTGGTTGGAAGATGCCCGAGATATACGAAAGTAGGGTGAGCACCTCGTAGATATGTCTAAGTAGTAACGCACATACACTATATTGATCCTGTCAATACCAAGATTAATAGTACTAGCTACTTTATACCCCCGGCAACAAGATATCATTCAAACAATAACAACCAAACACATGCCCCTCACGTTGCCAAACCTAGACAGATTATATTAATTCCGCTTTTCATATAGCTCAGGCATCTTCCAACCACGCAACACCTCATATATTATAGATAGTGGATGTGCAGTTAATTTTGATGCTCTGGGATAACGGTGAACACACTCCAATACTTGAGGGACTAGCTTCAACGAGTCCTCTTCCTCGTCCTCGCCATCAAACTCTGAATTTAAATGACGTACATTGCTCCCCTCCTTATTCCTATTAGATAATAGTTGATAGATTTTTGCTCCCCTTTTTAAAATTGACGAAGACAACATCCTGTTGTCATTGCCGCACCCAAGAGGGTTTCTCATACCTCCGTCAACATGGATGATACATGTATGATTGCAATCCGACATAGAGTTGAGACTTGTCGGATCATATACAGCTTTGGATAATGCCTCTTTTCCAATATGTGTAATGTTATTATTATCTAGAACGAGTTCTTTTAAATTCGTGTTGTGTTTTAAGGCACGGGCTATCAATAAAGCATCATCGTCATTGAGTTTATTCCCCGACAAGTATAGATTCTCGAGCGGAGGATTGGTAGCGATGTAGTCAGGTATTGCAGTGTCACCCTCTGTCTGAATGTTGTTTCTTTCCAAATCAATTCGTACCCAATGCTTGTTACTTGCAAAGATTGGACGTAGTACTTCATAAATCTCATCCCCTACTAGACAATTCTCAATTTGGACTTGAGTAATCGAAGGATGACTAACAATAGCGTCTACCAACAATATTGTATCTTCCATGTTACTAATTTGGTTGTTCATACAATCAAAACGATCCAATTCATTATTGTGTTTGATAAATTCAGTAATGAACTTAGTACCTTCATTATTGGCAAACCCATTCCTTTCCAAGATCAATTCCATTAAGGGCTTTCCTTTCAAGGCAGGTGTCAGTAAATCCAATACTTCAGATGTTAACTGTACATTAAAGATAAATAACTCGTAATGATTCAATTCGTGTAGCTGCAGTGCATTGGCAAGCTCTTTCCAATGGGGCAGCAGTATATCGTCGTGTTGCAAAAAGATATCGCTTGTTTCTTCTCCCAAACAAATAACGCTGCTCACATCTCCTCTTCTCAATCCAGAAGTACACCTCTTGATATCACTCAATAAACAATACATCTCTTGCGTATATTGTTCATCAAAGCCACGCCAATGGCTCAATGGAATATCTGGTGCAGAATACTCCCATTGACTCTCTTTACTCAAAATCTGTACTGATCTTTGCAATGATTCACATGTTGTGTCAAGATGCGTACACTTCTTTTCCAGCTCGTTCAAATGAGATAGACGGCTTTGCAGACCATCCATCTCCTTTTGCATTGAGTCTCTTGACGATATACAACTATCTAATTCATTTTTCATACCATTCATTTCATTTTGCATATCATTTAATTTTGCAAATATTATAGACATTGTTGTTCCATCATCGCCGCCACCGCCGCCGCCGTTATTATCACCACCGCTACTGTCCTTAGCTATCCTACGCTTCTTTGTACTATCGGGAGAACTCATACTTGATGATCCTTTGATGCTTAATAGACGCTAATATAAGAGAGGTCCAGGTAAGGTAGGGTTAATACCTCTCTTCATTCAATATAGTAACTAAAATGTATCCTTTTGGCGATTTATTCCACAGTAAAGTTTACATGCTGCTCCTTTGCTCTTTATGATGGTATGAAAAGGAGGGCGAATGTTGCATAGTCAGGCTGATAAAATCGACGACGACAATAGCGGCGTATACAACCGAATTAGCAACGACATGAAGGGCTCAACCTCAGACGATAAAGATCAACAACAGAACATTGATACTAATAATGATCAACACACTAATGATAAGAACATAGCAGCTGCTGAAACTGCAGTGAAATTCACCGATGATACTACAACCACCATTAATAGTAATAATGTAAGCAGTAAGAGACAACAATACTCACAAACAACATTTCAACAACGAGCAGGCCGTAGAAGAGGTATAGGAAGAGGATTCTCTATACCTTCTACTATAGACGAAATAAACCACGCTGAATCGAAATGGCCAGAAGATTCATGGCAACTTAAAGCATTAACAATATGTAATTCACACATTGTACAGAAGATATTGGTCGTATTACTGTTATTTGATGTATTAATACTGTTTACGGAGTTGGCTATTGATGTTTTCTTCCCGTATTGTATGTATGTTGTTCGTGATGCTATATCATGTTGTCCTGCTGATAGTAGTGGTAGTTATAATACAGTTGATGGGGTAGTAGATGATGGTAGTAGTGATGTGCATCGTTTACTTTCAGCATATAATGGACATGGTAATGATATATGTACTTATCCTTTAATTGAAACAACTAATACAGCGGGATGTGATGAACACAAATGGCACGGTGTTCATATTGCACACGAGGTATTATATTGGATGACAATTGTCATACTTGGTTCATTTGAGTTTGAACTTATACTAATGCTCTATCTTCTTGGGAAGAAGTTTTGGTCATCATGCTTCTATGTTGTTGATCTCTTCATTGTTAGCATATCGTTGATATTAGAATTGTTATTCCATTGGGCAAACATGTACGAATATGAGGTGTTACCGGGTGTATTAATCTTCTTTCGATTATGGAGATTTGTTAGAATTGGTCACGGCCTCGTGGCCTCGACTTATGAGATCGAAGAACATCGACATATGCAAGCTGAATTATATATAGATCAGGTAAGTAGAAGTTAATTGTGCACAATGGTCACAGACCACCCTTTGATCTGGGCATTCTATGTTCTGATTATGAAACCAGTGATCAAGACGACATACTCCTTGGCCGTGGATTGGGCGGAATTGTGCATATGATATGGTTTTGCAATGCCACTAACAAATACTAATCCCCCCACCTCCCTCTCTTCTTGGATATACTTGTGACCATTGTGTGGAATTAACTTCTAATTCCCTCAGATCGAGGATATGTTAAAGAAGACGGGGTGTACTAATCTACCCGAGAGACCGGAACATTTACAGAAAGAGGACTAGTAACAACAAACAATACGAAACAGAGATTATGTTACATACATGAGTTATGGTTCATCAGATTTATACCCATCGTTATTCCAAGTCCAACTACCGTCCCTTGAGTTAGAGGAGTAGTAATCTCCAGGCTCTACGTCTGATGAGTCAGCATCGTACTGATCTAGTTCATGTTCTATATCCCAAGTCTTTGTGGTAGTTGTGTTGGTACCTATGTTCGACGAGTCATGAGATGCTAGTGCAGATTCATCATCAGTCGGCGTCTCCATTTTGTCTTCTACTATCGGAGGTAGCCCCGACCTTCTACTTGTGACTTGACTACTTTGATTGGGTTGTGGATGGTTAATAGCAGTACCGCGTATGTTACCACTGTTAACTGTGTTGGGTTCATCCGCTTCCTTTGACGAGGGTGTGGCGAATGCAACGAAGGCTACCAACGTGCCGATAAAGACAAGGATTAGACAGATACCCACGAAGACGCGTTTCTTTTTCCATACTGGAAGTTTCACATCATCTTCTTGAGTTAATGTATTAGTATTGGCCGCCTTGGGAGGCGACGATCTGTGTACTGGCGCATCAATATCGAGATCATCCAGACTTGAGACGATGGTAGTACACAAACGGTCGTGCCTTAACTCGTCAAAGGCTGGGTTTTGTGGAGGTATAACAACATCAGCAGCTGATACATTACTATCCTTTGCAATTTCACATTCACCGGTGTCTATAGCTTCGGCGACAACAACAGGAGACCACTCACAGATAGCATTTAATGGGTATCTAGCACTAATAGCATTGCTACTAGAAGAACTATTTATTGGAAGTGGGCTTTTGCTGTTCATTATTGCAATTGTATGATGTATTCCTTGATCAATATATACTCTAGGCACTTTATGAGACGATAAATAAGCCGTGCATAATCGTGCATATAGTCTTGATCCCCTCTCCTCCTTTCTTGGCCTTGTTTTAAAAGTGTGTATCCTGAGGTATCCATCTCTAAACCTACAGTTCTCTTTTCATGAAGATACAGAGATGATACAGATACATCCCATTCATTTATAATTACTTTATGATATTGATGCCTAGTGGTATGAATTGTAATATGAGCATTTGTGTCAAGTGGTGGTAGTCCTGTGATTACTCAAATGTCTGAGATTTTGTAAAAAGACAATTTTTTTATAAAAGTCCGGCCGCCGGCGATGTCAATATGAAGCCACAAAAACATAATGATATGCCCAATCTCTACATTATATGCAGCGTATTCAATAAGAACTACATCTCGAGATTCATTTGATTAGGATAAAACAGTAAGAAGACGATACAAAAAATGCGGTTCTTCACATCCCAAAATAAACAAAACAATAATGACTATGATATTACCTCATCCGACTATCCCCAAACTGTAGAGATACCAACATCATCTTCACAATCTTCTCCGGATGATGACAATCACCATGATACTATACCGAACAATAGTAATGACTCAGATGATGAAGGATATGATGAATTTTTACGAGTTTGTATGAATTCAATGGTGAGTTTTTATAGTATTGCAATTGCAACATACTTAAATTATAGTATGAAAAGTTTATATAGCCCCGATGTACAAATATGTATACTAACTCTTATATGTATAATGTTATATATCTTTAAGTATTCCCCGAAATCACAGAGTAAGGATATTGCAACAGCCGTGGCTTTAGGTAAGTATTTAGATTTAGTTTTTGTGCATATGATATGCACACATTTTGTGCAACTTTTCACAACCCTTAATTCATTCACATTGATACCTCCTTAATATACTAGGAGAACAAAATCAACAACATCATCACAACAATTCCAACAACACCAAATCACAACAAACATTAGCATCATTACGTCGTATATCCGAGGAACGTTCGAAAGGTGTTAATTCTGAAGAAGATGATGATAGCAGTGGACATGGTGTGTCAGGTCGACATTTCTCCTCTGACCTAATACATGACCCTAAATTTAATTTAAGAGGATCATTAACAAGTAGTAATGGTGGGTCACAAACTATTGAAACTACTTTGGGTAGTACTAGTAGTACTATTAAATATAAAAGAAGTAATCGACGTGCGAGTTATCCTACACGGAGGGTAACAAATGATAATAATGATCAAGGGCAGCAGCAGGATGGTCAAGGAGGGACTGCATCGGATGAATTTAATGTTAGGGCTGCATTTGAAAAGGAACATAAGGGTGAGTATTATTAATGTTTACATTGTTTATGATGTGTGGGGTCTTGGGATTTGTTTATTCTAACTTTATGTTATTCGTTTATCGACTCACGGCACGTACTATATATAGCTGTACGAAAGTTTAAAATATTCGTAATCCTAGTCCTAATAGTAGCAGCAGTCACGGTAACAGTCCTCGTATACAAATTCTCCTCCAATACTGAACAACAAACATTACAACTTGAATATAATGATTATGCAGCCAAATTCTTTACAAACTTTTATCACTTGAAAGTCCGCGTTAGTATTATTTTATGATATGAATTCGTGTGTTCAGTATAAAGCCTCGACGACTTGGCTGTTTTATTTGAACTTAGTTTGCCTTTATTGATTGCCTTTGCATATCATATGTACTCACATGTTATAATCTCCTCTCTTTCGTCATCATAAACTGTGATAACGCGCATCTTCCAGGAATGTAATGAGACAATGGAGTGGATATACTGTTGCGGGGATGTTTACGGCACAGTGTATTAATGGGTATGGACCAAGTAATCGTCCATGGCCTAATATTACTTTGCCGGACTTTCCGGATCAAGTGAGGGGTGCATTGGTATTAGCACATGCGACTACTATAGAATTCTCTCCGCTATTCCCGAATGACCCGAATGTAAGAAGTGGATGGGAAGCATATGCTGTTGAGAATGAGAATTTAACGATGCATATTCCTGAGTGGGCCTTGACAATGGATGGTCACGGTCATCATGGCGGGGATCATGGCGGGCATGAAATGGAAGGAGGCAAATCGGAGATGAATGCCCCCCATGGCAGTGGACACGAAGAAAAAGGAGAGGGCAAAACGGAGATGATGGATCATTCTCATGCCCCCCACAGTGAAGAAGAGATACATGGGCATGAGTCAAATGGTGGTACTGATGATATGGGACAGCACAATATGATGACAATGGAGGAGGAATTCGGGCCTGATATGAATGATGCAATGCAGGCGGCTATCACGGACGAGGTAGTAACGCCGGGCCTTAGAAGAAGGAAGATGAAGAGAGAAGATACACTCAGGGGAGCGGGTCATGATGCGGGTCATGGTGGAGGTGATTCCGGTCATGGTGGAGATGATCATTCTAATCATGATGTTGGGTCAGCACAGATTCATGCCATCCGTCCAATGGAGGAAGGTATATATACAATGGACGGTATTGATATGATTGATGAATCGCCAGATGTCCCTCTTCTAGCCCCAGCTTGGCATATCTTTCCACTAAAGGGAAATGAAGGAAGGATAATGTACAATGAATATGCAAACGCTCACAAGAGGGCAATCGATACATTGATTAAGACTGACCAGCCAGCTCTTTCAGATGTCCTAGTAGGTTCAGTTGGACATCATCATTATTACAAGGAACCTTCGTCCATCATGCTGTATCCCGTGCATTCGTCCTTTGACGACAATGATAAAACACTAGTCGGATTCGTATCAATGACATTTAGCTGGGAAAGTCCGCGTTAGTATTCTTTTATCATGTGAATGCTTGTGTTCAATATAAAGTCTCGACGAGTGACTGCTTCATTTGAACTTCATGTGCCTATTTTTGAATGCCTTTGCAACCCTCATATACTAACAAATGTTATTATCCCCTCTCTTTCATCTTCATAAACTGTGACCATTGTGTGGATCTTCCAGATGGGTGTGTTCTGGAATATCCTCCCTGAAAATGTACGTGGGATTATTGCTGTTATTGAAACAAGCACTGGGCAACTATCATCCGTTCGTGTTGACGGTGGACGTGCTACATATATTGGCCAGGGAGATTTTCACAATCCAAAGTATGACCACATGAAACGGAGCTCGAAGATATACCGAGTATATGGAAAGGAGAGTGATATTAAAGAGATGATTGGACATCATCGTAAGAGACACCTTACTGAAATGGATTATGAGGAAGCCTTGAATCATGCGTCGAGTGGCATGAGTAATAATGATGGTAATGGCCACACACATGAAGAGGATGATTCACATTCTCATCCTGAGACAGATGATAGTGACAGTGTTAAGACGAACCAATATGATTCTCCTGGTTCTAATGTATTGACAGATGGAGAACATATCGATTATGTAAGTAGTGTTATTCAAATTATGTGATATATACTGATTATTCTCCTCTAACTCATCTCTCTCACTCTCTATCGATCCGCCGTAGATCATTCATGTTTACCCATCAGAAGATTTTGAGTCGTCTTACTTGACAAAACAACCCCGTATCTTCGCTCTAGCAGTATCGTTGGTCTTCTTTTTCACGGGTAAGTGCCATGTCTTTTATTGTATGCGATGATATGATACATACTCACCATTCTCCATGCTACATCTCTGCCAGTCATGACGTTCGTAGTTTATGATCTATTAGTGGAACGTCGGCAGAAGCGGCTACTCGAAGAAGCGACCAAGAGTGGTAAGATAGTAGATTCCCTCTTCCCACGGGCCGTACGGGATCGTTTGTTTGACGAGAAGAAGCATGAACCAAGTTCAAGAAAACTCTTCAAGGCTGTGTCCATGAGTAGTGATGACCGATATCTACGTCAAGGTCATGCACAGGGTTCAGAAGAAGGATCTCAATCTCTTTCACTAGGTAATCTCCCTCCAATAGCAGACCTTTATAATGACACAACTGTCATGTTTGCTGATATTGCTGGTTTCACAGCATGGAGCTCGGAGAGGGAACCTTCACAAGTCTTCCAATTGCTTGAGTCTCTCTTGTAAGTAGAGAGTCTACTTGTGTCTTCCCGTTTGTTCTGTTACATATTCTTACACTTGCTGCTCCTCCTTTTAGCTGTGACTTTGATACATTAGCAAAGAATATGAAGGTGTTTAAGATTGAAACTATTGGGGATTGCTACGTTGCCGTAACAGGTCTCCCAGAGACTACACCTCTACATGCGTCCATCATGGCTAAGGTAAGAGAGATTTTGTGCACGTGAAAATAACATCTCTTTACTCTTCATTCCTCTTCCATCATCACTCTAACCTATGTTACTTCTCCTCCTTCCCCTTTCTTTGTGTGTTCTAGTTTGCACAACGTTGCCTCATACGGTTCAGCCAGCTTACAAAAGAACTTGAACTGTCTCTCGGGCCTGGAACGGCTGACCTTGGAATTCGAATTGGTTTACATTCAGGGCCGGTCACGGCTGGAGTGTTAAGAGGGGAGAAAGCCAGGTTTCAACTCTTTGGTGATACAATGAATACCGCGTCCCGGATGGAGAGCACGTCTATTAAGAACATGATCCAAATCTCTGCGGATACGGCGGCATTACTCAAGAAGTCAAACAAGGGTAGTATCCTTGTGGAAAGAGAAGGCTTGATAAAGGCCAAGGGCAAAGGTTACATGCAGACATTCTGGTTGCGTCCTAAAACGTTGTCATCCACTTCCACCACCTCATCTAGCTTTTCGGAAAGTAATATTGAGTTCCAACATGAGGCTGATCAGATTCATTCAAGGGCACTCCATGATGTGGCTAGGGCTGAGCTAGGTCTTCCTTCTTTTAGCCACCAAGCCATATTGACTAAGTCTCCAAGCTATACTCGATTCCCATCTAACTCTAGCGTCTCCTGGAGGGATACTGGTTTAGTAGCCGAGAGGCCGGGTCATCATGAAGGGTTATCTCGTCTCATCAAGTGGAATACCAAGGTACTTGAATCAATCTTAACCAAGATTGTTATGCAGAAAAGAATTACGTCACATACAAAGAGCAATAAGTACAACGAGTCAACAAGATTCCATGAAGAGGTTGCACAAGCCGTCTCAATGCCACACTTTAATCGTAAAGACATGTCAGCCGCATGTCTCATGCCATCACAAGAAAAGGTTAATCTCATACCAAACAAAGCAAGAGAAGAGCTGAGAGCGTATGTGGCCAGTATTGCCTCCATGTACAACCAAGTTCACTTTCACAGTTTTGAACATGCTTCTCATGTTACAATGAGTGCCCAGAAGCTCATCAATAAAGTCATCCTTCGTAATAGTCAAGAGATTAGGGCCGAAACTGAAGTAGTGAAGAAAAGTGAAGAGGTGGATCTCTTCTTCTCTACGTATGGTATTAGTGCGGATCCATTGGCACAGTTTGCTGTTGTATTCGCGGCTCTTGTTCACGACGTTGAACACACAGGGGTGCCTAATGTTCAGCTTATCACAGAGAATACAATCCTTGCTGAAAAGTATAAGAACAAGTCTGTAGCGGAGAACAACTCAATCCAAATTGCCTGGTCTGAGTTGCTAAAGCCAGAGTATACCAATCTTCGAAAGTGTATCTTTGCTACCGATGATGACGAGCTTCGTTTCAGACAATTACTGATCAATGTTGTAATAGCAACTGATATAGCTGACCGTGAGCGACGAGCTGGTGAAGGAATCAGATGGAAGACGGCCTTTTGCAATGTCTCTAATTGGGGGGAGGAATGGGATGGCAAGAGTGACGAGGAGTTATCTAAGGTGGATGTTAGTCTCAAGGCGACGGTTGTTCTAGAGCAAATAGTTCTTGCATCAGATGTTGCCCATACAATGCAGCATTGGCTGACGTATGTGAAGTGGAACGAGAGACTATATAAAGAAATGTGGGCAGCGTATTCAAGTGGTCGAGCGGAGAAGGATCCCACGGAGGTAAGATTTTGTTCATATCATTCAATCATTCATGTTCATCATTTCGTTTTTGCTCATATCATATATGTTCATTTCATACACTCCAGAACTGGTATCGAGGAGAGATTGGCTTCTTTGAACATTACATCATACCGTTGGCAACAAAACTCAAGGAGTGTGGTGTCTTTGGTACTGCCGGTGATGAATATTTGGGTAATGCTATACGGAACAAGACCGAGTGGATTGAAAAGGGTGAGGCGATTGTTAAAGAGTTCGAGGCGAAGATTAAGATGGGACGAGGAGGAAGTGATGTGGGTAGCAACACCGAAAGCACCTCTACTTCATAAGAGAGGTGTTATCAAATTAGGAATAGAACGAAGTAGTCTACAATGTAAAATTAGAAATAGGAATATTATATATAAACTGAAGACTGTTTACCATCCCAGTCTCTCGTGCATGGTTTGCTCTACTCATACCAACCTCTATGTGTATATCCTTCTATGATTCTATTACGGCAGACGATGAACTCTCCTTTATTGAAAGATTCAAAGCTTTTAATAACTCCAACATCTTATCGGCAACCTCATCTATATGATTTGACTTAATTCCTGTGAATGCTTCCTCCCAATCTGTATAATATTCTGAGTAATTCGTTATTATCTCCTCGTCCTGTTTTATATCACGAACAGCATACATCTTTCTACTTGTTTCAGATGCCGGTAGCACGTTGCCAGGGGTTCCATATCCGCTATTCACTGTATCGAGAGAGAAAAGAGGAAAAGATTAGATACCGAACACATCTTATGCACACTTTTTCTTCTTATCATTTGGAACACAAAAGTATATATGAACTTACTGTATATTGATATGTTTGGACTAAAGACGATACGAAGTGGTCCATCCTCTTCGAGACGCATATTCCATGGCCACTCCATCATATCACATGCCTGAAGTTTTGGCAAATTGAATAGTAATCGTCTAAAGGACAAAGCATCAGGAAATACAATATCACTATTCGTATCTTCACCGTCATGAACTAATTCTCCACTTTTTATATCACGAGTTGCATACAATCCACGTCCTTTACCTTCTGTATGTTTGGCATAGAATGGCGTTGGCTCCCCATTGCTTAGACTATACCCCTCGGTAGGCAGTACATCATCGTCAAAGGTAACACTACTATCAACATGCTCTTTAATCATATCTTGTAAATAATACCAATCATCAACAGTATACATGTCCCTTGGTACGTCATGTGATTGTTCATTGCAATTAAAATGTTGTCCTATTTCTTCATATGTATAAGATTCCCAGTCTGTTGGTATTGGGAGCGTTGAATGTTGTATTATCTCTTCGGAAGCATTGACCGCTGTCGACAGGATTCTGCCCTGCCATACTTCAAAAGGATGGATTGCTAAATAGATCGAGAGTAACGAGCCGGTGATCATATTAGTAGTGTATATTGAAAGGAGACAGAGAGAAAGAGAGTTAGTCAGTAATATTTGATGTTATACCGCTGCTTGCCGCCGTGGTTAGGTTGGCGTTGAGAGTTGCAAAGGGAGGAAGTAGGAAGGGAGATTTGTACCATACAATCGCCAAAAGGATACCAATTTATTCCTAGGAAACTTACTTGCGCGAGGTGAAAGCACCTCTCATTGGCGGCGTCTATGTTATGTCCTTGGTCTATTAAAGCATTAAAGGATCGTCGATGAGTTCTCCAGATAGTACAAAGAAGCGTAGGATTGCCGTGAGCAACGGCAGTGGCGATGATAATGGTATAGTAGACGATGGAATAACAATGTCTACAATTTTAGCAAAATTGAATGATATGGAAAATCGATTTATCTCTATGCAAAGTGAATTAGATAAGTGTAATTCTTCGAGAGAATCAATGCAAAAGGAAATGGATGGTATGCAAAGCCGTCTATCTCATATAGATGAGTTAGAGAAGAAGTGTGACAGATTAGAAAAGGAGTGTACACATCTTGATATAAGATGTGATTCATTGCAAAGATCAGTAGAGATATTAAGTAAAGAGAGTAAATGGAAATATTCGGCACCTCCTATACCATTGAGCCATTGGCGTGGATTTCCCGAGGATTATGTTGATAGTATGCAAACATTATTGTCTGATATCAATGAGTATACTCGTGCATTGCGAAGTGGGAAAAATATTGCACTATCTACATTATATTTAGGATTGGATGACGAGGCCCTATTGCAACACGATGATATGCTACTACCACACTGGGAAGAGCTAGCCAATGCACTGCAGCTTTACAATAAAGAGGGTGGTCTTTATCTATCTATCACTAATATACAACTGACATCCTCAGTAATTTATTTGTTAGCACCAGCCTTGAAAGGGAAACCGATCAATGGTCTAACCTTGTTCAATAATGACTTCGAGGATACACATAAGGGTATCGAGTTCATTGCTGAATGTATCAAATTCAATGATAAACTGAAGAAGTTTCATTGGACTGGCAATCAAATTGATAACCAGGAAGATGCACATCGCTTACTAAAGTCCATCATTGACAATCCTTCAATTGAAAATGTTCGTCTTGAGAATTGTTTACGGCGTGGGGATATAAATAGTTATCATGCACTATGCTATCTCCTAGCTAGAGATAAACGATGTTTGGAGATTGATTTTGATAATAACAACATCAATACTGGAGGTAATACAAACATACAAGACTACATTGCTAGCAACCCTCCACTTAAATCTCTGCTCTTGTCGGGGAATAAGCTGAATGATGATGATATTATATTGATTGCCCAGGCATTGAAATGCAACACCAATCTAAAACATTTTCGTCTTCATGATAATAACATTACACATATTGGACAAGAGGCATTATCCAAAGCTGTTTATGATCCGACAAGTCTCAACTCTATATCGGATTGCAATCACACGTGCCGAATTCATGTTGACGGAGGTATAAAAAATGTCCCTCTTGGATGTGGCAATGATAACAGGAAATTTTCTTCATCAATTTCAAAAAGAGGAGCAAAAATCTACCAACTATTATCTAAGAGGAATAAGGAGGGGAGCAACGTACGCCACTTCGAATCGGAGTTTGAGATTGGTGATGAGGAAGAGGACTCTTTGAAACTAGTCCCCAAAGTATTGGAGTGTATTCATAGTTATCCCAGAGCATCAAAATTAACTGTGCATCCACTATCAATCTTGTTTGAAGTTATTCGGGGTTGGAAGATGCCTGAGCTATATGCAAATCGGAGTTAGTAATATGGACACATGATGTGTCCTATTTTATGAGATAAATTACTGGAAAGATTATATTGTTACCACTATCCTTTATTAAGATTAGACCAATGTGTTCTACCCCTCAACAACATATCTATACTGTTCTTCTGTCTACATAGGCTTGGCAACCTTCCTCCTTATATCTTTTACTCCAACTAAATCGCCAAAAGGATAGATGAATGCCGCCTCTTAATTAGTGTTTAACTCTAGTGTCTAATAAACATTGTTATTACTTTTACTGCTTCTTTTAGTTATCATTTGTTAAGTCTAACCGGCAAGCAGGACATGTCGAGTTGTTATGTAGCCATTGTTCAACACACTTCTTGTGGAAACAATGCGAGCAAGGCAGCTTGTACAAACAACTCATATCTTCTCCTCCTCCCTCGTCAAGTAAAGGCATTTGACATATGATACAATCTACATTGTTCAGTCCTTCTTGGTGTTGCTGATCTATATCAATCTCATACTTTGCCAGTTCCTCTTTTGACAATCTCTTCTCTGCCCGACGATATGCACTCTCCAAGCACTCATAGCTGACATGAAGGCGGTGCATAGAATTTAATATGAGGAGCTGGTGTTTGGAAGTAATCGTATCAAAGGTGACCAGCATCTGAGATATCGATTTCATCAAGAAATTAACTCTATCCCAATATTGATGATTTCCTTGTAGATCAATCTTCTTCTCTTTCCATTCAGCTATAAACTCATCCCGATGTTGAATTGTATTGAAGTGAAATGAATCTAAAAGGACAGCTCTAGATCGAAACGTTGCACATGTATGCTCGCCCTCGGCTCTATTTGCTTGAGTCAAGAGTTCACTGAAATCCACGTTATGAAGTTTGCAATAGAGCTTTTGCTTCTCATTGAGTTGTGATTCAATAGACGAAAGTTCACCAGGCCGATGCTCCAAAAGAGACAAAAACATCCGCAACGTCGCCATATCAGGTCTTTCCAAAGGTGGTGGGATGACAAAGATACCCAAGAACTGCTCCATACAAACTTTATTTGTATCTTCAGTCCTTTTGCGATGTGCTGCAATGGCGGTGGTATCCCTTGACAGGAGGTCTACTTCTAGCGATGGTATGGATGAGATGTTATCTGGTGGTTGATCGGTCAACTTCTTGGTAGCAGCACTTGCAACGGTGTTTTCTTCTTCATCCCTGCCGGCAGGGAAATAACTCGTACAAGGATACAATGTGAAAACATGGGTTACTTCACTGGTATGGAAGATACCATCATTCGCTTGCAGTTTTTGACGAACATTACCCTCCAATCTAAACTTCTCTCCATTCCAATATCCTTCACAGATTGTCTCCCCGTCGGAATACTTAACCTTGAGCCTTTTCTTACTATCACTTCCTTCTATTTCTTCAGTACTTAGTTGAATCCTCACACTTTGTTCATCACCATATGCTGCATGGGAAGCAGCTATTGTATAATTACCGAACGGATCTTCTCCTGTACGGTAGACAACTAACTCGTACGACTTTCTTGATTCCTCACCTTCATTTGATTCATCAGTGTTTGAAGAGGCTCTTCCCCTTTCATTTGGCATTGAATTACTATCACTTCTTCTTCTACTGGGCTGGGTGGAATCAGAATCATCCTCTAACTCTAACTCATTCTCTTCCTCCGAATCATCGTTCACAAAGGGGCTGCTATTACTCCCCATTCCAGGCACTACAATCTCTCCCCTAAACTTCATACCCGGTCGAAACAATACCTCTTTCAGCTTCTTTAATGGGATTGTTGGGGCGTTAGCTTCCGTACTATCTAAATCCATACCACTTGCAACATTCATTTTCGTCTCCGAACCTGAAGTTTTCCAGGGATTATCTGAAAGCTGCATTACATTATCTTTTGTATGTTCCTTTTTCTTTGATTCCTCATATTCAACAAGCAAGCTTTCCATCTGATATTCTTTGTCTGAATACACTGGCAATTCTTGTAACCTCATACCATTTTCCTCACATTGCAATAGGTGGTGAGAAAATCTTATATAGTAATCCCTCTTCTTATCACTATCCACGGCTTCCTCTAATTTTGATAACAGTTCTTGATATGATTTATATTGTTTGTATACATGAAGAAACTTTTCAATAGCATCATTCTTTTCTTCTATCTCAGATTGAGTATAATTTTCTTCAGTTGATGCAGCACTGTCATTATCATCTTCATTATTATTATTAGCTGCCGTTACATAACTACTATCTGAATCACTCATCTTTTATTATAAGCACTGTGTGTATATTATTGTCTCTTTATTGATGCAATACTGCAGAAATATCAAGATTTCTAACGCCAGAACCCCACTAATCGAAAGACCGTTAAAAACTGTTGTATTTACTCTACTATCAGTATATGAAACCGGTTGTATTGCGTGTAATTGCTCTTCCTATCTCATCTTATCTCAGCCACTAACTCTTTGCATTTTGTATTTTGTGTGTGGTATCCTTGGGTATCCTTGTTTTCCCAAGCGAGCCCAGCTCTCCCTCAAGCTCTTCAGTCAAGGTGTTCAAGTCTATGTGATGTGAGGCAGGCTATATCGCTCTGAGAGTAGAATACTATGAATTATGGTATTATAAACTTAGTCTACACTTTTCTAATCATCATTTAGTATACCAAATAAGCCACCAATATCCCAATTATTGTGGCAATCGATCTCGTTATCCTTTGTCCCGCGTTTCTTGAGTGTTTAAAGTAGGTATCAAAGTTCCAACCCTCAGCCGAATATCCATGGTTATTATTATCATTCTCTTCTTCTTCTATTGGATCATCACCATGTGTAGTACCATACCATTCGTTTGAGTCTGGCGGTGGTGGCTGAATTGCCTCGTCCACAGTGGTATCCTCGCCTGGACTTCTATCATATGTAAAGGTTGCGGCAACATTGCTTTCATACTCTTGTATTGGTGGCTGAGTTGCTTGAGATGATGACAAGGCTGCATTGGCCGTGGCATTAGCAATGGCTTGTTCAATTGTGATGGGAGTATCAGCAGCGGCCGCTACTGTCTGATCATTATTAACTGTTGAATCAGAAGTGGCGGCGGCAGATTGCATAGCCATTTGTTCAGCCTCGGTATCAACCGTTGGGGTTGTTGTTGGAAGTACTGGGGATAGAGTTGGCTCTTCCGTAGCAGGAGATAAAGTAGGCGGTGGTGTCGGTGGACTTGACGGCTGAGGCGTGGGAGGCAATGTACCTCTCATAAGCTGACCTTGAGTGGGGGTATTAAAGCCACATGCTACCTTGACATAAATGTCATATGTTCCACAGTTGTTCAACGAATCATCCGTGGCACATTCTCCATCGGACTCACATACCTCGCCTATTCCAACCGATAGGCAGTTGGGCAAGTTGAGGTCTGTTGGACAGAACTCACTTGGAAGGACGTCAAGGCAAAGATTATCACAAATCTCTTCTTCTGATAGTATGGCGATTGTCGTTTCAATGGATGCCGTAGTAGTGGCAATTGTACTTGTAATTGTGGCAGCAGTAGACTCTTCTGAACTTGACCCTCCACAGCTCGTATCTGTGAAGCAAACCTCCAATCCATCACAGTCTGTACTCTTTCCTGAGGGGCATGGCTTGGCACCGGCACAATTACCATTGACTTGAGATATACTATAACCACAATAAGATGACGAACCGTCAAATGATTTAACAGATGATGCCGTTGGTGGACTGGTACTTGGAGATACTACACTCGGAGGACTAGCTCCAGGGCAAAGTGGAAATTGACAATCATTCTGAGGATCTTGATACAACACCTGACCACCCGGACAGAAGCGGACCTCGGCAGAACAGCCGGCATATGCTTGCTCAGTTGGGGGATTTGTTGGCGGATTAGCCTCTGATATGATGGGAGCGGCAGGATCATAGCAATAGTCCATGCCAGCTATACCCAATCCCAAGCAGCCGGGCACCAAGTCCACACTTCCTATACCACGAGAAAAACACTCTAACCCATCCACACAATGTGATGTATTATCACAGTCTCCCTAAGTAAATAGTTGAACAGAATGGAATTGAGAAGAAGTTAGAGATAGACTAGTCACAGCAACAACAGAAGAAAGGGTAAAATGTATATGCTCACCTCACACATACCGCACGGTTCTTGAGCCGTACATTCACGTTTGTAATCTAAGTTTCCAGGTGTATACTGCTTTGTAGTAGTTGTTGATGTTGTGGTTGTTGTTGACGTGGTCGTAGTGGTCGGTTGGAAAGGAGTATAACAATAATCCATACCGGGCTTGTCACCCTCACCTCCCGAGATGCAGCCTGGCACACTTGTCATTTCACCTTGTCCTCGACTGAAGCATTCCAAGCCGTCTTGACAGTCGGCGTCTGAGTTGCAATCACCTTGGCATAGACTACAGTTGCCAGCTCCGTCGGAGGAGCATGCATGAGCTAATGGTTTAGATCCCCAGCCTGATAGGTCGGTGCCACCACCGCTTGGTGTACCACCACCGCTTGACATAGCAGCAACAGGGGACTCTTCTTGTTGGGCAGTAGCCGTGCCTCCACCTTCTTCTCCACCAACTCCGCTACTACTTTCTTCACTACCAGGAGCTGGGGCAGGACAAGGGTAAAAGTCACAATTCAACTGCTGTGCCCGTCCCACAAATTGCCCATTCGGACACCTCTTCACTTCGGCATTACAACTAACAACTTCCTCAACCTCCTCTGGTTGTTGAAACTGCTGCTGTTGTGAAGACGACTGTTCCTTCATAGTATCACCACTAACCATGAACTGATTCGCCTCACTTTTCAAATCACAATCAACCCAAAAACACCATTGTGAATTAGGACAATCCCCATCTTCGGTACATGCATTAGTACAATCACTGGATGTATCACCCCAACTAGCTCCGCAGTAGCTGCCACTTGTATTAATCAATTCCGATGCACACACCACATCGGCAAAACATTCTTCATTACTTAAACAATCATCATCAGATTGACATTCCTTACCACATGTATCAGATGCATGTTGCCATGACGTACCACATTTATATCCCTCACGAATTACTTCTTCACCTTCGGTAGTACATGAACTACCACTAAAGCAACTCATACTATCTGGACATTCATCATCCGTCTCACCTGGACATGCCTTATGACATTTTGTCATTGCATCATTATAATTCGTTCCACACCATAAAGTACTTATATCACTCTTTTCTTTCACAGGTACACCAATATATTGACATGTATTAGGTGCCTCCCAACATGTCCCGCCATAATTACTACAATCATCATTAGTTTCACATTGTGATGAACATGTTTCTAACATATCATTCCATGTTGATCCACACCATCTACTACCTTCTGGTGCTGGTTCTTTCGCCGGTATACCAGGAGTTTTACAATCATTGGGTCCACCGGGAGTTTTGAAACAATACCCCTCACTCCATGAATTAGGCTTGCAATCTTCATCTGATGTACATCGTTTAGTACATGTTTCTAACATATTACTATAACTCGTTCCACACCACCAATTTTGTGGATTAGACATATTTTCTTCATCACGTTCTTTTTGTATTTCTTCATCTAATAATATAGCAATTTCTTCAATTGTATATGATTTGGGTATTAATCCTACATCTTCGGCTGTTAATTGTGGTAAGTTTGCATTTCCCTCACAGGCACTTACACCACCAAAGCAACTTTGACCTTGAGGACAATCATCATCATTCCCTAAGTAACATCTTGTACTACATTTAGATGCAGCATGTGACCACGAAGAACCACAAACGTTATATATAGCCGGGTCTATTTGTGCTTGTTGACAATTCAACCATGAATGACAAGTCCTGCCTCCTGGGCATTCGGTATCCAATCCTGAAGGACAGGCGTGGTAACATTCCGCGACGGCTGATTCCCACCCATATCCGCAGTAGTTTGATGTTGGATTTGATAATGTATTGGGTGTTGGTTTGGGTAATGTAAATGGTGGTGGTGTGGATGGTGTTGATGGACGGATGGGTAATGAGGCAATGTAGGCTGGCATGTAATTTGGCGAGCGTGTTTCTGTTTGTAGGGCCCGCCGACGAGTGTAGGGAAAAGAGAAACTGATATGTGAGTTCTTCGAACAGACGAGATAAACTCGAGAACCCGAGAACAACCCAGCAAACTACATAACTTTTTAGCAAACTTCTTTACCGGCCATTACAGAAGAAATTGCCCCCCCGAACCCGACTCTCATCATAGTGTGCATAAGATGTGCTCATTTGGCGGTATCCCCTATTTTTATGATTAGTATACCATTGGATAGAACTGCTTCTTGGGCTTTCATAAACACCGCCATATGATGTATGAATCAAAAAATTGACCGAGCTATCTGGTTTGCAAAAAAGAGGTCGATCCGAAAAAAATGTAATATAAATACTTACCACTAACAGCGCCGCTGGGCACTTGTGCTGACATTGGTTGATATAAGCTAGGTGCAGGAACTGGTTCATTATTGTTACTACTTCCACCATCATTATTAGAAGGTGGTGTACAGGATATGTAATGAAAACAATAGTTTCCCGGACCACAATCTTCATCTAACGAGCAAGCTGTGCAAGTATCGTGTGCTGTTTGCCAGTTATTGCCGCAGTATGAGTCTGTTCCTAGTCTTCTCTTATTGTTGTTAATATTGTTGTTATTGTTTGTAGTAGAGGGAGATCGACGTAGGTTATTATTAGACGATCGTAGATGGGATTGTTTATGTTGTGGCGAGGTGATAACTTTTGTTACTTCAGAGCTCTCACCAATTGCAATACTGCTCACACCGATGGCTACGGTGGTTAATAATGATGTTAATCTTCTCTTCATGATATCTATATTGCTTATATTATCTCTCCTATACGGCCGCCTATCTGTTAACTCTTTGCTATTGCAATGATTGAACGGCAAGGGCTACTTGAATTATTATTTTACCAGGTAGACATTTTATTGCCGTTTGGTAAGATAAAGGGCTGCATTAAAATTGCCAGTGTCCTCCATGAGATTATTGATGCGCGAGCGATTAGAGCAAGGAGGAGGTTAGTAGAAGACCTAATCATCTACCAAGAGTTATAAGAGGTTGTATAGACTATAGATTGTTCGATAGTTTGCAGCGGCGGCAGATCATGAGTGGCAGTGTTAGCATGGTATCCTCTTCCTTCGACTCAGACTCAGACTCAGACGATGGGATGAAAGTATATCAATTCAATAACGACATAGATGATGCAATATTAATTAACTTTACTACTAAATTGGCTAATGATATAAGAAGTGACGGTACTACTAGTAGTGATAGTAGGTTGAATAGGAGAGGAATTATTTCGAGAGTGTATAATAAAGCGATGGCTAGTAGTAGGGTTAGCTTTAAATCACGACTTGGTTAGGGAACGATAAAGGGTAAATGTTTAGTAGTATGCGTGCTATGGGAAAGGGATGTAGATTTAGACTGTATATATAGGGTAGTTTTAGATTAAGTGAGATTAAGTTAGGGTTAGTGGGGGCGTTTGGCATTCGACATCGGGCACGGAGATGAAAATGAGGAAGAGTAAAAAAGTTTTTAGTGAGCTGTTCTTCTACTTCTAGGTTGACAAGGGGGGAACCACATTAAAAGAAGGCCTTGGTTCACTTGGGAAGAGATATAAATTCTTTATAAAAGTAGATGTAAGAGAAGTATCAAGAATGGGTCTAGCTTATTATGCGTTATCTGATACAATAATGAATAGCAGTAGAGAGTACCTTCTCGTCTTGTCGGCCTACCCTGCCTCTTCTATCCATCAAAAAGCACTTCACAAGCCCACCTCTTTCCATACCGTATCATACGCTTTATAATCGGTTAACAGTTCCTCATCTTGATCAATGTCTTCCAATGCGTAAAACTTTTTAGAGTAACTAGTTTCAGGCATGATATTCACCTTATCTCCTCGACTTTTCATTGCACTGTTCAACAGTATAGCTATATTAGCTGATGAGTTGATCTTATACTTCCCACCCCATTTACTCTTTTGAGTCCAACTCCATTCTCGAATAAGCAAGTAGATGTTTGGTTCAAAAGTTGATTCCGTTAACAAGAGGGAGATGTTTGGTTTGTCAGTATGCAAAATAAGACATATCATATGCACAAAAACATTGGAGGGAAGACAAAATCTTCATATTGTGTGCTCTTACCTATCATATCACATGCCTCCTTTCTAGATAGTGCAAATAAAAACTTTCTAAAAGCCATACCAGTAGGGAAGACGATATCCGATTTACTTCCGTCGTGGACTAAGGGAATCAAAAGTTAATTCCATAGAATAGTTACAAGAATATCCAAGGAGAAGGAGTTGGGGGGGAAGGAGGTTAGTAATTTCACAACCAAACAACAGTAGATTCATATCATATGCACAGCCACACAATTATACATTCATAACTTGGTTTCACAAGCAAACCCAATGCCCAAACAAATTCTACTTACCTAACTCGCCCTTCCTGATTCGTCTCGATGCAAACAACCCTCTTCCTCGTTCACCATGATCAGCATAGTAAGGCTGAGGACTACCCTCCCCATCAAAGTTATACCCTTCTGTTCCGGGCACTGGATCATTCAGAAATGGAGGATAATACTTCCCATTATGTTTGGGATTCACTACTTTCATGTATGTGTCTCGAAAATGTTGATAAATTGCATTGGTCGGTAGAGGTTTCGTTTTCTCATGAGAGTAACCATGACAATCGATAGTATCTATATGTCTCCCAATCGGATGGTAATCCTTCTACCTCATCCCATTTAGGTACAGTTATGTGATTTCCATCTTGATCTAATCTATGTGCAGTAGGAGGCGGTAACAATCCACGGAGTTTGAGATTATTTTGTTCCTGAAAGATATTATCACTACCATGACCATAACTACCCTGTTGTCCCTCAATCATCTTATGAAATAGTATCGTGACATATAATGTGTTTAGTAGACTGAAGAGGATGAACATCCCCATACTCAATCGGATAGGAAAGTTCGGCATTGTCTTTGGATATTGCAATTTCATCATTTATGCATATTAAGACACTGCCGCTATCTCTCTCGTCTTATCTTCCTGCTGCACTACAATCCCAGCCAAGTATTAGTAATATGATACTAGTGTACATATTGCAATGCAACCAAGAGGCCGCCGTTGATGATCAAGTAGTCTCGGATAGAATGACAATTTTTGAGATTTATTAGTGAGGTATCCTGGTATCGCAAAGGTATTGTGAGTTTCGATACTTCACCACTTATCGGGATCTAATATCAATCTAATGCCCTGAAAGTATAGGATGTGCCTCTCAGACACCTTTTCTATAGCTGGTTGATACAGAAATATTACCATTCAGTATATTGGTACCATAAAGTTAAAGGATACCCTAGCTATCAAAAATGTTAAGTTTTCTGGCATTGGCATGAGTGAATAGTTAATGTTAAGTGCAACCCACTGGGCAAGGTAAATAATAAGCTAAATAGATATGATTTGAATCAGTTCTTAATTGTTATCCTCTCAATATTGAGGGAGTCTATTAATGAAAGGTGAGACTTCCATAAGCAGCAGGAAGGTATTTCCTCACATTGGTTTTGCAAATTCAAATTCGAGCTTTGGCTTCATCGGTTTGTTGTCTCCTCCTTCTATATTCTGATTATTCTTTGGACGAGGTGGACGCTTGATATAATCATCTCCCAGACCAACCGCTTTCCAATTTGTACTATAAATTTCGTAATCTGCCAATAGCTCCTCTCCTTAGGGAATCAAAAGTTAAGGTTAGTATTTGCTTCCAAACAGAACCCAAGTCTACAAATCAAAGGGGGTCTACTTACCTTTCTTAATATGTCTCAATGCATAAAACTTCTGTGACTCTCTCGTATCAGGATTGATATTAGTCGAGCTTCTACTCCCATTCAATAATATCGATATATTAAATGCCGAGAAGAGTTTGTGATCTCCACCCACTTCTGTTCTTTGTACCCACATCCAATCAATTATATCACATGCCCTTTCTCGAGGCAAATTGAATACATATTCTTTTAATGCCATGCCACTTGGCCAGAGAGTATCCGATTTAGTTCCCTGTATACGGAAGAGACAGAGGGCCATGTGAGATGTGCATATCATATGTTCATACATATATAACCGGCATAAGAACATAAACTAAATTCTTACATCTTGAACTAACTCTCCCTGTTTTATATCTCTAGATGCAAACAAGCCTCTTCCTCTTTCACCGTGTCCGGCATAGTAAGGAGGGGGGTTGCCGTTGTGAAAATTGTATCCATCTACGGGAGAAACTGTTTCATCAAACTCGGCATCTTCATCTACAATTTCTCTATATTTCCTTTTAAAGTAATTCCAATATTCAATTGTTGGCAATGGTTTATTTGGATCCATACCATATTCATGACATTTAAAGTAAGCTCGTAGTTTATACCGTCCATGCTTCTCCCATCCCTTTGGTCTTTTATTTGGATTGTATTGTGGTACCGGCGATCTGAAACGAGGACGCCGCTGCTTCTTCGGTCCGTCGGTTTGAGATATAGGATGAACACCTTTCTCATCTCCCAGATGAACAGAAGGCGGATGTGGAGCGTCTACTTCAATACCCCAATCAATCTCCAACTCATCATCGACGTTTACATTATATTTTTCATCCTCTTGACTCCAAACTGATAGTGGCGGTGGGCCATATCCGTCATTATCCATAGTAGAATGCATTCTATGAAACAGGAGTATTACATAGACGTTTGTAAATAAACTAAATGTAACAAAGAATCCTTGAAAACAATCCAAAAAGGAGAAGGAGGCTTCCTTTTTCTTTGCTAACACCATTTTTTGCAATGCAATACTTAAATCACTCGCCACAGACGATATTGAAGTAGTCAGCAACAATGTTATGGCTCTCTCTACGACAACAACCTCCCTATCACACTCAATTCCCATGATCACACCATCTCGAGTTGCCGTTTATGTGGTTGCGTTGTTGATTGATTGATTGAGAGTTGAGAGTAGCCAATTTTCAAATGTAGGTATCCTTTTAAGAGGTATCTTGAGTATCAAATCCTAAAGTCGAGTGCTGATGACACTTGAGCCACTATGCGTAATTCCTCGTACTCTCTTCCATGGAATATACGATAGAAAACCTTGTCATCTCTTATAGATATGTATTGGTGAGATCTCTTAGCTTTTGTAAACATGAGATGTGTGAAGACTCGTTCAAACTCAAGTATCTTGAAATGGGATACTTTTGTTATTAACTCCAAACAGTTATTTGCTACTAGGATATACCATGAAGATACAAGTGATGAAACACCATGCTTATGTTATGATTATTAAGTGAATAATACACTAGCTCCATACTAATCTGTTGATGCGGTGATCTGTCAACTCAAGCTTCTTCTTTTTGCTCTCTTCGACGTTCTTCTTCCTCCTCCAAATACTCATCATCCAATCCGACTCTATCCCATCGTGTATGGTATATATCATAGTCGAATAGCAACTCCTCATCTTTCTTAATTTCTCTTAAAGAATAGAACATTGACGACGTACTGGATGCTGGGCTAATATTAATAGAATCATCACTACCACCATTCAATAGAACTGATATGTTAATTGCTGTAAAGATATGATATCGTCCATTCGGTTTATCTTTTTGAGTCCATGACCAGTCTGGAAGAGAAGAATTAACAGTGTATTCAATAACCAAGGGGGTGAGGAAGGTTCAGTGGAAAGAGAACACATCATATGAACAAGACTGATCAACTTACCAATCATATCACATGCCTCCTTTCGAGGCAACGAGAATATATAATCTCTCCAGGCCATACCGCTAGGGAATGATATATCCGACTTTGTCCCGTCATGTATCAGCTCGCCCTTTCGAATGTCCCTCGAGGCGAATAAACCTCTTCCTCCAGTGCCATGACCAGCAAAGAATGGCGGGGCTCCTTTACGACCCAAAGTATACCCAAGCGTTGGTGATATCGGATCATTAAACACTGCATCCTTATCAACTATTGCAATATATATTTTTCTAAAGTATTGCCATACTTCTTCTGTGGGAAGTGGTTTGTTTATCTTGCGTGCATATTGTTTACATTGAAAGTATTTTCGTATATCAAAGTATGTCATCCTTTTCCAATCGTCTGGTCTTGGCCATGGTATCCGACCTTCTTCTTTAGATTTAGTATTCTTTTGATTGTTATTGATATTAGATTTAGTATTCTGTTGATTATTGATATCCTTTTGTCGTCGACGACGGCCTTTGCCTTGCTGTTGTGGCAGTGGTGTGTTTTTGATAGTATCAAGACGACGATTTTTATATCGTTCTCTAGAAGCATGTAACATGTCGGTAGTATTATTATCAAGTTCTATCTTTTGTGGTGTACTAATTTCTATTAATGAATTTACATTATTAGCATATCCTGCTCCCTTCCGATGGAAAAGGAGCATAACATACATGTTGAAAGAGATGCATAACATCATAAATACTCCCATTCCATATCTGATCGAAGATGAATGCGTCTTCGAACTATCGTTTATCCTCATGTTTGCAAAAGTTGATTATATGGACAATCCCAATCCTGGGGTACTCAGGTAACAATTGATATACATCAAGTAGGTCTTCCCTCTGCGTCGTCGGGTGTTAGATATATACTATTAAGACTAATACATAAGTCTCGTAGAGTATAATGGCACATGCAATTGCCGCCATGGCCGTCGACTATGATATCGACGGTTGGAAATTTTGTGCTGAGAAGACTGAACGGTGAACATACTAACTTCTTGCTTCACTCTGAACGTGAAGCTAGAAGAGGAGGAAGGCACTCCAAAGGTTAGAAGATCTGTAGATTATTAGCATATACTTCAACTATTGCAATGGCCGCCGTATTAGAACTCAAGGCAAGGCTTGATGCCTTGCTTTCCACCGCTCAAAGAGAGACGACTGACATTGATCTCTTTGCACCCATACCTAAAAGAGAAGAGTGTCCAATATGTATGATTACACTTCCTATCATCAAAGATGGAGCCTTATTTCATACTTGTTGCGGGAAAACTATATGTGATGGTTGCGCCCATAAGAGTTTGATGACCGAGATAGAAAATAATGGCGCATTGGCATGGGACAGACATGTATGCGCCTTCTGTCGGCAGAAAACGGAGAAGTCAGCTAATAAATTTATCAAATTATTGAGAAAACAAATGAAGAAGAAGAATCCTGAAGCATTTATTCATATTGCTGATCGATATAAAAAAGGGGATGGCGTCTTTCAAAGTGATACTAAAGCGCTTGAGATGTATGTATGTGCTGCTGAACTTGGATATGCTAATGCATTTGTATACATTGGACACGTTTATAATGATGGCATGGTTGTGGAACAAGACAGATCGAAAACAAGAGAATATTATGAACTAGCTGCAAAGAGAGGATCTTTAGATGCACACCAAGAGCTTGCGTTTTCACATGACATAAATGGGAATACTACTGAATGTATCAAACATTTGAAAGTAACTGCAAATGCAGGTCACCAAGAAGCAATGGATATGTTGATGAATAAGTACAAAGACAAGTTACTATCAAAGGAGGAATTAACCCGAACTTTACGTGATTTCCAGTCCTCAAATAATGAAATGAAGAGCAACGATAGGGATGAAGCACGTTCTTTCTTTGCTGCTGCTGAAAGAGCTAGGTCTGACGATTCTGTTTCTTCCAAACAAAGAATCTATCATCAGATGCATAACTTATAAAGGCAAACAACAACTCATAGTCAATACAACAATACAGACAACATTATATGATTACATACTATCTATTACAATTATAACTCGGCACCAAGATCTTCAAGATAACCAAACAAAGGATGATCGTGTCCATGATTATCCAACACTAACTCCATTACACTAGAACCGTCTCCAAAGTTGGTTCGTTCATTTACATCGGCACCAAACTCCACTAATAACTGAACAACATCTAGATGCCCTCCTCGAGCTGCTTCGTGAATTGGCATCCAGCCATTGGAGTCTTTGTTGTGGATCATATCTTTGTGGCTGGCATTATCAGTGACCACCTATGTATATGATCAATATCTCCAGTAGCAGCTGCATGGGCAAGCTCTTCTAGTGGTGAGGATGCGGCTGCGGGTGCCTCCTTAGCTCTTCGTATTAATCTTTGTGGTGGATGTTCACGACGCCACTTCTGCTCTTCGGGACTACCCCTCAATATATAGATCGGCATATTCTCACTACCAGTGTCTGTCAATACAGGAGTAGCTCGATCACGGAGTAGTTTACCAGTTGGTTGGAAGTCTAAGGGAAAGAATACCGTCATATGTTAGTACTTGGTATACAAAAGAGACATATATATGCCATATCGGAAGAGAACACTTACGGATGAATATATTGGCAAAGTATCGTCCCTTGAGAGGGAAAGGGCGGCCATGTATCAGACTGTGACTTTCATATAAGACCATGTCGCCAGGTTCCATGGTAACATTAACCGCCAATCCATCCCTACCATATACTTCGAGTGGCCAGTCTTCATCTACATCCTGATCTACATTGATAATACATGACGATATTAATGGATTTCTATCGGCATGGGGTGATAGGATAGCTCCATCGGTGTACTGTCGGATACCATACATACTCGACTCCTCAAGTTCCATACCCGTCCACTCTTCTAAGATTGGTTTCACACCTTGCCATATCTTCTGCTTGAAGCTATAACCTCCACCTCGAAGACTTTGCTCTTCCACATTGACCATATAAGTGGGTGATGACCAGTGATTGACGTAAGTGTTTCCCTTTGGCCACTTCTTCTGTTGTCGATTATCATAGTGAGCCTTCCAGTAGTTCGTGAGTAGATCAAATACATGTTCGGGTGCCTTAACTTTCTTGAACCCAGTGTTCGTGTAGTTCTGCATAGATGCAGGCTGTCGGAGACTCATATCAACACGATCTTGTTCAGTAATATCACATGATTTTGGGTTATCTGGATAGTGTTTTCTACAACCATCCATGAATTTATTGTATATCTCTTGCCGATTGTCCATGAAATCATCTCCCATACTACCCGAGGCGAACCTTGTATAGTGAACGGGAAAAGATACATCTACACCATAGGATGGCTCGTCAAAAGCATTTCTCACTTGTTGATTAGACGATGATGCAGCTGTGGACGTGTTGTACACGGTCAATAATGATATGATAGCCGAGACTTTCATACTTTTGGAGGGGGAAAAGAAGGATACCTTTGTTCGTGATGTTGATGAGATACTAAGAGGATTGTAGTAAGGAGATAACTTGCTGATCACAATATAATAACAGCAAATGTATTTATGAGGGCGTTGATGGATGGATGCTGCAATGCAAGACCGAGGCGGTTCAGAATGGCCAAACGAGAAGGCCGTTGCAATAGGATACCGGCCTCTGAGCAGTATTATATTTCAACGCGAACACTATTATCTGCCAATGACAAATAATGATCAGTGGCCCATAATAAAGCAGATCAGTAAGTGATATGAAGTCTAGTAAAGAGTTATACAGAGTGGTAGTTGTGGCGGTGGCCTTGGTATCATCTGTCGTCGGCCAAAGGAAGAAGAATCTCCACATAAAAAATCACAGTGGAAAAAAGGCCGAGATATATTGGCTAGATGGTGGAGGAGAGATGGTATTGCAAGCTCCGTTTATGGACAATGGACAAGCCCTGTTTCTGAGTAAGTGCTTGTCTTATGTTTTTGATGTGTAGATGATGGTGTATGATAGTATATGATCTGTACATATGATATGAACACATGATATGCACACATGATTTGATTTGATGATGTATAAGGTATACTCACATATAATAAACTTCCCCTATACCAATCCCCAGATTCATATGTAAATCACACGTTTCTTGTACGAGAACTCCCAGATGAGTCTGGTTCATGCAATCCAGGCACTTCTATTGCTCAACCAAGCTTGGCTCCTTGTAAAACAGCGTACAGAACTGTAAATGAGCATGATGATCAAGGTAAGACAGAGATACTACAATATATCAGCCTGTACATATATTCAACCTGTTTTGATATCTAATGATGCTTCACAGTGATTCATATTTTAGAAGACATGGCAGTAGAAGTAGAAGACAGTCATTCCAAGGCTCGAGAGATTACAAACTCAATCACAAATACATGTCAAACAAAAGTAAAGCAGAAGATCCGAACACATGATATAAGTGCAATCGATGCTATCGATGCGTTTGTATCATGTACTAGTCCACTAGCGACACATCAGTTTGAAGAATACAACAAACAGATCAAAGAAGAGGCAAGCTTACGAACACAACTGGCTACTCAATGGGAAGACTATACATGTGCTGATCAGAATCTCCCAACAACAGCTCCAAAAAGTCTACACAACTGGAACTACCAAGGAGAAGATCATACAGTAGGAGTCCTTCTGGACCGTGACGAAGCAAAGATACATTATATAAAGAACTTTATCACTCCTGAAGAATGTGCCGCAATCGAATCAGCAGCTTCTTCCAATCTTCATGAGGCTACGGTTGCTGACGGGGCGGGCGGTAGTCAGCTGATTAGTTCAAGGAAGGCCTTGCAAGCGGGAGTTCGTGTACCCTGGGAAAAGGAACAGGATGGTGATGCTATTGCTGTATTGGCAAGACGCTTATATACCTACGTCAATGAAGCTACAGGATATGGTATTGAAGAAGCTGGACAAGAAGATATAATGTCTATCCAATACGTTGGGAGAGGAGTCTATGATCCCGAACCTGATAGGTACATGCCACACTGTGATGGTCAGTGTGATGGTTTAAAGTTTCAGCAAGCGGGAAGGGTAGCTACGATGGTAATGTACTTTGTGAGTCTCCTGATCGAGGAGGAGCTACCAACTTTCGAAATGTTGGCATCCACATCTTGCCAGAGTCTGGTACGGCGGCGTTCTTTAGTTATTTGGGGTCTGATGGTACAACTGATAACAAACTAACAGAACATTCATGTTGTCCAGTATTAGAAGGCAGTAAGAAGATTGCAGTGCAGTGGTTGAGGTTAGGTGTAGATGAAGAGAATCCTTGGAACTCGTTCAACACATTGAATGTGAAGATAGGTTCAGAGGAGCTGTGAGAAAGTGGTAAAGGATTGATATGTATGTTTTGGGGAGAGATTTTGTATGAGGAAGAGAACCTAGTTGTAGATCAACTTAGTATTAGTGAAATGATAGCTGTGATAGCTCATCAGGTGTGGACCAATTAGTTTTAGAAACTTCTTCCCTCTAGAAGTTTCCCCAAGATGTATTCTACATCTCGCGATGATGTGCGTGAACGGATGATAACAATAGTTGCTCTACATAGGAGAATAATATAATATAATATTATACAACATGAAGTGCCAATCTACTCTATTACTGGCTGCTTTAGCAGCATTATCATCTTCGGTCGTCTGTGCATCTCAAATTACAAACAATGTAGAAGATATCGACTTCCAAACTTTAGACTTGCTCTACACCATCTCTGACACGATTCCTATTGAATATGTTGCAACTCAATCATCACCTGATATTATACTAGCATCAACCTTTCCATCATCTACATTACACGATGAATTCATCAAATGGTCAACTAAATTTAATCGATCATACAAAACATTAGAAGAACATGCCCTTCGTAAAGTTATATGGTTGCAAAATCATTTAGCAATTGCAATACATAACAATGAAGGAACATCAAGTTATACAATGAGTCATAACGACTTTTCCGATCTAAGCAGTGACGAATTCCAACAGCGGTTCTATTTGGGTAAATATAGTCCGGGTGTTAAGTTATCAAAAGGCCGGAGTGATGGTAGTATCCTGCCATCCTTTACATCCACTTCTCGACGTACATTGCGTACAAGTGATGAGACTGGTGAGGAGATTAAAGAAGAGTCAGTAATGCATATTGATGAGAAGATTACAACTGCAGTAGATGCACCGGATTATAAGAATTGGAAAGAGGAAGGTGCCGTTTCATCAGTTAAGAATCAATGGGTAAGTAGTAGGTTGCTTTCTTTGCAGTTTGTTCATAACTATTCATATGCTCACTCTCACTTACACACTCCAATTACTAGTTTTGTGGCGCTTGCTGGGCATACTCTGCAGTAGGAGCTATCGAATCAGCACGTTACATCAAGACTGGTAATCTCACGGAGTTGTCAATGCAGCAGTTGGTGGATTGTGATATGACTGATTTAGGTTGTGGAGGAGGCTTAATGGCACAGGCTTTTCAGTATGAGGAGGATAGTGTTGGTTTGTGTGCCGATCGTGACTATCCTATGGCATATCACAGACACTGGTGAGTTATTCTTGAAGGAATTGGAGAAGTATAACTGATATGCTCATCTCACGTCTCTTATACAATACAGGTTTTGGGGGTGCTACACTGGAATGTACTGCGAACCAGTGCCTAATACTAAGGTAGCTCAGTATTTCAATGTTAGTAAGACGGAAGATGCACTCAAGGGTGCAATTGCCATTCAACCTACATCTGTTGCAGTATCAGCTGGAGCTACTGGAGGTGGATTTATGAGTGGTTGGCAATTCTATTCTGGCGGTATCTTTGATCAAGGATGCGAGACAGTGGTTGATCCACAGACTGGATTGAATCAACCAGCCATTGATCATGGAGTATTAGCAGTGGGTTATGGAACTGTCCCGCCAACTGCAGAGAGTAAAGGAGGAGACTACTTCTTGGTCAAAAACTCATGGGGTGAGGCTTGGGGATTAGATGGGTATATCCAGGTAGCTCGTAATGCTGGTCATGAAGCAGTTGGAGGTTCCTCGTGCATCTTAAGTATGGCTTCACGTCCCTTGATGAGTGACGGTCTTTGAACATAAAGACGGAAGTAGTTGGGTATTGTATAGATTAGTGAGGAAGCAATGTTGTGAACAGTATGTTAAGATGTAATCTAAGTATAAAGTTTGTTTATATAGTATACCACTCTCCTTTCATGTATAGTATAGTATACCGATCTTCTCTCATCAACACGCATTGTCTAATCTCTCCATTTCATCATCGGGAAGTTGTAACCATGACGGCTTATCACGGCAACAGATGTGACAGACTCGATTCAAGTAAGATCCCATCTCTTTTGTACTTTTTGGTAGACTTGTATCATCAAGACTCCCAGCACAAGGCCAGATGAGATCCGGCTGACTATCATAGACAATGGTCAGTACTCCTCGGCAATGCTTACATATATGTCGACTTCCAAATGGCGTAGTTCGGACAAGATTGACTGATTCTTCTGTAGATTGTTGTTTCCATACAAAGCTGTTTTTATCAATGGGTAACCACGTCATGAATGGACCACCTGATAATCTACACAAATTGCAATAGCAATGTTGCAATTGAGTAAGACGAGTAATCGATATCTCATATTGGCACTTTCCACATACATCCACCCGTCCACGTTGTCACAGTTGGCGGCGCATCAGTTTTACTCTTTACTTTCTCGCTATCATCTGGCAATGCATGTAACCATTTGCAACTACTATCTGTATGTATATTGTTTTCAATCTGTTGCAATTGTTCCTTCCATCTGTTTGCGTTTGATTTAGGAATGGTATCTTCTTTCATTGGTCCTAGATTTATCCAGTAGCAGTCGTTGTATTTGTCTTTGGATAATAATTTGGATGAACATTTAGTACAATACCATCTCTCTATACTATCGTCAGCAGCACCTTCCAATGACTGACACGACGATACGAACTTTCCAATATCTTTTTGTCCTTGATGGATATGGATTTGATCTTCTGATACATTGATATAACTTGTATATGCGGCTGTATGATATCTTCTACAACTTTCACAGTAACAATTCCATGCATTCTTCTGGAGATTTACATCCGCAGGTAGTGATATATCAATGATAACTTTTCCACATTTGCATCGAGATTGCAAGATGATATCATTTCCATCAACTGAATGTCTTGAGATTGGACTAGAAGGAATCAGCATTGATAACGATCCCGTCACATCAATTACAAGCAGAAAAAGAAGTAGATATACAATGCCATTAGTGATGTATGATATCACCACCATTGGTTAAGGCAATAGGTAATAACTCGCCGCATATCTGAGAGTACCATAGGTCTGAATAATCTCATAGATCTCTCGCGGCAAGAGAATCTAGTTTCATGTAGAAACTCTTTAAACCTCTCTTGCAAAAAGTGACATACCTTATATTATGCGCACTTCTTCATTCCTTCTTCATTCGTCGTCTATTGAAGGATGAATTATAGGATATAGAGATGTTTCTATTCGTACATTACTAATGATTAGACTACTTATATTCCCAATCCTCTCTTCCCTTACCGAGCCTGTTCCATACAAGCTCAACGAATCGAGTTTTATTCGATCTTTTCTAGAGACCCCACATTTCTTAGACTCTCCGTCCTTCTTCTACTAACTCTGTGTCTGGTAACACTCAAACAGACTACCAATGACCAAATTTTGAGGAATTGATTTACCAATGAAAAGAGGTGAACTAATCACGCACACAATACTATTCTCGTCCATCTGAAGTTGAAGTTCTTTGACCTTCTCCTTTTCATCTTGAGAGATGAAATAATCATTTTTATTCACTACTATTGGCGTTAGAAGACACATCCGTAAGTCAAAAAGAGTAATACATTCAGAACGAGGAAGTTTCAGAGCTCTTAATTGATGATGAATATCATCAGCATGCTCAAGAAACAATCGCTTTTGGGTCATAATCATATTACTCTCAAGATCCTTTAACTTGATCAGATCCGGTGCCTTGTCACCAACTAGTTCTTGTGGTATACGCATAATATGTTCCCTATTTATGAAAGACTTGCAATTCTGGTCATGTCCGACGTGCCAATCATTGCTCTGGCATTCATCAGAACAGTAACAAGTTCGTTTACAAGCTCCGCACTTTTTCATGTCCTTCCTATTCGTGGTCTTGTTGCAATAGGAGCAACTTGTAGATGAAATATTGATGATTAACTGAATGATACATAGCGCCCTTTCACGCTGGGGTGCCCTGTGAGAATCCTCTCCACCATCCGCTAGACGTTGTTCCAAATACTGAAGATTACCCACTATCTCATCCCTCTTATCACTTAGAGACTTTGAAGTCTTCTTGTGAAACGACAACAGATATACATTGTGCAACATTGAGTTGATAGAACTGCATATGGATTCATCGCCCCCAAACCGAGTTATGAGTTGCATACACATGCCAAGCAACCCGACACGGATTGCATAAGAAACACGAGTATCACTTGGTTGTTTAGTACCTACCTCAACACTCTGCATGATCATTGAACTTATCACTTTAACAATATGTTCGGCGTCAGTAGATGTGTAACCCGAAGTGCCAAAATCAAAGGCCAGACTAATCATTTCTGAGATAACATCCCCATCAACACAATCTGCATATCCAATGAGATCGTCCAGTAATGACAAGTAACTACTATCCCCATATTTGTTGATATGACGAACTATACCCCCAACTAATGATACCTTACAGTTCGGATCATATGCCCTGGATACGATGGGGACTGCACCAAGCTTCTCTAACCAAGTTTTAGCATCGGATGAACCTCTCACACAACGAATGAGGTGAAATACTATCTCCTCTCCCACATTACTCATACAAGTGATGGTTTCACCCGCAGATAGGAAGTCATAGGACTTGCCAACGAAATTTTGACGGGGTTTAAACCACTGTTTAATTCCTTTAGAAAGTTCTTTGTATTCCTTCCAAGTCCCTCCACCCATAGCACTAGAATAAACAAAAAGAACTCCTCTCGACAAAACCATGAAAAATAGAAATACAAATTGAAGTAACGTTGAAATGATGAAACTCTGTACTTCCTCCGGGCTAATATCCATATGAGAGATGACATCATCTGAATCATTCTCCGTAAGGATATGATATGATTCGGCTTCATTGGCTATATCAGGCCGGTATGATTTCCAGAACCACCACTGAGCAACCGACTCGAATAGCCCCTCATATTTAGACAACTTTATAAAGTTACCCTCATATGAAAGTAGATTTTCAATTAGAGCAGCAAAGGGTAATATACTCTCATGCCAATGACGGTTACTACTGAAGAATTTCCTTTTGGTATCATTACACATACATTTGACGAGTGGACCAATACTATCAATAATCTGAGCATGAGAATTTTCCGAATAGGTTGATACCGATACAAGAATATCAATCCATGTAGATGGGGATTCCAAATACCCTCCACCCATGGCATGCCCGTTTTTAATTCTAATACCGTTTATAATACTACCGAAATCTTCATTGCAACAACGTCCCAAGAAGCCAAGTACAATATCCAATAAACCAAGCTTTAATAACCATTCTTGATCTTCTCGATTATCACGTATATGATATTCTTCATCAAAAAAGTTGGTCAGAAATATAGATGTCAATTCACTTCCCTTCTTAACTAGATCAATAACTGACGTTAAATCTCTGGGTTTATGATGGATGGGTACTTGACAAAGTACCGATACCTCTATATTATTGCACGGTTTTATATATACTTTTATCAACTTAGTATCACGAGGGGTGGTAGGTACCGACTGGGGCGCAGCACGTTGAAGGAAGTGATCATCGGGAATTGGTGGTATACCATTAACATACTTCTCCTTCTTTTTCTCTTTGTTATTGCCTCGTTTCTTCTTTGATGTAGTCAAATAACAATACAATTTGCTTTGTTCGTGTGGAACTTATATCTCAATTCGAGTACCTCTAAATCTGACAATTTAAAACGTTAGTAGACAAACAGCACCATAACACCACTGCATCTCAACCATTTATGGACGCACTGAACCAAACTACTACGATATTCTCCTAATATTATACCTAATATTGTAGTAGCTGTGAGCTGGCTTATCCTCTCCTTTCCCGGGCAAATTGCTCGGGGGCAAATCGCTAATCCCAAGTCCCGCAACGGTAATCAGTGAGAGAAGATTGTGAGAGACTATCGTCAGAGAGCGCCATGGTGTAAAGTCCTCATCGCTCCTCAATATGCCACACAATGAGTGATTCCAATACCTCCTCAGACGATGATATAAACCTTGAAGAAATGGCGGAGATATCAGCCGAGGAATATGCTACCGCTAATAATAACAACAACACATCTCATGAAGAGGATACAGATTACAACTCCTCAGAAAATACTAGCTCTTCAATAGACTCCTCCGGTTGGGTAAACATACCATCTCGTATAGAAACTAAACGATATGTAATTGATGAATTTCTTAATACGTATAATAAATGGAAAGAGTATGAAAGTATACTAGCAACATTAGAGAGCGGTAATGAAAATAATTGTACATTAATACCGTCATATGTTGAATATTTATTGCAATGCGAGGAAGCTGGTATGAAAAATCATGAACTCCCAACTATGGAGGAATGGACTAATACTGCAGATATTGAGGAGTGGCCTAAACTACAACAGTCTACTATGAATTATCAAGATAAAGTACAGTCTCTAGATAATAATGATACAGAAGAAGAAGAGATACAAAAGTTGAATAAGCTTCTTGATGCTGAGAATGCTAAGTGGATTGTTGAAACGAAGCTTGACGTATTGGAGGAGATTGGAGTTGCTAGTGAGGCAAAGGAGGAGTTGGCTAAATTGGTGGATGTTGAAGAGAGGCGAGCAGCAGGTAAGGCAGAGGTGAAAGAGTTAGAACAACAAATTCATGAATTACGTGCCAAGTTCTTCAATGTCACCGAGAAAGAATTAGATGACCTTGATGCCAAGCGGAAGCAGGATATGCTACAAGAGGCATTGTTTCAACCAGGGATGAAGTTTAGGGGACGTATTGTTGTGCCTGGATTGGGTGATGAACAGGAAGACGAGGTGGGAAAGTTGTATGAGCTAGTCATTATGGATCCGGAAGATGGTTGTATCGTTGCCTCACATGCCGCATATGACGATGAACAGTATGTGAGGATTAATTTAAGCACTGAAGAAGTAGAAGGTAGTGATACAAAAAGACTCGGCGTTGAATACTCTGACGGAGAGACAAGCTGTAGTGGATATTGGAATGAAGAAAAGTTTCGATTGGAGGGTAATGTTCGTCAAAGACTCCAAGCGAATGATGGTATCTTCCATACAAGTGAAGTAACCCACGTCTTCACATTGTACCCTTGCACGGGGAAGTTCCCTACTGGTAGGGGTGACGAAGAAACCACCGTTGCAAATGACAATTCATCCCTGTCTCTTTGTGAAGATCTTCTGTCGAGAGATACCGCTGCCATTGCGGCACATCGAAATAGAACAAACAATACCCTGAGATATAGTCTTCAGGAGCTCATAGTTAGTGTACAGATTCAGCCAAGAATGTCAACTATAGATATGCACGAACTTCGGGAAGCCGTTAGGAGTTTAAGGCTTCTCGATGATGATACACATATTGAATCACAACTAAATGAAACGCAAAAGGTCTTATGGAAATTAAGATTTGTGAAATTTGACGAGCTATTGACTCGCACTACAAAAGTAGCCGGAGAGGATACATGTGCAAAGTTTCGGTCAAGAGCTGCCTTGCTAGATTCATTTCACTTCAATACATTTCAAGACCGGGATGAGTTTATAACTGAATGGAAAGAGAAGAAGATTGATCTGCAAGGAGCTCATCGGCATTGGGATATGGTCAATTTCTTGATGAAATCAATAGCTCAAATGGTATTTGTTTTTGAACCTGGTAGCCTAAATAACACTTCTCCAATACATCGTCGACTTGAGGTAAGCTATGAGTGCTTCGAAAGTGCGTATCGTCGGGCAGAGAAGAGATTGACGAAAGAAGAACTGACACAGTATGAGATTAATACAGATCAGCAACATCAAGAAGGTCTGAAGAGTGTAGATTGTATCATATGTCAAATGCCTTTACTTGATGAGGAAGAAGAAGATATGAGTTGTTTGTACAAGCTGCCTTGCTCACACTATTTTCACAAGAAGTGTGTTGAACAATGGCTACATAACAACTCGACGTGTCCTGCTTGTCGGTTAGACTTGACCGACTCGCTTGACCCAAGAATATATTCTAGACAAAGAGAGTTACAACCCTGGGAACTGTCAATAATGGCTGATAGAGAAGCTTTTGATGAAGAAACGTACTTGCGAGGTGGATATGAATAATTTATTTATAATCATAAACACAGAATAACATTAGTAGCTTCCAATTTAGCTTAATAACGATAGCACTTTAGCAAAGTTAAGACTAAGCATTTACTTAAACAACAAATATAATACGAAGATAGCAGCCATACGGCTCTCTAGTTCCACTTCTTGCGGCGACACTCAGGCTTGTGATTCATATACTCTTCATCAATCTCTAGAGCGGTACGATCGGCAGTCTCGGGGAGGAAGAAGTAGACGAACAAGATAGCAATAAAGACGACGACAGCGAAGAAGATGAAGCAAGCAGTTAAACTTGCAGTAGAAGCCATGGGGAATAGATATCCGACGATTGTGGTCCAGACTAATAGAAGAAAGATGATAGTAAAGAGTTAGCTCAAAGAATGAAGTACATAAGATGTGCACAAAAAAATGACTCACACCAATTTGAGAAAGTTGAGAGACTGTTGGCCTTACCACGCTCACGCATGGGGAACATCTCTGGAAGTCGGGATTGCAGATGGAAGAGAGGAGATAGTAACTTATGTTAGTACATGTGGGTTACAAATACAAAGGAAGTCAAACTGAGTCATATGAAGTATCCAAATCACCAAACTTCATATTGAACACTTGGATTCAAAAGATAAAAACAATACACGCGGACTTTCCAGCACAGACAACCCACACTACGGGTCCCCAGCTGTACGCGAATCCGATAACGTAGAGTGCACAAAACACAGTGATGCCAATTCCAAGACTCTGGTTGGCAACGTCTCCGGCATGTGCTTCGTCAACTCCAGATAAAGAAGCTGTCACAATGAGGGCAAAGCACATGAGGATGCCTCCGCTGAAGAGAATCTTCACACGGCCAAACTTCTCAATCGTAGCCATTGAATGAATGTAGAGAAGAAGTTTATGACGTTCAAAGCAAGGCTGCCGTAGATGCCGCCCTTGTTGCCAAAGAAATCATCGAAGATAATGGGTGCATAGAACATGATTGCATTGATACCAGAGAGTTGTTGGAAGGTCTGGAGTAACATACCGTAAACAGTACGGCTCCTCATCTTGTTGTTGGAATTGTCGAATACCTCACTCCAGGTTGTCTCTCCTAACTCCTTCTTCTCGTTATGTTCGATTGTCAATTCTGTGCATATGTTAAATGAGCAGGAGAGATACATGAGCAGGAGACATGAGCAGGAGAGATACTTGAGACCTAGGAGGTGGGATATCTCAAACAGGTACATAATCAAGTAGTCAACTTACCTTCAATCTCCCAGTCAATCTGATCGAGGTAATAACTTCTGTTAGTGCATATGGTTTGCAAGGGTAACAAGCAAAGGCATGGAAGGCCGATCGAAGTAGTCAATTCGTCGAGACTTCATATCGAACATCACATTGCACAAGATAAAACAAACAAACGCGGACTTTCTTGAACCACGATGATCTTCTGGGGCGACTTCTTCGATGTATACAGGCGAACACATTGATAGCATACCGATACCAAATCCCGAGAGAAGTCGGGGAATGTACAGCATAGGCATATTAACAGCGGCAGCTTGGATAGCAGCACCAATAGTAAAGGTAATAGCACCCCAAATCCTATAAGACATATGATATGCACAAAAATGGACACATGATATGAGCATTTTAGTTGAACATATGATATGCACAAAATAGACATATGATGTTAACAAACTCACATGGTAGATTTACGTCCACGTCCATTGAATAGATACGGGGCAAATAAAGCTCCAACTGCGACACCAGCTCCAAATAAAGCTAATAGGGGAATGATCATACTTTAGATGTTTGCCATTGCAATAGACAACTCGATCAAATCTTATCATTAAAGATATACGAACTTACCATTAATCAACCCCGTCTCCTTATCTTGCTGACTCTGAGATGCTTCTTGGTTAGTCGGCCCCTCTGTTGTTCAAATTTGTTATACCAGAAAGAACTGAAAGGATAAACAAATTTTTAACCTTGCTGCTCTGCTTATGGTTTAAGTGCGATGATGGTGTACCTCGATGATATTAGATATAACAGCTTCATTATAGTTGTCAATGTGTACCTAAAACCATCTAATTCCTACTCTTGAACTTGATCTCATGTTGCTGCTTGGCTGTGATCTCCAACCGATTACGAAACAAACTTAACATGCTTGACAAACTCAACATCCAACAATGCCAATTCCAATCCCTTCTTAACTCTATTCGGTCCTCTAAAATCAATTTCCACTTCACCTACTGGATCAACATTCACTACTCGCACTACACCCCCCATGGCAACTATCGCCGTTGATATACGATTAACTTCCGCTTGTACTGCCTCTAATGTAAGTTCCGTCGATCCACCATCTTCACCATCTTCCTCTGGATCAACTTGTATAACCTCACCCAACTTCATACCAAACTTTTCTTTTAATACACGTTCAATACCCATTTTCATTGTTACCGTCGAGCTTGCACATGATCCACATGCTCCCTCTAACAGTAGGTAGACATTCCCTGTCTCTACATCTACATTTTGAACTGAGACATTCCCCCCATCGGAGATTAGATATGGTCGTACTTCATCTAAGACTTTGTCAACATTTGTTGGGTTTAATTCTAATGCTTCGCCGTCGTCATTTGTTAGGGATGTTACTGATTGTACAGCCTTGTCGACTGATGCGTCAAATGGTGATACTACCTCTTCTTCTTCTTTGGCATTTGGATCTTTTGGAGGTGCTAATGATTCAATACTAGATAGGCCGGTATTATCAACAAACAATGGAGCAGGCGGAGGAGTAGAGGATGTAGCCGCTCGTGATTCAGCCATCATTTGTAAATAGTCGTCCAAGTCGTCTTCGTCCATATCATCTTCATCTTCATCATCGAATTCATATTCATCGCCAACTATCCTAACATTATCTGCCGTTAATGCTGCATCACTATCATTATTATCATCATAATCAGAAGGGACCATACCCCAACCAATACCATTCTCCAACGTACCACCAGCATCTACAACTTTACTTCTCCAACTATTTGCAAAATCTTCCATTGTTGACTTTTGTGGATATGAAAATGATAATGCACGAATATATGCTACTTCTTGTTTTGATTTGATGGATTGAAAATAGGAAATGTCAGCGGAGAGATTACGTGTTATTGATACATGTTTGACATGTTCCCATCCATCTCCTGACCTGTTTTTATGTTGTGGTTAGATAGATGATAGGCGCATATTATAATATGAGATACGGCCAGTGTTATAACAAAGAATACATCATACCAACAAGATAGTAGCATATATACACATAGCCAGCGTGCAATTACTATAGAAGTATATATACAGCACAACACATCATATCATTCACAACACAAACAGAAAATACACTCACCCTCTCTTGTAACTACTATCCAAAATGGCATAAACTGCCGCAACATTACCATCATATCCTTTTAATCCACTATTGGCAATTTTAATTGGTAATACTATCTTACCATTTAAATCTGGTGCCTTTGATACTGGTGTAGTAGAAGGGAGGGATTCATTGGTTGTATCGTCTGTGGAGATTGATAGATGAGTGGTTGATGGCGAGGTTGAAAATGATGTGCGATGAGGCCTTGTTTGTTGCAATGTTTTTGCAACGATGGATGGCCGTCGAGTGGTGATGATAAAGCCTGATGCTATACCAATGCATATTAGTAATGATAATAGTACTCTTATCATTGTTATTGTTGTCTATCTATTGCTCTCCTCTTTAGGGTAAGCCGGAGGCCGCCAAATAAACACCCATGAAGACAGTTAGATCGCTAACATCTACTTTTTATTAACGAACACTCATCCCGATATAGTCAAACTTTATTTCGCATGTTTTCGTAAGATGAATACCCCCTCTTCCATGACAAAGAATGGCGGAGTTGCAATCAAAATAGTGCATGATTAAAGCCGCTAATAGCTGATATAATATATAGCGGAGAGAGAGGTGTATAGTTTAACATATAACTCTCCTCACAACACAACATATACAATAAGCAATTATATATTGAAAAAAAATGACACAATCCCTTTTAATCCTTGCTCTCCTTTGTTGCATATCAACAATATATGCAAAAGAAGAAACAATAACATTATCATTACCAGTATGGCGTCTTGAATTAACTATTAAAATACAAGAACCATTTAGACGCAATCTCTACGGTAATTTACGAAGAGGATTATCTCCCCTCTCTTCCACTCAACATGGCACGGCACTACAGATAAGTAGTGTAGGAGAGAACAGAGAACTACAAACAACATCTGATAAAATAGATGGAGCAATCCAATCAACAGCCGAGCTACACCTTAAAAACATTTACGCTGAACAATTTAATATGGAACCTACACAGGTATTACTAACAGTCGTCACTAATACTCCCTCCAACAATTCCAATAACTCACAAAATAATCAAGATGAAGAATTAATTGAATATGAAGAAGTTAGTACCAATGGTATATATGTACGAAGTTCATTCTTAGGTGGTGTTGTTACCTTCCCTCTGGGCGACAGTCCTGTTAATAATAATGATAGTGGAAGTGAAAGGTTAAGTTTACCAACGCGGAGTGAATTACAGAGTGTTACACTTAAGGCATTTAGTATCCCTGGCAAGGTACGTTGTATTATTTTATTTGGTTTTATGCGGTGTTTAGTTCGGTTTTATGTTTGGTGTGCAGTTTTAGGTATTGTTTGGTTTTGTTTCGGTGTATTGTTTTGTTAGTTTTATAAAGCGGAGGAATACAATATCTAATATACCCAATATATGCTCACATCTTGTGCTCTCTATTCTCCTCATCAACGTCTATACAGGGTGAAATATTTCTACAAAATTTAAAAGAATATACCCCAACAATCACACAATTAAATCCAGGTCTATTACTAATCTCTGCCTCTGAAGTGAAACGTAATGATGTTGCCGATTCCAATGCTGCCGATATAGCTACTACTAATTCGAATGTTTATGAAGGGAGTGCACCTGCCATTACTCCTGCCAATACCAACAACAATAATGGAGGGAACGATATGAATATATGGGCAGTAGCAGCAGTTGCGGCATTAGGTGCAATGTTTATAGTTATAGTAACTTGTACATCAATCTTATATTGTGATTGGCGTAAACGTAAAGAACGGAGGGAAAGGAGACGTGAACGTGCTTTTATGCAGCAGCAGCAGCAACAGCAGCAGCAAGGTGGTGGTATGGCATATGTGGGTGGTGGTAGTAACTATGCCCGGAGTAATGATGGTAAGAAGAATTCTAATAAGAATTATACCAATATGGAAATTGAGGGAGAACAACAACTACAAATTGTGGTACCACATGCATCTAGTGGTGATACTGAAGAGTATGATGGTATTTCACCCTCGACACAGGGTTCCAATACCAACAATACCAACAGTAATATTAATGGCAGGGATGGTATGATGATGGAAAGTAAGAAGGGTAGTTTGTTAGGCAACATTGTTAACAAGTCTCGTCGGTCATTAATTAAGAGTAAGGCTGCCAAGGAACAGTTACAGGAGGCTAATAATGCCGCATCTATACCGTCATCTCAACCATTATCAGCACAGGGTGAATATCAACCAAATGACTATAACAACAACATGAACAATATGAACAACCAAATGAACCCAGCCGCAGACATGTCAGTAACCGACTGTGGCTACTCCGTAGGTGAAGATACAACAATGTTATACCCCACAATTAATCGTAATCGTACCAACTCCAAAGATAATATGAGTGATTGGGATGGTTATTCCATGGATGGAATGTCAGCTATTGGTGATGGTGGTGTGTCACAGTATGGTGGTAGTGGCAAAGGCGGAGGTGGTAGTGGCGTACATTCGAAAAACAAGGGTGGTGGTGAAAGTCGTGATATGTATTATAGTGGAGACGTACCACGAGACTTTGATAGCGTGTGGGGTGATGATGAAAGTAAATTGACTATGGATGGGACTGATGTTAATAGTGTCGATTATACTGATAATGGTGCGGCACGTGCGGCATTAATGGCCGCGGCTGATGGGGATAGTATTTCGGATTACAACATGCCACCCGTTGTTGCCACGTCTAGTAGGAATAATAATGCCGACTTGGCAGATTTGACACAGAATCTGAATCAGTTGGTTGATCAAGAATTGGGTGTGACTGATGATGTTGAAAGTGTTGAAAAGAGTAATACATCATCGGCAGGGAAGTTGGATGAATTTATCGATTCCGATAGTGCAAGTGGATCAGGACATAACTTTACCTTGGAATTGTTGGGTAAGAAGAGTAAGTCAAAGTTAAGCAAGGGAAAAAGTGGAGGATCGTCAAGTGTTACGCCAAGTGTTGATGATGATGATTCAATCTTGGGCGATTTGTATAAGGATGATACCATGAGTGAATTGGGTGGAGGTTTGGGAGGAGATGATATCTCGGCAATTGAGGGTGTTGCCGAAGAAGACGAAGACGACGATGACGACGAGGGTGGTGGTACTGATGGGAAGAACGCAAGTAGTGGGGATAGTGTCGATTCCACTCCGTCATGGGCGGAGAAGATTCAATCAGCTGTTGGTAATTCTACAGTCGTATCGAATATCTTTAGAACTAGTTCCAAAGGTATGTTGGATAATGACGACGCAGAAGACAAGATGGATACACCCGCTCCCTCCAAGGATGAAGTAGATGACGACGAATCATCATCATCATCTCAAGCACAACGTATCAAGAACAAGTTCATGTCAGGCCTAATCAGTGATGATTCAAGTGTGGGAAGTAGTCGGAGTAATCGTAGTCGTAACTCCACCTCAAGCAAAGGAAGTCGAGGCTCGCACAAGTCCTCCTCCTCACGGAAGGCTAACACCGCCAAATCATCAAGTGAGAAGGCATTGGGATTAACCAATTCTATGGATGAGGAGGTGGATGAGGATCCAGCGGCCATGATTGATAATATCAATAGTATGTTGTCGGAATGTCGAGATATTTTGGATACGGAGAAGGATACTGTCGGAGAGCCTTGAGTAGTTTACTTGGCTGCCGTGTCTTGGGATTTTAAAGTCTCTATATATGAGTATGTATGTGGTATGAGTCGTCTGGTATGAAAAGATTTATAAAGTTAGGGTAGCTTGGGCAGAATCATTAAGTTTGTCTTATTTAAGTGAAAAGCTGTGAAAAGGGTGGTGCTCTGAAGTAATCACATGTATGTTGTTGAAAGGTCATCAGTTAGGGTTATCAAAAGAATGTATTAGTAATAACTAAACAATAAATACCTAAGCTTGATCTACTGACAAAACAACAAGGCAATACATCCATTCTGCTTTACTTTATATAGCCACACACTATTACTATCCACGCACCAGGCTGCTTGGTATCTCCTCAGCACAACAGTTGTTTATCAGTGTGAGAGGAGAGGGAGAGAAAGAAGAAGAAAGTTTATTATTTCCGTGCAGCTGCTTTTCAGCACAACACCTGTTTATCAAGAGAGGAGAGGGGAGAGAAAGAAGGGAGAGAAAGAATAAATTGTAGTGCATTTTTTAAACTTCAAGCTGAGTTGCACTTGAAATTGCACTATATTTACTAAATAGTCCAGTATTGGGGATTCTAATTGTGCAAATTAGGCAATACCATAATCATAGATTGCACTTCTAGAAGAGTGCCCGGTGGCTTGCCATTAAGACGGGTGTCGAGGCAAAAAGATCTTTTAGCAAAAGATTACAACCCAAACCATGCAATATGAGCTCATAATTCTGAAGAGCTGCTCACCCATACAACTCATCTACTACATCATCAACCATGTACTTTGTTACTAAAGCTGCCGCTCTCCTCATGATGGCCATGACCGCCTCGGGTAAGTTGATATCGTCCTGTTTTGCAATAGTGCACATCATATGTCTCTTTTATGCATGCAATGAACGATGCTCATCAACTCGTATATTATACAACATCCTTCTCACCTCTCATCTTGTCTTACCTCTACTACATCCTATTACTCAATCTAAGCCAAGGCCCCCGCTCTTCGTGGCATTACACAAGATATCCAAGAGGAGTTTGACTCCTTCGTCGAAGTCATGGAAAAGAATAAAGATAAGAAGGATCTCCTTGCTGCCTATGCCGACGTATTGGATTACTACATGTATCCCGAAGACTCTGAAGATTTTGACTCTGAAGATTTTGACTCTGAAGATTATGAGTTTGAAGAGAAGAAGAAGAAGGGTGGCAAAGGTGGACGTGGAGGTGGTGGTAACATGGGTTGTGCACATGGTTACAAATTCCGCCGTGGAGCGGGTTGTGTTTATGAGGGTGGCCGCGGTGGAGGTGGACACCACACCCACGCCCCATACTATGGTGGCCGCGGAGGCAATTGCTGGGCTTATAATTATGATGGAAAAGAATGCAAGAGGCAGGGCTGCACATGGAGAGCGCATGGGCACAGAGTTAGTGCATATGCCCCGAAGGGAACTTGTACCCCCTAAAACTGTTATTCTCGGATAAACAGCTTATACTTAATTTAAAGACGGTGGATGCCGCAAATGTATCTGTAAAGGAGAAGTGGGAAGGGGAAGGAGTGGATTGTACGAGATTGTGTTTTACTAGATGATGGATATAGGATTCCTTTACAGACTTAAAGTTTAGATATTACTTCTATCCTTTTTAATCTTATTTGTATTTATACATATCATACATGTTATAAGACTCTCTCGTGTAGTATATATCATTTGTGTTTGTCATTATTTGCAATCCTCTAAAACAATACCTTAATTTTCGTGAGCTATACTCTACATGAAGTTGTTCCTCCCGATCAGTCTACTTTGTCGACAATAGGCACAGATATTTAACTTGTTCACGAACATACATATCCATAAGTATAAGAATACTGCACCATATGATAATCGTATGATATCCAATGAATCTAGTATCCTCTCAAATGAATCGATTTGCAAAAGTCTGTCTCATGAAGAGAGAAATCCTTTTCACTAACTAGATATCTCTACCCCTCTATACGACTAACCAACACAAACTAACATTCCAAGTACCCTGAGTATTTAGTCTACATTCCGTGTATATCATACGATTGTTGTTACTTTTCTAATATTGGGCTTCACATATATAGGCAGTGTGATCATCAATTCTTAGAATTAGAACAGTATATATGATGTGTCTCTCTTTTTTTAAGTCCTCTAATGGTATCTATAATGAAGATGTCTTTCTCCGAGTATAACAAGTGATTTTATCATTCGATAGTGTTGCGGTACTTATGCATTCATATGATCATACATTGCTTGAAGAGATCACGTCCAAGAGAATAGTTGGTGAGCATTTTGCATAACATTTTAATGTCAATGACATCTAAGATGTCGTGATTGTTGGTTTGTGTATGTATACGATACGAAGCTATCTCAACTTCTTTTGTTGATGTGTAAGAATGATACAATATAAGTGATCATTAATGAATCGATCATCTATCATTCTCCTAGGTACAATGCAGATGGTCTTGAAGTATCGGATACCATAAAAAAACTCTCAAAACTCAGGCCTAGTCATTTGTATCGTATGTGATATGATATATATATATATCATCGATCTCCTATCGAACTTATCATTGGTTTATTTTACTAATATATTGACCTCTCCCCACATCAACTTAGATGATCACTCATACGTTTTTCTGTTCAAACTCCCGCCTTTCTAAACGGAAATAAAAATGTCATTGTGACAGAGATTGCTACTGCCTCTTGCTAGAAACTGCTGAGGGGCAATGCAGAAACAATGATGATGATTGATGATGAGGCTCCTATAAACCTCTCTTCCTATTAAATGCTATTTTATATCAACAATGATGTCCAATACACATACATATATAATACAATAACAATAATAATTATATAAATGGCAGAAAGACCAAACATTGCTGCAATGGCAGCAGCCGCGGCCTTAGCTCGAAACAATAAGAATAAATCAACTTCTGATACACCATCTTTCAATAAGTCAACTAAGAATAACATGGATAATAACAGAGGTGGTATAGCAGCCTTGGCAGCAGCAGCAGCACGTAAACGACTAGATGACAATTCTCACAACAATAGTCCAATAAACATTCGATCAAGAGGAGGAGGAGGCGGACCAATGATCAATATAGCATCACTCGCCGCAGCAGCTGCCCGTTCCAAAGGATTAATACCTGATACTGAAAGTGAAAGTGATTCACAAAGTACTGAAGATATAGTTGAGCCTCATCATGATAGTTTAGATGTGGATGTTATACCACCATCTCCTGATAGTGGTGGTAGACCAAACATAGCGGCGATGGCGGCTGCAGCAGCACGTACACGTTCTACACTTCCTAACAATTCACTTTCTACAACAAACTCCCTCAACAATAATAATAATAAACCTCAAACTCCTAAAACAACTCCAACTAGAAAACCACCCCGCAGTAATGGTAGAATAACACCAATTAGTTCACCGGGTAGAACTACCACACCAACACCTGAAAGTTTTAGTACAATGGCCGGGGAAGGGAGGGGTAGAAGTAGTCCAAGTAGACGAAGTCATTCTCCTGCGTTTCATGTGAATGGTGGGGATATTAATTCTATTAATAAAGTTGGGATTAGTTCAGCTAATAGCGAGATTAATAAAGTTGAGGAAGAAGAGGATAAGCCTTCAGATCCACGAGCAGCATTAATATCCATGCTCTCTAAACGAGTACCACCCTCATCTGAATCCATTATAGAATCAACACCAAAATCTAAACCAGTAATTAATCCATTAACCAGTGGGGAAGGGAGGGGTGGTATTGCCGCTGCCGCAGCTGAGGCTGCCCAAAAGAGGAATAAACAGTCGACTCTTCGATCCCCAATAATAAAGAACGAGATTAAATCAACAGTTGTTAATAAAGGTGGGGGTAGTAGAACGGAAGATTCTAATACAGATCCAAGGGCAGCCTTAATGTCCATGTTATCTAAAAGAGTTCCACCAATACCACCTGCCGTGGATGAACAAGTTAAATCATCTCAATCCACAATAATAAAGAAGGAATACCCAATAATAATAAAGAATGAGGATAATACTAAAGAAGAGAGTCCAGATCCAAGGGCGGCATTAATGAACATGTTGAATAAACGTGGTGCAGTGCCACCATCTCAATCAACTTCGGCACCAACAATGAAGAATGATGAGGAGACGCCCATTATTAATAATAGGAAGAAGTTGGGAGGTGGACCTCAACCAGTTGGGGGCATTGCCGCCATGGCTGCCGCGGCAGCTGCCAAGAAGAATAAGGTGGCAGCAGCAGGAAAGGGAGGAGGGGAATTATCTTCAAACGTTGGTAAGAGAGGAGGGGACATATCTGAAAAGAAAGAGATACAGCCTGTAGATCCACGGGCAGCTTTAATGTCAATGCTAGCTAATCGAGCACCACCAATGCCTGCGGATGAGCCTCCACCATCCTCGCCTGAACCTAAGAAGGAAAATGTCGAGCCTCCAGCTGATCCACGTGCTGCATTGATGAATATGTTGGCTAATCGGAATGCTCCGCCTATACCACCTGAAGAGGCACCGGAGACACCCAAGGCTACTAATACCAAGAAACAATTTGGTTTCTCTTCTCCCGAGGGTACATCCAAGGGGAGTGCTACAGTTAATAAGGTCGGAGATAAGGGAGGGGATGAAGTTAAAGAAGAGAGGCCGGATCCAAGAGCGGCATTAATGAATATGTTAAATAAACGTCAACCAATCCCCGCACATGATGAAAGTGATGAATCGGATACCAAGGATTCACCACCCGCCAAACCCCAACAGCAACATATTCCTACACCATTAACTCAACCAATAACACCAATTGAATCACCACCTTCTACTCCCCAACGACACCGACAACAACGAACTGCTAATAATAAAAGTAGTGGCAAAAAGAAGAAGAAGAAGAATTCATCCAAAAAGAACCGACGTACCAATAATAACTTACGACCGGTATCATTCAATGATAATAATGAAATAAACGATGTTGATCAGTTATTAAACCGTGAAATGAATAGACCGGGTATGTCGGCCTATAGTTTCTTCGAGGGTAGTCGTAATTTAATGGATAATGTACCCGCTGGTCCAGTTGATATGGATGATTATGTCGATTATGGAATAAAACGATCTACTAAATTGGCAGGTAGTTTAATGTCAGTGTATGAAGACGCGGTTAGTTTATTAGATGACAATGGTGATCATTCACCAAATAATACATCACCACGATCAAGCTTTATTAGAAAACGATCAGGTGAATATGGTAATAATCTCCTTTCACCATTAAATCCACGTAATTTAGAAGATGAAGAAAGTTCCACTCATACAAAAGCAGCAGAGGCATTATTAAAGGTAATTGAAATGAAACAATTGGATTTAGATTCAGTTATTACAAAACTAAAGGTACATAAGAATGATAAACGTAAACGTCTACATCAACGACATCGAAATGGATCACCAATAATAATGACAGGAAGAGGTTCATTAGCTGGATTATCACGTATTAATAGTGTTTCAGTGGCACAGATGCATAATCCGATCGATATGGATGATTATTCCTGTGATGATACATCTGTCGGATCAGACGTTAGTTTACTATCCACTGTTTCAGCCAATCAACGTCGTATAGCCAAAAACTCACAAAAGTTAGCAAGTCATATACTAGGCTCACCACAGGATAAATTCACTGCCAAACAAAAGAATATACCACTAAAGAATGATCCAGAGTATAGTTTATACTTTCGTATGTTACGGTATGGTTTTACAATTGGTGCTGTTAGGGCGGCATTACAACGTGATGGTAAACCAGACGTTACACGATTAGATCCTGATAGACCTGTTTATTTACAACGTGTACCTAAAGTTAATGGGACATTGGCACCTCTTAAAATTGATGAGGAGATTGATTCCTTAAATAATAGTTTGAGAAGAGAATCATCTACTGAAGTGCAGGGATTAGAAATTGGTGATAATGGCTTAACTGATAAGGGATGGGAATGTGCATTAGAATCGGCTGCTAAAACGTCTGGTGTGCGTAAACCTGCCTATAGAAAATCAGGCTCGAATGGATCGGGAGCGGGTAATGGTATTACAGGTACAGGTAAAGCATTTAAGAGTACCCCACCATGGTTACAATCCAATGTTGAACGGGGTATAGTCGAGGGATGGTTACGTAAACGTACGCGTCGTGGACGATGGGTCCGACGATGGTACTTGTTAGATTCTACCGGATTTTACTACTCACACTCACCACCATCATCAACATCAGCCTTACACTCCAAGAAACTTGCCAAGCTAGTTGATTCACGATGTTTAGGTGCTAAGAAAGTTCATGGCAATCCAACTGAATTTGAGGTCTGGCATCCGTCACAAGACAAGGCCATCGTTACATTACGTGCACAGAATCAACATGAGATGAATCAATGGGTTGAAGGCGTGAATGCCACGAGTGAACGTCAACGTGTTGTTGATGAGGTAGTTATTGGATCAGTCATTCCCGAAAATCTGGTTAAGAATACAATTGGGATGATTGAGGCTAATAATGCTTTACATGATACGGGATATAATAAGGCACATTACCGTCCGGCTAGTCCAACGAAGAATGATCGAGCAGCTAGTCCAAACAAGCTGGGCAGGGGTAACAAACTATCAGCTTTGGATGAGTCTGAATACTCTGAGGATGACGAGGATGAAGATGAATCATCAGAAGACGATGACTCCTCCGATGAGGGTGGTATCATCTCTCCCGATTCCATGGATAAGTTCAAACAGCTATTAGAAGAGGGTACATTACCCACTGATATTAATGCCACCGAGTTATCGGACAGGCCGAAGCGGCCCAAGTTGGAACGTCAAAACTCATGGCCACCACTGTCATTAATGTCGGATGGATCTCATGGTACCGGGGAGTCTGGTCCGGCCAAGTCGAAAGAGGAGGTTGAGGCTGATTTGAAAAGGATTGAGGAAGATATTAAGAGGTTGGATCGAGTAGAGGAGGAAGAGCCAGCCAATCCTACGGAGATATCCACATCTGGCGGTGGCACTGGTAAGGGTGGTAGTGGCAATGGTGACGGTACGGGTGGTGGTGATGGAAGTGGTGATAAGAAGGATGGTGATGCCGCCGCTGATGCTTCTGGTGATAAGGATGGTGAGCCAAAACTGAAAGAAGATCCCAAGTATGAGAAGTATTTCAAAATGATGAAGATGGGCCTTCCCAAGGAGGTTGCTCAGCATGCCATGACACGTGATCAAATGGACCCAAGGTATGTTTATTAGTTGTCGTTGAACAAACACTGTATGTCACTTTCATGTTCAATATCTCATTTCCAATTCAATATATTGTTTCCCCCTTCATAGTATTTTGGATTTAGATCCAGAGAAGTCATTCAAGAGTCAACTAGCACCTGCCGAGGGTGATGATGGCGTGCCATTGAAGGATGATCCCAAGTATGTCAAGTATTATAAAATGATGAAAATGGGCTTGCCAAAAGAAGCCGTTCAGCATGCCATGACTCGTGACCAGATGGATCCAAGGTACGTATATGTGTCTAGTTGTTTGTGTTGAACCTCGCCTTCTCATGTGGCATGTGCACACTAACTCATCCTTTACCCTATCTCCCTGTAGCATTTTGGATTTAGACCCTGAAAAGTCTCTCAAGAGTCAGACAGAATCTTCTGCCGATGATGGTCCTCCACTTAAGGACGATCCCAAGTATATCAAGTACTTTAAGATGATGAAGATGGGGTTACCTAAAGAGGCTGCCAAGCATGCCATGACACGAGATGGGCTTGACCCTGACATACTGGATATGGACCCTGAGAGATCACTCAAAAGTCAAACCGAATCTTCCGAGAAGGAGGATACTGGTCCTCCCCTTAAGGATGACCCCAAGTACGTTAAGTATTTCAAAATGATGAAAATGGGTCTTCCAAAGGAGGCTGCTAAGCATGCCATGGTGAGGGATGGACTCGACCCAAACATACTAGATATGGATCCTGAAAAATCCATCACAAGTCAGGAGTCTGAGGATACCGGCCCTCCATTGAAAGAGGATCCCAAGTATGCCAAGTATTTCAAGATGCTCAAGATGGTAAGTTTCTCATTCTAGTCTTTCTACTCTGGATGTGTGTGCTCGTATGTTTGTTCATCTAATCATTCTCTAACATTATCTCTCCAACTTCGTCTTTAGGGATTGCCTTTGGGAGCTGTCAAGAATGCTTTAACACGAGATGGTCTTGACCCCACTATCATGGACCTTGATCATGACAAATCTGTGTCTAGTCAACTTGATCCCAAGAAGAAGAATGGCAAGAAGACCCCTGCCAAGCCAAAGGGACCAAAGATACGTAGGAAGAAGGTGTACTGGAATCAATTAGATGCCAACGAGGGGACGGTTTGGTCGGTACTCAAGGATCTTGACGTTAATCTAAAGTATGAGAAGGAGGAGTTTGAACGACTATTTGCTCAGGCAATTGATGCCCAGAAAGAAAAGGATAAGAAGGAGGCTGGTGGGACGGCTAAGAAATCCAAGTCGGCTAGGACTGTCAAAGTTATAGATGCCAAGCGTGGTATGAATGGAGATATCATTCTGCGGAAAGTGAAGCTAACCCCCATGGAGGTAGCAAAGCTTGTTGATAATATGGATTGTGGTCCTCTTGATCCAACTGAACTGAAGGCATTGCATGAATTCATGCCGACAGACGAAGAAGTTCAAGCCCTCACCACTTACTTGAAAGGACAAAAGTCTCGTGAAGAAGCCATTGCTGAAATGACACCCTGTGAAGAGTACATGATTGCCATGATTGATTTGAAGGAGAGTGAGAAGAAGTTCCAGTGTATCATATTCATGGCTGAGTTTGCATCCAAGTTAAGTGATATCAAGTATGAAGTTGATAATTTGATTGCCGCTTGTTCGGAATTGAAATCATCAAAGCGCTGGGAGACATTGTTGGCCATGATCCTCGTACTTGTGAACAAAATCAATGTTGGTGACGAAGATGGCAAGAAGAAGGCTGATGGATTCACCTTGGAATCTTTATCAAAGCTCAGCGAAACCAAGGCATTTGACAACAAGACAACTGTCTTACACTACCTTGTGAAAGTGATCCGTTCAACTGACATTGACATTCTCAAGTTTCAAGAAGATATCAAATCTGTTGTATTGGCCAAGGGTGTAGTCATGGAACGGTTATTAACTTCCGCCAAGCAACTGTGTGAGGATTCAAGGATAGTTACCGAGACGGCTGCTAAAGATGGTGAAGAGTACCGTGCACACTTGACCAATCCCAACTCAACCATCGTTGATGAGAATGGCCAGAATACCGGTGAAAAGTATCAAAAGCGTGACATGAAATCTCAACGTGCATCCGTGAAGGAACTACGCCAGATGTGTACCTTCCTGCCCGAGTCTGAAGTTCCTGTCGGTAAGACGGACACTACTCACTTTGAGAGATTTGCTCTATTCTCAAAACTCGAACTCCAGAAGGCTTTGGGTATCATCAAGGAAGCCAATAAGGACTACATTGGTGTGTTGGAGTACTTTGGAGAGGATATGAAGACTCAAGCCACCGACTTCTTTGGTATGATCGACACCTTCATGGAAACATTTGATAAGGTTGCCGATATTGTTGAGAAGGAGGAAGAAGCCAAGTTGAAAGAAGCCCGTCGTACTTTGGCCAAGGAGGCTAAACTGAAAGTTATTGCCGAACCCAAGAGTGCAGAAGATGCCGATAAGATTGCCAATGCTCTCCAAGAAACTGATGACGATAATGGTGCTCCCTTGACCACCAAGAAACCAAGCTGGAAGGATCGTCCAATCCTCAAGAATGATCCACCGCCACCTTCCAATGTTGTCGAACCTGCCAAGTCTGCTGATCCAAGGGCAGCATTGATGAGTATGTTGAATAAGAGAGGAGCAGCCTCAGCTGATGACGACGAGAAGGAAGAAGAAGCGGAAGACAAGCCTGCTGATCCCCGAGGTGCTCTCATGGCAATGCTTAATAAACGATCACCGCCCCCAATTCCATATGATGAGCCTGAGAAGTCGGTGCCTCCTTCATCAGTAGTGGATGAATCGTCGTCTTCGGAAGAAGCCGCTCCAGATCCAAGGGCAGCATTAATGAGTATGTTGAATAAGCGAGGTGGTGTTGATAATGAACCCATAAAGCCGCCCCCAGTGGTAAAGGAACCATCTTCTGAGGAAGAAGCAACTCCTGATCCGAGGGCAGCTTTAATGTCAATGTTGAACAAACGAGGTGGTGGTGGTGATGATGAACCTGAGACTCTGAAGCCTAAACCAAAGAAGATAGGTGGAGGACCTCCTGTTGGTGGAATTGCCGCCATGGCCGCCGCCGCTGCTGCCAAGAAGAATAAGGTTGTTAATGAATCATCGTCGGCTACTGAATCGGATGAGGCACAACCCGATCCTCGAGCAGCACTCATGAGTATGTTGAACAAACGAGCTCCTCCTCCCTCTGATGAACCCGAGAAAGAAGTGCAATCTTCTTCTAGTAGTTTAGCTGCAAAGAAAGAACAATCTATAGTTGCTGATCCCCCACGGCCAGCGGTAGTAACACCTCCATCAGCCACTGGAAGGTCAAGACTGTTGGATGCCGTGGCTAAGGCACGGAAGGTAGAAGAGCAAGCCACCTCAGCTACAGTAACTGATGAATCTCCTCCTCCGTCAGTACCACCTCAATCCAGTAGATCAAGACTACTCAATGCCGTGGCAGAAGCATCTCGTAACAAGGTAGAAGATCAAAGCCCGGCAGTAGTCAAAGACTCTCCACAACCATCCCAGGCAACCAACCGTAAAAAGGAGGAACATTTAGAGAAAGAGAGACTCGATGCACTTGAGAGAGAACGAATAGAACAACAAAGGGAAGCAGAAGAGAGGGAAAGACTCAAGGTTCAACATGCCAAGACTCATCAAAAGCGAGAAAATTCCATTGGTAAGTGTTTGTTTTTGATTGAATAATCCATATGATATGCTCTTTCATCATCTTCATCTAATGTTTGTATACCTTTTAATTCAATACAATATAATAGTTGCCAAGTTTGAAGCACGTAAGAAGGAATTGGCCGAGGCCAAGAAGGCTAAAGATTTAGCTCGACAAGAGACCGAGATTCAGGCCACACGTGATCGTGAAGAACAGCAACGATTGGCGAGGGAGGAGAGGTCCAAGCTTGAGGAGAAGAAGCTTGCAGCCAAGCTGGCCGAACTTGACCGAGAAAAACAACTCAAAGAAAGTCAACTAGCTTACAAAAAGGCCAAGGCCCAAGAAGATATAGAAGAACTTCAACAGAAACAGAAGGCAAGAGTTGGTGGGGAGAAGAAGAGTGTCAATTCGGACAGAGAGAAGGAGCTCAGAGCCCGTGAGTGCAGTTGGCTAGAATAATTGCTCATATCTTATGCACACTTGTTTCAATACTCACCATTCTATTCCCATTTACACTACATTGAACACAGGATATGAAGCCGAGATGGAACGTAAACGATTAGAGAGGGAACGTGTCAAGAAGGAACGGAAGGAGAGAGAATATTCAGCCATTGAAGAGGAAAAGCGGATTCAGCAATTCAAGTCCGATCAAGATCAAGTAGACAAGCAGGTTCAACAGGTTTTACCAGCAGCTGCTACTAAAACGAAACCATCCATATTTAGCAAGATGGATGCCATGAAGCCGATCGAAAGACGTAAGACTGTAGTTACCATGGATCTTGAGAAGTCAAAGCTGGCCAAGGCACAAATAGAAAAGCGTGAACGAGCCGTGGCGGAGCAGAAGCGTAAACAGGAAGAGGCAGATCGGCTAGTCATGGAGGCCGAGCGTCTAAAGAAGAAATTGGCACAAAAGAAAGGTCCTAGTAAACTCTTAGCCTCGGTTAAGCGTGCCGAATCAAGATATGTTCGGAAGGCAAGTAAAGGCAGTGAAGGCTCTTCATCCCAAAGTAGACTCTCGGCCAAAGTAAGTCAAGCTCGAATAAAGATGGAGGCGAATAAGAGCTTTGTCCGAAAGAGTTCCAGAGGTAGCGAGGCCTCTCATCCGTCGAAGATTGCTCCGGTGGCAAGTCAAGCAAAACCAACTGCAACAAAGCGACCGAGTCGACTTTCTTTGGCTGTAGCAGCCGCTCAACAAAAGCAGTAGAAATCCTAGAACTAGAGGTAGTAGGAGGAGAATCCAAGTCCAAGAAGATGAAAACCTCTCACTAGCAGTGTAAATTACTTAAACAGTACTGTAGATTACCTTATATCAATAGTCTAACAAAATAGCATATTGGTCATGATGTATCGGCATGATCTTAGGCATTACTAGGCATATGGTAGCAGTTGATGAGAGGATTATTATTAGCATGCCCTCTTCTCAATGAGAACGATTGCCAAATGAGGGTTTATCCCTATTATCGAAGATCCAGAAATACAAAAGTTGGCCTTCATTTTATTGAATGACCACGCGTTTGATGTTGAGCTAATTGTAAGATGTAGTTGAGAAAGATTTTGTGTTGAGAGGAAAGATATCAATCAGCAGCTAACAATACTAGCACAGTTTGTGCTCTCATAATTCTCAAATCAGTTGCTCGAAACATCAAATCGTATCAATATCATCATCCTCCTCTCCTACTACTACTCCTTTTTAAAAGATGAATATCATTAGCAAAGCTGCTCTTCTTATGTTGGTCGTCGGCGTTTCGGGTAAGTGGATATCGGTTGTGGCTATATGATTTGCAAAAAGTATCACATGATATGTCATCTTACCAATCCTCTATCCCTCGTCGTCGTCGGGCCTCGTCTTCGTCATATTGTCTCATCGTCTCATCCCTACAATACGCAGCTGACAATAGGCACCCACTCTCTGTGGTGTTGCACAACCTACATCAGAAGAGATCGAAACCATCATTCACCAAGCAAAGCGTGATGCCTTTGTTACTGTGATGGAAATGGGAAAGGAAGAGTTTGGTGGATGTGCTAACAAGAATGGATGTGCTACGGGATATGATTACTGCACCAAGAGCAAGGCCCATGGCAAACGTTGCGGACCATGTGTGGTGACAGATCAACATCCAACAGGACAGTGTTCTGAGCCTAACATTGATGAGGAACAAGCCATTGTTGACTCCTTGAGCGAAGAAGAACTTCTTAGTATCAAGATCGATGCCTTTGTTGCTGTGATGGAGGCGGGGAATACTAAGAATAGCTGTAGTCGAAAGAGTTGTGCTGCTGCTGTCGCTGCTTCTGGATATGATTACTGTACAGGTGGGAATACAAAGTGGTCCACTCCAATGTGTGGACCCTGTGATATGGACACTGGACACTGCAGTTGGCCACCTACTGGGTTTAACATCGACAAGGAGCGTACTATTGTTGACTCCTTGAGCAAGGAGGAACTTCTAGACATCGTTGCCGAGGTTATGGATGGAGAGCCTTTTAATCCTGTTGATAAGGCCACGTCGTCGGCTAACAAAGCTGCCCACAAGGCCACATCAGCAGCTAATGGAGCTTCTAAAAGGGCCACCGCAGCAACTGACAAGGCCGCTGACAAGGCAACAGCAGCTGCCAGATAATGCAGCCGAAGCAGCACGAAAGGCAGCATGTGGTGGTAACTGCGATTAGTCAGATCAGGTCTGAATCTCCTAATGGTTAGCACTAGACATAGAGTAGGAATGTAGTTTGTGATTGGTGGTGTTAGTAGTTATCGATAATAGTAATAGATACCGAACTCTATCACTATCATCTGTTCTTCTTTCTCTACATGTTAGTATCTCTTGCTGTGCTTCCTTCTCACCTATGCAGTATCAATCGATCCACTAGTAAACACCAATTTCCTCCTTTCATAATATCTCCTTGCATGGACACGACGATGACTGTGAAAGTAAATCCAATTCCAACTTGAGTATCTTGGACTTTAGTTCCTCTTCTCTTTCATTTCCATTCATTTGTACCCTTCGTAGATCATCATTAGCTTCGCCAAATGCCACAATTACATCATTATACTTACTCTGTAAATCCATATATAGCTTATCTTTCATTTCAAGAGCTTTACCACGTTCAAGATTCTCTACTGTTCCCTTGGCTAGTGCTCTACCCATTTCATTTTTAATTTGTTCAACATCTGATCGTAATTGTTCATTCGTTTGATATTGCTCTGCCATCTTTCTTAGTAATAGTATTGCAGTTTGTTTTACCGCTGATGCTTCATTCTTAATGGCTGTGATATCATCTTCCTCTTCTCTGAAGAATTATAACTCTCCTCTTCATTGTCGATGTTGGACTGATCATCGTCTGCGGTATCCTCAATGGTGGCGGCAGTATCTTTGTTGTTATTCACTATCATATGACCCTCATCACTATTCTTTTCAACTATTGTTGATTTAAGACGAGCTAGCTCAGCTTGTCGGGATGCAATCTCAGATTCAAGTGTTGCAATTCTATCCTCGACATCATTATCAACTACTCGGCAACTCCAATCTTTTTCATGAGTATCTTCTTCGATCATGATAACATCGCCGATATATGAAGAAGCGTCCATTGTTGCTGTCATTATTATAATCTAATAACTTATACCTATATATCCGACGTGCACAATACAACTACTAGAGTAGATTGGGGGGCATTGCCTGTTAGCAGTTCATCGATAGAGAGAGCCAAAGGCAAATCGAGTACCGCGACCAGTTCGCGTCATAGCACACCACCAAGAGAACCCATCCTTGAGATGTCTTGTGCTGTTATGATCAAACATGATCTACTCGGCACTGTACAAAGGGGGATTATAGCTAGAACGGGTATATGTAGAAGGGAACAATAAGTTAAGATATGTTTGTTTGACACACCATGGACATGGATAGATTCATCTTGCATTACACTTACTTTTAGTTAGATTTATCACTATTATCACATCAATCGACAAGGGAGTACTGTCTCCAACGATTTCTTCACTTCTTCTTCTTTTCCTTGGAACACATATCATGTCTTTCTCTTCTATTGAACATCTACATGGCACTAACAAAGATACAGACTGCTTCAATACCAAGTTTTCCTCACAGTTATCATGTAAAAGGCCAAACTCGGTATCTATTAGCGTCCACAGTCGACTTTGCTGCCATTTACAGTCACATCAATACTAATTTCATCTTTTAAACACATCTGCTCTATTACTGCTCGACAACCTTCTTCTCTTCTACCCTAACCTTTTGTTTAGGATCCAACTTCTTCCAGGGAAGACACACGACCGTTCCGTTGGGAAGTCCCTTCTCTATAAGCTTCTGAGCTTTGGGAACTTGATTTAACGATACCTTTCCAGCAACTTTTGGGTTAATCTCACCACGCTGTAACTTACATATCAAGTAATTCAATTCATGGCAGAACATCTTGGAGTTCTTTTCGTATGATTCATTCACATCATAAAAGATGGCTCTGTTTCGAAAGTACTTTGTCTTGACACCGCTCCACCAAACGGTCATGCCACCATCGTCACAGCCTAAGCAGACTTCACGAGGATCATTCTCAATCTCGGCAGAGGTGTGATCAGAGTTACAGATGAGGGTGCCATCGGGTGTTAAGGCACGGTAGGATGAATCATACCCATCGATACAAAGATTATCGATAACGACGTCCATTTTACCCTCAAGTTGTGGTAGCCACTTCTTAGGCTTGACACTGAACCATTTGGCACCCAACTTGGTCAAGTGTTCTTCGTGCATCTTGTGTGCCGTGGCAAAGACATTGGCACCCTCTCTCAATGCCAACTCAACCAATGCCTGTCCTACAGGTCCAGATCCACCAGTGATGAGGACGTTGGCATTAGTCAATGGAGCCCCGTCCTTCTTCGCAAGCTTGAGACATTGATATGCCGTCATATAGTTTCCCACGAGACATATAATATCTTCATGTTTTGCATTATTGGGTAAACGCATGACACTTGATAGAGGGATTGAGACGTACTTGGCATTCCCACCTCCATTGGGGAGTAATGCGGCAACACGGTCACCTACACGAAAGGTCGAAGGATTAACGTCACTTCCGAGGGAGTAGATACTTCCCACAATATGAAATCCTGGCACCGATGGCTTGGGAGTATCATTTGCATCGCCCTTGAGGCGGGTTGTACAGTCTCTTGAGGATACAGTAGATGCCTGGTAATTGTTTGGTTTGTAAAGCAAGGACGTGAGTAAGTTGTTAATTGGGTTGAGTTAATCAAGTATTGATCAATGAACCTAATTCTTTACTTACCTCAACCATTACCAAGACATGATTCGAATCCTCTGGCATTGGTGCCTCGTCATACTGTCGAACAATCAAGTTCTCAACACCACCATGCTTCTCACAGTATATATCACGCTGTCGTTTATCAACATCAAACAATCTATTCCCTAAGTTTGCTATACCAGATTTGGGTGTGGCAGTAGTCTTTGTCTTTGATCCCTTGGTACTAACAGTCGAGGCGGTAACATCCTCACTTGTTACAGTCTTATTTTCGTTCCAAGCACCGCGGTAAGTTGCCCCACCACCACCACCGCCAGATGTGGGTAGTACGGACTTCATCCATGACTTTTTGAAGCTTGGTACACGACGTACTGGCTTACTCTCGGGTAAGGGACGGCCTTCGCGGTCATGTGTATGTGAAACAACAGCAGCCACTGTGGCAGCTCCTGTAACAACAGCCGCGGTACTAGCAACAGCGACTACCTTGTTGTTGGTCTTCTTCTCCTTGTCATTACTTGGACTCTTCTTCTCCTCCTCAACAACAGTCGTAGTCTCACCTGATACGATTGAGTTACGTCGTTCATCATTAGTCTTGGTATCAACACTTGGATCAACAACACTATCTGAACGTTCCGAGTCTGGTGCGGCACTATCATCAGGTGTATAGTCTCTTCCTCGTCACCACCAAAACCAAACCATGATGCCCAGGTATTATCATTAGCACCTGGTGAGGTTGATGGATCAACACTTGGTCTACGACGACCTCGACTTCTCCTACTTCCTCTTCTACCACTTCCACGACGACGATGACGATCATCTTCACTTACATAGGATTCATCATCGATATAACTACTATCATAAGTACCATCATAACTAACCTCCTCCTCTTCTTCAATATAACTTTCATCTTCTTCATCACGTGTCATATAACTCTCTTCATCTACATCAGTAGAAAAGTCCGTCTCTTCCTCATCGTGCTGCTTTGTTGCAACTGCTGCCTTCTTCTTCTTCGTATCATATTTATTACTCCTCTTACCATAGGATACCTCAGTAGACTCTTCTCCACCCACAGTATCCTCAACTGTAGTAGTCTCGCCAGTAATGGTACTTTCATTAAATGCTGTACTTTCCTCAGCACCAAACATTGTCGATTCATCCCGTTCATTAGTAGCATTAACTAGTGGAGCATCACAGAAGTATCCACTATCATGTATTTCACTTTCTTCGGCTGATGCAAATCTACTATTCGGATGTAGATGTTGTTGTTGTTGTTGTTCATCGGATGTTGTTTCAAGTGTACTCTCATCTTGTGATTTACCACGACGACCTACTCGTAATGAGTTGAAGTGACGTGAACCTAATGATGCACCACCAACTGCTGCCAAGGCTCCTACTTTCTTACCGTTACGTCCAACACTTCTACTCCTAGTATGCCCCTGTCTCTCAGTTGACCTTCCACCATTCCTACCACCCTGATTCGTCATACCCTCATCTAATATTGGCATACTTGGTCCTACTCTACCCCCTTGACTACCACGAGAATTGGAACGTGAATGTTGTCCTTGACTACTAGTCCTTGAGTTGTTACGAACATGCTGTTGACCTTGACCTTGACCTTGATCAGTACGATGACGTGATATCTCCCTTTGCATTGCTGCCTTTAACCCACCACCTCCTGGACTTGATTGACCAGTACTACTGCCATAGTCTGATAATCCGCTACTGCTATAATGACTACCGGTACGTCTATGCTGTTGTTGATGTAGTGCTTGACTGCCATGTGAGTTGGAACGATGATGTTTGTTGAATACTTCCTCGGGTGGGTCCAACTGTTCATTATTTTGATACCCTCCTCCCGATGAACTGCCGTTACGGCCAGGACTACGTGGTGGTCTACTCATATCATTTGAAGTGTGACGACTTGCTGCTAAGTCTGTGAATGGTGAGTTCCTAGATACTTGATGCTGACGATTATTGGTAGTAGATTGATGAGGCTGATGTTGGAAGGTATCAGCCTCTCCTCGATTACTTCCCTGCTGTCCCCAAACAGCCCATGATGATCCTTCATTGTTACCAACCTCTACTTGTTGTGGCTGAGGTGGTGAAGATAATCCCAACGGTTGTGCAAACTGATCATTCTGTCGGCCATTATACGCACTACTACTAATCTTTTGTTCATACTTGCTCAATGATGGTTGATTCGTTGCAATTGTTGAATTATTGGAATCATCGGAATGTCCGTAGCGGATAGCTGGTGGTGCCGTGGCGCCACCCCAATTGCCGAACCGTGCTCTTGGTGATGAGGTTGATATACCTCCACTGTATCCACCTTTCTTTTTGTTACGACGTAGTGGATTCTTTAGACCCATGTTAATGATTATGATGCTTTGTAAGTAGTTAGGGTGCTCGGTTGATGGTCGGCGGAAGTCTATTGCAATATAGCTGCTAGTTGATATTTATTCTATGTACCCTTATCTTTATATTGTTAGCGTTATATAAAGGCCCGTCTATCTATCTAATGTTGCAATCGTTTCAATGATGTTATGATGATTGCTGCATGCACTTCAACTGCTAACAACAACTAACTAGTAATTGAGCGAGGTCAAGATAATTCTCGATCGACTCGTTCTGACACATATCACGTACGAGATAGTGGTTGAGCACTGCATCTACGACGAGCTTCCTACTTACATCAAGTGTTGTCTATCGTCATGCTTTGTGTCAAATTAAATTCGTGAGTGAGAAAGCAATCTGACCGTTGAATTTTTTAGTCTGCGTTAGTACGCTGAGTACTTATACCAGTAATTGAAGTGTACGCTTACAGAGTACTTCTAGGGAGTGCCCATGTATTGCCCAGTGTGCCTTTTAGTTGCCTCAAGAAAAAGTTCACTCAAAATCTTAGCAACTTAAAAAGAGAAATTGATGCCATCGATATGATCGATTGCAATGTACAGCTATCATGCCATAAAGTAGAAGAAGTACATCGTCAGTGGGAGAATAATTACCTAGTCAATAATGTTATCATCAATAGCGGCCGTCGGTGGAGCCTTGTCTCCCATGAGGATACCAAAATCAAACAACATCAATAGAGTATCTTCTACTTCCAAACTAACAAAGAAGAGTAGCAACAGTAACAGTAACAACAATAAAACCAAAGTAGCAGTACGAATTAGACCACTAAATAAACGTGAACAATCAACAAGTTCAGTAGTATGGAGTATTAATAAAGAGAATAAGACTATACATCAAACTACTAGAGGAGATGATGTATATCAATTTGAAGATACATTTGATGAATCATCTACAACATGTGAGGTATATAATGGGGTATGTAAATCAATTGTTAATGATGTATTGAATGGGTATGATGGTACTATTTTTGCCTATGGGCAGACGGCAAGTGGTGAGTAGTTCGTTTTGTTTTGCAAATATTGTGCATATCATGTACTCATTTTATACTCATCATCTCTCATCATCTTTCTATCCTGCACACATAGGCAAGACATACACTATGCAAGGATCAGCAGGAGTCAATGATGGAGACGAGGGAGTGATACAGTTGGCAGGTCGTGATATATTTGCTCATATCAATGCAAATACTACACAAGACTTTGCAGTGCGGGCATCTTATATTGAAATTTATAATGAGGAAGTGAGAGATCTATTGGCATCCGGAGAGGATTCGGTAGCGCTTAACGTGAGACAGAACAAAGATAAGGTATTCTTTGTCAACTCAATTGAACAAACTGTATCAAGTATGACCGAGTTGCTTGATGTCATGGCGAAAGGTGAGAAGAATAGGAGTGTATCATCTACTAAAATGAATGATAATTCTTCGAGGAGTCATTCTCTTCTTCGTATCACTGTAGAGAAGAGTTTGAAGAATGAGAGTAGTACCTCGTCCACCACCTCATCTACTTTAAACCTTGTTGATCTTGCTGGCAGCGAGAGTTGCAAACACACTGGTGCTACAGGTGATCGTCAAAAGGAGGGTGGAAAGATTAACCAGTCGCTACTTGCTCTTAATCAGATCATCAAAGGACTTGGGCAAAAGGGGAACGGACTGCCACTAAGCTACCGCAACTCTGAATTGACAAAGCTGCTTAAGTATAGTCTTGTTAGTGCAAAGATGGCTGTCATCTGTTGTGCATCACCATCAGAACTATATCTAGAAGAGACTCGATCGACGCTAAAAGTTGCATCGGATTGGCAATCTATTAAAACGAATGTAACCAAGTCAAGGAAGTCAATCATGGGTGCAACAACTCCTAGACGTTCCTCCGTTGTCAAGTCTGCTCCATCAAATAAGAAGACAGGTTTCTTTACATCTGGTAAGAAGTTGTTTACAAGTCCAGCGGGCAAAGGTAAGAAGCCCTTTCCTCAAACTGAAAGGATTGACAGAAGCCGGGCTAGTAGTATGTACTCTATACCAGAGAAGGTTAATGACGAAGAGTTGGAAGGACTACGTAAGACATTATCAGAGAAGAATACAAGAAATGCATTCCTTGAGGCTCAGCTAAGGGAAGTCAAGGTCGAGTTGCAGTCTACAAAAGACGAGCTGCAATCCGCTGCATTGAAGATGAAGTCGTTAGAGTCTCAGAATGAAGAGCTAAAGACTCAAGTATCTACACTTGAGGCCGATAAAGAGTTTTTGGCTGCTGAACATCAAGCAAAGATCGAGGCCATTGAAGATCAGAATCTCAATCTTCCACTTCTGCTTGTTGAGGATGCAACTTCTCGTCGAGAGTCTACCGAATCTGCTGATACGGATGCTACTGTAGTGGCCGAGACGAACAGCTCAAGCACTTCCCCTGCCAATACATACCGTGATATAGTTACTGCACTTGAAGATAGTCAAGTTAAGGTACACCAGCTCGAGCGTATAGTTGAAGAGCTCCGAAGTGAGAATGAAGAGATGAAGAACAGTGTGACTATACCGAAAGATACGGTCGAGATTTCATGCCAAACTGAAGTAATGCAAACCTCTGAATCATCTTGTCAAACCGAGGTGATCAGCACTTCTGAATCATCTTGCCAAACTTCTATGGTAGAGTACACCGAATCATCAAGTCAAACTTCCGTGGTAAAGTATACCGAATCATCAAGTCAAACGTCATGTCAAACTGTATCTACTAGTACTGAAACATCATGTCAAACAGAGGTGAACAGTATTGATGTTGGTGTACAAACCGAGGAAAGCAACACAAATGGAAAAGAGAATGTATCATCTAAGAATCACACCCCAAAGAAGACTTTTCCATCAAGGAAGAAGAAAGCATTGAAGCGTACTCCTCTTGGCAAAGCAAACAAACACAACGTCACATCTAGGCCAAAGAGGACCACAAGCAAGCCAAATAGATACTCAGGTACTAACAATGAAAAGATGCAGACGTTGACATCTGATTCTTTAGCTCTTCGTAAGCAACTCAACGAGTCGACTGCCGAGTTTGGAGTCGTAGGATACATGTTCAAGAAGAACTTTGGAATAACTCGAGGTACATTCATTGGACGAGTAACTCATATTCTGCCAAATGGTATGAGGGTGGTTGAATATCCATTAGATCCTGATGGTACGGAGGACTTATCTTTAGAAGATTTACCAACAAGGAAGAATGTTAAGAGCTCCATCCCATTTTCGTCTCCAAAGTGTGATGAAGCGGAGACGAAGATCAAGCAGTTCAAGTTAGGTGATCATGTGTGGGCTATCAAAGGTAAGACGGAGCATGCGGCAACGATATTCTCATACCAAAATGGAGGAGAGACGGCCAAGGTCAAGTGGGCAGCTAGAGGCGATGTAGAGGATGTTGAAACCAAGTTTATTCGCCAAATGATTGAAGAAGGAAGTACAACCAAGAGAACGAGGAGGCAAACGCTTAAGATGAGATCTTGAAAAGGGGATAGTAACTGATGTGTGTGTGTTATTTAGATGTATGTGGAATCAAAAGAGTACACGTGATGTGAACTCTGTGATGATTTGTAGAAATGGAGTATGTGTAGTTGTTAACGAAGATAGATACTAGTTGTTACATGGTACACACTATTTGTTACATTGAGTTATGAAACCCTAACATAGAAGTCGTCAGTAGGGCATCTGTCAAGACAAGCATTCATTCTTGGTCCAGGAGCACATCGTCTTTTGCACGGATTATCAACTGGGACCGGAGCTGGAGGCTGCGTGACTCCTTCATATGGTGGTGGTGTTGCATCCCCTTCATATGGTGGTGGCGTTTCATCCATACTTACATCCTCAGAAGGTCCTGACGGGCATTGAGGACAGTTACAAAATCCATGAGCAATACGTAACTTTGCACAACGTGATGTACATGCTCCACAACTTTCATCACTCTCATCATCAGCTGATCGATTAGTAGTATCGGCGTCGGTATCTTCTGCCGAGCAATCTACGATACAATCCACTTGACCGTCCCTTGTTAACCTGAGTCTCCAACAACGTGACTGACAAGGTGTAATATCATCGGCATATGCTTCATTACATTCCGTTCGACACTGGCCAAAGTCTGAACTCTCGGTATCATACTCTTCTGAGCAGGATACGATGCAGCTTTCATAAGTATCTTCATTATCTGCCGTACGATCAGCACTGCCATCATCACCACTACTACTATCTTCTAATGGTTCTTTAGTTGATTCTTCATCTGCCGAGCAATCTACGATACAATCTACCTGTCCAGACCTTGTTAACCTGAGTCTCCAACAACGTGACTGACAAGGTGTAATATCATCGTCATGTACTTCATTACACTCCGATCGACATTGACCAAACTCTGAACTCTCGGTATCATACTCTTCACTACAGGATACGATACAACTTTCATAATCTTCATTACTTAGGAAGGAGCCGCTACCACGCAATGATGCCGCCTGGGTGGTAAAGATCGATTGCAATACACAGACGATGATTAAAACTTTTTTCATCATGATAATATTAGATCGTCGTCGGCGTTTAAGTGATAAGTAGTTGATATACTTTGCAAATTATGAACATACCAAACAAACTTTGCAACTGTGATCACATTCCGGGATAGAGTACAGCTGCACGATCGCTATATCTGCCGATGGAAGACGCTGCTGCTATATCTTTGAGATGTTATTGTTGTATTGCTCTTGCTTGAAAAAAAAAGATCACGTATTATTAACTGTAATCATATTGTGACTAATATGTGATACTAAAATCACGGTATCCTTCAGAGTAAAATAAGTGGTATCCTGACTGCCATCAATCAAAGTGAATCTAGAGAGAGGAAAATGAAGTTCATCACCTCTTTGGCTCCGCGTGCATGCCATTCAGCCTTGGTGTGGTGAGGTGATAGCATTGTTTACTAATATATAGATATTATTATGAGTTCTTCTTCAGTGCTAAAAAATCCGCGGTCAATCGGCTACCAATCGATATCAACTGGGATATCAACTGCTGACAGCACCACATCAAGTGGCTTCGATGTTGTTGATGATGTTCAAACCATCAAACCTACCAAACTCCAACATAAGAGACGATCATGTCATCATATTATGAAACATAGATCATTCACATTTGGTATACTAGTTGGTCTAATAATAGCCTATTCTACCACAATTTATGACAACATCAAATTATATGCAATCTCAAAGTATAAACATCAACATCAAGTCAGTGTAGTAGGTGGCAATTACAAGCATAGAAGTGGTCCGCATCATAGTCATCCACTACATACACTACTCCATGGTCCACATTATCGTGCCAAGGTATCAATTGGACCTCGTCCATACTTCTTAATTAATGAAATGGATGATGAAGACGATACCAAAGTAGTAGGATTTACTCGACCTGGTTTAAAAAAGACATTACAACAATGTGTACACAACTTAAAAGCATTTAAACCATCTGACTTTGTATTAGGTCATCGTGGCGCGGCATTGCAATTTCCTGAACATACTGATAGATCACATGATGCCGCGAGCAGAATGGGTGCTGGGCTTATTGAATGTGATATCAACTTGACCAAAGATAAGAAGTTAGTCTGTCGTCATTTACGATGTGACTTACATACAACTACAGATGTATTACTAATACCACATTTGGCAAAGAAGTGCAGTGTACCATTCAAACCATATATACCAGGACGATTTGCAAGTGCTAAATGTTGTACAAGTGATTTTACATTACATGAAATACAAAATGAAATGTGTGGAAGAATGTCATCATGGAATAGACGTGCCAAAACACCCATACAGACGATGCATACACAAACATATCGAACTGATTTATATTCACATGATTGTCCAAGGATACAGTCACATGAAGACTTTATGCAAGTTGTGAATGCCAATGGTGGATCGTATGTTCCAGAGTTTAAAATGTTAGATTATGACTTTACCAAGAGACACGATGGATATACACGACAAATGTACATGGATCAAATCATATCAGCATACAACACCACTGATCCAATGAGAGTCTATCCCCAGGGTTTCATATGGGAAGATTTATACTATGTCGTTAAGAATACACCATTTGGTTCAAATTCTTTCGCGTTAGATAAGAATTATGCAGATACGTCCAATATGAATAAGGCACAACTAACAAGGTATCTTCAACCATTAGTTGATCATGGAGTGCCTGCAGTGGCTCCGACAATGTTTATGTTATTGAATGTTGATTCAAGAGGTAATATAGTACCCAGTTTGTATGCCAAGGTAGCGAGAGAGCTTGGACTTGACATCATTGCATGGACCTTCGAAAGAAGTGAAAGCTTATCAAAAGGTGGTGGATGGTACTACTCTAGTCTATCAGAAGTATTAAGAACTGATTCCGATATGATTAAGGTATTGGATGTGTTGTATGAAGATGTGGGTATCAAGGCAGTATTCACTGATTGGCCTAGTGTTGTTACCTTCTATGCTAATTGCAAGGGCATAGCGCTACGATAATGTGGATGGTAGTCCTACTGAGAGTGAAGAAGTGCCGGTGTATTATGTAAAGAGTGTGTATGTCTAGTCTAGCTAAAGCTTAGTTTTAAACATGATGTGTCTATACAATTCACTCTTCTTTCCCAAACTGATGATATACCAATACCGCTTTTAGTCCAATGCAACTCCCCTTAATCCAGTAGCATGCTCTGATCCCGATGAGCAGTTTGTCTGGTCAACATTATTAAGTACGGAAACGTCGAAACCGGCCTCTGTTGCAACACCTCGCACTTTAGTCACAAGTGCGTCATCCCTCTCTTGTTTCCGGGTGAAGATCCACAATCCAGAACCATTAGTCCCTGTTCCTGTTGTACATAATCCGTTCTGTCCTTGTTTGGTTGGTTGTCCACCCGATACAAGAGCATACCCCTCACTTTCTGAATAAGCGACTACCCAATAATCTCCCGAAAATACTTTTGGGAGGAAGCATGGTGCAACTTTTAATTTACTCTTAACATTAGCATCGGGAGTGAATGCACATAAATCCATTGGAGAATCTCTCGCTTTGCCACTAGAATCAGCATCTGAGTTTTTAACTTTAAAATGTTGTATCCCCATGGCGATGTTGCTTTACCTAATATTTCATATTCGGCTTTCGTGCAGTAGTTCCTACTCTGTGGAAGGTATTGAGTAACTGCTTGCTGTTGAACATACCAGGGTGCTGAGGCGTATGCCGCTTGATCAAAAGAAGAAAAAGTTGTAACTTCTTTACATTCTTCAGCTGATACGGCGGTGACGACTAAGCAAGTTAATAGTAGGTGTTTGATTTGTATCATTGACATGATGCGAGATGGATATTTTTGATGTATGGTATATATAGATGAGTTGTTAATTTTATGTTGTATTCCTACCAAACTGTAGGTTGCAAACGTCACTACCTTGCCAACATGGTCAAAGGCCTACTTCTTCTTATTGACTATCGTGGCAAATCCATGTAGGTACTAAGAGAGGGCGGCAATAAGTATGGTCATGGTTGTTATTTTGCCTTGATGGATTTGGTGAGGTTGTAATTTGGCGAGCAAACAACCACTTGATCAACAACATTCCACACAACAAGTGTGGAACACTGGATAGTGATGCCTTGGCGGAATCGAAATAATATTATCGACTTGGTAAATATACTAAAATAAGCTGGTATATCATCAGTATTGAACGCTCTTCTTTCGTTGGCAGTAGTCTTGAGACTGTGACATCATATTTGTGTGAGGTTGTTCAGTGTTCAAAAAGATATGGTATCCCTTGTAAAAGAACAATTAGTAACTATATAAACTACTACTATATAACCATCCATCTCTTCCGCCGATTGGACGATACATAATAGAAGGTTTAGTAGATAGCTGTCTTTGTGATATCAACCAGTCAAAACGATTCTATACCTAAAATAGTATGAGTACCGCCGGTAATAATAACAATGATAATGTACCTGATATATGCGCAAATTGTGGCAAGGGAGAGGATAGCAGTGGTAGTCTAAAGGCGTGTGCAGCATGCAAGTTGGTAAAGTATTGTAATCGAGAATGTCAGATCGCTCATAGGCCTCGGCACAAGAAGGAGTGCAAGAAGCGTGCCGTCGAATTACATGCAGAGAAACTATTCGAACTACCTCCACTAGAATATGAAGATTGTCCAATCTGTTTACTTCGTATGCCTAATCTTCATACAGGTAGGAGATACATGTCATGTTGTGGAAAAGTTATATGCAGCGGATGCATCCATGCCGTTCAAATGAGAGATGGGGGATGGGACTATGTCCATTTTGTAGAACTCCGGGGGCCAGTTCAGACAATTTAATCCGAAACTTTGACAAACGAATGGAGGCTGGGGATGCTATTGCAATTCATGAAATTGGTGTACATTATTTTCATGGGGATAATGGTCATTCACAAGATATAACTAAAGCATTAGAATACTATAAACGTGCAGGAGACCTTGGTTATGCCGAGTCATATATAACAATATTGGCGTTGCTTATTTTCATGGTCATGGAGTAGGCGTTAATATGAAGAAGGCAAATCGTTACTTTGAGCTTGCAGCTATGGGGGGATATAATAAGGCCAGAAACTCTATTGGCCGTATGGAGGCACAGTTAGGCAATTCGAATAAAGCTCTAAAGCACTGGGCAATTGCATCGAGGGGCGGGAATAGTAGATCTGTGGTTAATGTCAAAATGCTATACTTGGAGGGAAATGCAACAAAAGAAGATTATACAAAAGCAGTGCAGTCTTATCAAGCATACTTGAGGGAGGTTAAGAGTGATCAGAGGGATGAAGCGGCGGCAGCTTATGATGATAACAAATATATTGAGGAAGGTCAGGAAGTAGTATGACTCTTCTCTACAAAGAGATAGAAAGATATAAATGGAGCTAGTCGGTTGGTATATGTAAATGAGAAAGTGTTTCTAGTCTAGATAATTTAATGCGATTTATCACGAAGGACCCAAGTTGGACTATTGATAACCTCCCTGCATGATAGCTCTAGTGCCTTTGTATCAAAGCCTGGGATCTGAAACTCCTTCTTCCAATCGATCTTATCACAATATCTCTCTTTCCATGACTGATCTAAACGGCCAATCCAATCGATAGCTGTCGTATTGGTTATCTTTCATCCATTGATACATTAATGATACCGTTTTCATATCTGGTAGGTAGTGTCCATCAAAGTTGATACCTCGTATGACTCCACTCTTTCCGATGTATATCTCTCCAGCACCCAACGCTGGCTTGCCTCCGAGCATAGTCATATGTTTCACATTATAGGGTGCAATATACAAGATACCGTTGAGATCCCACATGTAGTTGTATGGTTTTGATTC